>Ga0335069_10002060_pt1 | contig 31409 bp, 27 predicted proteins | sample Lox_Sample_11_FD_206714 | JGI IMG/M metagenome (GOLD analysis project Ga0335069, IMG submission 206714) | Soil microbial communities from Loxahatchee National Wildlife Refuge, Florida, United States - Lox_Sample_1.1 | ecosystem: Environmental > Terrestrial > Soil > Wetlands | place: USA...
CGCTGGTAAGCGGGCTTCGGACTGTGCATGGGGCGAGTCTTGGTTGGCCTGCTTATTGGAGCAGCGAACTGGCTCCGATGCTTGACTCAGGCTTTCTTCCGCCGATTACCGGTGGATTCTCACAGTTCATGGGTGCGGAGACAGTTTCCAAGAAGGTGGAAGCAGGGATTGAAACAGAGATTCGCGAAGGTAAGAGCGATCCCTATGACAGCCATCCGCCGTTGCGCGATCGCATCGCAGCGGCTGAGACACTGCCCCGGCAATCGGATGAGGAAGAACACAAATCGGCCTGGACTCTTCTAGAGGATGGAAGCGCGACGGAGTATGCCTTCCTGGTAGCGCTCAATCCAGACATGCCGAAGGACTCCTTGAAGCCAGTCTCATGGGATGAGCAGGGCAACGCCGTTGTGATTCCGATGTGGATGCAGACGGTGACGGAATACGCTCCCCTCTTGCAGGGAATGACAATAGGGTCGTTATTTGACTCGCTGGGCAAGGTTCCAGAAATCGCGCCGAAGGTCCGTGACCCAGAAGGGATGCTTCTGACGCCCGAACAGCGCGTAGAGCGGGCGCGATCTCTTTTGGGCAGCGCAGTTGGACTCGCTCTTGTCCTGAACGGTTGGAAGCTGAATGCCGGTCCTGGAGTCTTTCACCTGGATAAAGATGGAGAGCGGCTTGATCCGTTCAAAGTCACACGGCAGCTGTGCGACGGCACGCTTCGCAATGATGAGTGGACGACCCGCTGTCAAAAGCTAGGCATCGGCGATATCCCGCTGGCTTTTCTTGAGAAGGAAGCTGCAAGTCATAGCCGACAAAGCTAGCTTGTGAAGTCCCGGGCTAAGACGCGAACCGACTATCCCCACAACCCTCGCTTCGATCACGTGCTTGCTGAAGGCGGCCGGAAACAGCCATACGCTCTCGTACATGGCCGCACCGGAGCCCCCGATCGTACCAATTCCTGATCTTGAAGTGCCCTTTCGGCGTTTGCCCTGGCGCACCCTGCCGGAGACCATAGAGGCATGCTCCGAAACCTTCGTGCCATCCTGATCGTGCTTGGAAGTGCCTGTCTTGCCGCGACTTTGGGGTGCGGCAGCGCCTCGACGAATCCTGGCGGAGGAGACGGGGGAGGGGGCGGAGGAGGGGGCGGTGGCGGCGGGAATGCTGCTTGCAGTCAGATCTCGACCGGCATTGGCGCCGGTTTGGGCGGCTTCGTTCCGTTTCCGTCCGACAGCCTTTGGAACAAGGACATCTCTGCGGCGCCGGTCGATGTCAATTCGGCGGCGATCATCAACTTCATCGGCACGAGTACTGCGGTGCATCCTGATTTTGGCGCTGGGCTATACAACGGTAGTGAGATGGGGATTCCTTATGTCGTGGTCGACTCCAGCCAGGCACCCATAACGGTGAACCTCGGCGCCTACGGCGACGAGAGCGATCCCGGGCCGATGCCGATCCCATCGAATGCTCCCATCGAAGGCGACCCCAATCCGAGCGGGGACCAGCACGTGCTCGTCATCGACAAGAGCCAGTGCTGGATTTACGAGCTCTTCAGCGCGTCGCACGGGAGCGGGAGCTCATGGAACGCTGATTCGACGGCGGTCTGGGACATGCTGTCGAATGAGCAGCGCCCTTACACATGGACTTCAGCCGACGCGGCCGGGCTGCCGATCTTCCCGGGGCTGATCCGCTATGACGAAGTCGCTGCGGGCTCGATCAACCATGCCATCCGCTTCACGCTGCAGAACAGCCGCGCGGCGTTTACTCCGCCGGCGTCCCACTGGGCGGCGAACTCGAGCAACGCCAACGCGGCTCCGATGGGTATGCGCATGCGGCTGAAGTCGAGCTTCGACATTTCAGGGTTCTCGGCGAAAAACCAGGTCATCCTGACCGCACTGAAGAAGTACGGCATGATCATGGCCGACAACGGCAGCTCGATGTATCTCAGTGGCGCTCCCGACGATCGCTGGAGCAATGACGACCTGCACAACCTGGCCTCGCTGCACGCGTCTGATTTTGAAGTTGTGCAAATGAACCCGGTGTATACCTCGGCAAATGTGCCGTCGGGCAGTGATCCGCAGATTTCGAGCTTTACGGCCACACCAAACGCAGTGTCCGCGGGACAGTCGGTCACCTTGAACTGGACCGTGACCGGCGCGTCGTATCTGATCATTTTTCCCGGCGTGGCGGCGGTGCGAGGCACGAGTGTGGTGGTGACGCCCTCCGCGACCACAACTTACACGCTCTATGCGACGGGGCCGTTTGGGCGATCCCAGCAAACGACAACGGTTACCGTGCACTAGAAACCGTGTTGGGCCATCGAGTCAAACCACCTGGCCCGGCAGGAACAAGAGCAACAGCAGCAGTAGAACGATCACCTTGACTTCCCTGATTAGAATGGTTGTGCCTCGATGCGAGCCCCCTGGTGAACCTGTGTTCGCCCACTCTCCGGCGCCTCTTCGTTGACCAACAGCACTATGCTCTCATCGCGATCGTGGTGTCGGCCATGTTCTGGGCCATGGACCAGAGAATCAACCCCTCCACGGTCGTCCTGTACTCGTTCTGTATCGGGAACCTGCTGACACCCATCCTGCGCGCCGCCGGCCCCCTTTTCTATTTCCGTCCCTTCCCGCAAAGCTTCCTGGTCTACGCTGTGGTGCTGCTCATTGCCACGATTCCGGTGTACGTGATCACGAGTCTGATCGTTTGGCGATTCGCGTCACCCGCTCCCCAGGCATTGGGACACTATCTCCTCACAGGATGGAAGGTACCGATCCTGGTCACGCTGCTCTGGGGCAGCATCAAGTACCTCTACGACAGCGCGCGGGCACGGCTGGAAAAGCGCACTCACGAGTTGGAGCGGGCAGTCGAGGTCCGCTCCGCTCAAGTCGAAATGCAAGAGCAGGAACTCAAACGCGCCCTCGAAATCCAGCGTTCGTTGCTGCCAAAAGAAATTCCGCAAGTGGCTGGGTTCGAGGTAGCCGGAACCTGGCAACCCGCGCGGGTGGTTGGCGGTGACTATTTCGATGTACTGCGTCTGTCGGACGGCCGCTTAGCGGTCTGTATCGCCGATGTTGTCGGAAAAAGCGTCTCGGCCGCCTTGCTCATGGCGAATGTGCAAGCCACGGTACGCGCGTTCGCGCAAGATATGCATTCACCCGCCGGCCTTTGCCGCCGTGTGAACGAAATTCTGTGCAGCAACATCGCCAGCGGGAAGTTCGTGACTTTCTTCTATGGCATTCTCGACCCGGCCACACACGAGTTTGAATACGCCAATGCCGGCCACCTGCAGCCCCTCGTCGTCGACAAGTCGGGAGCGGTCCGCCACGCGAGCGGAGGGGGCATCGTCCTGGGATTGTTCCCCGGAGCCAAGTACGAGGATGCGAGCATCACTTTGCAGCCCGGCGACAAGCTGCTGCTCTACACCGACGGCATTGCCGAAGCATTTTCTCCAGACGGCGAGGAATTCGGCGAGGCCCGGATTGCCGCCGTCGCGCGGCAGCATTACAGCTCTTCCGCCCAGCAGGTCAGCGATGAGCTGTTTCAGGAAGTCGCACGCTTCTGCCAGTCGCAGTTTCACGATGACGCAACTCTGATGGTCGTTTCGTCCGCACGTCCTGCGGTCCAATGACTCCTGTAATCTTCCGGCTCGGAAAAGAGAGTGCCGCAATGGCGCTGTAGTGTGCAGGGGTGTCCCGGATGAACCTGACGGCGTTCCTGGCCCTGATGACGGCGGTGGCAACAGTATTTCTGCTGAAGCGGATCGTCACGTATCTGCTGCTGCGGCACACGGGGCGGCAGGCGCTGGCCGAGGTCGGCAAACGGGCCCTCGCCAAGTTGCCCGAATTCGTCCGGCTGACACGAATCGAATCTCCCGCCTGGACAAATGGAGAACTCGTCGGCCAACAGGCCGAACCGCTACTGCGTTGCGGTTTTCAGGACGCAGGCATCTACAGCATTGACCGTATGCCGGGAGTATTTCTCCGAATCTTGTGCGAGCCGAATGCCGGAGTCGTCGCCTACATCTACGATCACCCCCGAGCAGGAAGCTGGACCGAGATGGTCACGCGTTACTCCGACGGCAGCACGCATTCCGTGACAACCCTGCCACCGACCGGAATGCGGCATCCGGAGTGGTTCCGCAAGATTCAGGCCGACAAAGCGATGCCGACCAACCGGATCTACGAGCGGTTCCTCAGCATGCGACAGCAGCAAGGTATTGCTCCGGTTGCAACAGCGGATGCCGTCTCAGATTTTCAGGATGTCTATCGAAAGCTCGCTCTCTGGCGACAGGAAACCGGCATCTCGCCCGCGGAAGTGGCCCACGTCGCCGTCAAGTGGATGCGGGAGAAACAGGCGAACGCGGTCGAACAGTACTGAGCTCAGAAGTCCCGCAAACCGGCCTGCCGGACTCATCGCGGAAGTCATCCCGGCGGCTCCTCTACAGTGTCTGCGGTACGAAGGCACTATCCGCGATCATCCAACACAGTCCGCGTTCAAGCCATTGAACCAGCCAGCTCCATGTGGAATGACTCCAAGTGCACAGCTAGGGGCGCGAGTAATCGCGTCTTCTTTCTAACGCGCCAGAGTCCCGCCAATTACCACCGTAACTTCTTGGTAATCGTGCCTCTCCGCTACTGTGGATAGTGGCGGCACTTCTCTCCCCACATGCGTCAGCACAGCGGCTGACGGTCTTAGAGCGAGCATGGGTGTACACGATAACGGAAAACCAGAGCCCGCATACCAGGAATTCCTGAGCCGGCGTATCTGTGAACTGGGTTTAAAGCTGGAGGGATCCCCAGTCGAGCGCTTCGTCGATCAGCTCCATAAGGAATTGGAGGCCAAGGGGCTCACGAAATTCCGCCCGGTGTGTTATCTGACCGACGAATGGGGTTGTCCATCGGGCGAGCCGGTGATCGGCATTCCGTTCTACCTGGCGCACGCAGCGCTGGCAGAGCTGGAAAAGGAAACACACGACCTGGAAGACGCGCGAGAAATCATGATGTACCTGCGACACGAGGCCGGTCATGCGTTCACGTACGCCTACCGGCTGCACAAATCGCCGGAGTGGAAACAGTTGTTCGGGCCATTTCGCCGCCCCTATCGCGACAATTACCGGCCGTCTCCGTTCTCACGTGATTATGTTCGGCACTTGCCGGGATGGTATGCGCAAAAGCATCCGGACGAAGATTTTGCCGAGACGTTCGCGGTGTGGCTGACGCCCCGTTCGAATTGGCGCAAGCGATATCGCGGTTGGCAGGCCCTTGAAAAGCTACGTTATCTGGACCGTCTTGCGCGCAAGCTGGGCCGCACCGAGCCCATGCGGCGCCGGGGCAGTACCGACATCACCGTCGAGGAAATGGAAACGACGGTCGCGGAGTTCTATCACCAGACAGCGCGGGAAGAGGTGGGTGTTGCAGAACTGGCGCCGGACACGGATCTTCGTGACATATTCCCTGTGTCGAGGCGGCGCAAGCGGGCGCTTCCGGCACAGGAGTTTCTCCGGCAGCACCGGAAAGCGGTGATTGACAAGGTCGCGCACTGGACGGGAGCGCAGCGCCCGTTGATCAAAGCCCTCGTCGGGACAATCGAGGATCGTGCGTCGAAACTCGACCTGCGCGTGGATCCGTTGAAGCAGGCCGAGCATCTAGCCGAATTGACCGCGTACACAACGGCTCTGGTGATGACGTATGTGACGAAAGGGAAGTTTATTCAGCCGTAAAAAGCTTCGAGCTACCGGCCTTTCAGTTTGTGGGCCGACGAGCCTTGGAACAGGGATATGTGACAGGAAGGAAACATGCTGACTACCGGCGACTGACTGCCGACTACGTGTTTTTATGGCGACTACAAAACTAAAAATCGCGCTGGTGTACGACGTCTGGAACGAAGATCCGATCGCCGCGTCCGTGAAGGAGAAAGACAAAGAGGACGAAACTCCGCGTCCCAAGGTCCGGCGGAAAAAGAGCACGAAGACCAAGCGCGTTGAGAAGACGGATCGGGAGGAAATTTTCGAAGCCCTGCAGAAGCTCGGCCACGAGCCGTCGTACTTTGAACTGGACGGGCGCCCCGCGTCGCTGCACTCGCTCTCGCGCTGCGATGCCGACCTGATCTTCAATCTGATCGAATCCTTCGATGGCGATGACACCAAGGAAATGCACGTCGTCGCCTACATGGACCTGATGGGGCTGCGCTACACGGGTGCGGGGCCGCATTCGATCTTCCTGTCGCAGGACAAATCGATTGCCAAGAAGATCTTTGCCTTTCATGGCATCAAGACGCCATTCTTCGCCACCTCGTACCGCGGACGCATCGACCATGCCCATGACATTTCGTTCCCGCTGATCGTGAAACCCGCCCTGGAAGACGGATCGATTGGGATCGACGCCAATGCGCTCGTCACGAACATCAAGGAACTGATGGAGCGCATGCACTACATCCAGGATGAATTCGACTCGCCGGTTCTGATCGAAGAGTACATCGAAGGGCGAGAGATCTACGCTGGGATTCTCGGCAGTTATGAGAACGCACAGGTATTGCCACTGGTGGAACTCGATTTGTCCCGCTTGCCGGAAGGCACTCCCAGGATTGCCACCTATGACGTGAAGTTCGAGAAGAATACCGAGGTCTACAAGCTGACCAAGTCGCAAGTCGCCGAAGATCTGGACGCCGAGACAGCAAAGCGACTCTCCGACACGGCCCTGGCGGCCTACCGGGCGCTGAAACTGCGCGACTATGGACGCATCGACATGCGCCTCGCTCCGAATGGCGACGTGTATGTGATCGAGGCAAATCCGAATCCGTGGCTGGCCAGCCGGCAGGAGTTTGCCATGGCTGCCAAGGCCTCAGGACGCTCGTACGCCGAGTTGATCGGCGAGATTGTCGAACTGGCCATGAGCCGTTATCCGAACGGTCTGACGAACGGAGCGGCGGCGCACTGATCATTTTTGCCGACTTCGACTAGGCAGAGTTTGCCTACCTGCGAGCTCCCACCTCACAATGCCCTTCAAAAGCGGCCTGAATTCAGGGGCGCGTGTGTCGCTCGCCTTTGGAAGGGAACGTGCCGTCACTTTTCGGAGCGAAGCACACTTGAAGTTCAGGCACGAACGTGCCGATAGAATGTACGATTTCGCACCGAAGGGGTGGAGACATGTCAGTTTCAGGGATTGCCAGCAGCAGTTTTCCGAACTACAGCAGTCAGAACGTCCAGAACAGGTTCACCCAATTCCGCCAGGAGTTCCAGCAGCTCGGCCAGGACCTTCAGGCCGGCGACCTGGCAGCGGCACAACAGGACTTCGCCGCGTTACAGCAACTTGGGTCGCAGAACCAATCGGGTACCGCGAGGACCAACTCGATCACCAAGGACTTCAACCAGCTGTCCCAAGACCTGCAGGCGGGGGACATCACCGCGGCGCAGAAAGATTTCGCACAGGTACAACAGGACTTCCAGAACCTGGCAGCGCGAGGGCACCATCACCGCCACCATCGCGGTGCGAATGACGGCGGAACGAACCCGATCACACAGCTCTTCAACCAACTGGGCCAGGCATTACAAGCGGGAAATATCGCGGACGCTCAGAATGCGTACACCGCTTTGCAGCAGGACTTCGCCCAGCTTGGACAATCGAGCGCGCAGTCGACGACGGCTAACCAGCCTGTCTCGTCGGGCGTTTCCGTCAACGCTTAGATCCGGCGGCCGTGGGTCTTGCTCGGAGGGCGCGGCTATTTCGCCGCGCCCTTCGCTACCGGCTTGATTTTCTCGAACACATCTTCCGCGCGTTTGATCGCTTCCTGCACATTGTCCGTAATATTGTCCCGGCCAATGAGTTCTTCCACTTCCGCCTGATGAATCAATTGCGCCGGCTGCTCCCTCGCCCCACATAAAATGAGTTCGCGGCCGCTTGCTTTCAGAGTGCGAGCAACTTCCTCCAGGGCGAACAGACCGGTCGCATCCAGTGCGGTCATGTTGCGCAAGCGCAGAATCACCACCGGCGGCAGTTTGTGGAGGTTCTCCGTCACCACCGAAATCTTGTCGGTAGCGCCGAACAGGAACGGTCCGTGAATACGGAAGATCGTCGCGTAGTAGGGAATGTCCTTGTCCTGCAGGATATGCACACGGCCGTCTTCGATGTAGTCGTCGGTGACCTGCGAGACAGTAGTCGTGGACGCTACGCGGCTGATAAAGAGCAGAGCGGCGATGATCATCCCCGCTTCGACGGCCACGGTCAGGTCGGCAAACACGGTCAGCGCGAAGGTGACCAGCCAGACGCTGATGTCGGTCTTGGTCAGCTTGAGCAGGCCGGGGATTTCGCGCCACTCGCCCATGTTGTAGGCAACCACCATGAGAATCCCGGCAAGCACGGCCATGGGCACAAAAAAAACCAGGCGCGACGCAAACAGCAGAATGGCCAACAGCGTCAGGGCATGGATCAGGCCCGCGACGGGGGATTGGGCGCCCGAGCGGATATTCGTCGCCGTGCGTGCGATCGCGCCGGTAGCCGGGAGCCCCCCGAACATGGGCGACACGACGTTGGCGAACCCCTGCGCCACCAGTTCAACGTTCGGGTTGTGGCGATCATTGCTCATGCGGTCGGAGACGACCGCCGACATCAGCGACTCGATGGCGCCCAGCATCGCAACTGTCACCGCCGGCCCGAGCAAGCCATGAATCAGTTCGGGACGAAATGCCGGAATCTGCAGGTGGGGAAGACCGCTGGGAATCCCGCCAAAACGCGTTCCGATGGTCTCCACCGGCAGGTGGAACAACTTCACGATCGCCGTTCCCAGCACCATGGCGACGATCGCACCTGGAATACGAATCGAAACGCCACGGCAGAGTACGATGATCAATACCGTCCCGACTGCGAGCGCCGCCGCATCGTAGGAGAGCGTTGGGAAGCTCGCGGCGAGGGCACTCATCCGCAGCCAGAATTCACCGGGAACTTTGTCCAGCTTGAGCCCGAGGAAATCTTTCACCTGCGTGCTGGCAATCAGAATCGCAATTCCATTTGTGAATCCGATGACGATGGGCCGCGGGATGAACTTGACCGCCGAGCCCATTCCCGTCAATCCCATCACCACGAGCATCACGCCGGCCATGACCGTACACATGAAGAGGCCGTCCACGCCGTGGGTCGCAATGATGCCCGCCACGACCACCACAAAGGCGCCGGTCGGTCCACCGATCTGGGTCTTTGAGCCTCCCAGAGCGGAGATCAGGAATCCGGTCACAATGGCGCAATAGATTCCCGCCTGCGGTGTCAGGCCAGAGGCGATAGCGAAAGCCATGGCCAACGGCAAGGCAACGAGTCCGACGGTGATGCCGGCCAGCAAGTCGTGGAGGAATTTATTGAGGCTGTAGTCGCGTAGACAGAGGACTGACTTCGGCAAGAAGTCGTCCGCAAGGAAAGAACGAGCCAGCATACTAGCTATTATCGCAAGATGCGCGCGGGGACGGCACTGCACTGAAGGACGAGGAACCACGGTCGACAAAAAAGCCGCCGGCGAACCGGCGGCTTCGGGCACAAAGAAGGTAACTCGATCTTTCTAGAACAAGTTCCACAGGTACTGGTTATAAACCTCGTGGTGGTACTGGACCTCGGGTGCTTTGACGAATGTGCCGAGCAGGCGTGGGCAACGGTCCGCCGACGCAGTTTTCAGATCGGCATAACGTCCCTTCACATCTTCACCCAGCAGTTTCGTGGTCCACTGCGCATTCTTGAAGTTGTCGATTGCGGTGTAGATGTTATCCGGCAGATAGCGCTCCGCCTGGCGCAGGTTCTTGATCTTCGAAGTCGTGCCTTCGAGACCCGTTTTGAAAATCGCGAGCATGACCGCATATGGATTCGCGTCGGGGGCGACCGAACGAACCTCCACACGCATACTGCGCTGATTGCCGATCGGAATGCGGATCATCGAGCCGCGATCAACCGGAGACGCCTTCAGCTGGTTGGGGGCCTCGAAGTGAGGATCGAGCCGCCGGTAGGCGTTGACACTGGAGTTCAGCAGCAGGCAGATGTCGTTGCCGTGAGTCAGGATGCGATCCACAAACTCCCATCCCATCTTGCTGAGCTTTTCTTCGCCTTTCGGATCCCAGAACAGGTTCTTGCCGTTCTCGCTGACCGAGACATTGGTGTGCATCCCGCTGCCGTTCACGCCCACGATTGGCTTGGGCAGGAACGAAGCCGTGAGCCCCATGTTGCGGGCCACCTGGCGGCAGACCAGTTTGTAGAGCTGAATGTGGTCGGCAGCCGCCACCACCTCGGCATAGTTATAGTTCACTTCGAACTGCGAAGGCGCGACTTCCGGGTGGTCCTTCTCATTCTGGAAACCCATGGAGCGCTGCACTTCGGCCACCGTGTCGATGAAGGTGCGCAGGGGATCGCCCGGCAGCGAGTGGTAGTAGCCACCGGTGTTCACATACTCGAACTTGCCGGTTTCGTGATAGTTGCGCTCAGCATCCGCGCCATTGAACAGGAAACCTTCAATTTCATTCGCGGCGTTCAGCGTGTACCCGTTTTTCTTGTACTGAGCCTGTGCGAACTGTTTCAACATGCTGCGGATGTCGGCGGTGTAGGGCTCGCCGCCCTTGTCGATGACCTCGCCGAAGACCAGGATCTTGCCCGGGCCAAACACGTCGGCCGGACCCCAGTAAAACGCGCTCCAGTCGATGCCGAGGCGAAGGTCACTCTCGCGCTGCGCGGTAAAGCCGCGGATCGACGAACCGTCGAAGGTCAGATTGTCAAAGCTCTTCAACAAAAACTTCTTGTCGTAGTCAAGCATGTGCAACCGGCCTTCGAGATCGCTGAACATTACGGTCAAGGCCTTGATGCGCTTTTCATCGGCCAGATATTTCAGGCGCTCTTCCTGAATCTTGTCCGGCGACACGCGGTCGAGACGCTGTTTCTTCGCCTTGAGGTTGAGTTCTTCGAGTTCGTCGTACGGGATGGCCAGGAAATTCCGCAGTTCAGTTGACATGCTTCTCCTTGTTTTGGGACGACGCCCAGATGGTGCCTTTCCGCAGGGTCGGCAATAGAGAAACAGGCTATCGTGCCGGACTGGATTGCGACAAATAAAAAGCCGTTATGCCGACGATTAGCGGCGCTTATTTCCCCTTCCGGAATTGCCCTGGAACCGGTGCACAACCCGGCCTTGCATCCGAACGACATGAAATAATCGTTCCTACGAGGATACGCGATTGAGTTGTTCCATCTGCGAGGTGCGAAAAGAGAAGAGATTCTGTCCGGCTGTCCATGGACGGATCTGCGCCCAGTGCTGCGGCGAGCAGCGGGAAGTCACCATCAATTGTCCGAGCGATTGTCCCTACCTGCAACAGGCGCGGCAACACGAAAAGCCACGGGATGCAACCCAACTGGACCGCGAAGACCTGATGCCGTCTGTGGAAATCAGCGAACAGTTCATCTACGAGCGGGAACACCTGATTCTCGGCCTGAGTTTTGCGCTGGCCAAGAGCGTGCGAGCCAATCGCGAGCTCACGGATCGCGACCTGATCGCGGCGCTGGCCGCGATGGCGAAGAGTTACGAAACTCTGGTCGATTCCAGCCTGATCTACGAGCGCACCACCGCCAATCTCGCGCACCAGGCCATCGCCAAGGAGATCGAGACGATGGTCAAGGAGTATGGCGAAGCCGAGCAGAAGCATCTGGGCTACACGCGCCTGCGCGATTCCGATGTATTGAAGACGCTGGTCTTCCTGCTGCGCATGGCCCTCGGACGAACATCGGGGCGTCCGAAATCGCGCGCCTTCACCGATTTTCTGCTGGCGCAATTTCCCGAGAGGCAGTCGGCGATTGCTTCGCCGGAAGAGGCAGGAAGCAGGATCATCGTTCCTTGACCGGAGGGGCCGGTTGAGGATTCGGTTCCGGGAGCGCAAGCCGGCGCACGGACTGTCCCGCAGGGAGGGCCACGAGCAGATCGCGCACGGTTTTCCGCAACACAGGATGCACCGCATACGGTGCAATTTCCGCCAGCGGTTCGAGAACAAAGCGGCGATCTTGCATACCGGGGTGAGGGATCTTCAGGCCTGGCTCGTTCACGACGCGGTCGCCAAACAGAACAATATCGATGTCGATCACGCGTGGACCCTTGTTCTTGAAGCGTGCGCGGCCCATCTTCTCCTCAATCGCCAGCAGCATCTTCAGCAACAGTTCCGGGGGCTGGCGGAATTCGAGTGCAACCGCACAGTTCAGGAACCAAGGCTGGTCGAGCACTTCCACGGGTTCAGTCTCGTAGAACCCGGAAACGGCCCGCACGGCGCCCGCGTCGGCGAGCCGGTCGATCGCCGTCCGCAGGCTAGCGGAACGGTCGCCGAGATTCGATCCCAATGATAGGTACGCGAGCTCAGGCAGTGGCATCGGGTCCAGATTGCTGATTTTACGGGATGCGAACTCGGCTTGGTACCTTGGTTACTTTCGCCGCGGCTGCAGCTCCCGCTAGTATCGGATTCGTATGACCCTGGAATCCCTACTGATCAGCCGGGATGCGTCACTGCTGGGAGTGTTGCGTCCGACGCTGGAAAAGATGTCCGTCAATGTGGAAGTCTGCTCGGGCATCCAGACCGGAACAGAGATGCTCGGCAAGCATAAGTTCGATGCCGTCATCGTTGACTGTGACGATCTGCAGGGCGGGGTCGAGTTGCTAAAGACTTTGCGCAAGACGCAGAGCAACGCCTCCTCAGTCACATTTGCGGTTCTGAATGGCGCTACGACCACGCAAGAAGCTTTCCAATTCGGGGCCAATTTTGTCCTGCAGAAGCCATTGACTCCGCTGAACGCGACACGCTGCCTGAATGCCGCGCTGAGTTTTATGGTGAGGGAGCGGCGCCGCTATTTCCGTCATCCGGTGGAGATGCCAGTGCGCATCTCGCTGCCGTCCGGGCCCGAGTTCAGCGCCGCCGCGACCAACCTGAGCGAGGGCGGTATGGCCATCCGCTTCGTAGGCAAACTTCCAAAAGACACGGGAGTATGCCTGAACTTCACTTTGCCAGACTCAAATACTTCGCTGGAGATCCGTGGCAACATCGCCTGGGCGGACGGGACGGGCAACGCAGGCATCAAGTTCATGGAAGTACCGCAAAGCTCCCAGTATCAGCTGGAAAAGTGGCTGACGGACCGCCTGCAGGACGAAATGCCGAACAATCTGCAGGGCTACGTGACTCTCCAGTAGTCGCGAGATACAAGCTCCAAGCTAGCAACTGGCTTCTTCCCCGAACCCGCCTTGAAACTGTGCAGGCCCAGCCCCGCGTGGCAGTCTGGATGCACCCAGCCGAGGTCTGTCATGATCACTCTCGATGAAAGAATCACGCGTACCAAGCGGCTGCTGCGCCGCCTGGAAGACGACCAGCCCTACCTCCGCGCGCGCTTGTCCCCGCTCGGAGCCGAGCAGCAAGAGCGCGCGAATGCCTATGCGGAACGAGTGCGCGCTGAAGCCGTAGCTGAACTGGAGCGCCTGCTTACGGAACGGGGAGCCGACTACGACTGGAGTTTGCCGCAACCTGCGGATTGAGAAGGCAACAGAGAGGGAATTCCCTTAGAGGCTCAGGCTAGCCGCGGTAGCCGCTACCGTCTGACCTGGCACATCTTCCAGAGTCGTCTCTTCCCAGAAAGACTTGTCCCGCAATATCCGCGAAACCATAGCTGTGTGCATTGCGTGCCCCGCTCGGTCGGCTACGACTGAGCCGAGAATCTGTTTGCCGATCAAGGCAAGGTCGCCGATGAGATCAAGCACTTTGTGCCGTACGAATTCGTCCCGAAAACGGAGCGGCGGGTTTAGCACTTCGTTTCGGTCGAGTACGATCGCGTTATCCGTGGAAGCGCCTCGAATCAGGCCCTGCTGGCGCATCGCGTCGGCTTCATGGAGGAAACCAAATGTGCGGGCAGGCGCAACTTCCCGCATGTAGCTGCCGTTGGTCAGTTGCACACAAAAGGTCTGACGACCTATTTGAGGATGGGGAAAATTGATCGAATAAGAAACGGAATAGGTATCGGAAGGATAGACGGCAATGAACTTGTCCCCTTCCCGCAGTTCGATCTCGCGCACAATGCGGAGGTAAGTACGGACCTTGCGCTGCCGCCGGATGCCAGTTTTCTGAATCATCTCGACAAAAGGCCGGGCGCTGCCATCCAAGATGGGCAGTTCGAGATTGTCGAGTTCCACGATGGCGTTATCGATACCGGCCCCGATGAAGGCCGAGAGCAGGTGCTCGGTGGTCGAGATCAGCACGCCTTTCTTCATCAGGCTGGTGGCGTAGCTGACGCGGGCTACGTTGCGTCCGCTGGCTTCGATCTCGAATCCATCAAGATCGGTCCGCCGAAATACAATCCCTGTTCCCGATGGTGCCGGGAGGATGCGGAGTGTGACGGGCGCACCGCTGTGGAGCCCAACTCCTGTAAAGGTCGTAGCGGCACGAATTGTCTGCTCGTGCGTCAAGCGAAGTAGAAGTAAGTATTTTCCTAGTGAATAGCTTACAGGGAGGGTGCCGTTTCCGTACGTGGCAAAAAAGCCACAGTCCGTGGCCAAATACCGGGCAGGAATCGCTAACCTGTTCTGGCAGAGATAGATGTTCACCAGTGGCACGCTGGGTTCTAGCCCTTTCGTACCGCGATTTAGCCATGGATTTACTTCTTTTTTGGGGGTGCCAGGGGGTCGTAGGTGACGTTTGCATCGAACGTGCCATCGGGCAGCGGCAGGTTGTATCGCACGGTACTGATGAAGCGCTGGTGCGAGGGTTCGCCGTTGAAAGTGCGACTGATGGAGTGCGGCGTCATGATCCCCTGCACCAGTTTGTAGTTGTCGTAGATCTCTTCTTCGGTGTTCTTCTGTTTGTCCTGCGGATCGCGCCAGGTGTAGCTGTTTTTCACCGGCAGATGGGAATCCTGATCGAGATACACAGTGACCGCGTCATTCTTGCTGTTGAGAAGCGTGACCTGGTCGGTAGGTTTGCCGTCGACAACGGTCACACCGTCGTAGAAGAATTGCAGCGTGGGATCGTGGATCCAGGTTCGCAGCACGAGTTGCAGCGAGTGCTGGCGTCGCCGCAGGTAGGTTTTAAGGTCGTCTTTATCCTGCGCGGCTGTGCCCTTGTTGGAGATCTCGTAGCCCTTATCGCCGTTATGGATGACGACGAAATCGGCGCTTTTCTTCTGGCGGCCTACCGTGATGACATCCACACTGCCAAATAAAGGAATTGGAACGAAAACAGTGCCTCGGCCGAGAAGTTCCAGCCGATCCTGGTCGGGGTAGCGGGCGAATTGGCGGTACTGCACTCCTTCTCCCCGGCTCTGGCCGTGATAGAGGCTGTACCAGCGGCCCTGCTCAGCGCGTGTGTCGGCCGTAAGGTAAGCCTGGCCGCCCAGCACCTGAACTGCCTGACTGATCAGGGCGCGCGCCTTTCTGGAGCTTTCGTTCTCGGGCGCCGACGCCGAAGGGACCGTCGCCGGATTCCGCGCCGGAGGCTCAGACCCCACCTGGGCGGTGGCCAGAGCGGAAAGCAACAGGATGGAAAGCAGTCTCGCCATATCCAGTTAAGTTAGAAGCGGTGCGACGCCCTTTGGCTGTCTGATCGCTTGAAACCTGTCAATCGCATCACCGAGGGAGCCTAGTTGGACAGAGTGAAATTCACAACAACTTGTGTTACGACTTTCACAGGCTTTCCGTCCAGCAGGTAAGGCTTGTACTTCCATTGTTTCACGGCCTCGGTCGCCGCGGGAACCAGCAACGGGTGGCCAGACACCAGTGAGACCGTTTCTATGTTTCCTTCTTTGTCGATTTCGACCTGCAGCACTACTTGCCCTTGGATGTGCCCTACTCGAGCGTCTTCAGGATAAACCGGGTTGACTTTCTTGATCAGCAAACCGGTAGTGACTCCCTGCGTGACTCGGACACGGTCGGGCGCCCCAGATTGCGATGTCTTCGCTACCGAACCTATGACCCCTGTCACACCAGGAGCGACGTCTCCTCTCATGACACATCTCGCGTCTCGCTTATCTTCTCCAAAGGACATCTGCTGAAGGAGACTGGCGCTTTGTTCCAATTCCTCCGACGACCCAGCCATCACGGTTCCTCCGAGGTAGTATCCTCGGAACTGTGTGTATGCAAATGACAGATACAAGGGACGATCACCGATCATCTGCTTGTAATCGCCACGGGCAAAGTGCTTGCCGGCATAGTCAATCGTGTACACATCGCGCACAAGTTCCCGATGCTGTGGGTCGGCGCCGATTTGCCCTCGCACCACGCGCGACACGAAATCCTGGGTAGGCGCGGTCGTGCCATTCGTTTCAAGCGCAGTAAGGACAACCCTGTCCCCAAATGCGCCACCGGCGCCTCTTTCGACAACTACCAGCGCAAGGCCTCCTCCCGGGGTGTGTCTCGCTTTCGCGTCGGCCCCAATGACCTGAGTGTCCACATGCCAGCCTTCAGGGACAGCCAACGAGAAGCCAAAACACTCGTTGCCGTAACGGTTGTCTGCGAACGCTCCGTCTTCATATGCGAGTACACTCGGCGAGACGTTGGCCGGTTGCTGCGCAAGAATCGAGGCCGTAGTCAGAACAACGAGGGCTGACAATCCTATCAACGGAGCTCTCATCGGATTTCCTCCCTACCCCACCAGCACCGCTCCCCCATTCACGTTGAAGATTTCGCCGGTGATGAAGCCCGCATGGGGCGTACACAGAAAGAGAATGGGCGCGGCGATTTCTTCCGGTGTTCCGACCCGTCCCAGCGGGATACCGCCGAAGATTTTGGCCCGCGTCGTGGGATCGTCTAAGGCCGGACGGGACATGTCGGTATCCACCCACCCCGGGGCCACACTGTTGACATAGATGTGGTGAGGGGCCAACTCCGTCGACAGGCCCTTCACCATGCTGATGAGAGCGCCCTTCGTTGCGGAATAGTCACAATGAAAGGCCTCGCCGCGCTGACCCGACGTCGAACTTACCAGCACGATGTGACCGGCAGGTTTTGCGGAAGAAGACCCGCCCTGCTTCTTCATCTGGGCAACCGCATGCTTGATGAGGCCGAATACGCTGTCAAGATTGACGGCCATCGTGCGTCGCCACTGCTCATCGGACATCTGGTCGACGGGCAGGTCGTCAGGCGGCCAAATACCGTGGTTGGCGACAAGGATATCGAGGCGTCCGAACTTCGCGACGGCGGCCGCCACCAGTTGTGCTGCAGCGGCAGGACTCGCGAGATCGCACTGTACAGCGTGGCATTTGCCTGCACCACATTCCTGTACCAAGGCGTCGGCCTGGGCTTTCGCCGATTGAAAGTTGAATACAACCTTGGCCCCAGCCTGGACAAACATCCCCACCGTGGCTGCGCCAATGCCGCGGGAACCGCCGGTGATCAAGGCAACTTTGGAGGCAAGCGAGAGTTGCATAGAGGCATCGATTCTACAGGAGCAACCGCCAGAACTGGCCCCGTCGTAGCGCAGGCTCGCAGCCGGAGGTCGGGCGGAGCCGCGTCACGCCCGGCGGGCAAAAATGAAATGGGCAGCCAACAGGCCGCCCATTGAGAACCAATAGCCCTGAGCTGAGAACTGCTTTATGCCGTGGCCGGCCGCTCACCGGTCTTGGGCGCGCGTCCCGGTTCGGGCTTGAGCACCTGCTGCACGCCATCATCGGTCTTGGCGGGCAGCGGCTTGATCGGCGGCAGATCCTGGCCCTCGACCAGCATCTTGATCTCGGAAGCGTCCAGCACTTCGCGCTCGATCAGTGCCTTGGCAATTCTCTCCAGCGTGTTGCGGTTGTCAGAGAGGATCTGCTTCGCCGTGTTGTAACCGGTGTTGACGATCTTGCGGACTTCCTCGTCAATCTGGATCGCAGTGGCCTCGGAGTAGTCACGGTGTTGGGCGATTTCGCGGCCCAGGAAGATCTGTTCTTCTTTCTTCCCGAAGGTTAGCGGGCCGAGCTCGCTCATGCCCCACTCGCAGACCATCTTGCGCGCCGTTTCCGTGGCCCGTTCGATGTCGTTGCCCGCGCCCGTGGACATCACGTTCAGGAAAATTTCTTCCGCGATTCGGCCGCCCATCAGAATGGCGATTTCCGTCTCGAGGTAGTCCTTGTACAGGCTGTGGCGGTCATCGAGCGGAAGCTGCATGGTGAGGCCCAGTGCCATGCCGCGCGGAATGATCGTGACCTTATGCACCGGATCGGAGTGCGGCAGTTTCGCCGCAACCAGCGCGTGCCCGGCTTCGTGATACGCCGTGTTCTTCTTCTCTTCGTCGGAGAGGAGCAGCGACTTGCGCTCCACGCCCATCAGGACCTTGTCCTTGGCCAACTCGAAGTCGTACATCAGCACGGCTTTGCGATTTTGCCGCGCCGCGGCGAGAGCAGCTTCGTTCACCATGTTGGCGAGGTCGGCGCCGGAGAAGCCCGGTGTGCCCCGCGCCAGGATCATCAAATCCACGTCATCCGCCAGGGGAATCTTGCGAGTGTGCACGCGGAGGATCTCTTCGCGCCCGCGCACATCGGGACGATTCACAACGACGCGGCGATCGAAGCGCCCCGGGCGCAGCAGTGCTGGATCGAGCACGTCCGGCCGGTTCGTGGCCGCCATCAGGATGACGCCTTCGTTCGACTCGAAACCGTCCATTTCGACGAGCAGCTGGTTCAGAGTCTGCTCGCGCTCGTCGTGTCCGCCGCCGAGACCTGCGCCGCGATGCCGTCCGACCGCGTCGATTTCATCGATGAAGATGATGCAGGGGGCGTTTTTCTTGCCCTGCTCGAACAGATCGCGGACGCGGCTTGCGCCCACGCCGACGAACATCTCGACGAAGTCCGAACCGGAGATCGAGAAGAAGGGAACGTTCGCCTCACCGGCAACCGCACGCGCCAGCAGCGTCTTGCCCGTTCCCGGAGGTCCTACCAGCAGCACGCCCTTGGGAATGCGGCCGCCGAGCTTTTGAAACTTCTGCGCCTCGCGTAGGAATTCGATGATCTCACGCAGTTCTTCCTTCGCTTCATCCACGCCAGCCACGTCCTTGAACGTGACTTTCTTCTGCTGCATGGAGAGCAGGCGTGCGCGGCTCTTGCCGAAGCTCAGGGCCTTGTTGCCGCCGGTCTGCATCTGGCGAATCATGAAGAACCACAGCGCAGCCAGCAGAGCCAGTGGGGCGAGGTTCAAAATCCAGGTCGGCCATGTGCCATTGCTGATGTCTTTGATGCTAGTGCTGACACCCTTTTCCCGCAGCGTCTTGTACATATCCGGGTAGTTGGGTGGGACGGTCGTATGGAACTGGGAGCCGTCGGACAACTTACCGCGCACTTCCAGTCCGATCACCGTCACTTCGCGGACCAGGCCCTGATCCACGTTGGACATGAACTGCGAGAAATTGATTTCCTTGTCTTTCTGCCCGCTATTGCCGGTGCGAACCACCTGCCAGAGCAGGAACGCCGAAACAATAATCACGGCCCAAAACAGCACCGTCTTGAGTGTCGAATTCACCTAGAACTCCTTGAAACCGTAAGCCTTCCGCAGCATACAAAACTGCGGGCCCCTGAACGGATTAGATGCCGCAGGCGAAATTTCGGACCGAGGAAGAGCCCCGCGTATTCATTCTAGACCTTTTGCGGGAAAAACGGTGCGAGGATCGGAAGTGACAGAAGTCATGGGGGAAGCCCCAGCTTCGAGCTATTAGCTGCGAAGCTCCGAGCAAACCCGGGGTGGTAGGGCCTCACTTAAAACACTGAGAATTCGGGAAGGCCATCACGGCCCGATTTTTGGCACGGAGGGGCCACCTGAAGCGGTCGAGTCCTGCCCAGCCGTTCGCAGCCTAGCGTTCTTTTGCATGGTGCGAATCATGAAGAGCCAGAGAGCGACCAGAAGAACCAAAGGGGCAAGATTCAATATCCAACTCGGCCAACCTTGCTCCGATGATTCTCGAATCCAGATTTCAACTCCCTTTCCTTGTAGGGCCTCCAGCATAGGCGACTGACTGCTTGGGGCTATCACTCGAAATCGTTCTCCTTTGGATCCAGTGCCGCGAACGACGGCGCCTGCGATTACCACTCGGCTGACTTGACCATTCGCAATCCGAGTCAGGAAATCCGAATAGCTAATCTCGGGTATCGCCTGCTCTGTCGAGTTGTTCCTGACAACCTGCCAGAGAAGAAATGCAGAAACTGTGACCACTGCCCAAAACATCAGGGTTTTAGCCATTTTGCCCATAGTTGATCACCGGTACGTATCGCTCGCAGCCTCGTGGCCCTACGTGGTCGCCGCCAGATAGGGCAGATTCCGTCCCGTCTGCTCCGGACTTCCCAGCCCGTAGCCGCAGAGAAAAGCGTCATCCACGAGAAACCCGAAGTAATCTGGCTGCAGCAACACCCGGCGCGCGGCCTGGCGGTCGAGCAGTGTGGCTAGTTTGACGGACGCTGCGCCGCGTGCGCGCAGGTCGTTCATGAGGAATTCGGTAGTTATGCCGGAATGCACCAGGCCTTCCACAAGCAAAACGTGCTTGCCTTCGATCGCCAGTTCGTGGCTGAACTGAATTTCCAGCAGCGCCGTTTCCCCTTGCTTCGATTGCTTATAGCGGGGCTTGATGAAGGTGCAGATGACCGGGACGTCGAGCGCGCGCACGAGATCGCTCATGAAAATGAAACTGTTTTCCAGGATGCCGAGGGCGACAACAGTTTCGCCACGGTAGTCGTCGGAAATCTGGCGTCCGAGTTCGCGAATTCTCTTCTGGATCTGGTCGGCCGATATGACCTGGCGCAGCTGCGAAGGGGGCATTTTGGGAGTGGCGCCTCCAGAACCGAGAATAGTATCAGCACTTACCGCCTGGCGGTTAGCACCTAGCTGGGTACGCGTTGGGTACTTCTCGAATGCAGACAACCTCGCCGGCCACGGCGGCCGGACGCAGTGCGTCAGGAACTGGAAAGCCACGCATCCAGACCAGGCCCATGCCTTCGGCGGCGGCCACCGGCCAGAGCTTTTTTTCCGTTCCCGTCAGATGCCGCGCGGACAGGAGTTCTTTCACCTTCTTCGCCTCCCGTGTGTGAGCGGGCCAGAAGCGATCGCCAGAGCGCCAATTGCGAATCGTCAGGGATTGCGGCAGGCGGGCCGGATCAAGCCGCTGTTCGAATTCCGACTGCCGCAGCAGGCGCGGATTTGCTTTTACGACTTCCATCCGTACCCCGAGTTCGGCAATCTCGATCTGCCCGGGGATCGATACGGTATACGCGTAGTCCGTTGGCGGATCGGCATCGGCGGGCTCGATACTAAGGGCAGATTTCCCGCGGCGAGCGACCTTCCCGCCGCTGAGCTCAATCTGCCTGCCGGGCGGGCCGCCGGCTAAAGCGCGCACGTCTTCGATATGCCGAAACGTAACGTTCGCATCCGCAGCATTCTCCCGCAGCCAGTTACGGATGAGGCGCCTTTGAACAGCCAACGGAAGTTGCCGGAGTGGTGACACGGGCAGCGCACCAACCTCAGCGTGGATTTCAGGATGAGCGTTCCAGTGATCTTCCTCAGCCCGCGCGATTTCGGCGAGGGCTGCCAGATTTTCAATCGCACTCGGCCCGAAACTCGCCTTGAGCAACGGCAACACCTGATGCCGGACCCGATTGCGGAGAAAGGACAAATCGCGGTTGGAGGAATCCTCGCGCCACCCCTGCTTGCGCTCGCGCAGAAACTCCTCCAAATCGCCGTGTCGAAAATCCAGCAGGGGGCGAATGACCTCGCCGACGGCCTTTCCATGTACTTCCAGAGTCAGCCGGGGCTGGATGCCCGCGAGTCCTCCGATTCCGGTCCCACGCAGGGCACGCAGCAGCACGGTTTCGGCCTGGTCGTCGAGTGTGTGAGCGGTGGCAATGACGGGCACAGACTTGTCGCGCGAGAACGTCCGGAATATCCCGTAACGCAATTCACGCGCCGCCGCTTCGACGCCGGAGTCAGTCTTTCCGCTGATCGGCGCATCGAAGCAATGGATTTCCAGCCCAAGGCCCTGGGCCATTGCTGCCACAAAGGCCTGATCGCCGTCGGACTCGTCTCCCCGCAGGCGGTGGTTGACGTGTACGGCTGAAAGCACGATGCCAAGTTCCGACCGCAGATCGATGAGCAGAAAGAGTAGCGCCACCGAATCTGCGCCGCCGGAGACCGCTGCGGCCACGCGATCCCCGGGCTTGATGAAGCTTTTCGCTCGGATTGTCTTGAGCAGCCGTTCCGCCATTGCGTGCATGTGGAAATGGTAAACCAGCGGATCGTGGCTGGTGATTGGTAATTGGGGCCTTCGGTCTGCGGGGTCTCCGGCGGCAACATCAACCCAGTCATCACTATCCACTATTCACTGACCATCGGCCGCTGCTATCCTGTCAGCACCTGTGGGGCGCTCTTCGGCGGGGTCGAAGAGCATCGCTGACTCTATGCATCGTTGGACTGCCAAGCTTCTGGTCTTGGTCATGCTGGTCCCGGCCTTTGGGCCGCTGGCCCTGGCACGCGCTTCGCAGTCGATGGGCTCCCACTGCCAACGGCAGGCTGCAAGGCCCGCGATGGAATGCCATCACGGCGTGGCGATGGCGCCGGAGCCGCAATCTCCGGAAGCGTCGTTCCGCGCGATCAACCGCTGCTGCGACGATCATGCCTGTTGCCGCGGATTGGCAACGCTTCGCTGGGCTGAGGCAGAGCGCCAGTTTTCAGTGGATCCAGCGAAGAGACCTGAAATCGCGCCTCTCGCGGCTGAGCCTGATCTTATTCCAGCCGTCCTGAACGAAGCCGATTCTGCCCGCGCTCCTCCCCTCGCCTGAAAACACTCCGAACTGAGACGCTGACACGCGTCTCCTGCCTTTCAATCGGTTCGTTCTGCGCCGGATGCGTATGCGACTGCGCGCAGAGCGCGAGATCTGCTGCGAGGAAAAATGAATAGATCCAGGTGTATCCCACGGCTCGCCGGGGCGCGGCGCGTTGTGGCGATCGTGTTCTTTGCAGGCACGGCGACAGTCCTTGCCTTCGCTTCCATTTTGGGCACTGTTCGCGGGTTGATCCATGATCCGCAGCACCGTCCTGTCAGGGGCGCCACAGTGAGTTTGCGCGCCGCGAATTCCGCCTTTGAGCAAACGGCAACCAGCAATGACTCAGGGGAATTCGTCTTCGAGAAGGTTCCCGTTGGCGAATATACGGTGGAGGTGGAGGCCGCCGGATTCCGGAAAGAAGCGCAGCATCTGGCGCTCAGCTCCGGCCGGGATATTCGCCTTCACTACTCTCTCCAGGTGGCACAGGCAACGGAGACCGTCGAAGTGACGGATCAGGCGATGCTGGTGAATCCGTCATCGTCGACAACGGCAACGCTGGTGAGCCGCGCCGAGATCGCACAGATCCCCGGCGCCGATCAGTCGAACTCGCTGGCCATGATCACCAACACAGTTCCCAGCGCTTATCTCGTGCATGACCAGCTTCACATCCGCGGCGGCCACCAGGTTTCCTGGATGCTCGACGGTGTGCCGGTTCCGAACACGAATATCGCATCCAATGTCGGACCGCAGTTTCACCCCGCGGACATCGATTATCTCGAAGTACAGCGTGGCGGGTTCACCGCGGAGTACGGCGATCGCACGTACGGAATGTTCAACGTCGTCACCCGTTCCGGATTCGAGCGCAACCGGCAAGCCGAACTGGTCACCAGCTACGGGAGCTTCAACAACACCGACAACCAGATTAGCTTCGGCGATCACAGCGAACGGCTGGCGTACTACAGCAGTTTTTCCGGTTATCGCACCGACCTTGGCCTGGAAACACCGACTACACGCGCGCTGAACGATCAGGCCGCCGGCCTCGGCGGATTTGGGTCGATCATCTTCAACAAGAGCGCCAGCGATCAGCTGCGCCTCGTGACCTCCATCCGCGGCGATCACTACCAGGTGCCAATCGATCCGGATGGTGACACAGCCTTCAAACGCGATGTCGACGACGAGCGCGATGCTTTCGCCAACTTCTCCTGGATTCACACGTCCGGAAACGGCGTTTCCACCACCGTGTCTCCCTTCTACCATTTCAATCGCGCCCACTACGCCGGGAGGTACATCGGCGAGCCTGATCCCGATGCTGTAGTTCCGGACACGGATCGCGGCTCGAACTACATGGGCGGAGTTGCCTCGGTCGCCCTCAACCGTGGCAAACACACAGCCCGCGCGGGACTCCAGGCCTGGGGAGCACATGACAATCAATTTTTCGGAATCATGGGAACCGATGGAAGCGAGATCCTGAACGAACGACTGAAGGTCTGGGGAAACGTCGAAACTGTTTTTGTTGAAGACCAGTACCATCCGACGGCGTGGCTGACTTTGAACGGGGGCGTTCGCCTAACGCACTTCGGCAGTTCGGTCAGCGAGAATGCCGCCGATCCCCGAATCGGTGCTGCTGTTCGCATCCCGAAGCTGGGGTGGGTGGCACGCGCATTCTACGGACGCTACTACCAGGCGCCGCCGCTGCTGACCGTTTCAGGCCCACTCATCGAGCAATGTGGCGGAGGAGGCGAGGAAGAGGGCTGCTCGTTCCTTCCTCTGCACGGCGAGCGCGACGAACAGCACGAATTTGGACTGGCGATCCCCCTGAAGGGCTGGACGTTCGACGTCTCGAACTTTCGCACCGGCGCCAGGAATTTCTTCGATCATGATGCATTGGGCAATTCCAACATCTTCTTCCCGCTGACGCTCGAGCACGCGCGCATTCGTGGATGGGAAGTGAGCGCATCCTCCGCGGTGCTTGCCCGTCGCGCCAAATGGCGATTTGCCTATTCTCACCAGTATGCCGAGTGGAACGGTGGCATTACAGGGGGCCTGGTCACCGACGAGTCCTGCGAGGAGCCGCTGTGCTTCCTCGATCACGACCAGCGCGACACAATGGCGACGGGCGTGAACCTCGCCTTGCCATGGCGAACGTGGGCTGATTTTGGTGTCAACTACGGCTCAGGGTTCGTCGATGGAGATGGCCCGGCTCATCTGCCCTCCCACGTGACTTATGACCTGTCCCTGGGCAAGTCGTTCGGTGAAAACTGGAGCGTGCGGGTTGCCGGATTGAACCTTGGCAACCACCACTACCTGCTCGACAACAGCAACACATTTGGCGGGACGCACTTTGCCAATCCTAGGGAGATCAGCGTTCAGGTGAAATACAGGTTTCACTACTAGCGGGGCGGGCATTTCTGCCCGCCTTCATGCAAGGCAAAATGCTAGCGCGCCCGGTTCTTGATCCAGATCGGCGTGCCCATGAAGCCAAACGCGCGCCGGATCTGGTTTTCCAGGAATCGCTCGTAGGAAAAGTGCAGCTTCACCGAACGATCGGTGAAGAGAATGAACGTAGGCGGCGCGACCGCAGCCTGCGTCATGTAGTAGATCTTGACGCGCTTGCTGGCGGGAACCGAGGCGCGATCGAAATCAATCAGCTTCAGGAACCGATTCATCTCGCCGGTGGAAATCCGCTTGCGCCGCTCCGCGGCAACTTGCTCGATCAGCGGGAGAATCTTGTCGGTACCTCGTCCGTTCTCGGCCGAGATAAACAGCACCGGCGCGTAGTTCAGAAATTTCAGGCCGTATCGCAGCCGCTCCTCGTAGAGCTTCCGATCCTGTGGCCGCCTGGCATCTTGGATTCGCGCCGCTTTCGACTGGCTGATGGCGCGCTTTTCGCCGCTCATGACCATGTCCCACTTGTTCACCAGGATGATCACCGACCGGCCGCTCTCGTGGGCGTAGCCGGCAATCGAAGCATCGAGTCCGCTGACGCCCTCCGTGGCATCGACCATGAACAGCGCGATGTCAGCCTCTTCAAGATGCTTGCGCGACATGACGACGGAAAGCTTCTCCGCCATCAGTTTTGTCTTGCCCTTGCGGCGAATGCCGGCCGTGTCGATGAAGCGAATCTTCCGGCCGTTGTACTCGACGACTTCATCGACCGCGTCACGCGTCGTGCCTGGAATCGGCGAGACAATCGCCCGTGAAGTACCGGTGAGTTGGTTGAGCAGCGTCGATTTGCCGACGTTGGGATGGCCGATGATGGCGACTCTGATCTCGGTCGTTGGTCGTTTGTCGTTGGTCGTTGGGATTTCGCTGTCGGCGAAGTCGCCGTCCGTCGTTCGCTGTTCGTCGTTCGCTGTTTGCTCTTCGTCGTTTGCTTTTCGCCGTTCGCGGCACGACTTTCCTCCGCTTGGCGCTGCGTCCTCAGCGGTTCTAATTTCTGTTGGCAGCACCAGAATGACCGCGTCCAGCAGATCATCTACTCCCCGTCCGTGCTCGGCGGAAACCGGAAAGACGTTCGTGATCCCGAGCTCATGGAACTCGCCGACGAGCGCTTCCTGCTTGTCGCTGTCAATTTTGTTCACGGCGAGAAATAGCGGCTTGCCAGTCCGCAGGAGCAGACGAGCCAGTTCGTGATCCGGGCCGGCGAGTTCCGTTCGGGCATCGACGACCAAGATGATTGCGGCAGCCTCGTCCAAAGCCACGCGAGCCTGACGAAAGATCTCCGCAGGAATCAGGTCTTTTTCTTCGGGAATAATTCCGCCGGTATCGACCACGCGAAATTCGCGCCCGCGCCACTCGGCCTGGCCATAGAGGCGGTCGCGGGTGATGCCGGGTTCGTCGCCGACGATGGCGCGGCGCGAGCCAGTCAGGCGGTTGAAGAGCGTGGACTTCCCGACGTTCGGGCGCCCGACAATGGCTACCAGCAGTTCTTTTTGAATGTTGATTTTCACCGGCCACTGACCACCGACCACTGACCACGGGTTCGGCGCTTTCCTGAAACTGGTTATTATAGAGACTCCGTGGTTCCCCCTTCTCAGTCCGTGCCTGCAACGAATGCCGGTTTCTCGCTCTACCAGTTTTTCTCCCCTGGCGGCCTGCTCTCGAAGACGCACCCTGCGTATGAGTTCCGCCGCGGGCAGCTGCAGATGGCCCAGTCTGTCGAAGAAGCGATTGCCGAGAAACGCCACCTGATCGTCGAAGCTGGTACCGGCACCGGGAAAACACTGGCGTATCTGCTACCGGTAATTCGCTCGGGCAAGCGTGTCATCATCTCCACCGGTACCAAGAATCTGCAGGAGCAGCTTTTCTTCAAGGACGTTCCCTTCATCGAGCGTGCGCTGCTAGGCGACAACGATGGCAAGCTCTCCGTCTGCTACATGAAGGGCCGCAACAACTATCTGTGCCGCAAGAAGCTCTACGACCTCACCGACCAGCCCGTGCTGAGCGGCCTGGAAGAAATCGAGCACTTCCGCGCAATTGCGGCGTGGGAAAAGACCACTCGCACGGGTGACCGCTCCGAACTCGCCGAACTGCCCGAGGCGAGCGCCCTCTGGCACAAGCTCGACGCCCGCGCCGACACCTGCCTTGGCCAGAAGTGCAAAGAGTACGACCGCTGCTTCATCACGGAGATGCGACGACACGCCGCCGAAAGCGACATCATCATCGTGAACCATCACCTCTTCTTCGCCGACCTCTCGGTCAAACTCGAGGCGGAAGATGCGCCCGACGCCGGCGTCCTGCCCGAGGCAGGCGTAGTGATCTTTGACGAGGCTCACGAGCTCGAAGATGTTGCCGGAAACTACTTCGGTGTCTCGGTAAGTAATGCGCGAATCGAGGAGCTGGCGCGTGACCTGGAAGGGCTGCTCCAGCGTGAGAAGCTGTACACGCCAAGCACGTCCGGTGCGATCAAGGCGCTGCGCGACCATGCGCAGTTGTTCTTCTCTCTGCTTCCGGCACACGAAGGCCGTTTCGCCTTCGAGGGACGCCGCGAATTTCTCGAGGAAAACGGCGAAGAATACGACGGACTGCACAAGTCTCTCCGGCGTATCGTTGCTGAACTCGAACGGCTCCCACAGAAGCCGGACCAAATCTTTGCCATCGCACGCCGGACAAATCAGCTCGATTTCCAGCTCGGCTTCGTCATGGAGAACGAGAACCCGAACACCGTTTTCTGGATTGAGCGCCGCGGGGGACGTGGCGGAAGAATTACCCGGCAACTTGACGGGCCGCCGAAAGCCAGCCGAACTCAAGAACCGGTCAAGGACGGTGGTCGCACCAACGTCTTCCTGCAGGCCACGCCAATCGAAGTCGGGCAGATCCTGCGGGAATGCTTGTGGTCGAAGATGGAGACCGCGATTCTGACCTCGGCGACGCTCGCAGTCGGCGGCGGGTTCGAGTACATCCGGCAACGGCTCGGGCTTGATCACACGCGCGAATCGATCGTGCCTTCGCACTTTGACTACGAGAGTCAGGCGATCCTCTATGTCCCACCCGATCTGCCCGACCCACGCACGCCACAGTTTGGGCTGCAGGCGTCCGACCGCGTCCGCCGCCTGCTCGAAATCACGCGCGGCAGGGCCTTCGTCCTCTTCACCAGCTACGCCCAGATGAACGAAATTTACGAGCGCCTGCTCGGGTATCTGGAATTCCCGATGCTGAAGCAAGGTGACGCCCCAAAGTCCGCGCTCCTCGAGGAGTTCCGCATCACTCCGAATGCGGTGCTGTTCGGTACATCGTCGTTCTGGCAGGGTGTGGATGTGCAAGGCGAGCAGCTCAGTTGCGTGATCATCGACCGGTTGCCCTTCGCGGTGCCGAGCGACCCAGTGGTCGCGGCGCGGGTGAAGGCTATCGATCATGGTGGTGGAAATGCCTTCTACGAATATCAGGTGCCGAGTGCGGTGATCACCCTGAAACAGGGTTTCGGACGCCTGATCCGCTCGCTGCACGACCGCGGGTTGCTGGCCCTGCTCGATAACCGCATCCTCAAGAAGCAATACGGACGAGTGTTCGTGGAGAGCCTGCCGCGGTATGCCCGCACCACCGATCTGAGGAAGGTCGAGGAGTTTTTCGGGCTGCAATAGCGCGGTCGGATGACTACGGCGATGATGACCCGCGATCACTTCGTCGCGGATTGAACGGGATGGGGCTGACCGCGGTTACGGCCGGTGGTCCGTACCCTCTTGAGAGATTGTCATCCGATTGCCCCTATGATAACGTTTCACTAAAGTCACACCTGACTCCACAATCACAGTTTTCAAGTGTTGTGGGCATTCTCTGCCGCCCCCGCGCGCAGGTGGTGAGCTATGAAAGAAACTCTCGACCCTGTTCCAGCCGAACAAACCGATCAGGAAGGGTTTGCCAACCGTAAGCTGATCCGGCCGTCGCTCAGCCGCAACGAGCACAACCACAATCACAACAATCACGCCCAGAGCGAACGTCGGGAGCGTGCGGCGGGACCGCCTAAGAAGGTTGCTCCCACCGACCAGACCAACGCCGAAAACTTCTATTACCAGAAGCAGATGCAGTCGAAGACGCCGATGGTCGTCGTTCTGCGCGACGGCGAAGAAGTGCACGGCGTGATCGAGTGGTACGACAAGACCTGCATCAAGCTGAACCGCACCGGCGCTCCCAACCTGATGATCTACAAGCCGGCAATTAAGTACATGTTCAAAGAAGGGGAGAACGGGAGACGGTAGGTCTTAGCTGCCAGCGGTGAGCATCCAGCCCTCGACTTCCTTTGTGCGCACAGCATCTGGTTTGCTTCATCGAACCTACGTTGCTGTCGGGCGTGCCTTCCTAAGGAGCCACAATTTCTTCAGGAAGTAGATTGCGTACCCCAAGCCCCATAGGATTTCTGCAATTGCGACGAAGTCTCGTCCTCGTAAGAATCTAACGGGAGAATTGCTCAGGAAGATACTCGGCAATTTGAACAGGTCACGGACGGTCGCTGGCTCTATGAATCTTGCCACGTTCCAAATCAACCAGCACGAAACCCCTAAACCGACAACATGTAGTGCGACCCGCAGCCATATCCTGCGAATGGTTGAGGTCTTGATCCCACGCAGTCGCCGATCCAAGAGGAAACCAATCCACGTCCAAAAGATGGCGACGCCCAGCAACTGACCAGAGAGTTTCAACCCAGGAGCGAAGAAGGAACCCGGCCCATTCAGCAAGACCGACAATCCGCGCGCCGTGGTCACGGCTAGATCGTCCCACGCACCCCAGGCTCTGAGCCAGGCTCTGTCCAAGTAGTGAAGTCCGATCGTCAGCGCGGCCATGAGCAGTGGCAACGCAAGCTTCCACGACAGCCTCCTGAGGAGAGCTTGAAAGCTGCTCGTACCACTATTGGACACCACGTTCGGCAGCTTGACTTAGTAGACTCGGTGACTTGAGTAACGTGTCGCGAACGGCTGCAAACTGCTTCACGACAGCATTAGTCCCTTCGGCGCTCGCACTTGCGTGGCACCTCAGAGGTCGAAGCCGGTGTGATTATCGATGCTTGGCGGCACGGCTGAAGCCGTGCCCTCCCGAAATCGTCTATCAGCTGGTTCAAGACTGGGAACTAGCGGCGGCCATCAAACTAGCAACTGCCTCTACAGCTTCGGCAGCACAATCCCCTTCTGCGCCTGGTATTTCCCTTTGCGATCTTTGTAGCTGGTCTCGCAGACTTCGTCGGACTGGAAGAAGAGAATCTGGCAGAGGCCTTCGTTGGCGTAGATCTTCGCGGGCAATGGCGTCGTGTTCGAAATCTCCAGAGTGACGAAGCCTTCCCACTCGGGCTCGAACGGGGTCACGTTGACGATGATGCCGCAGCGGGCGTACGTCGACTTGCCCACGCAGACGGTCAGGACGTTGCGGGGAATCTTGAAGTACTCCACGGAGCGTGCTAGGGCAAAAGAGTTCGGGGGAATGATGGCCACGTCGGCGTTCAAGGTGACGAAGGAGCGCTCGTCGAAATTCTTGGGGTCGACGATCGTCGAGTTGACGTTGGTGAAGATTTTGAACTCGTCGGACACGCGCAGGTCGTATCCGTAACTGGAGACGCCGTAGGAAATCACTCCCTCACGCACCTGTTTTTCGGAGTAAGGGTTAATCATGTCGTGCTCTTGCGCCATGCGGCGGATCCAGCGGTCGCTCTTAATCATCGAGTCCTCAGTGGTCTTGATTGAATTTGCAATTGGTAATTTGTAATTGGTAATTTCAGGCGGGATCAGGGCCGCAGGCGAAGCACAGGCCGCAATCACAGATTACAAATCACCAATTACAAATTCATCGGCTGGTCCTGCCATATTACGAGAACGGCACCCCGGTTGACAATCCAGCCTATCTCCCTTAGCATCAATGACTTGAGACAAGATTTCACAGTCTGAAGACGGGAGACGCCTGTGATCAAGCTCGACATCATCAACGAAGTGGTGAACCGGACGGGAATCACCAAGACCAAGGCGGAATTGGCGGTCGAGACCGTCTTCGAGAGCATGAAGAAGGCGCTCGCCGGCGGCGACCGCATAGAACTGCGTGGCTTCGGCGTGTTCAACGTGCGTCCGCGCAAGACCGGCATCGGGCGCAATCCGCGCACGGGAGCCGAAGTCTCGATTCCCCCTGGCAAGGCGGTACGCTTCAAGCCGGGGAAAGAACTGCAGTCGATCGACTAAGGCAGCTACT
>Ga0335069_10002061_pt1 | contig 31406 bp, 21 predicted proteins | sample Lox_Sample_11_FD_206714 | JGI IMG/M metagenome (GOLD analysis project Ga0335069, IMG submission 206714) | Soil microbial communities from Loxahatchee National Wildlife Refuge, Florida, United States - Lox_Sample_1.1 | ecosystem: Environmental > Terrestrial > Soil > Wetlands | place: USA...
CGCACCTGGGCCTCGAGGGCGGCGAGCGTCGTCAGCCCGTCGACGGGGCCGGCGCCGGTCAGGAGCCCGTCGAGGCCGTCCGCGGCCAGGCGCAGGCGTCCCGCCAGGTCGTCGAGCACGTTGTCCTCGGGGTCGTCCGGCTTCGGGATCATCTGGACGGCCAGCCCGAGGACGATGCCGAGGGTAGCCATGAACCAGGCCCAGAGGATCGGTCGGATCGGATCGCCGGCGACGAAGTCCGGCACGCCGAACGCGAAGACGACGCCGAACATGAGAGAGGCCATCGGCGCCGTCGTGCAGCGGTACCCGAGGAGGCTCGCGAAGAACACGGCGAACTGGGCGGGCAGCAGGAACCAGGGCTTGTCGCCGAAGGCGGCGATCGCGGCCACGCCCGTCAGGAGACCGAGGGTCGTCCCGACGAACATCTGGACGCCGTTCTTCCGGCTGGCGACGATGTCGGGCTGGTTCGTCAGGAGGACGTTGGCGATGGCGAGCAGCAGCGACGGAGGCCGGAGCGTCTCGCCGACGAGGACGACGACGGTGCACGCCGCCGTGACGCGCCAGGCGCCGCGCCAGCGGGCGGGGCTGGCCGCGAGCTCCGGGCGGAGCGTCGCGGCGAGGACGTTCAGGGCCGCGCCGGCGAGCTGGCCGGCTCGCCGAGGACGCGGACGACGGCGCTCATGCCCATGCGGAGCGGGTGGTCGGGATCGGTCTCGTCGACGCGGACGCGGACGGGGAGGCGGCGGGCCAGGCGCACCCAGTTCAAGGTCGGCTGCACTTCGGGCAGCACGCCGACCGTGGCGCCGTCCTGCGGTGCGAGGGCCCAGCCGATTCCCTGGACGGTGCCGCGGAAGTGGCGTCCCGGATAGGCCGGGAGGAAGACGTCCGCGGCCATGCCGGGCCGGATTCCGGCGAGCATCGTCTCGCGGAAGTACGCGAGGACCCAGGTGCGGCGCGTGTCGACGAGCGCGAACACCTGCTCGCCGGCCCGCGCGTACTGGCCCGCCGAGATGTTCAGGTTGGTGACGCGCGCGGGAAACGGCGCGCGGACCTCGCAATAGGCCAGGTCGAGCTCGGCCGCGGCGACGGCCGCCTCCGCCGCCTGCACGCGGGCGTTGCGGTTGCCGTACTGCGCGAGCTGTCGGGTCAGTCGCTCCTCTTCCTCGCGGGCCTTCTCGAGTTCCGCCGCCGCGCCGAGGGCTTTCGCGTTGGCCTCGTCGAGCCGGTCCTTGGTGACGTAGTTCTGCGGCACCATGGGCTCGAGGCGCTCGCGATGCGCCCGCGCGTAGGCGAGCTCCGCCTCGACGCGGCGCTTCTCGGCGCCGGCCGCGGCGATTCCTTTTTCGAGCGCGGCGTTCTCGCTCTCGACGAGGAGACGTTGGGCCCGGGCGCGCTCGAGCGCGACGGCAAACGGCCGCGGGTCGATGGCGAAGAGGCGCGCGCCCTCCGCGACCTCCTGGTTGTCGACGACGTCGAGCGCGACGATGGGTCCCGAGACGTGCGGGGCGATGCCGACGACGTTGACCCGGACGGCGGCGTCGTCGGTCCGCGGGTGCCGGAAGCTCTCGCGCGCGACCCGAACGCTCGCCAGAGCGGCGCCGGCGACGATGGCGAGGCCGATGAGGCCGCCGGCGATCCGGCGAACGGGCGAGGCGGCGGCGTCGTCGGGCACGGCGTCAGCCCTGGAAGAAGACGATCCAGAAGAGGAGCGTCGTCAGAAGGAGAAGGCACGGATAGATCAGGAGGAGCGGACCGAGATGGCGCTCGAGGCCGAGCCGGGCGAGGGTCGCCCTCAGGAGGGCCGAGACGGCGACCCCGCCGACGAGACACGCGACCCAGCCGGGAAAGTAGGAGCCCCAGAGGTTGATCGATGGGTCGCACGCCGCGGCCGACGCGAGGACCGTCAGCCAGGGGAAGGCTCGAGCGACGGCGCGGCGCAGGCTCACGGGTCTCCGCAGTCTATCGGCGGGCGCCGCTCAGGTGAAGAGGCGTGCGACCGCTTCGGCGATTGCGGGCGCCGCGGTCAGGCCGGGCGATTCGATGCCGACGAGGTTGACGAAGCCCGGCAGGCCGCGCGCGCTCTCCTCCGCGACGACGAAGTCGCGAAACGGGCCGCCCTCGACCTGCAGCTTCGGGCGGATGCCGGCGATGTCCGGCTCGAGGTCGTCGTCGCGCACGTCGGGCAACAGCCGGCGCGCGGCCTCGGCGAAGGCCGCGCGCTTGCCCGGATCGACGCGATAGTCGGCGTCGCGGCGGCCGAGATATTCGGCATCGGGGCCGAAGCGCAGGCGGCCGCCCGTGTCCAGGACGACGTGCACGCCGAGACTCTCGTGCGCCGGCACCGGATAGATCAGGCGCGACGCGAGATTCCAGCAGCGCGTCGCCGCCGAGAAATAGCTGCCCTTGCACCAGTGAAGGCGGTAGCCCGCGGCGTCGGGGTCGATGCCGGCGAGCGCGGCGATCCGGTCCGCCTCCAGCCCTGCGGCGTTGACGACGCGCTCCGCCGTGAACGTCTCGCGGCCCGCGTCGTCTTCGACCGCGACCCGATAGCCGCCGCCGTGAGGCTCGAGGCCGACGACGCGAGTGCGCGGCTGGAAGACCGCGGCCGCCGCGAGCGCCTGCCGGAGGAAGTGGTCCATCAGGGCGTGTGCGTCGACGATGCCGGACTCGGGGGAGAGCAGCGCGCCGACCGTGCGCACGTGCGGCTCGAGGGCGCGCGCCTCCGTCGCCGACAGCCGCGTCACCGGGACGCCGTTTCCCGCCGCCGTCTTCTCGATCGCGTCGAGGGCCGGCAGCTCTCCGGCCCGCGTGGCGGTGATGAGCTTGCCGAGGCGGGCATGCGGGATGTCGTGGGCGCGGCAGGCGGCGTAGACCCGCTCGCGGCCCTCGACGCAGAGCCGCGCCTTGAGCGTCCCGGGCGGGTAGTAGAGGCCGGCGTGGACGACCTGGCTGTTGCGGCTGGAAGTCTCCATGCCGTGCTTCGGGTTGCGGTCGATCAGGAGGAGGCCGGGGTGCGCGGGCGCCAGGCGCGCGGCGACCGCGAGGCCGACGGCGCCGGCGCCCAAAACGGCGATTTCGACGTCGGCCACGGTTCGATCTTAAGGCAGGGGTGAAGCGCGTTGACGCTGCCGGCACCGCGGTATACGTTGCTTGTTCCGGGGTGTCGCGTTGAAGCACTGGAAGGAAACCGCCGAGGTTTTCGGACGACTCGTCCGGCTGCCGGCCGAAGGAAAGAGGGCCGCGCTCGCGACGGTCGTGGCGATCGAGGGCTCGGCGTACCGGCGTCCCGGCGCGAAGCTTCTGATCGAGGAGGACGGCCGCACGCTCGGCTCGATCAGCGGCGGCTGCCTCGAGGGCGACGTGCGCGAGATCGCCCGGCCGGTGCTCGCCGAGGGGCGCCCGCGCCGGCGGCGCTACGAGACGGGCGCCGACGAAAACGCCGCGTGGGGCCTGGGTCTCGGCTGCGCCGGTTCGGTCGAGCTCTTCGTGCAGCCGGCCACCGGGGCGCTCGTCCAGGCCGCGCAGCGCTGCCTCGATCTCTTCGAGGAAGGCCGGCCGTTCGCCCTCTGCACGCCGCTGGCCGAAGGCACGGCGGCCGAAGGCCCGGTCGTGATTTCCGCCGACGGAACCTCGTCCGGCTCGACGGGCGATCCGGCGCTCGACGCCGGGATTGCCCGCTCCGGCGGCGCGTGGATCGCGAGCCGCGACTCCCGGCGGCGCGCCGTCGGGGGCGCCGACGTCTTCGCCGAGATCCTCGTCCCGGCGCCGCGCCTGCTCCTCTTCGGCGCCGACGACGACGCGCGGCCGATCTGCGCCTTCGCGGCGGCGGCCGGCTTTCGCGTCACGGTCGTGGATCATCGCGAGGCGTTCCTGGCGGCCGAGCGGTTTCCGGAGGCCGAGCGCCGCGTGGCACGTCGCCCCGAGGAAGGGGTCGGGGGTCTCCCCGTCGGGCCGCGCACGTTCGCGGTCGTCAAGACGCACCAGATCGCGCACGATCGCGAGTGGGCGCGGCGCCTTCTCGACGCCGGCACGGCGTCCGTGGGGCTGCTCGGCCCGCGGGCGCGGACGCGCGAGATCGTGCGCGCGATCGGCGCCGAGGGCGACGCGCGAGTCTTCGGCCCGGTCGGCCTCGACCTCGGCGCGGAAGGGCCCGAGCAGGTCGCCCTGTCGATCGTGGCGGAGCTGCTCGCGGCCGGCTCGGGCGTCGACCCGCGGCCTCTGCGCGAAAAGGCCGAGGAGATCCATGCCCGGTGAGGCGCGGACCGCGGGCATCGTGCTCGCGGCCGGCCGCTCGACCCGGATGGGGCGCAACAAGCTGGTGCTCGAACTCGGCGGCGAGACGCTCGTCGCCCGCGCGGTCAGGACGGCCGCGGCCGGCGGCCTCGACCCGGTGATCGTCGTGCTCGGCCACGAGGCGCCGCGCGTCGAGCGCGCGCTCGACGGCCTCCCGTGCCGGGCGGTCTTCAACCCCGACCACGCGCAGGGACAGGGGACGTCCTTTCGCGCGGGCGTCGCCGCCGTGCCGCCCGACGCCGGAGCGGCCGTGGTGCTGCTGGCCGACATGCCGCGGGTGACACCCGAGATGGTCCGCGCGCTGCTCGAACGCCACCGCGCCGGGGGAGCGCCGCTCGTCGTCTCGGAGTACGGCGGGGTGCACGCGCCGCCGACCCTTTACGGCCGCGCGCTCTTTCCCGAGATCCTGGCGGCGTCGGGCTGCGGCCGCGACGTCGTGCGAGGGCGCCGCGCCGAAGCGGCCGTCGTCGCGTGGCCGGCCGGGATGCTCGCCGACGTCGACGAGCCGGCGGACCTCGAGCGTCTGGGCGTCGCGGCGGAGAAAGCTTCATGCGCCCCGACCTCCTGACCCTCTGCGGCGATCTCGTCCGGCGCGAGGAGCCCTTCGTGCTCGCGACGGTCGTGCGCCGCCTCGCCGCGAGCTCCGCCCAGCAGGGCGACGGGGCGATCGTCACGACGGCTGGCGAGTTTCACGGGTGGCTCGGCGGCAGCTGCACGCAGCCCACCGTCGTGGCCGAGGCGCTGAAGGCCCTCGCCGACGGCCGTCCGCGGCTGATCGCTCTTTCGCCGAACCCCGGCGCCGAGGGGCGGCCGGGCGTGCTCGTCTTTCCGATGACCTGTCACAGCGGAGGGACCGTGGAGATCTACCTCGAGCCCGTGCTGCCGCGCGCGCGTGTTCTCGTCTTCGGCGTCTCGCCCGTGGCCCGGGCGCTGGCACGCCAGGCGCGCGCGATGGACTTCGCCGTGGACGCGGCGGATCCCGAGGCCGACCGCGCGGCTTTCCCGGAAGCCGAGCGGCTCTTCCCCGGAGCGATCGCCGCCGACGCCGGAAGCGCCACGCGCACGTTCGCCGTCGTCGCGACGATGGGGGAGCGCGACGAGGAGGCCCTGGCGGCGGCGCTCGCCCTCGATCCGGCGTACCTGGGGGTCGTCGCGAGCGGCAAGCGTTTCGCCCGGGTGCGCGACGCGCTGCTCGCGCGCGGAGCGGCCGCCGATCGGCTGGCCCGCGTCAAGAATCCGGCCGGCCTCGACATCGGCGCGCGCACCCCCGAAGAGATCGCGGTCAGCATCCTGGCCGAGATCGTGCAATGGCGGCGCGCCGCGGAGGCCGCTTCGCCGGGCGCGGGCGCTCGAGGCCCGGTCGCCCTGCCGGTCGCGGCCGCCGCCGAGCACGTCGATCCGGTCTGCGGGATGAAGGTCGCCGAAGCCGGCGCCCGCCACACGGCCGAGGCCGCGGGCCGGACCTGGTACTTCTGCTGCGGGGGCTGCCGCGAGCGGTTCCTGGCGGCCCCGGAGCGCTACGCCGTGCGGGCCGGCATCGGGGGCATGGCGTGAGGGACGAGATCCGCGCGGTCCAGGCCGCGATGGAGCGCTCTGGCTACATCGCCGAGCCCTCGATCGCGACCGCGGTCTTTCTCGCGGCCGAGATGAAGAAGCCGCTCCTGATCGAAGGCGATGCCGGCGTCGGGAAGACCGAGATCGCGAAGGTCCTCGCGCGCCTGCGCGACACCGAGCTGATCCGGCTGCAGTGCTACGAGGGGCTCGACGTCCAGACGGCGCTCTACGAGTGGGACTACCCGCGCCAGATGCTGCGGGTCCGCCTCGGCGAGATGGAGGGGCAGGCCGCGCGCGAGATCGAGTCGGTCATCTACGCGCCCGAGTACCTGCTCGAGCGGCCGCTGCTGAAGGCCATCACGCGGCGCGAGCGCTCTCCGGTTCTCCTCGTCGACGAGATCGACCGCGCCGACGACGGGTTCGAGGCGTTTCTGCTCGAGGTGCTGTCGGACTTCCAGGTGACGATTCCCGAGCTCGGCACGATCCGCGCGACGCACGCGCCGTTGGTCGTGCTGACCTCGAACCGCACGCGCGAGATCGGCGACGCGCTGCGCCGCCGGTGCCTCTACCTCTACATCGAGCATCCGAGCCTCGAGAAGGAGGTGCGGATCATCCGCGCGAAGGTGCCGGGCGCCGGCGAGCGGCTGGCCGAAGAGATCGGCCGGTTCGTCCAGGCTCTCCGCGCGCGCCAGCTCCTGAAGGTCCCGGGCGTGGCCGAGACGATCGACTGGGCGCAGGCCCTCGTGCGGCTCCACCGGGAGCACCTGGATCTCGAGACGGTCGAGCAGACGCTCGGCTGCATCCTGAAGGATCGGCACGACCTGAGCGACCTGCGCGGCGGCGGGCTCGCGGCGCTGGTCGAGGAGGCCGCGGCCGTGGGGTGACCGGCGACCTCGTCGCTCACGTCACGGCGTTCGGGCGCGCGCTGCGCGGCCGGGGCCTGCGCGTCTCGCTGGCCGACGGGGCCGACGCCGTGGAGGCGCTGGCGCTCGTGGATCTGGGGGATCGGGCCGAGACGAAACGCGCGCTCGTGATCGCGCTCAAGATCCGGCCCCGCGACGCGGCGGTTTTCGACGCGCTCTTCGACGAGTTCTTCGCGCCGGGCGCGGCCGCGCCCCGCGAGCGTCCGGCGGTCGCCCAGGTGCCGCTGCGCCCGTTCGGCGGCCTGCCGGGGGCGCGCCTCGCCGACGCCGACGTCGAGCGCGACGTCGAGGAGGGCGACGCGCCGGGCTACAGTCCCGACGCGTCGCTCCGCGTCAAATCCTTCGAGGCGTGCAGCGCCGCGGAGCTTTCGGCCCTGGAGGCGGTTCTGCGCCGTCTCGTCCTCCGCGTCGCCACGGCGAAGAGCCGGCGCCTGGTGCCGACGCGCGGGCGCGGCCGCGTCGACCCGCGGCGGAGCTTTCGTTCGGCCGTGGCGACCGACGGTGAGTTCCTTCGGCTGGCGCGCCGCGCCCGGGCGGTCGAGGAGCCTCGCCTCGTCGTCCTCTGCGACACGAGCGGCTCGATGGATCCCCACACGCGCTTTCTCCTCGCCTTCCTGCTGGCGCTGAAGAAGGCGGCGCGGCGGGCGGAGCTCTTCGCGTTCAACACGTCGCTCGTCCGCCTGACGCCGTGGATCACGCCCGAGAAGCTCAAGCCGACGCTCGAGCGGCTCGCGGCCGCGGTACCCGGCTGGTCCGGCGGGACGCGCATCGGCGGCTGCCTCGCCGAGTTCGTCCAGCGCTACCGGGACGAGATGGTCGGGTCGAAGACCGTCGTCGTGATCTTCAGCGACGGTCTCGACCGAGGCGACACGGACGACCTCGCCCGCGCGATGCGGGCGATCCGGAGCCGCGCCCGCCGGGTCGTCTGGCTCAATCCGCTGCTGTCGGATCCGCGGTACGAGCCGACCGCCCGCGGCATGGCGGCGGCGCTGCCCTTCGTCGACGTGCTCGCCCCGGCTCATAACCTCGAATCCCTGGAGCGGCTCGTGACTCTGGTTTCCAGCGGCCCGCTTCGCGGGCCGACGGACGGGAGAGGGAACGTCGCACGGACGTCCGCTCCCGCGCCTCTGGCGGCGCCGCAGAGCAAAGTGTCCTGAAAGGAGGCCTCGATGATTCCCGCGTCGTTCGATTACCACTCTCCGGGCAGCCTCTCGGAGGCGATCGGCCTGCTGTCGCGATACGGCGAATCGGCCAAGGTGCTCTCGGGCGGCCAGAGCCTCCTGCCGCTCCTGAAGCTTCGCCTCGGGTCGGCCGGGCACCTGGTCGACATCGGCCGGATCCCCGGGCTCGAGGACATCGTGGAGGCCGGCGGGTTCCTGAGGATCGGCGGCCGCGTGCGCGAGTCCGACCTCGAGCACTCCGACCTCGTCCGCCGGAAGTATCCGATCCTGACCGACACGGCGGCTGTCATCGCGGATCCGCTCGTCCGGAATCTGGCGACCGTCGGCGGCAACCTGGCTCACGGCGACCCCGCCAACGACCATCCCGCGACGATGCTGGCGCTCGGCGCGACGGTCGTCGCGACCGGGCCGAAGGGGGAGCGGACGATCCCGATCGAGAAGTTTTTCACGGGCCTCTTCGAGACGGCTCTCGGGCGCGACGAGATCCTGACGGAGATCCGGGTTCCGGTGCCGCCGCCGAAGTCCGGCGGCGCGTACGTCAAGCTCGAGCGCAAGGTCGGCGACTTCGCGACCGCGGGCGCGGCGGTGCAGATCACGCTCGGCGCAGGCGGCGAGATCGCGCGCGCCGGCATCGGCCTGACCAACGCGGGCCTCACGCCCGTCAAGGCCGAGGCCGCCGAGAAGTTCCTCCACGGCAAGAAGCTCGACGACGCCACGATCGCGGCGGCCGCGAAGCTCGCCGCCGGCGCCGCGGACCCGAACCCCGACCGCCGCGGCTCGGTCGAGTACAAGAAAGAAATGGCGCGCGTCCTGACGGCACGCGCGCTCAAGCGGGCCGCCGCGCGCGCCCAGGGAGCGTAGCCATGGCAACGCACAGGATTCGGGTCGCGGTCAACGGAGCCGCCCACGAAAACGAGGTCGAGTCGCGCCTGCTGCTCGTCCACTACCTGCGCGAGATGCTGCGGCTGACGGGCACCCACATCGGGTGCGACACGACGCACTGCGGCGCCTGCACCGTCCTGCTCGACGGGCGGCCGGTCAAGTCCTGCACGGTGCTCGCGGTCCAGGCCGACGGGCGCGACGTGACCACGGTCGAGGGCCTCGAGAAGGACGGCCAGCTCGATCCGATCCAGGAGGGCTTCTACCAGGAGCACGGTCTTCAGTGCGGGTACTGCACGCCCGGCATGATGATGACGAGCCACGCGCTCCTGAAGTCGAACGGGAACCCGAGCGAAGCCGAGATCCGCCAGGCGATCTCCGGGAACCTCTGCCGCTGCACCGGATACGTGAACATCGTCAAAGCCGTCCAGCACGCGGCCGCCGCCACGCGCGCGCGGTGATTCCGAGAAAAGGAAGAGTCGCATGAGCACCGACACGTCAAAGCCCCGGACGTCGGCCGAGATCGGCGGGATGGGCCACTCGGTCAAGCGCAAGGAGGACCCGCGTTTCATTCGCGGCCGCGGGAACTACGTGGACGACATCCAGCTGCCCGGGATGCTCCACATGGACATCACGCGGAGCCCTTACGCCCACGCGAAGATCAAGAAGATCGACACCGAGAAGGCGCTGAAGATCCCCGGCGTCCTCGCCGTCATCACGGGCGCCACGCTCGAGAAGTACAAGCTGCACTGGATGCCGACGCTCATGTCGGACACGCAGATGGTGCTGCCGACGGACCGCGTGATGTACCAGGCGCAGGAGGTCGCGGCCGTCATCGCGACGGACCGCTACGCCGCGGCCGACGGCGCGGCCGCCGTCGAGGTCGAGTACGAGCCGCTGCCGGTCGTCGTCGACCCGTTCAAGGCGCTCGAACCGGGGGCGCCCGTGCTGCGCACCGACAAGCCGGGCAAGAAGGACAACCACATCTTCCACTGGGAAGCCGGCGACCGCGCCGCGACGGACGAGGCGTTCCGCGAGGCGGACGTCGTGGTCAAGGAGCAGGTCTACATCCCGCGCATCCACGTGGCCTCGATCGAGACGTGCGGCTGCGTGGCCGACTTCGACCGCGTCAACGGGAAGCTCACCGTCTACATGACGACGCAGGCGCCGCACGCGATCCGGACGGTGTTCGCCCTCGTGGCCGGGCACGTCGGCCTGTCGGAGGAGAAGATCCGGATCGTCTCGCCGGACATCGGCGGCGGCTTCGGCGGCAAAGTCCCGGTGTACCCCGGGTACGTGATCGCCGTGGCGGCCTCGGTCGTCATCGGGAAGCCCGTCAAGTGGGTCGAGGACCGGATGGAGAACCTCCAGGCGGACTCCTTCGCCCGCGACTACCACATGACGGCGGAGCTCGCGGCGACGAAGGACGGCACGATGACGGCGCTGCGGATCAAGACGCTGGCCGATCACGGCTACGCCGACGCGGCGGCGAACCCGTCCAAGTTTCCCGCCGGTCTCTTTTCGATCTGCACCGGCTCCTACGACCTGAAGCACGCCTTCTGCGAGGTGGACGGGGTGTACACGAACAAGCCGCCGGGAGGCGTGGCGTACCGCTGCTCCTTCCGGGTGACCGAGGCCGTGCACGCCATCGAACGGATCACGGACCGCCTGGCCCAGGAGCTCGAGATGGACCCGGCCGCCCTGCGGTTGAAGAACTTCATTCCGAAGGACAAGTTCCCGTACAGGTCGGCGCTCGGCTGGGAGTACGACAGCGGGGACTACGCGGCGGCCCTCGAGAAGGCGATGGACCTCATCGGCTACGACGCGCTCCGCCGGGAGCAGGCCGAGAAGCGGAAGAAGGGCGAGCTCATGGGCATCGGCATCTCGAGCTTCACCGAGATCGTCGGCGCCGGCCCGTCCAAGCACTTCGACATTCTCGGCATCAAGATGTTCGACTCGTGCGAGCTGCGCGTCCATCCGACCGGCAAAGCGATCGCGCGGTTCGGCACGAAGTCGCAGGGCCAGGGCCACGAGACGACCTACGCGCAGATCATCGCCGAGGAGCTCGGCATCCCGGCCGCCCACGTCGCCGTCGAGGAGGGCGACACCGACACGGCGCCGTACGGCCTCGGCACCTACGCCAGCCGTTCGACGCCGACGGCCGGCGCCGCCGGGGCGATCGCGGCGCGCAAGGTGCGCGAGAAGGCGCGCAAGATCGCGGCGCACCTGCTCGAAGTGTCGCCGGACGACCTCGAGTGGGAGCCGGGGAAGTTCTCGGTCAGGGGCGCGCCGCAGAAGTCGAAGACCATTCAGGAGATCGCCCTGGCGGCCTACACGAACCATCCGCCGGGAATGGAGGCGGGCCTCGAGGCGGTGGACTACTACGATCCGCCGAACCTCACGTTCCCGTTCGGCAGCTACATCGGCGTCGTCGACATCGACCGGGGCACGGGCGAGGTGAAGATTCGCCGGTTCGTCGCGGTGGACGACTGCGGCAACATCATCAACCCCATGATCGTGGACGGCCAGATCCACGGCGGCCTGACGATGGGCATGGCGCCGGCGCTCCTCGAGGAGATCAGCTACGACGAGAACGGCAACAACCAGGCGGGCAGCTTCATGGATTACCTGGTGCCGACCGCCATGGAGACGCCGAAGTGGGAGACCGGCAAGACGATCACGCCCTCGCCGCACCACCCGTTCGGGGCCAAGGGCGTCGGCGAGTCGGCCACGGTCGGCGCCCCGCCCGCGATCGTCAACGCGGTGGTCGACGCCCTGTCGCACCTCGGGGTCAAGCACATCGACATCCCGATGACGCCGGAGAAGGTGTGGAAAATCCTCAAGGAGAAGGGCGTCGCGGAGTGACGCACACCCGATGACCCGAGGCGGGCGGTTCGGAGGGGTCGCCGGCGCGGTGGCGGCGCTGGCGATCCCGCTCCTTCCGAAGTGCCCGGCGTGCGTTCTGCCCCTCGTGGCGGCCGCCGGCGTCGCCCTGCCTCACGGCCCGGCGGTCGAGGCGCTCGTCGCGGCGGCGGCTCTCGGCTGGCTCGGCGTCGTGCTCGCGACGGCGCGGTGGCGGCTGGTGCGCGGGGCGGCGTGCGCGGCGGTGGGGGCGCTGCTCGCGGGCCGGGCATTCGCGCTGCCGGCCGTCGCGGCAGCCGGAAGCGCGCTGATGCTCGGCGTGGGCCTGTGGATCGCCCTCCGGCCCCGGCGCTGCCACGGCGCCGCCGGGCCCGAGCGCGCGGCCTAATCCTTCGCGGCCGACCGGTCCTTGTTGCGGGCGATCTCGAAGGCCTTGCGGTAGCGGCTGTCGCCCCGCAGGTTGTCGAGGTCGTCGTCGAAGCGCATCGTCCAGGCCTCGTCGAATCCGGCGTCGAGGGCCTTGAAGAGCCAGTCAAACGCGGCGTCTTTCTGGTCGAGCCGCGCGTAGGTGCAGGCCAGGTTGTACATCGTCGCGGGCTTCCGGTAGCCGAGGTCGAGGGCCTTCTGGAACGGCGCGGCGGCCTCGTCGGCGCGGTCGCCGGCGAGCAGCGCGAACCCGAGGTTGTACCAGGCGCGGCCGACCTGCGGGTGTTTCTCGGCATAGGCCTGGAAGCGCTGCGCGGCCTCGCGCCACTTCTTGCGCTCCGAGCGCGAGGTCGAGCCCCACGGCCCGCGGCTGTAGCCGGGCAGGGAGAGCTCTTCCGCGTCCTTCACGATCGTGCGGAAACGGGGGTCGCTCCGGACGTTGTCGAGGTCGTCGTCGTGCGCGTAGATGTCGGGCTGGTCGAAGCCGGCGTCGAGCGACTTCTGAAGGCTCGCGATCGCCGCGTCCTTCTTGCCGTCGAGCGAGAGCGCGCAGGCCTGGTTGTAGAGCGACGTGCCGACCCGGTAGCCCTTGTCGGCCGACGTCTGGAAGGCCTGGGCGGCAAGGTCGTAGCGGTCGACCCGCAGCAGCTCGCGGCCGATGTCGAAATAGCCCTCGCCGCTCTCCGGGGCGCGAGCGACCAGCCGTTCGTAGCGCGCCGCGACGCTCCTTTCTCTGGCCTTCTCGCCGCTGGACTTCGCCTCGCGGGCCTCCTTCTTCATCTCGGCCCAGCGCGGGTCGTCGTGGAGGTTCTCCAGGTCGTCGTCGCTCTTCATGTACCCGGAGACGTCGAAGCCCCACTCCGTCGCCTTGTGGAGCCACTCGAACGCTTTGTCCTTGTTCCCGAGGAGAGCGTAGCCGCAGGCGATGTTGTAGCTCGCGGCGTCCTCGCGGTACCCGTCGGCGATCGCGTTCTCGAAGGCCTGGATCGCCTGCTCGTACCGGCCCTTGCGGTGCAGGCTCATCCCGCGGTCGTACCAGTCGTCGCCGTCGCGGCGGGACTCCTTCTTGTTGGAGGCGAGGACGAACCCCGTCGTCTTCGGAACGTCGCGGGAATCGACCCGCCAGATGGCCGGAAGGCTCTTGCCCTCGTCGGGCAGGGCCGGCAGGTCTTCGTCGGCCGCATCGGCCGGGGTGTCGGCGGTGGTTTCGTCCACCGCCGTTTCCGTCTTCTCGGCCCTGTTCACCGCGGTTTTCCGGACCGTGGCGGTGGCCGTGTGCGTGCATGGAGTCCTGGCGGCTCCGGCTGAGCACGGCGCCGCGGCCGGAGCGGCAACGGCGCGGGGGCTCGAGAGCGCGATCTGGCGCGGATCGCACGGGCCGACGACCGTCACGACGGCCGTCGCCGCGACGAGGCCGGCCACCGCGAGGCCGCCGCGGGCGGCGCCGCCCGGAGTGCCCCGCGGATCGAGGATCGCCCGAAGGCGGGCCTCGAACTGGTTCGGGCGGGCGATGGCGAGGGCCGCCGCCGCGGGCGCGGGCGCGGCGCCGACGGCGCGGAAGATCCCGAGCAGATGCCCCGCGTACACCGACGGCTTCGTGCCGCTGGCGACGACGAGCTCGTCGCACGCCTGTTCGGCCTCCCGGCGGACGCGGCCGCCGAGCCAGAGGGCGAGCGGGTGAAACCAGTAGACCGCGACCGCGAGCTCCGTGACGAAGAGCGTGGGCCAGTCGGCGCGCTTGACGTGGGCGAGCTCGTGGAGCAGCACCACGCGCCGCCGCTCGACGGCCCAGAACCGCGCGGCCTGGCCGACGAGAAGGAAGGGCCGGCGCCAGCCCGAGGTGATCGCGACCGGGACGCCGGGGCTCTCCTTCAGGGCGACCGGGCGCTCGAGACGGAGGCGCTCGGCCGCGGCGTCGCGCTCGGCGATCCACTCCGCGTCGCGCAGGAGCGTGGCGTCGCGGGCGAGCTCCCGGACGCGGGCCCACCCCACGAACAACCGCGCGGCGACGGCGGCGGCCCCGACGGCCCAGAGCGCGAGAAGCGGCACGGTCCAGGTCGAGACGGCGGCGCGGGCGCCGGTCGTCAGGCGGGGGATCGCCGGCACGGCGACGCGGGGGAGCAGGAACGAGAGCAGCGGCAGGGCGAGCGCGGCCGCCAGGCCGGCGACGGCGACGCGATGCCGGGTGGCGGCGCTCGACCGGCGGAGCGCGAAGAGCGCGGCGATCGTCACGAGGAAGACGACCGTCGAGCGGACGAGGAGGCCGGCGGTGAACGAAACCAGCGGCGCGAAGGAGCCCATGTCAGCGTCCCTCCAGTCGGGCCTGCTCGATCAGGTCGGACAGGCGGTCCAGGTCCGCGTCGGAAAGGTCGGCGCGCGAGAGGTCGAGCAGAGCGGCGACGGCTTTTTCGGTCGAGCCGTCGAAGAAGGTCTCGAGCACCCCGGCCAGGGCCGGGCGGCCGGCGCGGTCGCGCGTCAGGCGCGGCTCGTAGACGTAGCGGTTGCCGTCGGCGGCGTGGCGGACCTGGCCCTTGTTCTCCAGGATCCGGAGCAGGGCCCGCACGGCCGAGTAACCGGGAGGATCCGGCAGGCGCTCGAGGACCTCGCCGGCGGTCGCGCGGCCCTCGCGGTAGAGGACCTCCATGATCTGGCGCTCGCGCCGCGACAGGCTCGAAAGGGGCTTCCTCGACGACATCGTTCCGCGGCCCTCCTCGTCCCGAATCTTAGTGCTAAAAAATTAGCATGTGCGAATTTTTTAGCGTCCTCGGGAATGAGGTACGCGGGGTCCGGCGAAAGGTTTCCCGGAAGGTCTTTCGGGAAGCGCGCGGCGGGTCCCTTTTCGGAGCCGCCTCCCGCCGGGAACCTTTTCCAGCCACTGGCGTAACCGGGAGTGGTCGGTCCCTTTTCGGGGGCCGGGGAGGATGCATGCGATCGGTTCCGATACGCCCGGTTCTCGTCCTGGGTCTGGCGCTGGCGGCGACGCCCGGCCTCGTCTCGGCCGAGACCGTCCGGACCGTCCGGGCCGAGCTGACCGGGGCCGACGCCCGCAACTTCGCCGTCGAAAACCTGCTCGGCACGATGCGGGTCTCGACGGGATCGGGGCCCTCCGTCGAGATCGTCGCGACGGTCCATGCCGAGACGGCCGAGCTGGCCGACGCCGTCCGGCTCGAGAAGGTGACCGGCGCGCCGGCGGCCTACCGGGTCCGGTACCCCTACGACAAGGTCTCGACTTTCAAGTACCGGGAGCCGAACGACGGCGAGGACTTCGGCATCTTCGGGTGGTCGTCGTCGAGCTCCTACGACTACGACGGGCATCACGTGAAGGTCAACCACGGGCGCGGCACGCGTCTTTACGCGGACCTCGACGTCAGGGTGCCGGCCGGGAGCCTCCAGGCCCGATTCGCTTCGGTCCTCGGGTTGATCGACGCCGAGGGGCTCCAGGGCGAGCTCGAGTTCCGGGTCGCGAGCGCCGACATGCGCCTGCGGCGCCTCGAGGGCCGCCTGACGCTCGAGGGCTCCTCCGGCGACGTGCGGGCGCGCGACGTCAAGGGGACCTGGAGCTCGGATTTCTCGAGCGGCGACTGCGAGCTCTCGGGGTTCGAAGGCGACGCCCTGACGCTGCACACCACGTCCGGGGACCTGCGGCTGCGCTCGATCAAGGCGAAACGGGCCGACGTCCAGACGACGTCGGGCGACGTCCGGCTTCTGGACGCGGAGCTCCAGGAGCTCTCGGCGGAAGCGAGCTCGGGCGACGTCGAGTTCGACTCGATCGGCGCGGCCCTGAAGGACGCCCGGATCCGCACGTCGAGCGGCGACGTGCGCCTGCGCCTGCCGGAGAGCTCGGCCTTCGACGTCGACGCGGATCAGTCGAGCGGCGACATGGACGTGCGCTTCTCCAACGGCTCCGAGGTCAGCCACCGCGACAGGATCGTCGGGTACCGCCACGGAACGGGCGGCGCTCACATCCGCGTCCGGACCTCGAGCGGGGATCTGACGGTTTCGCCGAGCTGAATGTAGCCTCGGGCTCTATCTTCTTGGCTCTCTTTGAGTTACGATAAGACTCAAAGAGATGTCGGGTCAGCCACCCAATCCGGAGCTCGACGAGGCCCTGCTCGAGCTGCAGCAATACCTGTCCGACTCGCTCCCGCCGCTCGTGGTCGCCGACTCTGTCCAGCTGCTCATGAAATATCCGCCGGACGTCGTCGCCAACGCGATTCGGGCGTGGACGGGCGCGCAGTACCGCCGGGGCGCGGCCGAGGCGGTTCCGGTCTCGGACTACCTGTACCACACGCTCAAGAAGATCCACATGATGGCCGAGTTCAAGCTCGTGCCGCGCGAGCCCCTCGAGGTCTATCTCGCAGGCCTCCGGCCGCTGATCGTCGCGCTGTGCCCGGCCGAGGACCGGGCGATGCTCGTCGAGAACCTCGGCCGGCTCGGGGAAGCGCCGGCCTCGTCATCGATCTCGCAGGCGCAGACGATCTTCCGGCAGGCACCGGCGCCGGGTTCCGCCCCCCGGGCGACCGCGTCGGGAGGCGGAAGCGCGGGCGGCGGCGCGGCGGCATCGGGAGGCGGGAGCGCGGGCGCTGCTGCCGGCGCCGGTCCCTCCGAGGCGGCGGTGCGGGGCCTGCACCGCTTCTCGCTGCTGCTCGAGCGGCTCGACGCGCAAGGGGGGCTCGCGCCCCTGCAAGCCGGTGCGGCCGGAATTGCCGCGCCCGGTCCGGGAAACGCCGTGGCGATTCCCGCCGGCGCCGGGGAGGCGCTCGCGTTCGCGGCGCGCAGCTCGCAGACGGGCCAGGAGCTCGACGCGTATCTCGCGCGCCTTCGCGAGATGGGCGTCGAGGCCGGGACCGACAGCGTGTTCCGCGCCCTCTCCCAGTCCCTTCCCGGATGGGTCGTGCCGGCGCTGCCGGCGGCGGCCGGCGCCGCGGCCCCCGAGTCGGGCGCGCTCGGCGCGATGCGTCGGATCATCACCGACAGCGAGGATCCGGTCGAGACGGGCAAACGGTTCCAGGAGATGGTCCGCGCCGGGATCGAGCGCTTCAACGAGGGCTCGCTTCCGCAGTCGGTCGCGATGCTCGAGCTCGCCGAGAAGCTGACCTCGGAGAAACGGGTGGACGCGGGCACGGTCGAGCTCGTCCGCCGCCGCCTCGGCGACTCGCTCGACGGCGAGCAGCTGCGCAAGTTCACCGAGAAGCCGGACCAGCACGCGCTCCTCCGGAAGGTGCTGCAGTTCTTCACGGCGTTCCGGCCGGAGGGTCTCCTCGAGGAGCTGCGCCGCGAGCAGAAGCGCGACCGGCGGCGGCTGATCCTCGCGCTCCTCGAGGCGCACGGCGCTCCCGCCCGCGCGGCGGCCTACGAAGAGCTCTCCCGGGCTCCGTCGCGGGCCGTCGACGAGGAGGAGTGGTTCTTCCGGCGCAATCTGGTCTACCTCCTGCGGCGCATCCCGCGCAGCGCCGACGCCACGTTCGAAGACGAGAGCGAGGTGGTCGTCCGCCACGCGCAGCTCGGGCTGCCGCTCCTGCTCGTCAAGGAGGCGATCGCGACGCTCGCGCAGTACAAGGACGAGCGCGCCGAGCAGGGTCTGACGCAGCTTCTCTTCGAGCTCGAAGGGATGCTCGGCGAGAAGCCCGGCGAGACGCTCTACGAGGCCAAGGATCTGCGCGGCCTGCTCGACCGGGTCGCGGCGACGCTCGGCAAATTCCCGGCTCCCCGGGCCCGGAGGGCGCTCATCGAGCACGCGGGCAAGAAGCAGCCGCCGCTCGGCGACGCGATGGCGCGCATCGCCGAGCTCGGGTCCCAGGACATGTCCGACGACACGGAGACGGTGGACCAGCTGCTCGAGCTGCTGAAGGCGAACCTGCCGTTCAAGCTCCTCGGCATGACGCTCCGCCAGAACGACCAGAACCTCGTGCGCGTGATCGAGGCGCTCGGCTCGACCCCGACGCCGGCCGTGCGGCGCCACCTCCAGGAGATTGCCTCGCGCTTCGGCGGCCAGGACGCGGGGCGCGCGGCGCAGAAGGCTCTCGCGGGCTTCGACAGGCCGAAACCGGAGGCGGCGGGGACGCCCGCCGGAACCGAGCCCGCGGCGACATCCCCAGAGCCCGCCGCGGCGAGCCTCCAGGGCGACCTCGAGGTGTTCGGCCTCCCGGCTCTCCTCCAGAGCCTCGCGGAATCGTCGGCGTCCGGGTCGCTGACGCTGCGCGGCCCGAAAGGCGGCGACGTGTTCGCGGCGATCGCCCTGCGCGACGGCAAGCTCACCGACATCCGGCGCGGCAGGCTTTCGGGCGAGGACGCGTTTTATCAGTTGTTCGAGAGGCCGTTGCCCGGGCAGTTCGCCTTCGTCAAGGGCGCTCCGGCCGATTCCGGCGCGCCGCCCCGCGAGATCCTGCCGCTGACTCTCGAAGCGATGCGGCGCTACGACGAGCTCCAGGAGGCCGAGGCCCTCGTGCCCGACGCCGCGCGTTTCGAGAAGACCGAGGTCGCCGCGACGCCGCTGCCGGGCGAGAAGGACGGCAGCTTCCTCCAGGCCGTCTGGGAGCGCGCGAGCCAGGGCGGGACGGCGCTCGACTGCGAGGCGGCGGTCGCGAGCGACTCCTACCGGATTCGCCGGGCGCTGGCCCACTGGGTGGAGATCGGCGCCCTCAGGATCCAGGGCAAGAGCGCGGGCTAGCCCCGCCTGGCCGGCGCGCGCGGCGGCGTCAGCGCCGCAGCCAGAGGTCTTCGTACGGGATGACGGCGTTCGACTGTCCGATCGTCGTCAGCCCCTCGACCTCGGGGCGCGCGAAGCAATAGACCTGGTCGTGGAAGAGCGGGACCATGAGCGCGTCCCGCGCGAGGAGATCCTCGGCCTGCCGGTAGATCGAGTGGCGCACGCGCGGGTCCGTCTCGACGCGGCCGTGTTCGGCGAGGCGGTCGAGCTCGGGCGAGCTCAGATAGTTTCGATACGCGCCCGACGCGGAATGCAGGCAGCCGTAGAGGAAGGTGTCCGTGTCCGGGTAGTCCGCCGTCCAACGGCCGACGTCGAGGTCCGCGTCGCCCGCGTCCGACAGCTTGAGGTACTCGGCCATCGTCCGATTGGCCGGTCGCAGCCGGTAGCCGAGCTCGCGGAACGCGTCGCCGAGCTCGCGGAAGTAGTTGGAAAACTCGCCGAAGAAGACGGGGTGGACGGCGGCGACGAGGTCGACCGTCTCGCGCGACACCGTCGCTTCGACCGAGCTGTCGGACGTGCCCGAGTCGCTCGAGGGGCGCGCGCCGGAGGCCGGCCCGGCCGCCGAGTAGCCGAGCAGGCCCGGCGGGATCAGGCCGTGGGCCGGGATCGCGAGCCGCCCGAGCGTGCGGCGCACCAGGCTGGCCGTGTTCAAGGCTCGCGCGAGCGCGCGCCGCGCCTCGCTGTCGCGGAGCGGCCCGCGCCGGGTGCTGAAGATCACGAAATACGTCGTCAGGCGCGGGCTCTCCCGGTAGCCCGAGGCGAATCGCGGGTCGTGCCGGAACGCCTCGGCGTCGGCGGGGAGCAGGTCGCGCGCCATGGACAGCCGTCCCGCGAGGAACTCGTTGCGGACCTCCTCCGGGGGGATGCCGAAGTGAAACACGATGCCGTCGCCGCGCGGCCGGTCCGCGCGCCAGTAGGTCGGGTTGCGCTCGAGCTCGAAGCGGCGGCCCGGCTCGAAGCTGACGACCCGGAAGGCGCCGGTGCCGACGACGCCCTCGCGGAGGCTCGTCCCGATCGCGCCCGTTCCTTCGGGGACGACGGCCGTGGCGGCGTAGGAGATCATCGCCGGGAAGAAGGGCACGGGCTTGTCGAGGTCGACGACGAACTCGGTCGGCGACACGATGTGGAAGCCGGCGAGGTCCGTGCCCTTGCCCTCGAGGAGCCGCCCGGCGCCCTGGATGACGGAGAGCACGTAGCGGCTCTCGCTCTCGCCGCTCAAGAGGAGCCGCTCCCAGGAGTGGCGCACGTCGCGCGCGGTCAGGCGCCGCCCGTCGTGGAAGCGCACGCCCGACTGCAGGCGGATGCGGAAGCGCGCGCCCTCGTTCTCCATGCGGACTTCCGAGGCGAGCCAGGGCACGATGCGCGTGCCTTCGACGGCCCACGTCAGGGTTTCGAAGACGCTCGGCAGCACGTCGGCCTGTTCGACGGTGCTCGTCAGCGCGGGGTCGAGGCTGCGCACGACGCCCTGGATCGGCACGTGGAGGATGCCGCCGCCGGCGGGCCTGTCGGCCGCCTCGCCCGGCGGCGCGACCTCGGCCTTGCCGAGCTCGTCGTAGTTCACGTACGGCGCGGTCGCGTGGAGCTGGATCCCGCGGACCGCCGGGCTCGCGATGCGATAGCCGACGTCGTGGAAGAGCGGGACGAGGATCCCCGAGTCGAGCAGGTCATGCTCGATCCGCCGGTAGAGGGCTTCGCGGGCCGGGGCGCGGGGCTCGGCGCGCGCGCCGTCGAGGAGGCGATCCATTTCGGGGGAGGAGAAGTAGGTGCGCAGCCGGCCGCTCGCGGAGTGGAACAGGTTGTGCGTGAAGTTGTCGGGGTCGTCGTAGTCCGCGATCCACCGGCCGATCAGGACGTCGACGCCCGAGGCGGCGTTCCACGCGTCGAGGTAGGCGGGCATCGTCGTCGTCGCGACCTCGACCTCCACGCCGACCTCGGCCCACAGGCGCAGGAGCGCCTGCGTGAGCGCGGCGTACTGGTTCTGCAGGATCGGGTGGACCACGGCGCGCAGGCGCACGGGCCCCTTGAATCCCGCCGCCTGGAGCATCTCGAGCGCCTTTTCCCGCGGCAGGTGCGGCTGGCGCCGGCCGGGGTCGTGGCCGAGGATTCCCGGCGGGATGACGCCGGTCGCCGGGAGGGCGAAGCGTCCGAGCGCGCCCCAGACGAAATCCTGCGTCCGGGCGAGGCCGGCCAGCGCCGTGCGCAGCGCCGCGTTCGAGCCGGCCGCGCTCGCCTGGTGAAAGACGGCGAAGTAGGCGTTCTTCTTGATCGTTTCGACCAGGCCGCCCCGCAGCCGCGGCTCGCGCAGCAGCGCCTCGAGGTCCTGGGGCAGCAGGTCGCGCGCGACGTCGAGGCTGCCCGACCGGATCCCCTCGGCGATCTGGGCGGGCGAGAGCGAAGCGCGAAACTCGATGCGGTCGAGCGGCGGCCCGGGCTGTTTCCAGTGCCGCGGGTTGCGCTCGAGCACGGTCGCCTCCGGCGTGTGGGAGACGACGCGGAACGGCCCCGTGCCGATCGGCGAGCCGTCCGAACCGGCGCCGCCGGCCGCGATGGCCGTGCGGCCGTCGGTCAGGAGCGACGGGAGAATGGGCACCGGCCGGTCGAGGCGGATGCGAAGCAGGTCCTCGGCCGCCGCTTCGAGGCCCGCCACGTCCCGGGCGCGGCCCTCGAGGAAATCCGTGACCCCCACGACCGCGGTGAAGGCGGCCGGCAGGACTTCGCGCGAGAGGCGGATCGAGCGTTCGAGGGCGGCCTTGGCGGCTGCGGCCGTCATCGGGGACCCGTCCGAGAAGGCGACGCCCCGGCGCAGCGAGAGCGCCATGGCGACGCCGCCGTCCTCCATCGTCCAGCGCTCGCAGAGCCTCCCGGTCAGGTTGCCCTGCGGGTCCACCGTCACGAGCGTCTCGAAGACGTTGGCGAGGACCTCGTGCTCCTCGGTCGTGTCGTAAACGGCGGGCTCGGTCGCGGCGACGGGGCTCGGCATCGCGACGACGAGCGTGCCGCCGCGCGGGATCGCGTCGGCGGTCGCCTTTTCGCGCGGCGTCAGCGCCTCCGCCTCGGCCTGGTAGGCCGTGGCCTTCGCGTGCTCGCCGCGGAGGTTGGCGACGGTCGCGCCGAGCGACAACAGCTTGGTCAGCGGCTCGGTCTCGCGCGCGGTCCGGGCGGCCTCGATGCCGCGCTCGACCCAGCGGCGGGCGTCGTCGATGCGGCGCGCCTGCCACGCGGCCTCGGCCGCGAAGAGGATCGCGGCGACGGACCGGTCACGCTTCCGGGCCGCGTCGAACACTTTCGCGGCGGCCTCGGCCTCGCGCAGCGCCCCGTCGACGTTGCCGGTCATCCGCTGGCCGTGCGCCAGGACGAGGCGCGCCTCGCCTTCGAGGGAGGGCTCGCCGGACCACTCCTCGTCCTCGAGGAACTCGAGCGCGATCTTCGCCACGCGGGTCGCGTCCTCCGGGTTGAACGTGTCGAGGCTCTTCTGGGCGAGCTTCAACCCGTATTCGACGGTCTTGTCCGGGACGTCGCCCTGCCAGTAGTGGTGGACGAGCTCGGGATAGACGCGTTCGAGGCGCCCCGCGGCGCGCTTCTCGATCAGCTCGGCGTACTTGCGGTGGAGCGAGCGGCGCCGACGGCGCGACAGGGCCGCGTACAGGACGTCGCGGACGATGCCGCTCGCGAAGGTCAGCCGGTCGCCGCGCGACTCGCGGTCTTCCTCGAGGATGCCCTCGAGAATGAGCCGGTCGATCGAGTCTTCGACGCGCGACGCCTCTTCGGCGAGCGTCTCGAGGTCGCGGGAGTCGAACGTCTTCCCGAGAACCGAGGCGATCGAGAGCAACTCCCGAAGCTCCTCGGGCAGCCGCTCGATGCGCTTCTCGACCGCCTGCTGGATCGTGGCGGGAAGGGCGTCGGCCGAGATCTCGGCTTCCTTCGAAAAGCTCCACCCGCCGGTGTCGTCGCGGGCGATTCCCCCCGACTCGACGAGCGACCGGATGAGCTCCTTGGTGAAGAACGGGTTGCCCTCGGTCGCGTCGCGCAGGCGCTCGGCGAGGTCGTCGGAGACTTTCGGGGCGCCCACGAGCGATTCGACGAGGCTGCGGTGCTCGGACGGCGAGAACGGCGGCAAGGTGAGCGACACGAAGCGCGGGTCGTCGACGAACGAGTCGAGGGCCTTCGTCAGCGGGTGGCGCTTGTCCGTCTCGGTCTGGCGGTAGCTGCCCACGATCAGGGTCGGCGTCGGGCCGAGGCGGCGGACGACGTACTGCAGGGCCTCGATCGAGATCTCCGCGCCGTGCAGGTTCTCGAGGATCAGGACGAGCGGCTTGCCGCCGGCGATGCGCGTCAGCGTGCGCGCCAGGAGCTCGAAGATCTGGATACGATCCTCGACCTTCCGCTCGCCGGCCGAGACCGCGATGCGCGAGTCGCCGCCCACGGCGGAGCGCAGCTCCGAGACTTCGGAGAGCTGCGGAAAGAGTGCGATCAGGTCGGCGGCGAGATCCGAGAAGTCCGGGCGCTCGCCCGGGCCGCCGGCTTCGCGGGCCCGGAAGTAGTCCTGGATGAGCTCGTAGAAGCCCTGATAAGAGAAGGACCGATCCTGCTCGACGAAGCGGCCGTAGAGCACCCGGATCTTGCGGGCGATCGCCAGGTTCTTCAGCTCTTCGAGCAGGCGCGTCTTCCCGATGCCGGGCTCGCCCGAGACGACGGCGAACTGGCAGTCGCCGGCGATGGCGGCATTCAGACGGCGCTGCAGCTCGGCGAACTCTTTTTCGCGGCCGACGAAGACGGAGAGGGACGGCCGCTGGATGACGCGGCTGGCCGAGAGCACGACCGACATCCGGAACTCGTCGGTCGCGAGGCTCGACTTGTGGCGGCGCAGCGCCTCGGAAACCTGGCTCGCCTTCTGCGGCCGCTTGCCCGGGTCCTTCTCGAGGCACCGGAGGATGACGTCCTGGAGCTCCTCGCGGATCTCGGCGCCGAGCGCGCGGGGCGGCTGCGGCACCTCGTGGACGATCCGGTAGAGGATCGACTGCACCTCGCCCGTGAACGGCGGCTCGCCGACGAGGCACTCGTAGAGGACGACGCCGAGCGAGTAGATGTCGGAGCGGCCGTCGAAGGCGCGGGAGGCGACCTGCTCGGGGGAGAGGTAGGCGACCGTGCCGACGAGCGTCCCGGTCTTCGTCAGGCGCGACTCGGTCGCCGCGTGCGCGAGGCCGAAGTCCATGACCCGGACGCGGGCGCCGGAGCCTTCCTCGCGCGTGACCATGATGTTGGCGGGCTTGATGTCGCGGTGCACCACGCCGCGCGAGTGGCTGTAGTCGAGGGCGTCGGCGGTCTGGATTCCGATGTCGACGACCTCGCCGAGGTGGAGCGACTGGTCGCGGATCAGGCGCAGCAGGTTCGTGCCGCTCGCCACCGGCATGACGAAGAAGAGCGAGCCCTCGTGCCGGCCGAAGTCGTAGATCGGCACGATGGCCGGGTGATCCATCTGCGCGACGAGCTGGGCCTCGCGCTGGAAGCGCTCCTCGATCTCGGAGGTGAGGTCGGTCGAAGAGATCAGCTTGATCGCGACCTCGCGGTTCAACAGCGGGTCGCGGGCGCGGTAGACGACGCCCATGCCGCCGCGTCCGAGCTCCCCGAGGATCTCGTAGCGGTTCGCGAGCTTCGTGTTGATCAGGCCGCCGTCTCCGCCAAGGTCGGACCGGAGTGTAGTCGAAATGGCGGAGGTTCTCGCTATGATTCCGGCCATGCCGGATTTCGAGAAGCTCGGCGTCTTCTATCTCGGCAAGGCCTACGATCCGGCGAAGAAGCAGCGCCGCGACGACCTGGTCCTCTACGACTCGCGCGACCTGGTGACGCACGCGGTCTGCGTCGGGATGACCGGCAGCGGCAAGACCGGCCTCTGCCTCTCGCTCATCGAGGAGGCGGCGATCGACGGCGTGCCCGCCATCCTGATCGATCCGAAGGGCGATCTCTGTAACCTTCTGTTGAGCTTCCCGAACCTCGCGCCCGAAGACTTCCGTCCGTGGATCAACGAGGACGAGGCGGCCCGGAAGGGCGTGTCCCCGGACGACTACGCCCGGGATCAGGCGGCGCTCTGGAAGAAGGGGCTCGCCGAGTGGGGCGAGGACGGCGCCCGGATTCAGCGGCTCCGGGACGCCGCGGACTTCGCGATCTACACGCCCGGTTCGAAGGCGGGGCTGCCGGTGTCGATTCTCCGCTCGTTTTCGGCGCCGCCGCCTTCCGCGCGGGACGACGAGGAAGCTCTCCGCGACCGGGTGGCCTCGACGGCGACGGGCCTGCTCGCGCTGCTCGGGGTGGACGTCGACCCGCTCCAGAGCCGGGAGCACATCCTGCTCTCCACGATCCTCGCCGAGGCCTGGAAGAACGGCGAGGACCTCGATCTGGCCGCACTCATCGCCCGGCTGCAGACGCCGCCGGTCGCGCGCGTCGGCGTCGTCGAGCTCGAGTCGTTTTTTCCGGCGAAGGAGCGCTTCGCGTTCGCCATGCGCGTCAATGGCCTGCTCGCGGCGCCGGGGTTTGCGGCCTGGCTCGAGGGCGAGCCGCTGGAGGTCGGGGGTCTGCTGCGCACGGCGTCCGGAAAGCCGCGCGTGGCGATCTTCTCGATCGCCCATCTCTCGGACGCCGAGCGCATGTTCTTCGTGACGCTGCTGCTGAACCAGACGCTGGCGTGGATGCGCGCGCAGACGGGCACGACGAGCCTTCGCGCCGTCCTCTACATGGACGAGATCGCGGGCTACTTCCCGCCGGTGGCCAATCCGCCCGCCAAGACGCCCCTTTTGACGCTCCTGAAGCAGGGGCGCGCGTTCGGCCTCGGCGTCGTGCTCGCGACGCAAAACCCGGTCGACCTCGACTACAAGGGCCTGTCGAACGCGGGGACGTGGTTTCTCGGGCGCCTCCAGACCGAGCGCGACAAGGCGCGCGTGCTCGAAGGCCTCGAGGGCGCCGCGGCGGGCGCCGCGCAGAAGTTCGACCGCGGCGGGATGGAGCGGCTCCTGGCGGGCCTCGGCAACCGCGTCTTCCTGCTGAACAACGTTCACGAGGACGCGCCCGAGCTCTTCGAGACGCGCTGGGCGCTGTCGTACCTGAGGGGACCCCTGACGCGGGCCCAGATCAAGACGCTCATGGATCCGCGTCGCGGCGAGACGCCGGCGGCCGGACCGGGGAAGCCGGCGGCGTCCTCGTCGTCCCCGGCGTCGAGCGCGCGGCCGGTTCTCCCGCCGGCCATCCCGCAGGGGTTCGCTCCGGTTCGCGGGTCGGGGGCGGGGCTGGTCTACCGGCCGGCGCTTCTCGCCGTCGCCGAGGCCCACTTCGCCGACGGGAAGCTCGGCGTTGCGACGACCGAAACGGTCGCGCGCCTGGCCCCGCCGGGGGACGACGTCGTCTGGTCCTCCGCGGAGGAGCCGGCGTTCCCCGTCGGCGATCTCGAGGCCGACGCCGAAAAGGGCGCGGGTTTTGCCGCGCTCCCGGCCTCCGCGGGTGTGGCGAAGAACTACGACCGTTGGGGCAAGGACTTCGCGACCTGGATCTACCGCGAACGCGCGCTGACGCTCTGGAGGAGCCCGTCCTCGGGCGAGATCTCGAAGGCCGGCGAGAGCGAAGGGGACTTCCGCGCCCGCCTCCAGCAGGGCGCCCGCGAGCGCCGCGACGCCGCCGCCGACGCGCTGCGGCAGAAGTACGCGCCGCGCCTCGCGGCGCTGCAGGAGCGGCTCCGGCGCGCGCAGCAGACGGTGGAGCGGGAGAAGCAGCAGGCCACGCAGTCGGGGGTCCAGACCGCGATCTCGGTCGGCGCCACCGTGCTCGCCGCGCTTCTCGGTCGAAAGTCGCTGTCCGCGCGAACGCTCGGGCGCGCGACGACCGCCGCGCGGGGCGCGGGCCGGACGATTCAGCAGGCCGGCGACGTGGGTCGCGCCGAGGAGTCCGCCGCCGCCATCGAGCAGCAGATCCGGGACCTCGACGCCGGGGTGCAGGCGGAGCTCGCCGCGTCCGCCGCGGCCACGGACCCGGCCGCCGAGAAGTTCGAGGTCCTGACGCTCCGGCCGAAGAAGAGCGACGTCACCGTGCGCCGCGTGACGCTCGTCTGGCTGCCGTACCGGGGCGACGAGCCCGCGTTCGGCTGAGGAACTCGTCGGGGCGGGGCTCGGTCCCGCCCGCGCCGCGGGCGGCCACAAAGGGGCCGCCCTGCGTCAATCGCCGATCGGCCGCACGCCGAGGCCCGGCGCGTCGAGCGTGCGCATCACGCCGCTCTCGAGGGTGAATCCGCCCTCGACGACGTCGCGGGCGAGGTCGAGGGAGCCGTCGAGGTCGAGGAAACGCGTGGCGGGGGAAGCGAACGCGGCGTGGAGCGCCGCGGCGATCGAGATGCGGCTCTCGTCCATGCAGCCCCACATGAGGGCGATGCCGGCGGTTTCCGCGATCGCCGCGATGCGCATCGCGGGCCGGATCCCGCCGCATTTCATCAGCTTGACGTTGTAGATGCCGCACGCCGGCTCCGGCGCCGCGAGCGCCAGGGCGTCCTTCTCGCCGTGCAGGCTCTCGTCGGCGGCGATCCGGGCGCGCCGGCGCGGCGATAGCGTCCGGATCTCCTCGAACGCCTCGCGCGGGACGGGCTGCTCGACGAACTCGATCTGGAGCGGCGCCGTGCGCTCGAAGAAGCGGGCCGTCTCTTCGATCGTGTAGCCGATGTTGGCGTCCACCCGGACGAGGACCTCGGGGCCGACGCGCTCGCGGAGCCGGACGAGGCGCTCCACGTCGAGGTCGAGCGCGTCGCCGATCTTGACCTTCAGCGCCTTGAACCCGCGGGCGAGATACTCGGCGGCTTCCGCGAGCGTCTCGTCGACCGGCTTGATGCCGATCGTGATCGAGGTCGGGAGCGCCTCGTGGGCGCGCCCGAGCACGTCGACGAGCGGCAGGCCGAGATGCCGGGCGGCGACGTCGTGCAGCGCGATGTCGATCGCCGCCCGCGCGGCCGGCGTGGCGGCCGTGCGGGTCGCGGCCTCGCGGCAGAGCGCGTTGCAGGCGAGGGCGTCGCGGCCGACGAGCCAGTCGAGGCTCCCGCCCTCGAGGGCCGCGCGGCAGGCCTCGAAGGTTTCGCCCGTGACGTGCTCGCCGGGCGAGGCCGCGCCGAACCCGACGAGCCCCGAGTCGGTCTCGATCCGGACGATGGCGTTCTCGACCTCGATGAGCGGGTCCTGGCCGGCGATCGCGTAGGGCCGCGTCAGGGGGAAGCGCTCGACGCGGCACGCCGCCTTCCGGATCCTCACCGGCGCGCCTCGCTCGCGAGAAACTCGCGCACGACCGGGACGAGCTCGCCCACGCCTTCTTCGAGCGGCCGGACGACGGGAATGCCGAGACGCCAGCGCAGGCGCTGCTGCTCGGCGCGCAGGGCCTCGGGCGTCATGCCCTCGCCGTTCAACGTCACGGCGAGCGTGCGCGAACCGTAGCGGCGGATGAGCTCGATCTCGTCGGCGACCGGCGGGATGCGCAGGTCGAACTCCTCGAGGTCTTCGTAGAAGGTCCGGCCGGGCGCGTGCTGCAGGATGACGCCGGCGGCGCGGCCCGAGACCAGGAACTCGGAACCGCAGGGGCCGGACGGGTTGCGCAGCGCCGACTGTCCTTCGAGCAGGATCAGATCGGGCCGGCGCGCCTTCCAGCACGAGACGATCGCGTGCTCGAGCTCGCCCGACACGAAGTCGTTCGGAATCGAGTCGAAGACGAACCCGAACGGCTCTCCCTGCATCCAGCCGGTCTGGCCGGTGAAGACGAGCTCGGTCGTGATCCCGGCCGCGCGGCAGGCCTCGAGCAGGAAGCGCGCCGTCGTGCGCTTGCCGAGCGCGCAGTCGGTGCCGAGGACCGCCAGGCGCGGCGCCTCGACGGTCAGGATCTCGCCGCTCCAGAAGTGCAGCTCCGGGCGCGGGGCCGTCTTCCGGACGTCGCGGATCGTCAGTCCTTTTCGGGCGGCGAGGTCGGCCAGCCGCGCGTCGTCGGCGAGGAACTCGTGCAGGCCGTTGACGACCGAGAGGCCGGACTCGAGGGCTTCCGCGAGCAGGCCGCGCAGGCCCGGCGTGACCCGGCCGCCGGAGGTCGCCACCCCGACGACGCAGAATGCCGGCTTTTCCGGGAGCGCGGCGAGGGCGTCGGCGATGGTGGCGAAGATCGGGATGCCCCTCCGGGCTCCGTCCAGGACCTCTCCGGCGTCGCGCCCCGCCGTGGTCGGCCCGTCGACGACGGCGAGGATGCGGTAGCGGTTGGTCCCGCGCACGAGCCCGTGCGCGGTCTTCGCGTGCGCCGTCGCGAAGAGACCGTCGGTCACGACGATTGCGGTGCCGTCCATCGCGGCGCATTATCCCCGATCGCTTCGAGGCGGCGCGGTAGACTGCGCGGCGAGCGACGGAGGTGTTCCTGGCCGAGAAACGACGCCCCGATGCGGCCGCGCGCGCCGGCACGTCCCGGCACGACGCGCCGCTCCTGACGCCCGAGGACCTCCACCTCTTCAACGAGGGCACGCACCGGCGTCTCTGGGAGCGCCTCGGTTCGCACCCGCGCACGTGGGAAGGGGTCGAAGGGACGTCGTTCGCCGTCTTCGCGCCGAACGCCGCCGAGGTCTCGGTGATCGGCGACTTCAACGGCTGGGAGGACGGCCGCCACCCGCTCGCGCCGCTCGGCGCGTCGGGCGTCTGGGAGGCGTTCGTCCCGGGCCTCGGACGCGGCGCGGTCTACAAGTACCACGTCGTGTCGCAGCTGCAGGGGTACCGCGTCGACAAGGCCGATCCGTACGCGGTGCGCCACGAGGTGCCGCCGCGCACGGGCTCGGTCGTCTGGGACCTCGACTACCGCTGGCGCGACGACAAGTGGGTCGCCGGGCGCGCCGCCGCGCAGGCGCCTTCGGCCCCCATGTCGATCTACGAGGTACACCTCGGCTCCTGGCGCCGCGTGCCGGAGGAGAAGAACCGGCCGTTGACCTACCGCGAGGCAGCCGCGCCGCTCGCGCACCACGCGCTCGACATGGGCTTCACGCACGTCGAGCTGCTGCCCCTGATGGAGCACCCGTTCGCGGGGTCGTGGGGCTACCAGGTCACGGGATTCTTCGCGCCGACGTCCCGCTTCGGGACGCCGCAGGACCTCATGTACCTGATCGACACGCTCCACCAGGCGGGCATCGGCGTGATCCTCGACTGGGTGCCGTCGCACTTCCCGTCCGACGAGCACGGCCTGGTCTACTTCGACGGCACCCACCTCTACGAGCACGCCGACTGGCGCCAGGGCTACCACCCGGACTGGTCGAGCTGCATCTTCAACTACGGCCGCGCCGAGGTCCGGAGCTTCCTGCTCTCCTCCGCGCTCTACTGGCTCGAGTGCTACCACGCCGACGGCCTCCGGGTCGACGCCGTGGCGTCGATGCTCCACCTCGACTACTCGCGGAAGGCGGGGGAGTGGATCCCCAACAAGTACGGCGGCTGGGAAAACCTCGAAGCGATCTCGCTCCTGCGCCGCCTGAACGACGAGGTCTCGGAGCAGCACCCCGGCGTCGTCATGATCGCGGAGGAGTCCACGGCGTGGCCGATGGTCTCGCGCCCGACGTACGTCGGCGGGCTCGGCTTCGACATGAAGTGGGACCTCGGCTGGATGAACGACACCCTCGACTACATGGAGCTCGACCCGGTCTTCCGAAAGTACCACCACACGGACCTGACGTTCCGGCGGATGTACCAGTACTCCGAGAACTTCGTGCTGCCGCTCTCGCACGACGAGGTCGTGCACCTGAAGCGGTCGCTCCTGTCGAAGATGCCGGGCGACGAGTGGCAGCAGTTCGCGAACCTGCGCCTTCTCTTCGCCTACATGTGGGCGCAGGCGGGCAAGAAGCTCCTCTTCATGGGCGGCGAGATCGGCCAGTGGCGGGAGTGGAACCACGACACGAGCCTCGACTGGGACCTGCTCGAGCGGCCGCGCCACGCCGGCCTGCAGCTCTGGGTCCGAGACCTGAACCGGCTCTACGCCGCCGAGCCCGCGCTCCACGCGCTCGACTTCGACCCCCGCGGTTTCGAGTGGATCGACTGCCACGACGCCGACCACAGCGTCGTCTCGCTCGAGCGCCGCGGCAGGGGGCCGCGCGACCGCGTCGCCGCCGTCTTCAACTTCACGCCGGTGCCGCGCTCGGCGTACCTCGTCGGCGTGGACGTGCCGGGCGACTGGGTCGAGATCCTCAACAGCGACGCGCTCGAGTACGGCGGCAGCGGGGTCGGCAACCGCGGCCGGGCCGTGGCGCTTCCGGTCCCCGTGCAGGGCCGCGCGCACAGCCTCTCGCTGACGTTGCCGCCGCTCGGGGCGCTGTTTCTCAAGCCCGGGGAGGAAGCGCCTTTCGACGACGCGCTCGAGGCCGAGGTCGAAGCGCCGGCGGCCGAGGACGAGCCCTTCGCCGCCGCGAAGTAACCCCGGGGACCTCCATGCACCGGTACGTCTGCATCCACGGCCACTTCTACCAGCCGCCGCGCGAGAACCCGTGGCTCGAGGCGATCGAGGGGCAGCCGTCGGCGTATCCGTACCACGACTGGAACGAGCGGATCTCGGCCG
>Ga0335069_10002062_pt1 | contig 31405 bp, 30 predicted proteins | sample Lox_Sample_11_FD_206714 | JGI IMG/M metagenome (GOLD analysis project Ga0335069, IMG submission 206714) | Soil microbial communities from Loxahatchee National Wildlife Refuge, Florida, United States - Lox_Sample_1.1 | ecosystem: Environmental > Terrestrial > Soil > Wetlands | place: USA...
GCGACCACAAAGAGAACCAAGTTGATGCCACCAACCCCAGCGAGCATGTTGCGGACGAATCGCTCATGACCCGGCACGTCGACGAAGCCCAGACGAATGGTCTCGCCCTGATCGTTCTTCAGCTCAAGGTGGGCGAAGCCAAGATCGATGGTGATCCCGCGGCGTTTCTCTTCTTCGAGGCGGTCGGCGTCGATGCCAGTGAGCGCCTTCACCAGCGCGGTCTTGCCGTGATCGATGTGTCCCGCGGTGCCAACGATGATGGACTTCATTCGGAAACAGTGTAATTGGTCGTGCGGGCGTCCCTCCCAGAACAGAAACAAACTTTTGAACGCAAAGCAGGGTAAGTTCGTCCGTTCTAGTGAGGGCTACGATGAGTGCGGCGGCAATGGCCTCGCGGGAGAACATCCTGGAAGTCGGGCAGACAGCGAGCGTAACGATCGAAGACCTGGTGCGCGAGCACGCGCGGACGGTGTTTCGGGTGGCGTACTCGGTCGTCCGCAATCATGCCGACGCGGAGGACGTGTCCCAAGAGACGTTCTTACGGGCGACACGGCATGGGCGGCTGAAGGCCATCGAGAATCCGCGGGCGTGGCTGGTAAAGATTGCGTGGCGGCTGGCGTTAGATCGAGTGCGGCGAGCTCCCGACGAACCGTTGGACGACGTGGCTGATCGCCTGCGGTCGGCGGAGGGTTCACTCGACGAGGCCCTTTCGCAGGAACAACGAACACGGCTGTTGCGGCGGCTGATTGCGACTCTGCCAAGCGATCTAAGAGAGGTAATCGTGCTCTCGACGGTGGAGGAAATGGCGAACGCTGATATTGCACAGGCGCTGGGGATCCCCGAGGTATCTGTGCGAGGACGCGCGCTGCGCGCGCGACAGATGCTAAAGCAGAAGCTGGCAGCTTGGCTGGAGAAGAAACGATGAATCCGGACGAACACGAATTAGAACAATTCCTCGATCGCGCCCTGAACGAATACAGCGAGGTATCGGCGCGAGATGGATTAGAGCAGCGAATCTTGGCCAACCTGACGGCGAATCCGGCCGAGCCCCGGAACCGCTGGGGGTGGGTACTGATTCCAGCGGCAGCCGTGCTGATCGTGGTCGCAGTGCTGTGGTTGCAGACGGAGAAGAAAGCCCCAACGCCGCCAGTCGCAAAGACGGCAATACCTTCAGCGCCGAGTATCGCCACGAACAGGACACAACCGTTTGTAGCGGTGAAGCGGGGCCGGTCGCACAGGCCCCTACCGAGAGCGGCCGGCTTGGTGAAAACGACACCGCGATTGGCGACATTCCCTTCGCAGCCGGATGAGTCGCAAGCTCGGATGCTGTTGCAGTTCGTGCAAGGTTCGCCAAAGGCGGCACAACAGGTTGTGAAGGAAGAAGAAGAGTTCCAGAAACTAGTTGCCGAGAATTTCAAGGATTCAAAGACAGAACAAGGATTGGAGATGAGATGAAAAAGATATTCCTACTTGTCGTTGTGTTCGTATTGATCGGGGTCGCAGCTTGCGCGCAGGACAACGCGAAAGACAGCCCGAAAGAAGAAGCACCAGCGGAAAAGCAGGCGCCAAAGCCGTTGAGCGCGTATAAACTGCAATTCGTTTTGCGAGAACTGCAGGACGGCAAAGTGGTCAACACGCGCGAGTACGCGTTGATCATGCAAGATGGCCGCAATCGCATGGCCGACTTGAAAATTGGATCCCGTGTCCCGGTCAAAAACGAGAAAGACTTCACCTACATGGATATCGGCACGAACATCCGGTGCTATGACCTGCAGGCGCAACCGCCCAACGTGGGGCTCAACTGCACGGTCGAGATCAGCAACTTTGCACTCCCGGAACAGAAGCTGCAGACTGGAATTGCGACGGCTCCTGTGCTGAATCAGATCAGGTCTGATATTCCGGCTGTGGTTGAGGAAGGCAAACAGACCGTCGTCGGTTTCACCGATGATCCCAACTCGACCAAGCGTTACGAGATCGCACTGACCGCGACAAAGGTCAAGTAGTCACACAGGCCGTGGTCCCACATCTGCGGAAAGCAGGCAGATGTGGGGCACCTCACGGCTCAACCTATCTCAACTCTTCGCTGAAGTTCTCGATCGCCAGACGAACCAGTTGTGTCCGGGTACGCACCCCGGTTTTGTCGAACAACTGTTGCAGCACAGATTTGATCGCGGCTTCCGATGTTCCCAGACGAGCGCCGATTTCCTTATTCGCCAAACCTTCAAATACACCGCGCAAAACCTCGCGCTCGCGCTGCGTGAAGCGTGGTTTCTCAGTGGCCGGCTCACTTGCGGCGTCGGAGAAAATTGCACGCAAATGATCCTGGTCGAGCCATGACCACCCTTCCATGATCTGCCGAATACATTTTCCCAACTCCGAGGGCGAGCGATGCTTGAGAAAAATTCCCGACGCGCCCTGCGCGATCACCTGCTTGGCTACTGGCTCCGTAATTCCAGCCGTGAGCATGAGCACCTTAGTCTTTGGATGCTGCGCGCGAATCTGAGCGAGAATCTCGGTGCCGCGTACGGCGCCGAGATCGTAGTCGAGCAGTACCACGTCAACAGGGCGCTCGTGCAGGACAGCCATTCCCTCCTGCCCGGTGGAGCAATGCCCGATCAACTCGAAGTCGTCTTCGGCCGCCAGCAGGCGGGCCAACCCCTCGCGAAAAAGAATGTGATCGTCGATCAGCAGCAATGTGCACTTCGGTTTTATGTTGCTCAATGAGCCCCCTTCAAGCGCGCCAGTTCGATGGCAAAACAGGCGCCAGTGGACGTAGGTTCATAGCGTAAATCGCCTCCATAACTGCGGAGAATGGCACGCGAGATGGAAAGACCGATTCCGCTCGAATTGGTTCCGGAGTGAAACAGCTTGAATAGCTTTTCGGGATGTCCGACACCAGCTCCCGTGTCATGGAACCGGATACGAACCGTGTTTTCGTCGAAGTCGGAAGAAATCGTGAGCACGCGTTGCGGGCTATCCTGCATCGCCCGAAAACTGTTGCGGCTCAGGTTCAGGAAAACCTGGAAGAGTCCCTGCCGATCGGCGCGAACCGAAGGCAGTTCGGGCGAAAGGCGCCAGACTAGCTCGACCTGGGCCTCTTCGGTGGCGGGCTGAAGCACTATGCGGAGATCGTCAAAAATCGTCTTGAGCGGCAGTCCTTCGCGGGCAGCTTTCGTGGCCGGCATCAATTCGGCCGAGGAGAGGCGGCGTAAGCCATCGACCAGCATGCCCAGCGACTGGTAATCGCTGTTATGGTCAATCTCCGGGATACGCCCCAGGTTGGCGTGCGATATCGCGATCGCGCTGCACAGGTTACGGATTTCATGCGAAACCGCCGCCACCAGGATGCGCGAGTGCGACAGGCTCTGGTCGAGGCTCACTTCTTCGCGGTCACGCAACTGCTCGCTGGCATCCGACACGATGACGGCCATGCGCGGCCCCGCGTGCGTTTCGAAGTGCGACATCCAAAGCTGGCCCAGGAAGACCTGTCCATTCTCCCGCTTGCCACGGCACTCCATCGCTGTGCGAAGCGACCAGTTTGGTCCCAACCGATTGAGAATGACGCTGGCATCCGGAATATAGCGATCGAGATTGCGTCCGATTAGCGCGCCATCGGCACCAAGCATACGATGTGCCGCTTCGTTAGCCATCTCAATGGTACCTCCGCGATCGACGGTAAGAATCGCGGCCGTGCTGCTTTCGATCAATGCATGTAGTTGGCGTTCCGCCTCTTCCCGCAGGCGAGTCTCTCGATCCCGGAGTTCCATCTCCGATTTGAGTTGGGCGACATTTTCCGCAGTCTGGCGACGACTCAGGACCAGTTCGCGCATGATGAGAGTAACGCCCGCAAATCCAACCCAATAAATTCCCACCCGTGGACCTGCCTGATCGATGGGATGAGTAGCGGGGCCGAAAGCCTCGCGCAAAATCGCACAGACGAGCGAAATCGAAACAATCTGTCCGCGAGACAAGAATCCGGCGGCCACCAGCAGCGGAAAGAAATAGAGGATGCCCAGCCCAATCGTCGCCTTGACGAAGTAATCGAAGATCGCAATAGCCAGGGTGCCGGCAAAAACCAGCACGAGCGAGCGGGCACGGCGTTCCGGGGCGTACCACTGGAGCAGGTCGGGCATCGTGAGTTGGAATTTCTAAGCAGATTATAGGCGTCGGCCGTCTAGCAGGGGAGGGGTGAGCGTTCCCGGAGACGCGCTGGTTGGCGCTCTCCGGGTAAGTCCTGCGGTTACGTCGAATGAGGACTATGGAAAACCGCTACATCTTTTGAGATGCGATCAATATTTTGAATGGTTTCTTTGCGTCGCAACTTCGCTGTGGACGTGCGAAAATACTTAGTACCGTTCCAACGGTCCCCCGAGACATGCCAGACACCACTACTGTTGCCATTACTCCCGAAGTCCTTCGCGATCACGGCATCACGCCGGATGAGTATCAAAAAATCCTGGATCTGCTCGGCCGCGAACCCACGATGACCGAACTTGGCATCTTCAGCGTGATGTGGAGCGAGCATTGCTCCTACAAGTCGTCACGTGTTCATTTGAAGCGGCTGCCAACCCGCAGCAAATTGGTGGTTCAGGGTCCCGGCGAAAATGCGGGCATCATCGACATCGGCGAAGGCTGGGCGTGCGCCTTCAAGATTGAGTCGCATAACCACCCGTCATTTATCGAGCCTTTTCAGGGAGCGGCGACTGGGGTTGGCGGCATTTTGCGCGATATCTTTACCATGGGCGCGCGCCCTGTGGCGGTAATGGATTCCCTCCGGTTCGGACCGATTCGGAAGGATGGAAAGACCGATGACGAGACAATTCATCACAACCACGCAATCCTCGAAGGCGTCGTAAGCGGCATCGCGCATTACGGGAATCTCTTCGGCGTTCCCAACCTCGGCGGCGAAACCAAGTTCGAAGAGTGCTATTCGCAGAATCCGCTGGTAAATGCGTTTGCGCTCGGACTGATGCGCCGCGACAAGATCTTCTACGCCAAGGCGGCGGGCGCCAGTAATCCGGTGATCTACGTTGGCTCGAAAACCGGGCGCGATGGCATCCACGGCGCGACGATGGCGAGCGAAGAGTTCACTGAAGGCTCGGAGCAGAAACGTCCGAACGTACAGGTCGGCGATCCGTTTCTCGAAAAGCTGCTTCTGGAAGCCTGTCTCGAAGCTATGGACACCGGCGCCATCGTCGGCATACAGGATATGGGCGCGGCGGGCTTGACCTGCTCCACGTGCGAGATGGGTGGACGCGGGAACGTCGGTGTCGAGATCGAACTCGATCTAGTGCCGCAGCGAGAAACCGGCATGATTCCGTACGAGATCATGTTGAGCGAATCGCAAGAGCGCATGTTACTCGTCGCTGAAAGAGGCCGCGAAGAAGAAGTGTTTGCGGTCTTCCGCAAGTGGGGGCTCGACGCCGTGACCATCGGCCGCGTGATTCCCGAAGCCATGATGCGCGTGCTGGAGCACGGGAAGGTCGTGGCGGAGATTCCCAACGCCGCGTTGACCGATGAAGCTCCTCTATACAAGCGTCCGTTGGAGCGCTGGGAACCAAAGGTCGAGCGCGAGAAACCGGAGTCAGTGCAACTCGGCGAGAAGCAGGATCTCACGGGCGATCTGAAGCAGCTACTTGCCTCTCCGAATATCTGCAATAAACGCTGGATCACCGAGCAGTACGAATCGTACGTGCAGTTGACGGGCGTGCAGCGTCCCGGTGGTGATGCGGGAGTGATCCGCGTCAAGGGCACCAATCGCGGACTCGCGATGGCTCTCGATGGCAACAGCCGCTGGGCGTATCTCGATCCGAAGCTCGGTGCGATGCATGCGGTCGCCGAAGCTTGCCGCAACGTGGCCTGTGCGGGTGCGACGCCCGTGGCGGCGACCAACTGCCTGAACTTCGGCAATCCTGAGAAGCCGCACATCATGTGGCAGTTCTCGCAGGCGATCGACGGCATCACCAGGGCCTGCGAAGAACTGGAAGTTCCGATCACAGGCGGCAACGTCAGCTTCTACAACGAGACTCTAGGTGAAGGCATTTATCCAACGCCGGTTCTCGGAATCGTCGGCGTCACCGAAGACGTCAGCAAGGTTGCGACTCCGCACTATGCTCAGCCGGGCCGCGCGCTCGTTCTGCTGAGCGGATGCGAGCCCGGCGATCTGACCGACGCCGAAGTGGAGTTCGGCTCGTCGGAATACGCGAAGGAAATCCTGGGCGAGCTTTGGGGCTTCCCGCCGGCGCTCGAACTTGAACAGGAAGGCGCTCTGCAACGCTGCATAGTCGAGTTGATTAGAGGTGGAGTCATCGAATCGGCGCACGATGTCTCCGAGGGCGGCCTCGCGGTCACGCTGGCCGAATCGGGTTTCCGAAATGGCGTAGGAGTTAAGGTCGCGCTTAGCTCGGAAGATGCCGATATTCCCGCCGAATACGTGCTGTTTGGCGAGGATGCCAGCCGGATCATCGTTTCCTGCGACCAAGGCCATGTTTCGGGAATCCAACAGGTAGCGGACAAGCACGGAATCACGGCTGAAGTCATAGGCGAAACCCTCCCCGACCTATTTGAAATTTCGATAAACGGGAAGGCCGTGGTGTCGGCTAAGATTGGCGATCTCAGGAAAGCCTGGGATTCGGCGCTCGAGCGCGACCTGCACGTGGAGACGGAAGAGCGATTGGTGCCGGAAGTGTTGCAGAAGAGCTAAATGAAGATTCGGGTCGCTGATGGAGTTTCCTTTCCCGTGTACATACGAGCCAAGGACTCCGGCGCCGTGATGCGATTCGATGATCTGAGTCGACTGTCGTACCTGGAAGCGATTGATGTACGTAACGACGAGTACGAAGGTTGGGATGCAAGAGGGCGACTGTTGACCCTGACTGCAACTGAAGATGGCTTCCTTCGCAGCGGTGATATCGCGATCGCTGCGACTGACACTAAGATCGAGGAGGCGGATCTGCGAAAGCTGACAGAAACCGCGAAACCGGTGCAGTGACTGAGCGCTGATAGCTGAAAGCTGGAGAGACATGATCGTACCCTTCGACAAACTGCACGAGGAATGCGGCGTTGTGGCCGTGTATGCCCACCCTGAGGCGTCCAAGTTGGCGTACCTTGGTCTGCATGCCCTCCAACATCGCGGGCAGGAGTCGGCGGGTATCGCCTCGTCAGACGGTATCAAGATCCGAATCCAGAAGCACATGGGCTTGGTGGCCGACATCTTCCAGCCCGAAATTCTAGCCAAACTGCCCGGCACGCAGGCGATCGGACATACCCGTTATTCGACAGCCGGCGACTCTGCCCTGCTGAACGCGCAGCCGATCATGGTCGATTGCAACAAGGGACAGATGGCGGTCGCGCACAATGGCAACCTCGTGAACGCCGGGGACCTGCGCTCGAAACTCGAGCGCGATGGATCGATTTTCCAGACCAATAGCGACACCGAAGTTATTGTCCACCTCATCGCCCACTCCAAGGAGCAAACTCTCGAGGACGCGATCACCGATGCGCTGCGCCGGATCGAGGGCGCGTTTTCGCTGGTCATCATGACGCCGGATCGCATCTTCGCCGTCCGCGATCCCCGCGGCTTCCGTCCGCTCTCCATGGGTCGTATCACGGCCACCGAACCTTCGCGTAGGGATTCCATAGTCTTTGCCTCCGAGAGTACAGCGTTCGACCTGATCGGTGCGACGTACGAACGGGACGTTAAGCAAGGCGAGTTGATCGTCGTGGAACCCGAAGGCATCCGTTCCCGGTTCTTTGCTCCCGCCAAGCCGATGAAGGCCTGCGTGTTCGAGCAGGTTTACTTCTCGCGTCCTGACAGCGTGGTTTTTGGCCGCTCGGTGGCGACCAGCCGTGAGCTGATGGGCCGCCAATTGGCACGCGAGGCTCCGGTCGACGCTGACCTCGTGGTCGCGGTGCCAGACTCCGGAACCCCCGCTGCGATCGGCTATGCCTCGGAAAGCGGGCTGCCCTATCGTCAGGCTCTCATCCGCAGCCACTATGTCGGGCGCACGTTCATCGAACCCGAACAGCGCGTTCGCGATTTCGGCGTAAAACTAAAATTGAATCCGGTCCGCAGCCTGCTCGCAGGCAAGCGCGTGGTGCTGATCGACGACTCCATCGTCCGCGGCACCACGTCGAAGAAGATCGTTCGGCTCATCCGTCAGGCCGGCGCCAAAGAAGTGCACATGCGAATCTCTTGTCCGCCGACCATCGCTTCCTGTTTTTACGGCGTCGATACTCCGCGTCGCAAGGAGCTCATCGCCGCCAACAAGACGATCGAGGAAATCCGCGACTTCATCGGAGCCGATTCGCTCTACTATCTATCGCTTGAAGGCATGAAGACGGCCTGTGGCGAAGGCGAGCAGGTGAGCTATTGCGACGCATGTTTCACCCGGAAATATCCCACCGACTACGTGGACATTTCTGAAATCGTGCCTGCCGCTGTTTCCAACGATTGATATCTGGTGTATCGTACTGCGATGGGTGGCACGGAAACACCCACAATGGCAAAGTTTACAAATTAGTAATATTTTTCCGCTACCTCCCCGCATAAACCTTAGAAACACGGTAGAATTGCCTCTAGTCGTAAGTTGACTAGATAGTTATTACCTTCCCCGGCTTGGGTTCCGGATTCTCTCGTGGAGGCACACCGTTTGTCCGCTATTTTGCCCCTCAAGGACGCGGCACGAGCACGCATCTCGGAAGTCGTGCAAACGTTGCAGCCGCACCTGCCTGAGATAACAGCCGCCTGGCGTTCCCGGATGTTCGAGGAGTTTCAGTTCGATGGGCGCGTGATGGCCGCCTTGGAGCGCCTCAATATTGGCACCGGTTTTGGGCTATTCTGTGGCTCTGATTTTGAGACTTTTTTCGAGAGCCTCACCTACTACGGCTCGCGACTTTCCAAACTGCACGTCGATACTCGTGTCATCGCCCGGTCGCTCGAACTCTATCAGCAATTCTGCGAAGTTCACCTTGAACACCTCTCGCCCATGGCTCGCGCCGAGGGCATCGCGGCGCTGGAGAACTACAATTCCAAAACATTTGTCGCCGTTTCCGGAGCCTATTACGACGCGCAGCGCTCGTCTTCGGCAGCTCTGCTTTCGGTGTTGGACGCGGAACTCTCGTCCGAGAACCTGAATATCCTCCTCAACAAAATCCTGCGTGTAACGGCTGAAACCTTCGGAGCGACGTTAGGACTTATCTTGCTGCGGGACCCGGATGACTCGCTGCGTCCCAAGGCTGTGGTGGGATTGCAATTGGACTCGGCGTTAGCGGTTCCGGTTGGCCTCGGCTTCACTGGCCAGATCGCCCTCACGGGCGAGCCCGCGATCCTCCCCGACCTCGAACACTCACACGGCATGCTGAATCCCGTGCTGAAGGAGAAGGCCAAGGCGCTCTGGGGAGTGCCCCTCCGCAGCAATAATCAAGTGATTGGAGTACTGGTAATCGGATTCGAGCGCCCCTTCGAGTGGCTGCCAACCGAAAAGGAACTGCTGAGCGCCATCGCCGAGCGTTCGGCGCTTGCCATCGAAAAAGCTCGTTTCCACGACGAACTTCGCGAGCGCGAAATGCGCATCGCCGAACTCTCAGCCCACTTGCTGCGCGCCCAGGAAGAAGAGCGCAAACGCATAAGCCGCGAGTTGCACGACGCTACCGGCCAGCAACTTATGGTGATTCGCCTGTACCTCGGCATGCTTGACGGCTCCGGACCGGTTTCTGCCGAGATGCGAAAGAAGATCGGCGAAACCGTCGAAGTAGTCGACCAGACCATCGAAGGCATCCGCCGCATTATCGCCAAGCTTTCGCCGCTGGTGCTTGAGGAACTCGGGCTCATTGCCGCTATCCGTAAGGAAGCCAAGGACTTCAGTAAACGCACCGGCGTGCGGACCCGGGTAGCGGTTTCCGAAAACGTGGGACGGCTCTCGAACCAGACCGAAACGGCGGTTTATCGGGTCGTTCAGGAGGCGCTCCATAACGTCGCCAAGCACGCCCAGGCGAAGAACGTAACGGTGCAGATGGCTCGGGAAAACGACCTGATATCGCTCGCCATTCAGGACGATGGGGTCGGAATCAGCCAGGGTCCGGTGGCAGGTCGGAATTTTGGGTTGTCTGGCATGACAGAAAGAGTTGCCATGTTAGGAGGAACGGCAAAAGTCGTGTCAGCCAAAAGTAAGGGTACCCGCATCGAAGTTAAGGTGCCCGTAACCCAGCGTGCGCCGGAAGAACGTGGCCACATCAAGGGAGCCGAGTTGCGCCCTTTTTTGGTAAGGCAGGCCGCAGTTGGACAGGACGTGCACTGAACTAAGTGCCGTTCCAAAAGATTTCGCGTTGCGGTCAGCTGGAAACGAAAACAGGTTAAGGGGTCTATGCCAAAGATTAGATGTTTGCTTGTGGACGATCACACTTTGTTTCGCCAGGGAGTACGCCGCCTGCTGGAGAGCGAATCGGATTTCGAAGTTGTCGGCGAAGCGGCCGACGCGGGCGATGCTGTCGAAAAGGCGCGCGAGCTGCGTCCTGACATCGTGCTGATGGATATCGGCATGCCGGGTCTCTCGTCCTTCGAGGCTGCGCGCCACATCAAGAAGAACCGCCCCGAGACGAAGGTTCTCTTCCTCACCATGTACGAAGACGAAGACTACCTGGTGCAGTGCCTGGAAGTCGGTGCGTCAGGCTACGTCCTGAAGGACACTCCGGCTCCGCAACTGGTAACAGCCGTTCGTGACGTCTACAAAGGCGGAAAATACCTGAGTTCGCAAGTGCTAGGTAAGTTGGTAGAAGACTTCCGCTCACGGGTGCGCGACACCAAGATGCGTCCGCGAATTTCGACGCTCACTCCACGCGAACGCGAGATCCTGAAGCTGCTCGCCGAAGGCAATTCGGTAAAAGAAATCGCCGTTCTGCTCGGCCTAAGCGTCAAAACGGTCGAGGCGCATAAGTTCAACCTGATGCGCAAGCTCGACATCCACAACAAGGCGCAACTGGTGACCTACGCCATCCAGAAGAAGATCATCAAGATTCCCGTGAATCAGTAACGGAGAATTGACCACACCCGGCCGCGAATGGCCGGGTTTCCTTTGTTGGGGATCACATGAAGTCGAGCGCACAGTGGTAGTCGAAGAAGGCGTCTTTGTTGGTTTGGCCTTCCTGCGGATACTTGCTCATGAGCTCGTTGTACGCGGCTTTCAATTCTCCGGAAGCTTTCTGTGCCTCAGGATTTTCAGCGATGCGCTGGGCATAAGCGAATTGTGAGCCCGCCGATTTCCACTCGCGGAAGAACTGCTGTTGGGCAACGAGAGCATCCACGATGTCGTTGTGGTACGTCTTCAGTGACTCTGGGGGAACGACGCTGTGCCCAAAGCTGATGAGTTGATCGAATTCACTATCGACGTTCGAGTCGTCAAACTGACCACGGGAGTACTTCTGCAACCCGGCAACGCGCGCCGCCACGGCCTCGTCTTCCAACGTAAACATCACTTTCAGGTAATCGCGCTCCGGAGCCGGCACCGTGGATTCACTCTCCGCCCACACGGTTCGCCGATGCGAAATGGCCGCGTAAGCATCGTCCACCGAGATCCCAGGATCCAATGACGGTGGGTCGCTGTACTGTCCCGGAGCGGCAGGCTGAGCCGCTACTACCTGAGGTTCAGTGGCAGACTTCTTACAGGCATTCAAAAACGCGAGCGCCATAGCGGCCAATACCACAACATTTCTGCTCATACAGTTACTTCTTCCCCCACGCGACAATTCTCATCTCGGCAGTTGCGTGGCGAAATATTGTCAGCCCCTTGCTACAAGGCCAAGAACTCTCCGCCACCGCGTATCCAGAGCGTTAACTTCCAGAGCAGCCCTAACACTGGCGTTAGAAGCAGCAGACACGCACAGCGTTCGGTTACCATTAAGTAATCATTTGGCACAGCAATTGTTAATTAAATCGCAAACTTCTTTGGCGTCTGAAAGTAACCTGCTTTACCGCCGAAGTGCAATGAATTGCGCTGCTTCTTCGGATTTCCGCCAGCAAGCCACTTTAGAATCAGCCACTTAGAAATTCTCGATTCGGTAGTCCAATTGCACCCATCTTGATTGAATCTGCGCCTAGACCCGGGTCTCCCTCAGTCTGTGCCGGGGTGTACGCGACAACGGGAGGAATTCCAAATGACCCCACTTGAACGGGCAAAAGCATTTATTCAGTCCCGCGCTGGCAAGACAGCGCTGAAGATTCTGCCATTGGCCCTGGCTACCGTCGTAGCGATTCCAGCCGCTAACGCCGGTGTTGTGATTAGCCCTACAACCTTGAATAACGCCTCGGATGGCTTCGCCACCCCAACCGGTTATGCCGCCTCGAACGGCGCTGCTTTGTGTCAGGCCGGATGCGGCAGCGGCTCGTTCGTTCTTGGCGCAGGCTCGACAGCCACCGTTGGGAACTCGACTCCTGCTTTCGGCGTGACTGGCGCCTACGGCACCGGCCAGGGCGGGGCCTACATGGCGGGCGATCCGAATCAGCCGGAGCCCTGGACGTTCTTCATCCAGGGAGACACCGGCTCATCCGGAGCATTGTCCACCGTTAATTCGCTAACGATCAGTTGGGACTTTACGTTTAACAACAACACCGTCCCCGCTCCTCCGGATAACAACTCCGTGCCTCCGGATACTTCCCAAGCTAACGATATGACTCTCGGCGACGCCTACATCGCATGGTTTTTCCAGGATGCAAGCGGGAACTCCGCGACCAGCACCTGCGATATCGGGATCCTGTCGTTCGGCACGGAATATACGGGCTCATGCCAAGCTTCGGGCTTCAGCGGGATGACCGATGATCTCAGCATCTGGGGGGTCGATCTGGTCGTTCCCAGCCAATCGACTAACGAGCATGGCTACTACACTTGGGACATCAAGGATCTGGCGGCTAGTGGCACGCAGCCGATCATCACGACTCCCGAACCAGCCACGCTGACCTTGTTGGTGGCGGCGGTTCCGTTCCTCCTGCGCCGGCGCCGCTTGTAATATCGCAGGATGGATTCTTCCCGTTCGCCGCGGGTCCTGTTGGTTCTACCTCAGTTCCCACAGGACCCGGCGGCAGGCGCACCTCGCTCTCTCACCACAATCTGCGGACTGCTCGCTGCTTCGGGATTCAGTGTCCGCGGGCTCGCTGTAACGGCGTCGGTAAGCCGTAATCCGATCAAAGCTGAAACCGCACTTCGCGATCTCGGCATTGCATTCTCAACCGAACGGCGCAAGCGTCCAGAATTCCGGTATCAGCACCGCGGCATTTCCTTCCGCCTGATTGACGTTGCCGAGCTCTCGTTCCCGGCTTGGATGGACGTCTTCGGCCGTGTGTTCGATTCAGCTTTCGACGAAGAACTGCGCACCTTTCAGCCCGACGTGGTCTTCACCTACGGAGGCTTGCCTGCCGACCAGCGCCGTCAGGAACGCGCCCATAAAAGTGGAGCCAAGGTCATTTTCGGATTACGCAATGAGTTCTATCTCTCCAACAGCGACTGGCATCGCCACATCGATGCCTTCATCACTCCCAGCCACTATCTATCCAAGCGGTATCGCGAAGCGATAGGCATCGACACGTATCCGATGCCGACTCCAATCGAAGCAGCCGATTGCCTGGCCGAAGAGCGCGACCCCATCTTCCTGACGATGATCAATCCCTCGTTCGAGAAAGGCGTCGTCGCGTTCGCCACGCTGGCAGAAGAATTGAGTAAGCAACGGCCAGATCTGCCGATTCTCGTCGTGGAATCTCGCGGCACAGCTGGATTACTGGCCGAGATCGGCGAGCGTGGAGGCTTCAACTTGCGCCGACACGAAAACATCATGTTCTCGCCGGCGGTTCCCACCTCGAAAGATCTCTACCTACCATCGCGCATTCTCGCCGTGCCGTCCCTTGCGGACGCAGCCCCACGCGTGATTCCCGAAGCTATGTTGAACGGCATCCCGCCGCTAGTAAGTGATCGCGGAGGACTCTCGGAATACGCTGGCGGCGCAGGCTTCACCTTTCCCATTCCCGCAGACATCACGCCCGCAACTCGCAAGCCGGTCTCGCCGGAAGTTGTACAGCCATGGATCGATGCGATCATCCGCCTCTTCGACGACGAAGACTTCTATCGCGCTGAGTGTGAGAAGGCGCGAAATGCGGCCAAACGGTTCTCTCCGGAAGTACTGGCGCCGCAATACGCAAAATATTTTTTGAAAATTATTGCGGGGGGATAAGACGATCGCCCGCACTGGAGTTAAGGCTTGCCGGCACAACAACTTGCATGTAACCTAGCCGTTAATCGATTCGACGTTTTCTGTCGAAAATCGGGCGAAAATCACAACCATTTCTGTTTGCCCCTCTTGCACAAATTTCCGAGTCATGGCAATCTCTTGTTCGCGTAGGTGAAATGTCCGTCATGAAACGAACTCCCAATTCGAGATTGCAGTGGCTGCCGATAGAAGTCGGTAGCGATTGCGGACGGGCATACGTTGGATTCACGCACCAGTTCTAAGTTTTCGACCTTTGCACCTACGCCAATCGACTACAACCGACTGTAAACCCGCTGGGTGGTGAAGACCGCGGTTACTTCGTTTTGACACGACCACTGTGCCGCAGTCGCATGTTCCCCCAGCCATTTTCCGGCCAGTGGTGAAGGGCACGGATACTTCTAGTAAGCCGTAAGGCGACGAGGTTCGAACCCTCGCATGGATTTTTCGGAATCCGTGAACCGTGTCCGCTGGTTCCCTGGCCAAGACAGCCTTAAGCCTTCGGTTGTGCAGTTGGGTGGCGCAGGCCTTCAGGCCTGCCTCACAAAGGCAGACTAACGGTGGCTTTAGCCGCTGAGGCGATTCGGCCGGTGGCGAACATATCGGTTACTTCGACTCGTAATCGGGAGGACGCAGGTTCGAATCCTGCCGGAGCAATCGCTCCGTAGCTGAGGGGCAGAGCACCAAATGTACCGGGTCGCTTGTTCCCCGGCGAAATGACAAACGCAGTAACAACTCCGGTTCTGCCGGGTAGAAAACGAAGAGATATGAGTTTCACGATAAAAAATGGCACTCCAGTCTCAAGCGAACCGCTGTGCCACTCGTGCAAGTGGGTACACATGCAGCGCGGCTTTCGTGAAAGCGAGGAGATTTTGTTCTGCAACTACGGCGACCTGCGAAGAATTCCGTTTCCGGTTCGTGAGTGCAGTGATTATCGCAACCGCACTCACCCTACTTGGGACCAGATGGAGGAGCTCGCGTTGCCGGTAGACAACACAACGACCTACAAAACGGCGGGGTTCAGGATCGAAGAACTCGTCGAGAGTGAGAAAGAGTAATCCTGCCGCATGTCGCGGCTGGATGGAAAGGAGGCCGCAAATGAATTTCATCGCCGTCATCATTGCGCGCTTCATGGTGCGCCCTGGTGGTTTCTGTCATGGCCGCATTCGTGAGGGCGTTCAAGGGCGATCTGGCAAAGTCGCTGTGCATGCATTGCGCACACGCGCACGTTGCCATCGGACGCCGTCCCGACCAGCGCATGACTACCTGCACCTACGGAGGCGTGTCCCGCGCCATGAAGTTTGTGGTCTCCGATTGCAGCGTATTTTGCAGCCGTAATGCAAGCTCGAAAGTCGTCTGCATCACGGGATTTGCGCATTTACCCGAGCCTGCGAATGCGGCGGTCGCAGCCAAGACAAACTCTTAGCGGAATTGCTGTTACGGTCGATCGACGTCCGCTGGTGGCGAAGGATGGAGTTACACCGGGGCCGTGGGAGGCTATGTCTCTCCGGCTGAACCTCCACCACTTGTTCCCCAGCGGTTTTTCTAAAAGCTGAGAGCTGAGAGATGCCAGCTTGAAAGGAGGTACCCCATGGCCCGTTTAAACCTGATGAAGCTTTCGCAACTGATCGCCCCGCGCACTCACGAAGGCGCCCTAACGAACACTGTTTCCACCGAGTTGCAGTTGCGGCGCTCGGTGCTCGCCTGCCTATTGTGGGAGAATCAGTTCTACGAAGACGGCGTGGAGATCGCCGGACGGATCGCGGATCTCGTGCCCAAGGTTGCGCCGGCGAAGGTGGCCGCCCTGGCGATTGAAGCCCGCGAGCGGATGAAGCTGCGTCACGCGCCCTTGCTGTTGGTGCGTGAAATGGCTCGCCATGCGACCCATCGAGCGCTTGTGGCCGAGACGCTCGAGCGAGTGATCCAGCGTGCCGACGAACTCTCCGAGTTCCTCGCCATCTACTGGGCCACCGGACGTCAGCCGCTTTCGGCGCAGGTGAAGAAGGGACTGGCCGCGGCGTTTCGCAAGTTCGACGCGTGCGCGCTCGCGAAGTACAACCGCGACAACCCGGTGAAGCTGCGCGACGTGCTGTTCCTAGCGCGCGCCAAGCCGCGTGACGAGGCGCAGTCCGGCGTGTGGAAGCAGTTGGTCGAGGGCGAACTCGCGTCGCCGGACACCTGGGAAGTAGCACTCTCCGGTGGCGCCGACAAGCGCGAGGTATTCGAGCGCCTGCTCCGGGAAAACAAGCTCGGAGCACTGGCCCTGCTGCGCAATTTGCGTAACATGGCCCAGAGCGGCGTTGACGAGTCGCTTGTAAAGGGCGCGTTACGCGAGCTGAAGACCGGCCGCGTGCTGCCGTTTCGCTTCATCGCTGCTGCGCGTTACGCGCCGCAGTGGAAAGCTGAGCTTGAGACAGCAATGTTCCGCTCGGTCGAGTCCCTGCCGAAACTGGCGGGAAAGACCGTGCTGGTGGTTGACGTTTCCGGCTCGATGACGGCTCCTCTGTCAGCGCGTTCGGAGATGCAGCGCACCGATGCCGCGTATGGTCTGGCGATCTTGCTCCGCGAAATTGCCGAGGAGCTGCACGTGTACAGCTTCTCCGACCGCTGCGTGCGCGTGCCGTCGCGCCACGGTTTCGCCTTGCGCGATGCCATCGACGCCTCGCAGCCGCACGGCTCCACGTACCTGGGCCGCGCGCTCGAAGAGATCCGCGAGCCCTGTGACCGGCTGATCGTGATCACCGACGAACAGTCGCACGATCGTGTTCCCAACCCGCAAGGCAAGGGATACATGATCAACGTCGCCAGCTACAAGAACGGGGTTGGCTACGACGCCTGGACTCACATCGACGGATGGAGCGAGTCGATAATCGGCTACATCAGCGAACTCGAGTCGATGAACCCCGACTCGATCGACTTTTGAACGGCGGCTGAGGAGAACCTGCCTCAGCCGCTTTTTTGCCACCCCGAACGGAGCGAAGAATCCCTATCGCGATCCCAAACCTAGCCGTTACACTTAGCACACATGCACATCGTCGCCGTCATCCCCGCTCGTATCGCTTCCACCCGCCTCCCGCGCAAGATTCTCCGCGAAATCGCTGGACGCCCCATGCTCGCCTGGGTCTACGAGGCCGCGCGCAAGTCCTCCGCGCTCGACGAAGTTATCGTCGCGACAGATTCCGACGAGATCATGGACCTCTGCAAAAAGCATGGCTGGATGGCTCGCATGACTTCACCCGACTGCAAAAGTGGAACCGAGCGCGTTTATGAAGTTTCACGCGAGGTGAAGGCCGATGTTTACGTCAACGTCCAGGGAGACGAACCGCTCACCCGTCCCGATCACATGGATCAACTCGTGGCCATCATGCGCAACGAAGCAGCGCAGGTGGGAACCCTCCGCACGCCGTGCACTGCGATCGACATCAACAATCCCAACGCCGTGAAGTGTGTCGCCGACTCCAACGGACGTGCCTTATATTTCTCTCGCGCCACGATTCCCTTCGATCGCGACCAGACCGGCGCATCTCGCTACTTCAAGCATCTCGGGTTTTACGCCTACCGGAAGCCGGTGCTTGAGAAGTTCATGTCTTGGCCGGAATCTTCGCTGGAAAAGTCAGAGCGCCTGGAACAACTGCGTTTCTTAGAGAACGGAATCTCGATCCATGTGGCGGAGACGCCATTTGACACCGTTGGTGTCGACACCGAAGAAGACCTGCGGCGGGTGGAAGCAATTCTGAGCAGGCGTTAGCGGTTGTTCGTCACAGCCATGCGTATCTGTTCCTCGCTAGCATCTAGCCGTGAAATACCTCTTCATCGTCAACGACTCTCCCTACGGCTCGCAGCGTACTTATAACGGTCTTCGTCTGGCTGTCGCTTTAAGCAAGAAAGACTCTGCCCGTATTTTCCTCCTTGGCGATGGTGTCACCGCGGCGTTTCGCGGACTCAACCCCGCCCATGCCGACTACAACCCGCAAGAGATGCTGCGCCAGTTGGTAGCGCAAGGTGTCACCATTGCTGTCTGCCACACTTGTCTCGAAGCTCGCGGTATTGGTGATGACATGCTGATAGCCGAAGCCAAACGCGGCCCCATGGATCAGCTTGTGTCATGGACTGAGGAGGCCGAAAAGGTGCTGACCTTTTAAGCCTTGGCCGGGTGTTCCCTGACCCACGCTTCGGCCGCGGCAATCCTCTTCGACACTGGAGGATGCGAATGGAACCACACTTCAACGATGCGCGACGGCTGTCGCTCCGAAAGATTCTGGTCGGCCAGTTTGTTCATGGACGTAATGAAGGGCGCGATCTTCGCAATCGACTTGAAGCAGTAACGATCGGCCTCTCGTTCCTTTTGCCGCGAGTAGGCGTTCATAACCGGCATCAGCAGGAATGACATGACCGTCGTCATCAGCACCAGCAGCGGCAAGCTGGCAAAGTCGTGCAGGCTAAGGAACATCTCGCGGTCCACGGCATACGCAAGTCCCTGAGCAACCACCCAGAAGCCTACAAAAGAAATTCCAACTTGCAGCACGATACTCTTCACAATATGTTTGTGGACGTGATGTCCGAGTTCGTGCGCGAGCACCGCTTCGATTTCGTCGGGGGAGTAGTTCTCAAGCAAGGTATCGGCGAGAATGATGCGCCTCGTCGCCCCTAGCCCCGCCAATGCTGCATTGGCCTTCTTGCTCTTCTCCGACAGCTTCCATTCGTACACGCCGCGCACGCGCGTGCCGGCGTTTTCGCTCAGCTTCACCAAGCGCTGCTTCAACTCGTCGTCATTGAGCGGATCGAACTTATAAAACAAGGGGAACAACACCACCGGTGCAATCTGCGCGAAGAAGATCGCCAACCCGTTATAAATGGCCCACGCAATCAGCCACCACTTCAGTGGCGCAATGCGAATCGTGCCGTAGATCAGTTCCACCAGGATCGTCGCAATCACCAGTCCGACCAGCCAGCCCTTCGCTTCGTCCCAAAGCCACGATTTCAGTTTCTGGTTTGAAAGTTGGAATTGATGTTCAACACGAAACCCGTAGTAGTCGAGCCCGAAGCCCAGGATTTTGCTCACCACCAGCAGAATTAACACGTAGTAGAAAACGGCGAGCGTGTAGTGCTGGCCCGATGCCCGGTACGACCAATCGCGAAAGGTTGAGTTGATGCCTGTTGCCAGCAGCACGATGAGGAACGCAAAGTTCAGCACCATGTCGGCAATAGTGAGTCGTCGGCGAATGCGGTTGTAGGAACGCGCCTCCGCTGTATCCTGCGGTTGGTTGTTGGTGGCCGAAAATGTCATGCTGCTGGCCGCACCCTGCCGCGCGGCCCCGATACTCTAACGTAATTCTAGCGTTTTGCGTGCGTTTTATGCCGCGGTTGCCTTTTCCATCACGAAGGCGACGGCCGAATCCAGAATTTCCCGCACCAGGTCAGGCGATGCCGCCTCGCTATAAATCCGCATCAGTGGCTCCGTTCCGCTGGCGCGCATCAGCACCCAGGCTTCCGCGTCACGGCCATTGGTGTGCGCGTCGAGATAGAACTTCACGCCATCGAGGTTCTCCTTCCGGAGCACCGCATACCGTCCGACCTTCTTTACTTGTCCGGAATCTGCCCGCCGAATCGCTGCCGACTTCACGTCGTCCGGAATCGTCAGATCCCGCCGCCCATAATGATGTTGCCCGAACTCCTCTTGGAGGCCTTTTACGATCTGTCCCAGCGATTTCTTCTCGTCGGCCATGGCGTTCGCCAGCAGCAGCGTGTTGAGCATTCCGTCGCGCTCGGGAAGATAGCGCGGAATCCCGATTCCGCCAGATTCTTCTCCGCCGATCAGTACTTCTTTCCCGGAGAACACCACATCGCACACATACTTGAATCCGATGCCGTGCTCCACCAGTTCGCGGTCATACTTCTTGGCAATCCGATCGAGCATCTTGGTCGTGTTAAACGCGCGCGTTACCGCTCCCGGCCACTTCTTGTACTTGAGCAGCCAGTTCAGGATCACGGCATAACACTTGTGCGCATCGAGGAAAGTCCCGTCTTCGGCGACGGCGCCAATTCGATCGGCATCTCCGTCTGTACAAAAGCCCGCGTGACAGCCCTCCCGGACCACCGCTTCCTGAGCAGCTTTCACATGCGGCTCGATGGGCTCGGGATTGATTCCGGGAAACAGTGGATTGATCTCGTTGCGGATTTCGAGCACGTTCACTCCACGCTCGCGCAGGATCGGCGCCACCACTCCGCGACCAGCGCCGTACATGCAATCGATCAGCAGTTTGAATCCCGAGCGCGCGATCAGATCGAGATCGGCGAACTTCATGATCGCCTCGCGGTGCGGTCCTTCCAGATCGACCTCTTCGACCTTCGCCTTCGCGCCCTTCGGCATCGCACCCGCCGCCACTTCCGCTTCAATCTGCTTCACCACCTGCGGACGCGCCGACCCGCCAAACTTCTCCTTGAACTTCACCCCGTTCCACATGTAGGGATTGTGGCTCGACGTGATGGCCACGCCTCCGGCCATGCCCCAATCCTTCACGCAATAAGAAATCGCCGGAGTCGGCGTGTAGTCGTTCGCGAGCTTCACCGGAATGCCAGCATCGGCGATGACTTCACTGATCGCTTCGGCAAAGCGGCGTGAACCGTAACGTGTGTCGTAGCCGACGACAAGTCCACGCTTCCAGTCTTCGTTCTTCAGCACGTACGATGCGATCGCACCACCCGCACGGCGCACGTTCTCGAAGGTGTAGTCATCCGCGATAACACCGCGCCATCCGTCGGTGCCGAACTTAATGCCTTTGGCCATGAAAGCTCCAATAAATGCAGTAGGTATGAGGCGAATTGCGCTGCTCAGGTTTCACGCGCAAAGGGGAGATTGTAAAGGAATCGGGATCAAAGGCGTACTTGCAATCAAATAGCGAAGAGATATTACGCTCGGCGTAGTTTCCGGTACCACTGAATGCTTGCGTAGAGTAGCGCTGCCACGATTACGGTGCCCGCAATTCTTCCCATGTTGTAGGCATCCCCTACACCCGCCGGTGACTGGAATTTAACGATGTCGCTGATAAGCATAAGGGAGAAGAGGCAAATGAGAACTACCGCTAACCCTCGCTTCGCTGCCATGGCAAGCCTCTGATCGGATGAGTAGCAATCTTATAGACTTGCTGGAAAACTACGTCAACTTCACCAACTTCTTCTCATCCAGATGCTTCACGACCTTCCCGACATCCTGCGCCTTCTCGCGCGTCGTAATCAGCAGCGCATCTTCGGTTTCGACGATCACCAGATCGCTCACGCCGACCGTCGCCACAAATTTCTTCGGCGAGTGCACATAGTTTCCGCTGGCATTGAGGACAAAGCTTCCCTGCGCGTGAATAACGTTCTCGCCTTCTTTGTGCTTCGCCAAGCGATGTTCATACAGCGCCGCCCAGGAGCCAAGGTCGTTCCACCCAAAATTACTCGGAATGCAATAAAGATGCGAGTTGCCCTCGCCCTTCGCGGACCGCGGCTCCAGCACGGCGTAATCGACGCTGATGTTCTCGCATTTCGGATACAATTTCGCAAACGTCTTCTCGAACTTTTTCGTTCCGTACGCCTCGGCAATCTCCTCCAGCATGGGCGCCGTGTTCGGTAGATGCTCGCGCAATGCATTCGCCAGTGTCCGCGCGCCCCACACGAACATGCCGCTGTTCCAGTAGAAAGTTCCGGCAGCCAGAAAGCGTTGTGCCGTGTCAGTGTCGGGCTTTTCAGTAAACCTGCGAACGTTCAGTTTCTCCGGCTCCACAGCCGCTCCCGCCTCGATATACCCGTAGCCGGTTTCAGCCCGATGCGGCTGGATCCCCATCGCCACCATGTTTTCGTTCGCAGCGGCAATGTCGATCGCCTTCTTAATCACGCGTCGGAATTCCTTCTCATCGGCGATAACGTGATCCGACGGAAACAACCCAATGACCGCGTCCGGATCCTGGCGCTGAATCAGGAAAGCGGCGAGTCCGATCGCGGGCGCCGTGTTGCGGCCTGCCGGTTCAGCGATGATTTGTTTCTTCGGCAGCTTCGGCAACTGGCGGGCAATGCCGTCGCGAAGGTCACCGTTGGTGACAATCCAGAATTGCTTCGCATCGGCCAGGGGCAGCAGGCGATCCAACGTCTGCTGGATCATAGTGCGGTCGCCATCGAGCGCCAGCATCTGCTTGGCCCTTTTGCGACGGCTCAGTGGCCAGAAGCGCGTACCGCGCCCTCCAGCCAGGATGACAGGATAGAAATTCGGTTTCTTAGCCAATCTAACTCTCAGCTTACACCCGCGAAAGTATCCGGGCTTGTTGCCCCATATCTGCCGTCGTTTGGCAGATGTGGGATTGCGTATCCACTAACCCCTAACCGCTAACCCCTGATCCTTCACCTGTTGCGTCTTCGGCATCGTTAGTTTCTCTGCGGGCACCGCAGCCCGCATGAACTCCAGATCCCATTGCGGAATCACACGCGCGCCCTTCACGCTTGCAGGAACTACCACCGCCTCGCCGCATCGCAACTCAACTGGCGAGCATCCCGGAGCTTCGACTACGCCGCCGCCCCCCAGCGCAACCACTGCTTGCGCCGCATTTTCCGCAGCCAAATCGAACGTCTGTCCCTTGCTCAACTTGAACTTCTCAACCACAAAATACGGTGACGCCACCAGCACCGGAGGCTTTCCATCAAGCACTTTCCCCGCGTGGGTCGTCTCCTTTGTCGCGCTCAATCCGCTTTCGATGTGCAGTTCGCGCGGGCGCCCGTAATCGTACAAGCGAAATGTCGTATCGGAATTCTGCTGCGTCTCCACCAGAATCGATCCGCCCGCGATCGCGTGCACCGTCCCGGCATCCACGTAGTACATTTCGCCTTTGTGCACCTCGATCCAGTTCAGCAGATGCTCCGCCGTCTTGTCTTCAATCGCGCGCCGCAGTTGCTCGCGCGTCGTGCCCGGCTTCAGTCCCAATCCAATCTTCGCCCCTGGCTTCGCCGCGAGCACATACCAGCACTCGGTCTTGCCGCAGGGCTCGCCAAGCTTGTGCGCAGCATCATCATCGGGATGCACCTGCACCGAAAGCTTGTCGGTCGGAAACAAAAACTTCATCAGCAGCGGATAGCGGTCTGCCTGCGGCGCCGTCGCACCCACCAGTTCTCGCCCGTACTGCTTTGCCAGTTGATCGAGAGTCTTCCCTGCCAGAGGACCATTCGCCACCACACACTGATCGCCCGTCAGCCACGACTCTCCGATCGGTTCGCCATCTTTGCCGGGAAACCCTCTATAGATCGGCGACAGGTCGCGCGCGCCCCACGGACGCGGACTGAAAAATGGCTTTAGCAGCAGAGGGTACAGTTCCGGCATGAATCGATAATGGTAACGCAGCTCGCTGATTTAGAAGCAGCTTTGCCCATTATTGTTGGCCAAAAACACCAAAGGCACCAAGTCCACGAACGTACCTTCGTGATCCTTCGTGCCCTTGGTGGTTGAGCTTTACAGTGCCCCGAAGAACTTCTGCATCCGCTCCAGGCCGCGATTCACTTCCGTCATCGACGTAGCGTACGACAGGCGAATGTGCTCCTTGGTGCCGAACGCCTCACCCGGAACCGCCACCACATGCGCTTCACGCAGCAACTTTCCAGCAACATCGGCCGCCGACTTCATGCCGCCCTTGCCAAAGAACTTCGACACATTCGGATACGCGTAGAACGCACCTTGCGGCGTGGTGCACGTGATCCCCGGAATGGCGTTCAATCCGCTCACAATGCGGTCGCGCAACTTGATGTAGTCCGTGACCATCTCGCCGACGCACTCTTGCGGACCGTTCAGCGCCGCGATCGCCGCCTTCTGCACAATCGACGTCGGGTTCGACGTCGACTGACTCTGCAGCTTGTTCATCGCTGCCGTGATCGGCGCCGGCGAAAGCGCAAAGCCCATGCGCCATCCGGTCATCGCGTAGGTCTTCGACAGCGACCCGAGCACGACGACATGTTCCTTGCAGTCCGTCAGCGATCCCGCCGAGTAGTTCCGTCCGGTGAAGTTCAGGTACACGTAGCACTCGTCGGCCAGCACATAGATGCCGCGGCTATGCGCCAGGCGAACAATCGCCTCGATGTCTTTCGGATCCACCACCGCGCCCGACGGATTGCTCGGCGTGTTCAGCACGATCGCCTTCGTCCGCGGCGTGATCGCGCGCTCCACTTCTTCGACTTTGAGCTTGAAGCCGTTCGCTTCGCTAGTATGGACGTACACCGGCACCCCGCCCGCGTACTGAATGATGTCCTTGAACGATACCCAGTACGGCACCGGCAGGATGACCTCATCGCCGTGATCGACCAGCACCTGGATGACATTGAACAGCGCGTGCTTGCCGCCAACCGACGCGATCGTCTCCTCGCGCTTGTAGTCCGAACCGAAATCCTTCGCGTGACGATTGCGGATCGCATCTTTCAAATCGGCTGTGCCGCCAACGGCGGTGTACTTGGTGAAGTTTCCGTTGATCGCCGCGATGGCCGCATCTTTAATGTGCTGCGGTGTCGCGAAGTGCGGCTCGCCTGCGCCGTAGTCGACCAAATCGGCGCCCGTCGCGCGAAGCTTTTCCGCCTCAGCTACCACGGCCATGGTGGCAGAGACTTCAATGCGGTTGATGCGTTCCGTTAAGGTCAGAGGAGATGCAATCGTCGTCGCCATAAAAGATTCATCCTTGAATCAAGATTTTCCATTTACCTTGTGCAGCAGCCGTTCTTCGACGGCTTTCGGGACTAGTCCGGTAACCGAACCGCCCAGGCGCGCTATCTCCTTCACCAGCCGGGAACTCACAAACGAATAACTGATCGCCGGCATCATGAACACCGTTTCCAGCTCTGGAAACAGCTTCCGGTTCATCAATGCCATTTGCAATTCGTACTCGTAATCGCTGATAGCGCGAATGCCGCGTAACAACGCCTTCGCCTGCACCTGTCGCGCATAGTCCACCAGCAGGCCGCCGAAGGTATCTACCCGCACATTCTCCATGTGCGCGGTAAATTCTTTCAGCATGCCGATTCGCTCTTCCAGCGTGAACAGTGGATCCTTCTCCGGGTTTTGCAAGATCGCGACGATCAACTCGTCGAAGATCAGGCTCCCCCGATGGATAAGGTCCAGGTGCCCGTTGGTCAGCGGATCGAACGAACCGGGATAGATGGCGATGACGTTCTTCACGTGGCGCTGCGCCCGCGAACTACCATTAGATTTTACGGGCTAATGCGGATTTGCGCCAAACGAAAAGGTCCTGGGGAGTTATGCTTGGGCTTAGGCGCGAGTGCAACGTAAGCCACTCTGCTCGCCTCTAATCAAGGGCCTGGGCTGCCACGGCCGAGGTGTGGAGTTCATAATGCAAAATTGGAAAAAGGCCGTTGTCGCCGGATCGGTTGCAGCAGGCGTCATCATGATCCTCAAAGGCAAGCGCTCCCTCGGCGCAGCCACAACCACCGCCGGACTCGTCCTGCTCGCTTCCGAATATCCCGAGCAGTTCGAGCAGGTCTGGGAGAACGCTCCCGAATACATTTCGCGCGGATCACAGATCTTCCAGACCGTGCAGCGTCTTGCCGAACGTTTCGCCAACGAAGCTGGCCAAGGCATGGGAAGCGCGTTACGTGCCGTGGGCGACGAATACCTGCGCTAGGCCCAAACAGTTTGGGCGCAGCGTTCGAGGCACCTTCGTGGATAACTAGGGTTCGTTGATCACTCTCCAGCACATTCTGACTCGATTACCTGCCAACTTGGTGCTGCCTTCCATCATGACAATGGTTCGTGAGAGGCTCATCTAGTGACGCCTGCGTTTAGGCACACTTCTCCTCGGCCCTCTGGCTAGATGATTGTTGGACCCGCACCATGACCGTGGAGTTCCTGTTACCAAAGCTGCAACTTCTTGCATAGTTGCAATCGCCATCTCGCGCAAGTCATTCATTTCCAGCAACGATTTTTGGTAACGAACGTGCAAAAATCGAGTGTAATCTGCCCCTTTCCCTTTTGCAGTAACTCTGATTTCCGGGCCCAGTGGATTCCGATTTTGTCTCGGAGGTGACCCCTATGCGGCCCCTTGTTCGAACGGCGTTGTTGACGATTTTCTCCCTCTTTTTCCCCTGCCTGATTCTTATTCCAACTCTGGCTTTTGCGCAGGCCCCGGCGAACTCGAATCAGCAGGTTCTGGATGAGCTTCGCAACATTCACACGACCCTCGACAAGATTGAGAAGAACCAGAGAGCCATGATTGCGCTCGAGACCATACGGCTGGATGAAAGCCGAGTGGCGGTTTTAGAGGTGCAACGCACGCGCCTGCTGAACCAAGTGAACTCATTGAGAGCGGAGACTGACCGCGCCAATGCGACCTTGCAAGCGGTCGAGCATGGCCGATCTGCAGCTACGGGAGTGCAGACCAGCGCAGCGGATACGGCCGACTCGCCGCGAATGAATGCCGTGCAGGCTCGGGCCGATGAGTCGTCGCGACGCCTTGATGAGGCTCAGCGCAATCTCGATCTCATCGGCCAGCAGATTGCCGATTTAAATCGCCGCATCAGCGAACGGGAGAAGTACCTGGAAAGCTTCTGAGGATCTCTTCCTCTTCCCGACAGTTCTGTTGCATCCGGCCCCGTAAGTAGGCCCCCGACTTCACCTCGTCATGAAAGGATTTCCGCAGATGAACAAATTGAAGAAGCTTTTGATCGTAGTAACGGTGCTAGGTCTTTTTGGAATACTGGCCTCCACGGTAGCGCAACCGCTGTGGGCGCAAGTTCGTGCGGCGCTGGTCCGGGATATCGATACGCCTGCTTTGGCGCCGTTCCAAGGCGAGGCAAACATGATTTTCTCAACCCTCAACACGCAACAGCTCTTAACCACCGTTCCGGCCGGCAAGCGGCTTGTGGTCGAGCATGTGTCCTTTTTGTATGGTGGAAACTCAGGCGCCCAACTGGTGTTTCTGGGATTGCGCAAAGGACAGTTTGGCAATACCGAGCTTTACACGCAGATCCAACCGCCTCACGCATCGATAACTCCAGGGATCAGCATCCAGGACGGAAGCGAACCGGTGAAGGCTTACTTTGAAGCGGGGGACGAGGTTTGGGCGTCCGCGTCTTACACCGGTGGAAGCGCGAATATCGACGTTCAGGTGAGCGGGTACTACGTGACGCCGTAAGCTCGGTCGAAGACCCACGGAAGAGACCGAGTGCTCGGGAAAGCTGCTTAAGTTCGACAGAATGAAGAGGCGACGGGAAACCGTCGCCTTTGCCATTTGGTAATCGGGTAATTTCGAAATCGGTGATTGAAAACGTTCGGGGGACCTCCTAGTGGAACACCGGCCCTTTCCAACGGAAGGAAAGGACCGGGCACCCTAATATCATCGGTAAATGAGTAGGTTAGTAAACTGGTAAATAATATTGTTTAGCTCTTGATCTCCGCTTTTCCTCGCGAGTGACCGCTTGCTGTACCCCTATCCCCACCTTCGGTCTATTGAAATCAACCACTTAGCCTATAGATACTTTCGCAAGTCGAATGGAATCAGCGACTTGGGTGGAAAATATTGAGGCCCTAGTACTTGCGTTTTACAGCGTTTACCAATTGATAAACAGTCCCAAAGGGCTGTGACAGAGCTCAACGACCATCTCCGCCAGGGAAACTCTGATCAAGCCCTTCGGCGGCTAAAGCCACGCAACGCGCAAGTGGGAGGGCGCGCCTAGCGGATGGCCTGAAGGCCTTCCCTTTCAAACCGTACCTGATAAGAACCTCCTGGGCGCTTACCAGTCATCACCGAATGTCAAAGAACAAAACAATAGGACCGCCGGCTTGGTAGGCGGGCGGCCTGGAACAACTCTGTGTTCTGTGTCTATGGTAGGGCGATGAAAAGTGAGGTCAAGGAAAATCGTGATTGGGAGCGGATTTTCGGGGGCCGCGAGTTCCCGAAACGGGAACGTTAGCAAGCGTCGCGCCAAAGACTCAACACAGAGACACAGAGAGATTCGGTAATTGGGTAATTTCGAAATCGGGTAATTGAAAGAATGGCACGGAACGCCGCCGTTAGTCTCGGGTCCGCTTGGCCCGATTCGGGACGTAGTCACCTGTCGGGGTGACTGTAATCACGTGTTTGGTGCATGGTCTGCGCCTAGGCTTGCACGTGCCTTACGAGGGCCGTGAAATGAAGTCCTTCAGCAAGCAGATTGCACTCCTTTTGTGTTTCAGCATTCTTGCTTATACACAAGGCAATTCCTTCAACAAGGTTCGATACAACGGCGGCAGCATCTCGACCAAGACGAATTCGGAAGAATGGGACAACCATCTCAGCATTTCTTCTGATGCGATTGTGTTCACGTTAAAAGATGGACAGAGCGTGACAATTCCGCCGAAGAAAGTGAGTTCCTTGAGTTATGGGCAGGAAGCACACCGGCGAGTGGGAACTGCTATCGGAATTGCGGTCTTCTCTCTCGGGCTGGGTGCTTTGTTTGCGCTACACAAAACCAAACTGCATTTCATCGGCGTCACCTACACCGACAATGATGGCAAGAGTCAGGGTTTGCTGTTGCAAGGTGATAAATCGAATTTTCGGGCGATCTTGGTTGCGCTGCAAGGCGTAACGGGAGTGCCGATATCGGTTTCGGAGAAAGAACGCAGCGAGATACCGGCTGGGTTGGCGGCAAACACGACAAAGACGCCGGAGCAAACGACCAACACACAGGCGGTAGGGGCTGCGCTGCTGCCAGAGGCGGTGCCGGAGAGCGTCAAAGTGAGTTCGGCACCTGAAGCGGCGGAAGTGTATCTGGACGGAGCTTTCATTGGCAATGCTCCGGCGACGCTGAAACTGCCGTCGGGAAAGCATACGATCAAGTTGACGCTCGCGGGCTACAAGGATTGGACGAGAGATTTGGACGCGCAGCCAGGTATGGAAGTGAACCTGAACGCGACGATGGAGAAGATAAATTAGATGCAGGCGAAACCTGATACGAGAGAACTTGGTTTTTAGCGGCGGTGGACCCACACGTTAGCGTTAAAGGAAGAGCGTGAACGTGGAGTACCCCGCTCCCGCGCACCTACCCCGTATCAACATCGTTCTTGACGAGTGCATCGCGCGCGTTAACATTACGCCATGTTCGAATTCAATCTGATTAGGCACAAGAACCCGGAGCTATTCTTCGCCGTGGTCGCGCCAGTCGGAGCGGACTTAGATAAGCTTTGCCAGCATCTCACTCGTGCTCTGCTGAAGTTCGATTACGCGCTTGAGCCGATTCATGTCATATCGTTGCTTAAGCGGATAAGCCGACCCAAGTATCTTCAGAACGAGGCGCCAAACGAATACAGAAGGATTAAAGGGCGGATGGATGCGGGCGATAAGTTTAGAGAAAAGGTACAGCGGGACGACGCGTTGGCCCTTCTTTCTCTACACAAGGTTTGGGAATTCCGACAAAACAGTCATTCTAAGCTGGTGCCTGATAAGGCTGCCTTAACTCCGGTTCATAGACAGGCTTTCTTGTTTCGTTCTCTCAAGAGACCGGAGGAAGTTACTGCTCTTCGACGGATCTACGGATCGAATTTGATCGTCATTGGTCTACACTGCGCGCGAGAAAGGCGGGTTCAGAACCTCAGTGAACGCATAGCCAGGTCTGCTTACCGGACGCAAGCTGAACAATATCGCGACAAAGCGGAACAACTGGTACTTCGCGACGAGGCTGATGAATCAAAGGCCCACGGGCAAAGGCTGCGAAGTGCTTTTTCTATGGCCGATGTTTTCCTCGATTCCTCGGATTCAAAGGTCCTGACAGAAGACTTGGAGCGGTTTTTGAACCTACTTTTTGGGAAACCGGTTATTACACCGACCAAGTCTGAGGTTGGGATGGCGCATGCGTATATAGCTGCGATGAGATCGGCGGAAATGGGTCGGCAAGTTGGTGCTGCGATTGTTAACGATGTTGGACATGTGATTGCAGCAGGAAGCAACGAGGTTCCAAGATACGGGGGTGGTACCTATTGGGAGCGCGAATCTCCAGATTTCCGTGATTGGCAAAAAGGAAAAGACAGTTCGGATGAGTTCAAGAGGGCAAGCCTAGGTGAACTGCTAGATATCTTTTCCCGGAAAGCTAAGTTGGCAGGGAACTTCGCGAGGAGAGAAACGTCCGCGCAGATTGAAGAAGTGCTTCCGCTTCTGCGGCAGACTAGGTATATGCAGTTGATCGAATTTGTCCGAGCAGTTCACGGAGAGATGAGCGCATTGATGGACGCGGCCATGCGCGGTGTATCCGTCAGGGGCTGCACAATGTATGTCACAACTTTTCCTTGTCATGAGTGTGCCCGTCACATAATCGCCTCTGGAATCAGTAAGGTTTACTACATTGAGCCTTATGCAAAAAGTCTGGCAATGGAATTACATGATGATGCTATTCAACTAGATGCAGAAACGGAATCTCGAAAAGTTCCGTTCTTACCTTTCTTGGGCGTCGCACCGCGAGCATACAACCAGTTATTTTCAATGTCGCGTCGAAAAAATCGTGATGGCACAGTGATCTCTTGGGATGAACGATCGGCGAACCCGAGGGTGTCAGGTTCATTTTGGTCTTACGTGCAGTATGAAAAAGAAGATGTGAATATCTTGGATGAAACATTTCACCAAAAAGGGGTTAAACTACAACTCCCAGAGAGAGAGACACGTGACAGAAAAACTAAAAGTCGCAATGGACGCAGCTCGAAAAGACGTTCAACAATGGCAAGAGTGGCAACGAAGCGTAGATCCGCATAAGCAGGATTACAAGACATCCACTAGCGCGAAGACTGGTTCGCAGAACAAATCTAAGTAGTTTTGAGAATACGCTCCGTTTATCAGCAGTAGTTGGTCTGCTGCTGGAATTCTGAAAATTCTTAGCTCCTTTGCGCCAGCGTGGTTGCGAACTCTCTTCCGTTTGACTTCCCTCCTTCTCTCAGGTAAGCTCTATGTTTTGCGATTCCGCAGTGGTCCGCCCAGAGGGGTCCTCCCTTTCGGATCTGAATCGGCTCTCCTGGAAGTACTTCGGAAGCTGGTTTCTGTGAAGGCCGTTGGCAGGGCATGACTGAAGTTGTGCCGTGATGCGACGGTTCTGGGCTGTAACTTCTAGCGGTTCTTCTGTTCATTCAGGGAGAGTTCAGATGTCAACGTATTTCCCCAAGCAGGGGGAAATTGTC
>Ga0335069_10002063_pt1 | contig 31404 bp, 43 predicted proteins | sample Lox_Sample_11_FD_206714 | JGI IMG/M metagenome (GOLD analysis project Ga0335069, IMG submission 206714) | Soil microbial communities from Loxahatchee National Wildlife Refuge, Florida, United States - Lox_Sample_1.1 | ecosystem: Environmental > Terrestrial > Soil > Wetlands | place: USA...
CCTCAAGAAGTCGAAGCGCGCGAAGACCCCGCGCCGCGTCCGCTCGCTCGAGGAGGTGGTCGAGCGTCGCGCCAACGGCAACGGCCAACCAAAGCCGGTCGAGCTCGGCAAATCGCTCGAGGTGCTGCCGGGCTACGGCTTCCGCGCCGCGATCGAGGACGACCGTCTCGCCATCGAGCAGGACTCCGGCGAGCGCACCGACAATGTGACGCTCTCGAAGGCCGAGGCGCGGGCGCTGTTTGCTCAGTTCGGCGAATGGGCCTCGGCCTAATCGCTCTCACCAACAACCAAACGAGGGATCTATGACGCGACCGTTTTTTGACACCCTGCGCGAACTGCGCAAGGGACGAACGCACGAGGAGCTATCCACAGCCCTCGCGGCAATGGTGACCGCCGTCCAGGACACCGGGAAGTCTGGCGAGATCACGCTGAAGCTCAAGATCAGGCCGCCCCGAAAAGGCAGCATCACGTACATCACGATCGAGGACGAGATCACCTCGAAGCTGCCGCGCGCCGATCGCGATGACACGGTGTTTTTCCCGCTCGCGGATGGGTCGCTGAGTCGACAGGACCCCTCGCAGCTGGGGCTCAAGCTGTCTGCCGTGCCGGACGGCGTCGACCCTCAGACCGGAGAAATCGACGCGCAGAGGAGCGCCTAACATGGATCAGGAAGCAATCGGCCGATTACTTGATGCCGTCCGTTCGAGCGTTGCGGTCCACAAATTCGGCAACGAGCGTGCGGTCGCGCTCGTGCCGGAGGGGTTCACCGTTCACGACATCAGCCTGCTCCTCCCGCCGCCCGACCGCGTTAAAGACGAAGTGACGATGCTCACCGCGAAGTCATTCGTCGACTATGTCGCGCGCTACGGGTCGCCGGGCGCGACGACGATTTTCGCCGACGAGGGGCGCTCGACCTACGTCGCCGTGATCGACTATCACAATCCGAATGACTTGGAGGATCGGCGCGGGACCTGCGAGCACATCGTCCGGTATGAATGCCCGACCTCGCTCGAATGGCGCGCCTGGACCGGCGCGAGCGGCAAACTCATGCCCCAGCAGGACTTCGCCCGGTTCATCGAAAACAACCTGCCGGACATCAACTCGCCGACCGCGGCCGACATGCTTGCGATCGCGCTGACTCTTCAGGTCAAGAAAGACGCCCACTATTCAAGCGACCTGCGCCTCGACAACGGTCAGACACAATTCCGCTACGAGGAGACGATCCGCGGCAGCAGCCGAGCCGGCGATCTCAGCATTCCCGACAGCTTCCGAATCGCGATACCGGTATTCATTGGCGAGCCGGTGAAAGCGATCGAGGCCAAGCTCCGTTACCGGATCAGCGACCAGAAGCTCGTGATCGGTTTCGAGCTCGTCAGGGCGGAGGCTGTGCTGCTCGAGGCGGTCCAGAAGGTCACCGAGGGGATCCGTTCCGACCTCGTGGGATTCCGCCTCTTTATCGGGCGTCGCTGAGATGAACGCCAACGCCAAACAAGCGACCCCCCGCGAGTTCGGGGTCCAGCTGATCGAGATGAAGGGCCACATCGAGCAGGCGCTCCCGGCCGGCATCGCCGCCGACCGGTTCATGCGCATCACGCTGACCGCGATCCAGCTGAATCCGGACCTGCTCAACTGCGACCGGAAGTCGCTCCTCCTGGCATGCCTGCGCGCCGCGAATGATGGGCTCATGCCCGACGGCCGCGAGGGCGCGTTCGTGGTCTTCAACGACTCGAAACGTAAGGTCAAGCTCGCGCAATGGATGCCGATGTACGCGGGCCTCCTGAAGAAGGTCCGCAACACCGGCGAGCTCCTCTCGATCTCCGCCAACGTCGTCTATGAGCGTGATCACTTCGACTACCAGCTCGGCGACGAGGAGCGGATCGTGCACAAGCCCTCGATGGGCAATCGCGGCAAGCCGATCGGCGCCTACGCGATCGCCTGGCTGAAGGACGGCGGGATTCAGCGCGAGGTCATGGACGCGGAGCAGATCCGCCAGGTGCAGGCGGTCTCACGCGCCACGAGCGAAGGCACGCCCTGGGACCGCTGGCCGGATGAGATGGCCCGCAAGACGGTCATCCGACGGCTCTACAAGCGCCTGCCATCCTCGACCGAGATGGACCGGTATCTGAATTCCACGCCGGCCGTCGAGCGCGAGCTCGCGCCGCAGATTGCCGACACGCTGAAGCATGCAGCGCTCCCGGACCCGGCGAGCTACGAGTCGAGCGTCTTTCACATGATCACTGACGCCCGCGTCGCGATCTCTGAGGCGGAGTCTCCCGACCAGGTGAACCACATTTTCGGATCGGTCTGCGCGCGGCTCGTTGAGCTCGAGGCGGAGGTGCCGGACGACCTGAAGCGGGCGCGGGATGATCGGCTCGAATCGTTCGGAGCGATCGCTAGCGCGAAATGAGCGACGAGGGAAGCGCCGGCCCTCAACCAGACCGGCGCTGCTTCATCTGCTTGGAGGTGGTCATGAAGCGTTTAGGTATTACATCGCCCACGGCGAATAGGATCCTTTTTGGCGGATACGCGATCGAGGTGGCAATGATCGGACCGGCAGAGGCCGCCGAAATGCTCGCTCGAAATTCAGCTAACCGCCGCCTTCGGAAAGACGTCGTCCTCTGACAAAGCGACGACTCAGCCGGACCCTGCTCGACTGGAGGCTTTACGGGAATTGCAGCGGGAGTCCGAAGAACTCGGCCTGTACGACTCACCCGCTGACAGCGCAGCAGATCGGGAGGAGCCTGTTAAATGATCGCTCTTACACCAGAACAGGTCGCGGATGCCAAGATGGTATTCGATAAGTGGTCATCCACCATGAACGTCACAGGATGCTACGGTAAGGACGCACAGGTCTACCAGACAAAGTGCGCCCTTATGGACTTCCAAGGGTTCGTTCTGGCGTTGGGCGAACTGCGAGCTGCTGACAGTGCACCAGAGGTGAAGCCGTGACCATCGAAACAGACTGCACCGATTCCCCGGTGTGCCCGCATTGCGGCACTGTCTACGAGGACGCATGGGAGTGGAACTTCGACGGCGCGGAACAGCGCAAGGAGGACTGCGATCATTGCGGTAAATCTTTCCTCTGCGAGCGCGACATCTCTGTTACCTACTCGACCAGACCCGCTGAAACCGTGGACACTAGCCATGAGTGACATCACAGAGAGATTGCGCCACACAGGATGGATGCACGACACGCTGGCAATTCGCAACGAAGCCGCCGACGAGATCGACCGGCTGCGCAAGTCGAACAATGTGCTTCACCGCCGCTGTCAGGATGCCGAGGCGGCGCTGGTCGATTACGCGAAGCTGCTCGCGCTCCCGCCTAATGGAGACGGGATCCGGTTCGTGAATGGCAGTATGGGGAGGGCGCTGCTTGTTGGGCTGTGCGATAAGCAGCAAGGGGAGATCGAGACGCTGCGCGGGGCATTGCAGCGTTCGCCCTGCCCGGCCGCGCTCGTCAAAGATGACGGAACCGTAGCCGACTGCGTCCGCAAAGGACACTGCGGCTGCGAGAACGCGCCGGCCCTGAAATTCGGAGCTGCGCTGGAGAACCCGGCAACGAGTATTGAGGCCACGCCCGACGGTAGCCCTGACGGGGAGCCGAAGCGGAACCGCGTGCCGCCTCTTACGGTCGGCCGGCAGATTGACGGCGGAGCTCCGACCCTTTCCGATCGGCTGGCGAAATACAACGAACTACGCGCCGCAGCGGAGGCTTATTACAACGATTACTGCCTGGACGAGGCAGAGGGCCTATTTGCTGGCGTGATCGACGGCGTGGCCGAGCAACGCGATGCGGCCCGACGACTGAGAGACGCCATTAAAGCAACGGCGTTCATAAGGGAGCTATTGCCGTGACGACCTCGACGCCGCTGCCGCGCTTGATGACCGAGGCCGACGTGGCCCAGTATCTCGGCGTCCACCCCGAGACGGTCGCCAGGGAGCGCCGCCGGGGCCGGCTGCCCTGGCGGAAGATCGGGGGCCTGATTCGCTTCACGGCCAACGACGTGCAGGAGTACCTGGAGCGATGCGCTACTACCTCAAAGACCGAGGCGGCGTCTGGTACATCTGCTGGACCGAGCGGGGCATTCCCGGACGCCTCAGCACTCGCCTGCGAGATCGCGGGCAGGCGGAGCTCGCGCTCGCCCGTCACGTCCTGATCCATGGGAACCCGCGCCACCAGGCGGCGGAGGCCGTCACCGTTCAGTCGGTCGTGTTGCGCTACTGGCAGCACCACGGCCGCAACATCGCGAGTCGCGACAGCGTGACTGCAGCCCTCAAGGCCGTGAATACCTACCTCGAGCGCGTTTCGGTCGCCGACTTCGGCCTGACGCGGCAGGAGGCCTTCATCCGCGCGCTGCGATCGGACGGCCTGGCCTCGAGCACGATCAAGCGCTGGATGGGGATCGTCGGAACGGCGCTGCGCTGGGCGCACGCGCGCCAGGAGGTCGTCGAGATCCCGCCGATGGTCGCGGTGAAGTCGGCGAACGAGGAAGGCGAGCGCCCGGCGACCGTCGAGGAGCTTCGGGCCCTCTGCGGCGCCTGCCTCCACGAGCATCAGCGGCGCTTCCTACTCCTGATGATCGGGACGGCCGCTCGGCCGATCTCCGTCCTCGAGCTCGACTGGTCCCGCATGGATTTCGAGTCCGGGACGATCGCCCAGTCGGTGCCCGGGGTCGACCACGGGAAAAAGCGTCGGCCGAGGGTGCCCATGGCGGCGAGCGTGCGGAGGTATTTCGAGGGGAAGCGTTCGATCGGACCGGTGGTCCAGTGGAACGGAAAGCCCCTGGCAGGCCATAAGCGGCTCTATGCGGGGCTCGCGGAGCGGGCGGGCGTCGAGGTGGGGGCTTACGGGATCCGTAAGGCCTGCGCGACGTGGATGCGGCAGGAGGGCGTCCCGGAATGGGACGTCCTGGGGATGTTGGGGCACCGGGCCGGCAGCTCGCAGACCGAGCGCTATGCCCACTGGCGCCCGGAATTCATGAGGGCCGCGGCGGAGTCACTCGAGCGCCTGATCCGCGCGGTGGACCCGCCTTGGATGGTGGGCGCTGCTGGGATCGAACCAGCGACCCCCACGATGTCAACGTGGTGCTCTACCGCTGAGCTAAGCGCCCGGACTGGCAAGGGGCTTAACAGCGCGGCAGCTGTGGCCCTTCAAAATCAGGCGCTTAGGGAGGCGAGCGACTACCATGTCAAGGACGAGGCCCAGCCCATTATTCTGCCACTTACGGCTGCAAATGACGACTAGCGGCGACAAAGAAATCAAAGACTTGGCAGACGGTACTTGCCAGTCACTTGCCAGCCGGCCGAGACTGGTGATCAAGATGGCGACTGATTGGATGTGGTGCTATGAAGACCCCGAAGCGGCCGCCGGCGAGATCGACCGGCTGCGGAAGTTGGTGGACGACGCCGAAGCTGTAATTCGACGGCAGCGTGATCGGCGCATTGAGCAAGATGCCGAGATCGACCGGCTGCGCGAGGTCGTCAAATACCTGCGTGCGATCCTTCCGCAGGAAAAATGGGCAGACGATGGCCGAAAGATGGCAGACGCCGCGCTAGGCACAGCCAATCAACCGGCAGCGGGTTTCGTTCAGGACGACACGGGATGGGAAGCCGCCGCGTTGAAATTATGGCCCACCGTCAAATCGCCCGCGGCTGTGCCCGCTGGTCGGGAGACGGAACCATGAGCGCCGGAGAGGAACTGCTGCGGGATCTGGCAAATGATCGCAAGGACACGGCGCTTGGCAACGAGATACTCGCGGTGCTGGCTAAGAAGGCGGAAGCGGGTCGACTGCTGCGCCTGTGCATCCCGTCATTGAAAAAGGACGGCCGACCGCATGCTGTAATGATGGTGCAGGCATGGTTGAGCGACATAAAAGCCGTCAGCACAGCACCTCGGGAGGGGAAAATGAGCGGCATACCCGACAACATCGTGATTGAGGACCAGAAGCGGCAGCTTTTGGAGTTGTCCTATGAATTGGCCGAGGCGGAGCGCGACGCGAAACGATGGCGCTATCTTCGCGTTCGACCCATCGCTGACCCAAGCGAGCAGTTCATCACCGGCTTTTACATAGGCACCAATCCGGATACGGGCGTCGATCCCGAGATCTGCGACCTAGCAGTAGATCAGGCCATCGCAGCGGCAGCTGCTGTTACATCCTCGGCTGAGCCCCTGGAGCCCTGAGCCCCCGCACCGCCTGGATCGACCGCAGGCATTCCGCCAACCGGTCGCCCCTGCTCCGCCATGACTCGAGGAGCTCGCCATTCGTGGCGGGCGCGTCGGCGTCACCCTGGCACTTGAGCAGCTCGGCCGGGACGGGGATGTACTGGGTCGGCCCGGGCACCGGGACCGGCTTCGGGATTGGGACCTGCGTCGGCTGGCCAGCGCAGCCGGCGACCAGGATCGCCACGATCGCGATCACGGCGCAGATCAGCAGGCAGGCGACTAGTTGACGGGGCATCGTATCGACTCCCGTGACCAGGCCGCACAGCTTCCGTCCGGCGCCTTGAGGGCCGCCTCGTATTTCGCCCGCCATGCGTCAGCCTTTGCCGTTGCATCTCTCGCGGCCGCCGCCAGGCGATCGCGCTCTGCCTGAGCTTGGCTAGCCAGTTGCGCCTGCTGCGCCCTGGCGGCCTCCTGGGCGCTCTGCAGGGCCTCCTCGACCGCCTTCGTCCCGTCCGCCTGCAGATTGATCAGGCGCCCGGCGCAGGCCGATCCCGGCGAGCAGGCCTTCTCCGCCTTCAGCTCCGCCGAAACCGCAGCCAGGGCGTGCGAATCTGCACGCCAGGAATGCACTTTCCAGCCAGCCAGGCCGACCAGGCACAGGACGGCGACGGCGAGGCCGAGCTGGATCAGCTCGAGGTAGGGCGCGATCGCCGCCTTGATTGGGTCAAGGGTCATGTCCATTCCCCGCGCCGCAGCCAGCCGTGATAGGCCCCAGGCGTGTTCTTGCTGTAATCGAGCGAAGGGCTGACGGTGATCGTCCCGTCCTCGTGCTCTTCGACCGTGTGAATCGATGGATCAAGGCGGCCGCCGGTCCCGTCGGGAGCCGTGGCTTGCCAATGCAGCCAAGGGTGATCGCCTGCGATTGGATACCCCTTGGCCTCCATTCGCGCGAGGACCTTCGCTGCGTCCACGCGGCCGTAGGCTCCGGGCTGGTTGATCTGCGCCGGGTCGAGCCAGCCGTCCTCATTCGGATAGACGCGCGTGCCTTTCACGGCTGACTCTGCCGCGACCAGGCGATGATGGCAGCGATCGCAAGCGCGCCGAAAATGGCGAGCAGGATCAGCGCGAGGACTCCGAGGCCCTTCAGGAATATCAGGAAATCAGCCTACATGGCACGCGCTCCTATCTGGCTCCGATGAGGTGCAGGACCCGGCGGGCCGAGGTCTCGATGCTGGCGATCTCCCGCTCGGCCGGCTCGCGTTCCGGGATGAATTCCGTCCGGAGAAGCTCGCGCAGGTTGTCGGCCCGCTCGAGGATGGCCTTGATCTCCGCCGAGAGGGCCGGCCCGACGTCGCGGGCGGTCATGGTTCATCCCCCCAGGCCTTCGCAAAGGCCGGGAATTTCCACCCGACGACGGCCTTCGTGATGCGGTAGACGTAGGGCGCGGAGACGCCGGCCACCACCGCGACGGCGTGATGCAGCCCGGTGTGATGGTCGCCGATCATCATGTCCCAGATGCGGCCCGTTAGGAGCCCGGTCGAGAGCACCGCGAGCCACATCACGCTCACCCGGTAACGGGGCTCGCTCACCCGGTCGGCCGCCGCCACGAAGCCGAGATAGGTCCGCTTGACGAGCTGGGTGACCCCGGCGCCGCCGACGAGGCCGGCCAGGAGCACGAGCAGGACCGGATAGTCGCTCATGATCCGGAGCCACTGATCCGGGTGGAACTCGAAACCCATGGGGAGCCTCCTAGACGGTCGCCTGCATGGCGGTGCGCACGGCCCGGCGGACCCAGCCGCGGCCGTTGCCTGGCCATCCGGCGTCACGTGTGTAATTGACGATTGCGGCGGAGATGAAGTCGACCACGGCGTCGACCGGCGGCTTGCGATTCGCGGCCGCCACCGTGACCGGGCCGAGATCCCCGTCGACCGCCACATTGAGCGAGGCCTGCAGCTCGATGATGGCGCGCGCGGGGCCCTGATTCACGGCCTGCTTGAAGACGCACGAGGCGAGCGCCGGCTGCAGCTTGTCGCCGCATACCCCGTCCCAGTACTCCCGGTATATCGGGCGCACCGGGTCGGGAGTCAGGTCGTCGACCTTCTCGGGCAGGTTCCAGTCGGGGTGCTTCGCGCGGGCCTCATCGAGCCGTGCCTGGGTGACGCCGAGGTTCGTTCGGCCGCCCAGGGGATCGTCGACGAGGCCGCCCTCGAGGCCGAGGAGCTCGGCGAGGGCCTTGTCGAACGCGCTCATGTCTCGTGATCGCTCTTTGCCGAGTGGCGATCTCGTTCGTCGAATCGGCCCTGCATGCGTGCCACCTGCGACCCGAGCTCGGCGAGCTTCTCGTACACGTTGCCGAAGTCCTGCTCGTTCCGTTTGAAACCCGCGTCGACCTTCTCGCTCAGGGTGTCGATGCCCTTGAGGTGCCGATTCAGCGCCGAGCCGAAAAGCAGCTTCAGGAGCCAGGCGCCGGCCGCGACCGAGAATGTAGCGATCCAGCCGCCATGCTCGGCCACCGTCGGCGCGAAGTCTTGCGAATCCATCGGGACACCCTTTTTTTGTTCGATCAGGAGATGCGACGGAACCAATCAAAGGCGGCGATCGCGGGAAGCGTGGCGTTCTCGGCGTCGACGTTGATTCCGATCGTGTCCGGCGTCCCGAGCCAAGAGGCGGCGGTCGCCGTGTAGAGCTGCGCGAAAGTCGTGTTATAGCCGCTCATGCTGATCCGCGCGATGACGTTCGTGCCGTCGTATTCGAACTCGAGATAAGCCGGCGGCGCCTGCCCGTTGACGCTCGACAAAATCGACTCCGCAGAGCCGAGCGCGAGGTTCGACGACAAGGTCGTCGGGTTCGTGAGCGCTTTGACGTACCACCGGCAATCGATCGCGGTGCTCGTGTAATAAATGCCGAGCGCGTAATACTTGCCGCTTCCGCTATTGCCGACGACGAGGCCGGCGCCGTTATAGGCGCCCTGGCCGAAGAGCTGGCATTTCGTGCGCACCTTGAACGAGGCGGCGGCGATCGACTGCTGGATGATGCGGTGGCTTTCCGCTGCGGCCGCTTCCGAGGTCATGATGCAGGCGCCCTGCGCCACAACCGCGGTCGAGGTGCCCTGATTTACCCAGGTCCATTTCGCATCGAGGCTCGGTTCCTCAAACTCATCGTCGAACGGCGTCGCGATCAGCGGATGCGAGTCCGGCGTGACGTTCGAGCCCGCGCCAGCGCCATAGAACGAAAGCGGCCAGGGGAAGCCCGGCGGATAGATGATGTGCGGGAGCGCCACTTACTGAATCCGGTTGACGTATCCGGTCATGACGAGCACGTTCGCCACGCTCGCGAAGGCGAGCACCGCGAGGCCATTCTGCAGGTTCTGCCCCGTCACGATCGGGATCGGCGGGCTATTCGCCGGGATCGAGCATGTGTCGACCACGTGGTCGTCGGGCGTTGATGTGCCCCCGAACTCGATCGTCAGCCCGACCGGCGAGGCGCTCGAATTGCTTACCCAGAGATACACCTCGTCGAAAGCGCTCGTGCCGGTCACGGCCGTATGCAGGAGGGTTCCCGGCGTGGCGGTGGCGCCGACCTTGATGCCGCGACCGTTCGTCGATGCACTCAAAAGCTGGCGTGTGTAGCTGGGCATGGTCGGCCTTTAGGGTCCGAAGACCTGCTGGAAAATGTAGTCGGCTTGCAGGCTTCCGTTCGAGTCGAAAGTGAGGCCGCCCGCCTGGACGGAGGCGCCGGAGCTCGTGAAGTCGACCGGCGTCGACTCGGCGACCGTCTCGCCCTGGGAGACCGCGACGATCTTCTGCGCCTTCCCGACGAGGCTCGGCGCAAGCGGGCAGCGCAGGATGCCGGGCGCGCTCATGAGCACCACCCGGTCCTCGGCGCCGCTCGAGTTTTCATGCGCCGAGGTGCCGAAGAGGCCGCGGGCGTAGACGTTCAGCGTCCAATAGCCGCCGCTCAGAGTCGCGGTGTCGAACTGCAGGAGCTCCCACCGGCCCTGGGCACCGACCGCGATCAGGTTGGCGCCGGCGGCAAGCTGGTCGGTGGTGGCCGATGAGAAGGTGCCCGACTGCAGCGCGACCGTCAGGGTCGTCGAGGTTGAGTCGAGCGAGGACTCGAGCGTGCCCATGGTCGCCGCATCGGGCGTGCTCGCGAGGTTCTCCCAGGTGCTCCCGCCGTCCCAGCTGCGGAAGACCGTGTAGCCCTTCCAGGCCGGCAGGTAGCCGCGGCCGGCGACGTAGAAACCCGCGTCGTTGTCCTGGGATCGAACCGCCGGGATGTCCAGCACCACGAAGTCGGTGGGGCCGATCAGCCAGGCGGCGAGCAGGCTGTTTGCGTAACTGAAGAGCGAGCCGACCGTGGCGTAAGAGGTCAGGACGCCCGGGTCGTCGCCGCAGGCGGACATCGTGAGGGTCGACGGCCATGCGAAATCGGCCTTCTTGATCCGCACGCGCTGCGTCACCCCGTCGACCGGCACCTCGATGCAGTCGGTGGGCTCGAGCAGCAGCGACTTCAGCGGGAGGATGAAGCTGTAACTGTTGCGGCTTCGCCACGCGTCATAGAGCTGGATCTCGGCGAGCCGGAGCGCCGCCTGGTCCTGCATCGAGACCGGGAGGTCGATCGTTACCGTATTGAACGCCGTGGTCGTGACCCGGTCCGCGCTCTGCTGCCCGGCCTGGTAGTCGAGAGCCGGCGATGCGTACTTAATCCACAGGAGACGCGGCAGGTCCACGTCCTGCGCGCGCTGCGGCTTCATGGCGGATGGCCGCTGGTCGGTCGACAGGTAGGCGCCCAGGTCGTCGGAGGTGAGCGTGGCGACCACCGAGCCGCCCCTGGGCACAAATTTGAGCTTCTCCTGGCTCTCGACCGCCTCGAAGAGTCCGAACGACATCAGCGGCAGCAGCGCCGAGCGCCCCGGCATCACGTTCGTCAGTGCATACCCGTCGCAGGTCCCGGAGATCGCAGACAGGTCGTAGTTCGCCGAGGTGATCCCCGAGCGCTGCAGGATGTCGGCCACGATGTCGGCGACGTTGACCGGATTGACGTCGTAGGCGCCCGGGCCGCTCGCGCCCACCCACGCCCAGGACTGCACCACAGGGTACTCAACGTTATAGGTGTACCCGGCCGGCATGTAGCCGAGCGCGACCGCATCGGCGTATTCCTGCTCCCAGTAAATCTGACTCGAGTAATTCGGGTCGTCACTTCGCAGGCAGGGATTCAACGGGTACTGGGTGACCGTGCCGGTGTAATCCGCGCCCGATTGCCGATAGGGTGCGAGGACCTTGTACGTGTGGCTGGTGTCGTAGGTCCAGGTCTGCGCGCGGAGGATCTCCCCCGTGGCCTGGAAGAAAAGCGCGTCGATCGCGGAAATCTGCACGGCTCCGGCGCCGGCCGCACTGGGGGGCGCCTGCGGTTGCCGCTTGATCGCGATCTGGGTGCAGGTCCACCGCTTTTCGTCATAAAACGGCGGCGGCGTGAGCCCGCTCTGGTCGGGCAGAATGGCACTCGTCCATAGGGGATCGGTCGAGAGATAGCGCCACTGCACAATCTCGCCGCCCCAATGGTAGCTGTAGGCGCTTCCGATGCGATCGCAGAAGAAGAATGGCCCCACCCCGTCGTCGCCGTTCCCGGCTTGCAGGCGCGTGATCGTCGGCGCGCTCGGCACGTTCAGGAAGACGAACGCCGCGACGTTCTCGCCATAGAACTGCTGCTGCAGCGGATAGGAAAAATGCGGATTGACCGTGTCGAAATAGCTCGAGGACGACCATGCGTAGATGTAGTCTTTGACCCCGCAGCCGGCGAGCGCCGTGGCCCAGGTGTCATTGATCGCCGTCCCGGCCGAGTCGTAGGTGTAGCTTCCGACCGAGAGCCTCGGGTCTGAGCCGTTTTTCCATGGGTACAGCACCGAATTCGAGAAGTCGCCGAGGTCCGGCGAGCCCGAGGTGTAGACCTCGAACTGCATCGACGGCATCCGGTTCGCGTAGTCGGTCAGGTTCATGTCGGTAAAGACGACATACGACAGGTCGAGATAGGCCGGCACGTTGCCAACGCCCTTGAAGGTCTCGATGGTCGGGTCCGGCGTCGTCTGCAGGCCCTTGTAAACCGTCATGATCGAATCGAGCTTGTCGCTCGCCGCGATCCGGGCCTTGAACGCGCGCCATGTCTCGTTTGGTTGCTGCGGCCGGCGGTCGTAGATGACCTTGCCGTTCGCCCAGATGCGCAGAATGCCTTCGATCACGTTGGCGCAGAGCCCGACCGCGACCGACTGGGTGTAGGTGTAGTACTTCTGCTGCGCGCCGCCCTTGCCGCCCTGGGACTGCGTGTGCTGGTGCTCTTTCAGGTCAGAGGCCCAGAGGACATTGCCCGAGATGGCGTAGGTGCCATAGACGATGGGGATCGGAGCGCCGAGCTCCGAGGTTTGCGCCTTCAGATCCTTGAGGCGGGGCCCGGGCGGGAGCTGGGTCGGGAAGATGAACGAACCGGCACCGACGCCGATCTCGAACCCCCACATCGCGCCGGTCGGGCCGCCATAGATGAAGCCGATCGCACCGCCAATGATGCCGAGCGCGGCTTGTCCTGGGTTACTCATACTTGAGCCCCGGCAGGCGCCAGATGCTATGCGTGAGGCGGACCCATCGCCCGCGGTAGCCGTGCTCGATCACGCGGCCGACGTTTTCGTAGGAGTGGATCATCGTCTCGCCGGTGCAAATGGCCACGTGCGCGGCCTCGCGCGCCCAGGCGACGACGAGGAGCGTGCCGGGCTCGGCGACCTCCACGCGCGTGCACAATGAGGTGATCCCGGCGTCGAGGATGCCGTTCGCCGGCATGCGCCCGTAGACGGGGAGCGCGAAGTCCTCCGGCAGGAGGCCTCGGGCCCGACAGACCGACACGACCAGGCCGATGCAATCGACCCCGTCCCAGTTGCTGCCCTGGTGCAGGAATGGGCGCCCAATCCACCGACGGGCCTCGGCAATGAACGCGGACACCTCGGGCGTCATACCGGGCCCGCCCCCGTGGGGCCTGCGATAAGGCTATTCACGGTCGGCGTGAAGACGCCGAGGCCGCGGAACCGGTAGACGTTGCTGAAGGTGTCCCGGCAGGTCCCGATCTGCTTGTCGCAGCCCTGCTTGATGATGAAGGCATCCGCAACGGTCACGACGTTCGGGAAGGGCTCGAACAGCTCGATCTGATTCGTGAGGGACCCGAGCTTGATCTCGCGGGTGTACCCGGAATTCGCCCCGCTCGTGAACTTGAGCGAGCCGTGGGTGAACTGCGCCGCCGGGGAGGCCGAGCAGGTGATGGTAACGACGCGATCACTGACGACGCTCGAGATGGCCCCGGTAAAGGTCCGGGAGGTCATGTCGACACCGCAACGGGTGTCGCCTAAGTCGGCGTCGCAGGTCGCGGAATAGGTGCGGATGATCGGCTGCGTGAGGCGCTGCGCCAGGCCGCGGAGCTCGGCCGTGAACTGACCCTCGGCCGTCCGGCTGATGTTGCCGAGCGTCCCGAAGCGCAGCACGAGCTGGCCGTCGCTCGGCGAGGCCCAGTTGACCGCGAAAAGGACGCACTGGGCATTGTCGAAGAGCCCGGCCTCAATGTCGGCCGCCGACAGGCCGAGCACGCTCACGATCGGGAGGGTCGACCCCGCGACCTCGAGATTGTCGACCGACAGGTCGTTGCCCGAGACGATGTTGCTGCCGCTGATGCCGGAGGCGGCCTTGTAGGTGCCGGCGTAGGCCCCGCTCGGGACCACGATGTCGAAGTCCGCGCTCGTCCCGAGGATGCTTGTCCCGTCGTTGCGGGTGATGTTCCAGCAGAGCGCCAGCGTCGTGACCGGCTGGGCGATGTGGTTGGCGAGCGCCGTCGGGACCGACTTCACAGGCGGATCTCGGTGAGCGTGAAGCTAACCGACTGCATTCCGTGCTCGACCTGCTGGGCCGGAAACGTCGAGTCGAACCGCACCGGGACGTCGAACTGCCCGCCCCATGTCATCGCGCCGGCCGGGGTGTAGAGCATCGTCACGATGCCGGTCGTGTAGTCGATCGTGTAATCGGTCGTTTCGGTCTTGAGCGTGCCACCGTCGGCGATCAGGATCGTTCCAGAGACCGGCTTTTTTATCGGCCGATCCTGCGTCTGCGAGCCCGCGGCGTAGCGCTTCGTGATCTGGTAGGTGTAGTGCGGCGAGGTGCCGAGCAGCACGAGCGGCTGGTCGGTCGAGGCCGGCGTCTGTGAGACGCGGCAGCTCTTGTAGTCGATCCAATCCTTGTATCTGAAGCCGATCGCGGAGCCGCCGACGGCGTGCCAGAACTCGAGCAGCTGCTGGATCTCGTCGTCGGCCCGGGGACCCGGCCCGACCGTAACCGTCACCTTCAGCAGCGGCAGCAGCCAGTTGCGGTTGCGGGTTTCCCAGCCGCCGGAGGTCGTGATCGTCGTCACGCTGTAATCGGGCTCGGAAATGAGCCCGAACTTCGGCGTCGCCGGAAAGCGCGGCGTCTCGATGAAGCTGGTCGTCATCAGTTATTCCGCAGGTTTGCGCGGGAGACGCCCATCGCGGCCGTGGCGGCGATCTGCAGTTGCGTCGCCCGCGAGACGCTGCCTTGCGGCGCCTGGATCGTGAAGTAATTGTGAACCGTGGTCCCGCGGCTGACCGCGTAATCACTCGCCGACGGCAGGATCTGCCCATCGGACGATGGCACGAAGATTTCCGGCACGCCGCGCTCGCCGACGATCATCGGGACACCGGCGTAAGCCGGACCGCCGACCGCGGCGCCACCGAGCGCCGTGCCGGTAGCCATCGCGTAGGGGTCCATCCCGCCGCCGCCTCCACCGAGGATGCTGCCCAAGATGCCTCCACCGCCGCCCACCTGGCCCATGAACCACTGCGCCAGCGGCTTCATGATCGTCTCTTGAATGGAGAGCCGCACCAGGTCGGCGATCATCGAGTCGATCAGCGACCGGAAATTGAGCTTGCCGGTCATCACAAAATTCGTGAGCGCGTCCTCCACGCCCTTGAGCATCTTCGTCGTGATATCCTGGAAGGACTTTCCGATGTCGTTGATATTTTTGAGGTAATCGCTCGCCGCGCGCTGCATCCCGGCCTGCGGGGTGTTCGTGGCGCGCAGGATGCGGTCCTTCTCGAGGGCGTCGAGCTTGGCGAGCGCGTCGACATTGCCCTCGATCTCGAGCTTCGAGCGGAGCATCGCGTCCGCCTGGGCGATCTGCTCGCGGGTCGCACCCTCGGTGTCGCCGATGAGCAGCCGATACTGAACATCGAGGTCGGTCAGCTGCTTCGCGTATTCCTCGGAGGCCTTGCGGAGCTCCTCCACGGCCTTCGCCTGGTCGGCGGTCGCCTTGATCAGGTCCTGCGCCTTCCGCATCTGCGTCTCGGAGAGCGTCGCGATCATCTCCTGGCGCTTGTTGGCGTCCGTCTCGCGGGCGATCGCGCTCTCGACCGCCGCGATCTCCTGGTCGTAAATCTGCTGGGAATCGGCGAGCCGCTTGTCCAGGAGGGCGATCTTCTGGGCGCCGTAGTCGGAGAGCGAGACCAGGCTCAGCTTGTAGTCGTCGTCGAGCTTTTTGTCGGCCGTCTTCCAGAGCTCGTCCTCGAGCTTTAGTTGCTCGTTCAGCGCCTTGAGCTGCTCGGCGAGCTGCTGCTTGATGCGGTCGACGGGCGTGGTCGGATTGAAATTGAGGTTCTGCGTGCCACCACCCGTCTTTGGCTTCTCCGGATTCGGGTTGTATGACGGTCCGGCCCATATGGCATCGATCATCGCCTGCCCGGCAATGGCCGTTTTCTCGATCTCGGCCGTCCCCTTCTTGTATTCGTCGGCCGCGGCCGAAATGTTGCCATGGGCGAGCTGGCCGGCGACGTTGTAGAGCGATACAAGCCGCTCGCCAATGCTGCCGATGATCGTCGCCGCCGTCACCGCTCCCGTCGCGATGACTCGGAAGCCGATAGACACGATGGACGTGAAGGCCTCCACGGTATCCTTGTTTTTGACGAGGTCCGCGAACGCCTCCGTCAGGCCTTGCATCTGCGGCAGCAGCGGCAGAATCGCGTTCCGCCGCATCGTGTCGAACTCGATGCCCAGCTGCCGAATCTTCTGCTGGAACTTCTCCGCCTCCTCGGCCTGCTGACCCGTGACCGTCGCGTTGAGCTCGCCGGTCTCCGCCAGCTGCTTGAGAAAGAGCGCCATCTCGGCGCCCGAGCGCCCGAAAAGCGCCATCTCGACGGCATTCTTCGCGGTGCCATCCTTGAAGTCGTCGAGCCGCTTGGCGATCTCCTGCAGCATCGTCGCCGGGTCTTTGAGATGCCCGGCCGCGTCCGTGACCGAGAGCCCCAGCGCCTTGAAGGCCTGGGCGGCCGCTCCGGTCCCGTTCTGGGCTCCGGCCATGCTCTTCGAGAGCTTGTCGACCGCCCCGGCCACCTGGCCGAAGTCGGTGCCCGACAGAACCGCGACGTTGCGGAGTGCCGAGAGGCTTTCGACCGAGATACCGGTCTGCGCGGAGAGCTTCTCGAGCGAGGCGGCCGACTCGATGCCTTTGTTCACGAACTCGACCATCTTGTCGATCGCGAATGCCGCGGCGAGGCCCTCGAGGGCGTGCTTTGCCCCTTCCACGGCCGACTCGACCTTGTCCATGGCCGATTCGGCAGTCTTCGCCGCCCGGTCCATGTCTGAGGTGAACTTCGCCATGTTCGCTTCGAGCGAGATGACGAGGCTGCCGATGGTTGCCATAGTTACTCTTTCTTGCCTAGCAGAGCCGCGAGCGCTCGGCTTTGAGCTTCGAGATCGATGATTTCGGCCGCCGGCTCGGCCTCCTCCGGCGGTTCGCGCAGCTCAGGCATGAAGTCCGCCGGGGTGAAGGCCTTTGAGTCCTTTCCGCGGTGAATGTTGCCGAGCGTCGCGCAGACCTGGCCGGCCCGGAAATCCGCCCGGAGCTCGGGCAGGCCCCGGAGGTTCGCATAGGCCCGCCACTCGGCGACCTGCCGGCTCGTAAGGACCGCCAGCAGGTCGTCGGGGTGGGCATATCCGAGCGCCAGACACAGGTCGAAGGCGAACTGGCGCTCGGGCCGGTCTCTTAGTTTTTTTCCAGCTCCTCGACGTCCTGGGAGGACAGGCCGTTGAGCCGCTGGCAGGCACTAAACACGCGATCGAGGGCCGCGGCGCTCTTCGCGCCGAGGGCCGCGATCTCCGTGTCCTCGAACTCCCGCGCGCCCGTCTCGTCGACGATGCACATTGCAACCAGCTTCGCGCGGATGTTGGCGAGGTCGACCTTTCGCTTTTTGCCTTCCCCGGTCGTGAGCGATGCCTCAAAGAGGTCCCGCTCCCGGCCGGTGAGGGTGCGCACGCGCACGGTGCCGCCCCACTCCGGGACGTCGATGTCCTCGGTGGCGAGGTCGCGCGCGTTGAGAATGTCCTGTTTCGTGAGAAGGCCCATGTATACCCCTATCAGGACCAGGTGACGGCGCCGGTGACGCGCAGGTCGACCGCCCGCTTCAGCGGCTGGTCTACCGCGCCGGAGGCGCCGACCTTCTTGACGTAGGCGTTGAAGGTGGCGACCGCGTTGTTCGGCAGCGTGAACTTGAACTGCGCGAGCGCCTGCGAGCCCTGCTTCGACAGCAGCGCGAGTTGGCCGGCGTCGGTCGTGTCGAGGTCGAGCTCGAGCGTGACCTGGCCCATGTCGCGGAGCCCGATCAGGAACTCTTTCGCCGTCGAGTCGAGGTTCGTGACGTCCACGTCGGCCGCCGAGCCGTCGAAGGCCGAGAAGGTCTTCACGTTGGCGATCTTCGTCCACGTGACCGGGGTCGCCGTGCCGCCCGAGGTGTAGGACGTGTACCCGCTCGCGTCCACGCCCGACAGCGCGAAGGTGTTCGCGGTCGTGTATTGCACGACGTAGGTCCCGCCGTTCAGCTGCGTCATGCCGCCGACGCTGGCAATGGTGACCACGTCGCCGCGGCTCAGGCCGTGGGCCGTTGCCGTCACGATGCAGGGGTTCGTGGCAGAAATGCCCGTGATGGATACCGGGCTCGAAGTCGAGGACGCGATTTTCAGCGTCGTCAACTGGGCAATGATCGCCGTGCTGGTCATCGAAGTTGCTCCTAAAAAAATGCCGCCTTGCGGCGGCTGGCTGGTTGCTCAGGGACGGACCATCGCTAGGTGTAATGCCAGAGCGAATAGTCCTGAATTACGCGGTGGTACTTGATATCGCCCTCGTACTGGTCGAGCTCGAGCACCTGGACGACGGAGACGCCCGTCGGAGGGCCCGCTGCCGTGTTCAGGCCGAGCATGGCGGCGGTCACGGCCGCGGCGAGCTGCTGCGCCGCGACGTAGGTGGCCCCGTAGACGTCCACCTGAAGGCGGGTCTGCTGGATCGGCTGCGTCGGGTCGAGCGTGTTCTCGGGCACCGACGACACGCGGGAATAGACGATGTACGGCGGCAGCGTCCCGTCGGGCGCGACGCCCGGGTAAACCGCCGAAGCGACGAGGGGCGCGAGCGCGGTGTAGACGAGCTCTTGAATCATGGCCCACCGAGCTTCCGGGCCTCGTCCTCGACGCCCTGGGCGAGGTCGGCCTTGATCTGGTCGAGGGCGGCCTCTTTCTTCGACTCCCACGCCGGCCGCATGAAGGGCTGCGCCTGAACGAAGCCGATCGCCGCGCCGCCCCTGCGGGCCCCGCGGTGACGCGAGGCCAGGCGCGCGAGCGTGCCGGTCGCGGCGTTGCCGATGCGGTGGCCAAACTCCACGAACCGCCAATAGTAGGCGTCCATGTTGCGTTTCTTCTTGCCGACCGCCCGGGAGTCCTTACCGTGCCGGACGGCGACCACGTAGATCGCCTGCGTAGCGTCGCTGAATGCGCGCTTGATCACGATCGAGCGCTTGAGCGTTCCCGGCGGCGGGTGCCCGTCGGAGACCGGCCCGGTGGAGACCGGCGCGCGGATTTTCGCCTCGTCGCGGATCAGCCGGGCGCCCTCTGCGACCGAGCGGCTCAGCACGTTGCGAGCGATCTTCGGGCCCAGTTGGTTGAGCGCGTACTGCAGCTCGCGCAGGCCTTCGACGTGTTGGAACTCAGCCACTGGCGAGACCTTCGACGGCGAGAATCTCGAGCTGGCGGCTCCGCTCGTCGACGTTGCGGACCAGGACGATGTTGAAAAACCGGTCTTTGTAGACGATACGCATCGCGGCCGTGACGCCGTCGATGTAGCGCATGGAGACCGTGTGCGAAATGCGCTCATGCACCGCCTGGGCGGCCATGACCTCGGACCCGGAGGCCGGCGAGATCTGCGCCCAGACGGTTTGCCAGTCCGTCCAGGTCGACGACTGGCCGCCGAAGGTGTCCTGCGCCAACGCGCGCCGCTGGATCGTGATCCGCTTGCGGAGCTGGCCGGCCTGCATGGCCATGTCAGAACACCGTTACAACGTAAGGGTCGAGCATGCCGTCGAGGAACGGCAGCTCGGCGACCACGATGCGCGTGCCGACGGCGACCTCCTCGCGGTTTTCATAGAGGGCGCCGAGCCGCAGCTTGATCCACTGCCGGAGCTCCTGCGGGACCGTGTCGGCCGTATCGCCGAAGCCGGCGACAAATTGGACCTGCACCGAGCCGATCTGCGGCAGGTTGATCGGCCAGATCTGCCCGAAGATCGGCGTAATCCGGGCCGGTTCGCCCGAAAGGTCCGCGACGTAGTTCGCGCTCGGCATGGTCTGCAGCGTGCTTCCCATGTCGAGATAGGTGATCGAGGTGATCGACTGCACCGGTCCGCGCTCGAGGAGGATCGCGTGCCCGGGGAGCGAAAACGGGGTTCCATAGGGCACGCCCATCAGGGACGGGCCCGGGAACGAGTCGAGCGTCAGCCGCCACGTCTGGGTGATCAGGCTGCGGCGGGTCAGCGTTTCGCAATACTGGCGGGCGGCCGTCAGCATCATGCTGATCAGGAGGTCGTCGTCGTCGGTGTCGACGCGCAGGTGCGCCTTCGCCTCGTCGAGCGAAATGGGCTCGACGGTCGGAGGCGTGATCAGTTGCAGACCCATGCGCTACTCCACGAAGAAGGGCCGGAAGGTTTCCCCTCCGGCCCCTCGTCTTCTCAGGACCGATCGACTCAGCCGACGACCTGGACGACGCCGGCCTGGTTGCTGCCGGAGGCCGGATCGAACCGGCAGGTCGCCAGCAACGCCGCCGAGATCAGCGACGCGGCCGTCCCGACGGTCACGCTCAGCTGGATGTAGTCGAAACCGTTCGCGGTATCGAGCTCGTCGACGCGCAGGTTGATCAGCGCCTGGTTGTTGTCGTTCGAGGCCTTCACCAGCTGCGTGAGGGCCTTGCCGGTGACGTCCTTGGCCGAGGTGCCCGAGGAGTCAACGGCCTGCTGGATCTTCGCGTCCACCGTCGCCGACGCGCCGAGCACGCCGGTCTGGATCAAGGCGAGGAACCGGTGATAGGTGCTGACGGAGACCCACCCGGAGGTGGCCGTGCCGGCGCCCTGGCTCACCGGGTTGATCGTTGCGAGGACTGCGATCTCCTCGCTGATCTTGCTGTTCAATTCCATGTTACTTGCTCCAAAAAGGGGAAGACGGGGCCGGCATCACCCGGCCCCTGGGTTGCTGTGGGTTACGAGCGGACCGCGACCGTCACGAACGGCGACAGGTTGTTGCTGCCGTTGGCGGGCGTGATGGCGGCCGAGATCTTCGACTGGCCGTCGAGGCGGAAGGTCGTCCGGAAGGCCGTCGCATCTGCATCGAAATACAGGTGCATCGAGGTCGCCGTCTCCATGCCGCCGGACTTGGTGATCGTCCGATAGTAGGAGAGATCCGCGAGCATGATGTCGCCCACCGTTCCCACCGTCTTCGCGTGCTGCGAGACGAGGATCGGGCGGCCGAGCAGCGTGCCGTAGGGAGTACCCTGCGCACCGGCCGAGATCGGCAGGTAAATCGGGTAGTTGCCGAGGGTCATCTGGAACAGCGACGGCAGGACATCGTTATTCAGCAGCCACACGGCGCGCGAGAATGACCCGGGCGGAAGCCGCGCGATCATGTTCGTCACGTTGCCGATGGTGACCGTCTTGCCGGTCTGGGAGCCGTCCTTCGCGACCGACACGACCGCGTTCGAGTTGAACACGCCGAGCGGGGTGCCGTTGCCGAGGCCCCAGAGAATGGCCTCGTTGGCCTTCCACCGGATGCTGTCGGCGACCTTGCCCGGGAGGTAGGACTCGAGGGCCGAGGTGTCCGCGAGGAGCTCGTCGGTCAGCGGCACCAGCGCCATGAGCTTATGCAGGCGCAGGGTCGTGGTGCTGAGCTTCGGCTTCGTCTGGGTCGCCGCAGAGGCCTCGACCTGCCAGTAAGCGCGGACGCCGTCCGTGCCCCAGGGCGTGGTTTCGTCCTTCGGGAACACCATGCTATTGCCCTGAACCGAGGTCTCGTCGGTGTACGGGATCAGCGAGTCTTCACCGAGCGAGAGCGTGTAGATCTCGCGGGCGAACTCCGGCGGGACCGCATAGCCGCCGTCGACGCCGGCCGCTTCGTTGCCGTAGGTCGTGGGCGCGGCCGCGAGGCGCTGGTCGGCAAAGTTGCGATCGATCGAGGCGTGCTTGACCGACTGGGCGAACTCCCCGAAGGTCTTGAACCCGCGCTTGCCGTCGAGGGCTGCGCGATCTTCGCCGCCGGTGATCAGCGCGTCGGGGGCGATCACCGCACCGACGGAGGCCTCGGCCGCCGCGAGCTCGCGCTCCCGGTCGATGGCCGCATCGGCGGACCGGATGGCGGCGGTCGCCGCGGCGAATTCGGCCGTTTCGGCCTCGTTCAGGTCGCGGTCTTCGGACGTTGCCTTGTCGGTAATGGCGCGGGCGGCGGCGACTGCCTTCGCCTTGCGCGCCTGCAGCTCACGTAGACGCTTGTTCATGATTCATGCTCCGTAGAAATGAAAAACCGCCTTCCGGCGGCTGATGGATAGGTCGACACTTCGGCCATCGGGCCGATTGCCGCTGCTCAACGGAGCACCGGCTGCGGGCGTGTCCTTAGCCCACAATCTCCAGTTCGCGCTTCGCCGCCTGTAGCCGGGTCGCGTTCTGCGGCCTCGTGGCTGCCCGGGCGCTGCGCTGCATCTTCTTGATCACATCGTCGAACGTCGCGATGCCGTCGACCATGTTCCGGCCGAGCGCATCCTCGGCGCCGAGCACGCGGCCCTGGCCCATGTTGTCGCGGACATCACCCACGCCGACCCCGCGGCCACGCGCGACCGCCTTCACAAAGGCGCCGTAATAGTCGTCGATCCGGGTCTGCATGAAGGCCTGCGCCTCGGCGTCCAGCGGCTCGTAGGCGTTGCCCTCGACCTTGAACTTGCCGGCGCTGATCAGCGTCACCTTGACGCCGTCGTCCTCGAGGGCCTTCGAGTAGTCGTAGTGCGCCTGCCAGACGCCGATCGACCCGACCTCGCCGCTCGGGGTGACGTAGAGCTCCGAGGCGGATGCGCCGATCCAGTACGCGGCCGACGCCGCGAGCGAGTTGGCGATCGCGACGATCGGCTTCGCGCCGCGCGACTGATAGATCTCGTCGGCGAGCTCCGGCGTGCCGTAAACAGACCCTCCCGGGCTGTCGATGTCGATCAGCACCTGGGAGACCGACGGATCGGCGATCGCGTCCCGAAGCGCCTGCGTGAAGCGCTGGGTGCTCACCGATCCGGGCCCGCTGACGTCGTCGACCATATTGCCGCGCTGCGTCACGACGCCATAGAGCGGCAGGACGGCGATCGAGCCAGGCTGGGCCGAGACCGAGGCCTTCCTCGCCTCTCGCGCATCCCGAGCGGCCTTGATCTCCTCGGCGGTCCTCTCGGACGCCGGGATGCCGGCCTGCCAGCGTGCCATCACGCCGGCAAAGGCTCGCATGCGCTCGGGCATGAGCGCCCAGGGCGTCGAGAGAAATTCGGAAATCAGCAGCTCACGCTTCATCGTTTTCCCCTTCGGCGGCCACCAGCGCGGCCAGGTGGGCCGGCGCGGCGTCTTCCCAGTCGCGCAACGTCGTCTCGATGTCACTCGACAAGAGAGCCTCGGCGAGTTGCTGGTCGCACCACTGCGCCGCAGTCTCGGCGGAGCAGCCCATCGAGGACGCAACGTATGCGCGGTGCTTGGCGTAGAACTCTCCGGCGGCTTTACCGCCGCCATCGGTCCAGCAGGCTCGGCGCAGGGCCTGCGTCTCCTTTCGGACCACCCGCCCGGCCACCGCGAGCACGAGGCGCTCCTGCCAGGCGCTGCCCTGCTTCTTAGGGCGGCCAGGGGGCGGAGGCGGCGTCTGCGGCTCGCCCTTGTCGGTCGAGTCGCCAGGTGCGGGAGGCTGGCCGGCGTCAAGCGCCTCGTCGTCCTCTTCCGCGTCCTTGACCGTGACCATGTTGAGCGGCTGCAGCGGCTCGTCGAGCCCCGGGAGCGGGTTGCGGTTCTCCGACGCGCGGGCCTCGTTGCGAGTCAGCCAGCCGTTCTGAATGCCGGACTGGTAATAGGCCGAGCGCGCGGTCTGATCACCCCGCAGGAAGCGCGAGAAGTCGAACTCGACCTCGAGCTCTTCCTGGTCTCCTTCCAGCAGGAGATCCGCCTCGATCGAGGCCTCCCAGCGCTCGGCCCACGGGGTCATCGTGTTCGTGATGAACTCGAGCGATTGCTGCTCGATGTTCGAGAAGGTCGCTTTCGAGAGGTCGCCGATCAGGTGCGGCGGGACCCGGAACAGGCGCGCGATGTCGGCGACCTGAAATTGCCGGGTCTCGAGAAACTGGGCGTCGTTGTTCTTCATCCCGAGCTCGTGGAATTTCATCCCGAACTCGAGGACGCCGACCTTGTGGCGGTTTCCGCCCGTCTGCGCGTTCTGCCATGATTCCCGGAAGGTATCCCGGGCCGCCTTGTCCTTGAACGTGCCCGGGTGCTCGATCCAGCCGCCAGGGCGGGCGTCGTTGCGGAAGAATCGGGCGCCGTATTCCTGCGCCGCTAGCCCCATGCCGATCGATTCCCGCGCGACCTCGATCACCGACAGGCCCATGACGCCGTCGGAGGATAGCCCTCGGAGGTGCCAGACCTGGTCTCGGGTCAGGACGATCTCGCTGCCATCTGCAAGCCGCTGCCGGTAACGATAGCCGCCGTTCACGAGAGGCTCGACCCGGATGTTGTCCGGGTGGATCGGCACGAGCTCCGTGATCTCGCCGCGGCCGTTCGTGTACGTGCGGTTGTAGGCGTTGCCGCGCAGGCAGAGATGGCCCTCGAGCATCTCCCGCCACTCGAAACCGTTCTGGTATTCGTTCGGCTGCCGCGCGATGAGCGGATAGAGCCAGTGATCGGTCGCCGGGATCTTCGCGTTGTTCGCGTCCCGCCGGTAGAGCTTGAACGGCAGCACCGCAAAGGTCTCGGAGAGCACGCGCACGCATGCGTAGACCGCCGACAGGCGCATCGCGGTCTCGGCGGACACGCGCACACCGGCGCTCGACCGCACCGAAACCGGCTCGAACCAGAAATTACCCCACGGTGAGCGGTCATCCATCGCGGAGCGGGAGCTCAGGAACATTAGAACTTCCTCGCCATGGAGGCCGTCACCAGCGTCAGCGCAATCACGATCGCGCCGACGAGGATCAGGGCGCGCGGGATGCTCAGCAGGCCTTCGCCGATGCCGATCAGGAGCACGCCGGCGGCCATGGACCCGTTATAGATTGCTGGCTTCATACCACCGTAAGCTCGTAGTCGGCCCCGATTGTCACGAGGCCTGTCTGGTTGGCCATGGCGCGGTTCATCGCCATGCAGAGCGCGACGAAGCCGTCGATCTTCTTTTCCTCGCGCTCTTTGCGCGGATAGACGTTATCTTTCGCGTCCATCTTCGCGACGACATTGCTCATCATCCAGGTCATGACCGGGTCGCCGTCGTGCTCGAGCTTGCGGTCCCGGATCAGCGCGTCGATCTGCTTCATCGGCTCGCTCAGGCTCAGCACCGTCGGCCGGACCTCGACGCATGGCAGCCCTGCGTTCATGAGCTCCGTCACGAGCATCGTCGCCTGGAAGGGGTCATAGGCCAGCGCCTCGACCTGAAACCGGGTCGCGAGCGCCACCACGTCCTCGAGGATGCGGTTAAAGTCGATGATGTTGCCGTCCGTGACGGTCAGGATCCCGGCCCGGGCCCACGCCCGATAATGGTCGTTCTGCGGCAGCTGCACCGTCTCGTCGGGCAGGTAGTACCGGCCGAATCGCGCATACCGGCCGTTCTCGCCCGGAAACAGCAGCTCGACGGCCGCGATGTCGATTTTCGAGGCCAGGTCCATGCCGAGCAGGCATCGCTTGCCGGCGAAAGCCTCGAGCTCGATCGCCGCCTTGCACTCGGCCCAACGCTGCATGTTGATGAACGCGTCGCGGGCGCTTTCCCAGATATTCAGGTGCTTCGTCTTGAAGACACCCTGTTTCCGGGGATTGCTGATCGCATCGCGCAGCTGGCTCTGCAGGAACTCGATCGAGACCGACACCCCGGCGTTCGGGTTTGCCTTCCGGATCGCAATTTCGCTCGTCCAGTCGTCGTCCGGGTCCGCGGCAAAGATCACCCCGAAATGGGTGTCGTCCTTGGCGGTGCCCTCGAGGATCTTCTGCACCGTCAGCCAGTCGTCATAGCACGGCCCGGCGATGTTGTAGCCGGCCGTCGAGATCACCAGGAGGAGCGGCTGCTCGCGCGCTCCCATGCCCGTCAGCATCGTGTCGTACAGGTCCGCCGTGTCGTGCTCGTGGTATTCGTCCACGATCGCGCAATGCGGGCTCGCGCCGTCGCCAGGCTTTCCGATGATCGGCTCGAACTTCGACGCGTCCTCGAGCCGGATCATGTTCGAGGCGTTGACCGTGACCCCGAGGCCCTCCGGCAGCAGCGGCTCGGCGAGCGCCATCTGCCGGGCCGGCCCGAAGACCTCCCAGGCCTGTTTTTCGGTCGTGGCGCCCGAGTAGACCTCGGCGCCTGGCTCGCCATCGACCGCGAACATGTACCAGCCGATGCCGGCGCCGATGATCGACTTACCGTTTTTTCGCGGCTCGTATAGCGAGGCCTTGCGGAATCTTCGGCGCCGGGTCCCCTTGCGGACCCATCCGAAAATGTTCATCACGACGAAGCACTGCCAGCCCTCGAGCTTCAGCTGCCGGGCGCCCGGATTCTTCGGGTCGCGCCGGGCCCACCGCCCTTTTACGTGCGGCAGCAGCTCGAGAAACCGGCAGGCCCGCTCGGCGAGCTCCGGCTCGAACTTGAACCGGAAGGCCTTCGTCCGTTCGGCGCGCCGATCGGCGAAGTACCGCTCGCACGCCAGGCGCTCCCACTTCCCGGCAGGCCTGCGCCCGGCGATCGCGTCGCGGGCATACTTCTCGGCAGCCGTGACGTGCGGCCGCCGCGGCGCTTTCTTCACAGCTTGGCGAACGGATTACCCGACTCGTCCGCTTCCTTCACCGGCGCGATCTTCGTGCGCGCGGCCGGCGTCATCCCGAGCTGCCCGAGCCACTGGCGGAGCTCGGCGGAGAGCTTCCCGAAGTTGGGGTGCATTGCCGCCATCGGGCCGATCGCCCAGATGCCAGCCAGGCACCGGGCCGCGGCTTCGACCGCGACCTCGTCGGAGCTCGTAAGCGCCACCTTCGGCAGGCGCTCGACGATGTAGCGCCAGGCGGGCACTGTGTCTTCGCTCATATGCGTCGGCGGGTCGCGCTCGAATGGTCCGGCACCGGCGGCGTCGACCCTGCGTCGGCTCGGGTCCTTCTTGAAGGCACCGCGGAGCTCGAGGACCTTGGCGGGAGTGCGTGGACGGCCCATCTCAAAACTCGCTTACCGGCTTCCCATTTTGCGGATGTGAAAATTTGAGGTGGCGCACGGTCCCGGCGCGAATTGCCGTGGAGATTGCGTGCCCCTTACCTAATCAAAGACTTACAGACTGTTCGAGCGCGACCGTCGAGGCATCCGCGCGTCCATTCATCCATTCGACAAAGTCGACGAACCGTTGCGTTCCTTTGATCTGATTGCATAACCGGCATAAGCACTGCACGTTGTCCATCGTATGCGGGCCGCCACGCGATATCGGAACGATGTGATCCAGCTGAGGTGCGTTATCCTTTATCAGGCCCATCAATGACCTTGGCGTTTCGCATCCGCAGGCTTGGCACCGCCAGCCGTCTCGCTCGAACACATCTATCCTTCTAACGTGCTCGTGTGCGACGCCGTAGTAGCGCGCCCTCGCTGCGCTAGACGTTCGATGGCGCGTCCCCTTCTCTTTGCAGGCCGCGCGGCAATAGCGCGTACCATGCCATCGCGAGGAGAATGCGCGCCCACAAGACGCGCAATTTTTAAAATAAACGCACCACACCGATCGTCCGCCGTCGGAGTTATCGGCTTTCTCCTTGCGGTCCGCGACGTCGCATTCGCGACTGCAAAACCTAGTCCTGTTTGACTCCTTCGGAATGAACGATGTTCCGCAATGCTCGCAAGAAGCAAGACTTCTTCGCTTTTGTGCAGCAAGTTTTTTCGCGCAATCGGTCCCGCAAACCCTCCGGGACCCGCCCCGCAAATTCCATCGACTTAGACTAGCAACCATAGGCGTCGAGCAGATCGAACAATACCCGGCAATGAAGACGGTCTTCGGTCCACGCTTCGGCTTTGATGAACGCAGCCTTCTGCTTCGCTTCTCTGCTTTTGCCTTTCGCTCGTCGCGCGATGCGTAATTGCATTCGGCGCTGCAATATTTCGCGTGCTTTCCGCTCGAAACAAACACCTTCGTCGGCTTGCCGCAAAAGCGACAGCCGCTATCATGGCAATCAGCCATGCAGCCTCCTCGACAGGTTGTGTGGTCAGAGGCCGGTCAGCGTTGACGCGCTGGCCGGCTTCGTTTTATGACTTCGCGGAGCGTCCGAACGACTGCTCGCGTGCCGTGCGTGCGTTGTGACACGACTCGCATAGCGCGCGGAGGTTACTCGGCTCGAGCCGGAGCTCCGGCGCCTGGCTGATCGGCACGATATGGTCGACGACCGTTGCCGGCGTCGTGCGGCCACGCTCGGAACAGAACCGACACAGCGGCTCGCGCCGCAGCACGTAAGCTCGCAGCTTGCGCCATGTCTCATCGTAGCCGCGCTCTTGAGGCGTGCCGCGGTCTCGGTCCTGATAGCGTCGCAGCGCCTGCTCGTGCTTCTTGCAGCGCCGTGTTCCACGTGGCACAAGCGCCCGGCAGCCCGGGTGCGTGCAACCATGCGGAGCGGCGAACGGCATCGATCAGCTCACCACGATGTCGATCGTGGCGTCGTCCTGCGTGCCATCCGAGAAGGTCACGTGATTGGTGAGGCGGTAAATGCCGCCGGTCGTGCCACCCGTGACGAGCGTGTATGCCTGCTGCGTCGAGTACGAATTCGTAATGCTCTGACCGCTGAGCGTGATGCCGGTCGGAACGTTCGGCCAGGTGCTGCCCGAGATCGTCTTGCGCAAACCGCTCGCGCTCAACGCACAGCAGGTCCACACGACCGATCCGTCGGTGACCGTTGCACCGATGACTGCGGCCTGATTCCAGGACGGCTCTTTGTCGCCGTCGCTCTGGCCGCCTGTCGTGCACTGGTACTCAAAGCCGTTCGCGACCGTCGGGCGAACGTGCTGGCCGGCCGTGTAGGCGAAGGCCGGCTGCCAGAAATTGAGGCACTTCGCGGTCCAGTCGACGATCGTCGGCTCGATGGCCGTCGCAGACTGCCGCAGCGTGCCATTCGGCCGAGTGCTCATAGGCGACCAGCAGCACCGATTGATTCAACGGGAAGCGGCAGCACGATATGAACGTCGACGCCTTCGACTTTCGGGCTCGTCTTGAAATCCGACCGCAGGCAATGGCCGTCGGTGAATTCGATCAGCAGCTGCGTCCCATCGGTCCAGACCGCTTTCACGACCTTGCCGATGATGTAGCGAAACTGCGGATGCAGGTCGGTTTCGCTCGTGACGACGCCGGTCGCGAAGGTCACGATTTCCGGGCCCGATGAGGCCCATTCGACCGTGACCTCGAGGCCGTCCAGGAACCGGATCCGGAACCGTTCGCCGTCCGGGATCACGTCCCGGATGGCGCGACCGACGGCGAGGTCGTGAATCCTCACAACTTCGCCTTCAGCGCATCACGGTGGGCAATGGCCGCGGCGACGCGCTCCTGCAGATGCGCGACGTGCGCCTCCGCATCGGCGATGTCGGCTTGCAGCGCGAGCTTCTCGCGGTTGGCGAGCTTCTCGGCTTCGGCCTTGGCGGCGCTTTCGGCCTGCGCGGCCGATTCGGCGGCTTTGGCAGCGGCGAGCGCCGCCTCGAGCTCTGCGACTGTCTGGCTCATCGTCGTCACCTCAAGCCAGGCGGAGGATCGCGTTCGACGCGTCCGCCGTCGGCATCTGGATCGTGAAATCGCCCGCGGTGGCGGTCTTCGTGCCGCCGAAGTCGTGCACGCTGACGGCCTTGTTGCTCTGCGAGCTGTTGTAAATCATGCAGGCGACCGCCGAGAGCGTGACCGTCGAAAACACGAGATTGGAAAACGTCGTGTATGCGGTCGTGCCCGAGATCGTCGGGTCGACACGCGTGAGCGAATTGCCACCGGCGGAATAGTTCGTGCCGGAGGCCTCGTCGCTGTTGCCGGTGATGTTCGAGTAATTGGTCGAGGCCGCACCGTAGGTGCCCGCCATGCCGACCTTGATCAGGCAGAGCTTGAAGGTGCTGCCGCCTGAATTCAGGAAGTTGTGCAGCGCCTGCAGAAGCTCCGACTTGAAGCTCGTGCACATTGCGGTGGTTGCGGACATTTTTCCTCTTCCTCAGTTGATCAGGACGGTCCGGGCCTCGGCCTGGATGACAATGGTTCTGGAATCGAGATCAAGCACGATGGTCCGTCGGTCGGGGTCGATCGTTACTATTCGTCCCGACGGAGCCAAAAGCAGGCCGGCATATGCGAACAGGACGCCGATAGCGGCTTCCGCCTCGACGCCGGTGAGCGCCACATTCGCCGCGGCGCTGATCTGCAGGATTCCGGCCGAGCCGTTCGCCAAGACGGCCGGCAGGGTCAGCACGACGTTCGAGATGGCGGTCAGGCTGCCGGCGGCGCACGAGGCAGAAACGCCCGTAATTGCGACTGACCCGTTGCCTACGACGCCGAGCGCACCGGCAGCCCCGGCCGCCGAAACACCACCGATCGGCACGACGGTCGGGCTGATCAAGCTGACCGTTACCGACCCGGCTGCACCGGCGGCGGAAACTCCCGTCAGCGTGGCCGTCGCAGCGACCGAAGCACTCACGGTCCCGGCCGAGCCGGTCGCCGCGACGCCATTGATGGCGATCAGCGCTCCCGTCAAAACCGTCAATGAGCCGGCAGCTCCGGAAGCCGCGCTTCCGGTTACTGGGACGTTTGAGGCGCCCGTTTCAGTCAGCGAGCCGACCGCTCCGGATCCAGAGACGCCAGTGATGGCGACAACCGAGCCGGTTAGGACGGAAAGCGTTCCGACGGCCCCGGATCCCGCATTGCCGGTGATTGGCGCATTAGCAGCTGCCGTCGTGCTGACCGTTCCGGCCGCGCCGGTGCCAGCGTTGCCCGTGATAGGCACGTTCGCGGCGCCGACGGCGGTGACCGCTCCGGCCGCTCCCGTCCCGGCGACACCGGTGATCGAGACGCCGGCTTTACCGGTGGCCGTGACCGTCCCGGCTGCGCCCGAGGCCGCGTTCCCGGTGACCGGGACGTTGGCCGCGCCGGTGATGCTGACGGTGCCGATCGCGCTCGTCGAAACGACGCCGGTGATCGAGACCGTGACCGGGCTCGAGGAGACCTCACGGCATTCCCAGACGACCGCGCCGACCTCGATCGATGCCGTGGCATCGGCCGTGCCTTCGATCGACAGCCGGACGCCGCTCCCGTCGGGCGTGATCAGGCTCGCCGCGTCCCAGTAGGCCGTGACGATCGTGCCGGTCGTCGAACTGATGACCGTTCCGGTCGCCAGCGTCGAGATGAGCGACGCGCCGTCGTACAGCCGGAGCGTGACGGTCGGAGATCCCGCCGCGCTCGCTCTCAGCAGTACCCGGAAGCGCTGATTGCTGGCCCCGGTGAGCGGGGTCCGGGTCGGGGTCGCGAAATCGACCAGGGCGACCGTATTCGGCGGCTCGTAGCCGATCAGGTCCGGGTTAAACCACCCATCCGGATCAGCGTTCTCGTCCCACCATCCGAGCGAAAGCGCCTGGCGAGTGAAGACGCCGAGCGCCATGGATTACTCCGAAATGACGATCATG
>Ga0335069_10002064_pt1 | contig 31399 bp, 33 predicted proteins | sample Lox_Sample_11_FD_206714 | JGI IMG/M metagenome (GOLD analysis project Ga0335069, IMG submission 206714) | Soil microbial communities from Loxahatchee National Wildlife Refuge, Florida, United States - Lox_Sample_1.1 | ecosystem: Environmental > Terrestrial > Soil > Wetlands | place: USA...
TGCCAATAAGAGCCGTTTGCTTGTCCGGTTCGCTCAGAAGGCGAATGTATGTTCCGAACGACTGATTGTTCTTGCGCAAAGAAAACGCCGCCGTTTCGACCATTGCAGTATCTAGCACGCCATATCCAAGGTCAGCGAACACAATTGGTGCGGCATCTCCGAGGATCAATTCCTCTCTCCATTTCTGAAACGTCGAGAGGAAGAACCCTGTTCTTGAAGTGATAGCTCCCAAACAGCCATCTTCGCCCAACTTTGAAAGGCCACGCTCGACGAAACTTGCATAGAGATCATGCTTTGTCCTCGTGTACTCCTTCGCAATGTAGTTCTTAGAGTGGGTGCTGGACTCTCCAAATGGTGGATTCATCAACACAACATCGAACTGTTTATGGCAAAGATCGATAAAGGCAAACCCGCGTTCGGCATCTTCGACAAAGAGTTGCTTTCTTAGCTTGCCACTCATTGCTGCATGAGCAGCGTAGCTTCGAAGAGCCGACAAAACCTCATTCTCAGCCCTATCCCAGAACTGCTCGTCCGTGATCTCTGAGAGAGCGATGAGTTGCGGCTGGGGAGTTTTGTTCTCCAATCGATCCATTTCGGCTCTGGAGAACAGCAACGGTCGGCCCTTTCGATCCGTAGCTTGCTCCGTTTCAGCGATCCACTTCTGCTTGACATCAGCAACGGCGTCTCGCAGTTCATCCTCGATCTTCAACAGAGAGCCAGCTTCACCAGCCAATTTCATCTTGTCGAAGACGATTTCAACGAGATGACCCAGCACTTTTGGCTGGAGTCCGATCACAAACTCCTTGAGCATCTCGTCCTCGCCCGGCATCGGTTCCGCGCAGACGAAATTTGATCGAGTAATCTTTGGGCGGTTGTTTTTGAGCCCAATCTCTCTGAACGCTCGTTGACACCTGAGCCAAAGCGCGAGGGCGGCTATCTGGCTTGCTCGGAGGTCAATGTCAATACCGTGCAAGTTGTGGGCAAGAATCAATCGGGGGACATCCTGCCGCAGGGCGTCCAGTGTTGGGTACTCAGCCCAAAGTGCAGGGCCAAGGTTTGGATCGGAGTACGCCTCTTCGTAGACTGTCTGGAGCAGATCGAAGCAATACAGCAGAAAGTGTCCGCTGCCCGAGGCTGGATCAAGGACTTTTAGGTCTCGCGGGTCTTTCTTCGAACGATGCGGGACAAACAGAGGAAGATGGAGTAGTTCTTCATCTGAGAGGTCATCTCGTTGAATGGTAGTATCGACGGGCGGCTGTTCGTCCTCCTTCAGGAAGATTTCCGTTGGACGACGCACCATGTAGCCGCACTGGTCTTTGAGCTTTGTCTCCCCCTTTCGCATTTCGTACCAAATGCGACCAAGAGTATTGTCCGTTAGGAATTCGACCACGTAACGCGGCGTGAAGAACTGATTGCGGAAAGCCAATTCGTAGGAATTCCGGGGGGCTTGGCTTTCCTTGCGTGCCTGATCTCGCAGTTCCTTCGGCGTAAAGTATTGGTACACCCATCCAATCGTCTCGTCACTCGACCAAATGCTCGGCCATGCCTCTCGTAATTCGGTCTCGTCGGGCTTGATGCCGCCGCCATTCAGCAGGTTCAGAACCTCATCCAGCGTGCTCTGGCGGGGATAAAGGCGATTGGCGGGATCGTTTGGATTGAATAGCACGCCGATTTCCTCGGAGAGCAAACCGCCCAGCCAGTCGAGAAAGCGACGATATGCGATGTCTTGGTGCCCCGTGCTGAACAGACGCTCGTCTTCAGGGTGTTCGGCCAAATAGAACTTAACTCCGTTTGACTCGAAGCCTCGGCTCACAGCTTCTCGGAACTTATGTCCGCCCACGTAAACTTCGCGAGCCTCCATCATTTTGTAAGCACAGAAGCGGTTCAGGTGCGTGAAGGCGATTTCACGAATTAGCTGTTCGAGGGCGTCCTTTGGTTTGAAGCCGCGAGCCTTGATGTGTTCGAGATGATCGAGAATGTCCTTCCGTGCCGCCCGTTCCTCGTCCGATAAGTGAGTCATTGCGGCATTCGGATCGGCGGTGACGTGATCTTTCTTCGCAAAGATTCCGAACTTGCCCTCAAGGTCTTGAGTGACGGAATCTTCGAGAAGCTTGCGACACTGCGTAACGACGTTGCGGAGTCTGTTTCGAATCTCTTGGTTCATTTAGGCGGTCACCTGCGCCTGTGCTGGTGCTGATTGATGCTTCAATTCCTTGATCCGATTTGATACGAGATCGTCCAGTGCAAGGCATACGACCCGAATCGTTTCCACAGCTTGCTTTGCCCACGGATAGCCGATCTCTTGGGAAAGACCAGCGGGATCATCCTGCGAGCGGTCAGCCCTGTGAACGATGTCATTACGGCGTTTCACCGTCGCATTGAGCGTCTTCTTGAGTTCGTCCTCGTCGCGACCAAGTTGCGCGGAGACTCGCTGCCACGGGTTGTCTAAGCCCAGCAGCACCCCGGTGATGTGAACTCCGCGAGTGCCGTTTAGATAGCTGAAGTCCAAACTGCTAATCATCTTGTTTGCAACAAATAAGGGATCGGGGGCGACCAAAATACGCATGGCTTCATTCAGGTCGAATTTCAAGTCTTTGAAGTGATTCCGGAACGCCTCGTCATCTCTCGGCACAAAATCCCGCCCGCGTAGTCCAATGACCTCCGGAAGGTTTGCCCTCAGCAGCGTTGGCAGATAGGTTTCCAAAGCGGTGCTCGCTGTAACTACCGACTGGCGCAAGAGGTTGCACAGCGCACTCTTCTTGATCGAAGCCGCTGGGATTTCTGCTCGCTCACGAATCAGCCCCAAGAAAATCTCGTTATAAATAACGATCAACTCTTCTCCGGCCTCGGCGCTGACAAGCTGACGCAGAGATTTCAAGAGTCCTGCTTCTGTATTGGGAACGTCATGCTCCAGAAGCCGAAAGACCTTGAGGAGTAAATCCGCAGGTCGGATATTGTCGTCGAAGATTTGTCGAGGACTGAGCATGGATCACTCCAGAATGATGACCGCGCCTTCGTCGATGTATTTCTGAAGCGAATCGCCCAGCAGTTTCAGAGCATTGTTGAGTTCCGCTTGCGTTTGAATCGGCTTGTTAAAGAACTGTGAGACCCGCACCCGTCTGATCGGAGCCTTCTCATCAGCGCGAATCGACAATTCTTGGAGTCTAATCAGAACTGAAGATTTCAGCCCGGCAACTGCGCAGATGTCAGAGTCCATTTCCGTCAGGCTGGATTTTCCAAGAGACTCACCTTTCGCGACAGCATTCCTATCCTCATCGGTGCCAAGTCGTGCGGTTATTGGCGCGATTAGGGTGGAGGCGGCTTCGGGTTTCGTCTTTTCCAGCGGCCCCCATTCTGCGTGATTCCTGATGTCTTCAATCGCAGAATTGTAAGCCTCTCTACGTCGGTCGAAGAGATCGAGGTACGCCTTCTTGTAGGCGTCGAACAAGACTTTGGTGTGCTGGGAAATCTCGTCCAATTTTTCAATGAACTGCTCAGAAGAGAGGAGATTTCGTAATTCATCGACGCTCTTGGCGATTTCAGGCGAGGAAGCGTGTGCGGAGAGTCGCGGCCACACTTGATCGATTGCAGTTCGGGAATGTCGTAGCAATTCAATCGCTTTGGTATCCAGCAACTCTCGGATGTTGCGAATTTTGTCCCTGACTTCGCCAAATTGCGGCCCGTTCTCCGTGAGGATGCGGACGGTGTCGTCAGAAGCTGATGCCTGAATTCCGATCAGCGTCTGCTGATACTCGGAAAGCATTGGAAGGATCGGAAGACCGTGAGCCTCGGCGGTCGCTTTGAGGGGATACAGCTTCTCTAACTCCTCCGAAGCGAGTTTCTTGAACGCTGTTGCGATAGCGCCTTCCTCAACATCAACTTCCTCTCCGGTCAGGTCTTCCAATTGTTGGACTGCCTGCGTCAGGGTCTTCAGCCCAACGGATTGCCGTGGGGAGAACAAAGAGGAGCGAAAAGCAATGTTGCTTGTGAAGGGCGTTCGCGAGGCCGGGTCTTGGTAGTTGTGGAAGCGATTGCCTTGGTACGTGACTTCGATCTCGCCAGCACGAAAGAGGGAGGCGAGAATTAAACGCAACATGTCTCGCTCCCAGCCGTAGGGAGTTCCACCAAATCTCCGTTCCAAAGCCTTTCCCATACGGCTGTCCTTATTGCCGTAGCTGTCCTCGCTCTTTAGGTAATCGAGCACTTCTTTGGCGACATCGGCTTTTACATTCACGATGTTCTTGGAGCCGTCCTTAACGACCAATCCCAGTCCGTGCTCGCCAATGTAGAAGACACTGGGCAGAGCCTTGAGGTCAGCAGCTTTGAGAATCTGTTCAGCCTCGTCCCCTTTCAAAGACCGCGATCCCATTTGCAATTTTGGGTACAGATCAGGCACGACCTGTCCGAACAGCTTTTTCAGGATTTCGCTCAGAGTCTTGCCAAGGCTGGAGGCATCTTTCTGCACTCCGCGAAACATCCCCGTGCCGCTTTCCATCGCCTCGGTTAGCTTGTCTCGCAGGCGGGTCTCGTATCCGTTCTTCGAATTCTTTTCATCCTGAAGACATGTCGCCTCATCAGGGGTGATCTTCTGCTGGGCGCTTAACTGGTTGTACTTGTCCACCATTGTGCGCGAGGCATGGAGTTGCGCAACCAGTTCGTCGATCTCCGGCGTTAGAGCGAACAGCCAATAAACGTCATTTGCATGAGCATTCTGTTGACTCTCGGTGCGAACTTCATCAATGCGCTTTGTGAGTTCGTCGGCATCGTCGGTCACGGATAACGTTAGAGGAAGATCGCCCTCGTCGCCGAGCGTTACTGCATCGACGGCAATGCCGACGCGGAATGTGCGGTTTTGGTGTCGGAAGGTCTTGAATTCTGGTTCGTCAAAAATCTGCTCTAGCGTGCTGCGTACCAACTCATTTCGCTCACGAGGCTTAGGTTCGAGATGACCTCGGCGTTCGGTCTCCCAATTCTTCTCTTGGGCAGTTTGGAGTTTCCAACCTTCTTCCGTGTTACGGATGAATTGCGCAGCATGCAGCCGCTTAACGGCGTCTTGAACTTCGCTCACGGGTGCGGGTTTGCCGACCTCATCGACTAAGAAGGCGGCGAGATTTGCTTCCGTTCGAGGGAGGTCTCGAATGAATTCAAGAAGACAAATCGCCTTAGCGACTCGCAATGCCCACCCGTGGTCTTGTGCATCGTTCTTAAACCGTTCGGAGATTTGGTAAATGTCTGTACGTTTCTCGTTCGAGAGGTTGCCCTCTACCAACTCGAAGACCTTGTCGAGCGTAACGAGCGCCCCAATTGACTTTTTCGCAAAGGCAGTGCGATCCGAAACAAGCATCTCGTATGCCTGTTTGATAATCGTTCGATTGCTTCCACCGTAATGCCGGGGAGCCCCCGGCTGGAGACGGATTCCGGACATGATTCCGATACAGAGGTCGATGTAATGAGGCGGATAGGGATAGAACTGAACGAACTCGCTCGCATCCATGTCTGTGCGGCGAGTCGTGCGTTCGAGGCGAAGTGAAGCAGTCAATTGCCCTTGATTATCGGAAAACAGCTTCTTCAGTGGTTGGTCGGCGGTATTTTTCTTCGCCAGAACGCGTTTTGTCGCTACCTGTCTAATGTCAGAGGGGGCGAGGTCAACGCGATAGCGAAAGCGGTCTTGCAGCTTTGCCAATTCGACCCGCTTGGAATCGATTGCAGCGACCACTTCGTCCAACTTCTCCTGCGACGTAACGACAATCCAACAAGGGGCGCTGATCTTGTGCTGCTTGAGCAAGTTCTTGCCGACTTTGCCGAACTCTTCGATTGTTGCCCGCAAGTCTTCGATTTTGTCTCCGCTTCGGGCAACGTGTTGGCCGACTTCGTCGATGATAAATACAAGAGCCTTCCCCTTACGCCGTCGCCCCCAAAGTTCAAAAGTGCGGCTTACCATTCTGCTCACCGAGATTGATGCATCTCGGTTTCGCTGAGAATGAGCCCACGAATCCGGCGAGGGATAGAGCTTGGGATTCAATTGATGCAGAGTGGCGCTTGCGCGTGACAACTTCTGGGCACCAGCCCGAACTTGCTCCCAATCTTTGCCAGTGACGGCCTTGCAGGTTTTTATGAAGTCGCCGAGCTTTCCTTCAGCTTCAAGTTCAATCTCCAACTCGGCAATGTCGAAATCTTCGGCATAACCAAGCTCGCGTAAGAGCACGGTATACATCAACTCTGCGATTCTTTGCGTGACCTTCCGTGTGTCTGCTTCCTTGGCGACTTCAAACAGGATCACTTCCGTTGGGGTCTTGGCGTTGATGAAATCAAGCAAATCACTAACGTCTGTGTCCTCCACCTGCTTTTTGAAGAGATCGGCGAACCCCGTGCCCAGAACCTTACGGTTCTCTAGCGCATAACCGAGATTTTTGGCAAACGAACTCTTTCCAGACCCGAAAAAACCAGACACCCAGACCCCTACACTTTCATGAGGGTCGCTGGGGGCTTCGGCAACTGCCTTCAGGAGTTCGCGATACTGCTCACGAATGCTGTCGGTAGCGACGTATTCCGTGATTTCGTCGTGAACGGATTGCTCGTCAGCCTGATCAACCTGAATGATCTCTTCGATCTTGCGGCTGAGATCGCGTGATAGCAGATCGCCAATCGTCTTCATTGTGATTCAGTTTCCCTCAGCCATAAATTTTCACCCTGTAGTTACCGAGTGCTTCCCGATCCTTTAAGTCCATGAATCTCAGGCCGGTCGTACCTTCGATTGAGCCGGGGTATAGCAGAACCGTCACCACTCTGGTCTTACCTTGCATCTTGTCGAGAAGCATTGACATGTGGAATAGCCCCGGAGACATTGCCGCGACACGAGTAAGGAAAACAACTGCGTTATCCGTTTGAATCTGAGCAAGCCGCTCGGCCAACAAATCCCAGAGTGGCACCCAGACTTTGCTGGACAGATACATGGTCACCTGTTGCTGGGCTTCGACAAAGCCTCGCGCTTTCTCTAACTGGACGATAGCATCTAATCCTTCAGCATCATCCTTTTGATAGACCTTTTCTAGCGCCGACCAGAGCAGTTCCGACATTCTTATCATGCGAACGCTCTTACCTGCCTCTTCAAGGCGGGTGCCCAGCAACTTAATTTCGCGACGAAGTTCCCACTCATCGGCGGGGTCGTACCGCATAATTGCGAAAGGCAAGTCTTGGTAGACGTTAATTCGCGGAGGCGATGCTCGCAGGTCGCTTTCAAGAGGCCCGATACTATCTTTGAGTGAGGACATCTGCATACTCCTCAAGCGTCTCGGCGGGGAAGGTCAGCCGGGTGACACTGCCAGCTACGTGGTACTCCAGCAGACTGTGTTGATGGGCTTCAAAAAGCATCCGTTCGACGGATTCCCGGTTCAGGAAGAAAAGCTTCCAGTCAGGTAGCTCGATCAGCTTAGAGCCTGACGGCTGATGTTGTTTCAAGTAGAAGGCAATGTATGCAAACGACTCAACCGGGAGAAACGCCGGAGCGATTCTTTTCTTGGAAGCGCCTTCGAGGATGCCGAAATCGCGCAGAGTCGCCAACAATTCTTGGGCAACGCGGAGGATAGTCGTCTCAGACCAAGTGCTAACCGTCTTTCCTTGCTCCACCCATCGTTCTACTGGACGTTGGAAATCATGGACAGCGATGTCTATCAAGCCCCGCTGCTTCATGGGGAGAAGTACCTCGGCGACCGCATCGTGGAGAAGTCGGTCAGCGCGAGCAGAGTGAAAATAGAGCAATCGCTCCAGCGAGGAGGGAGGAAATTTCCTTCTAATGAGGGCAACGAGGGCAGCCGTAACTGATTTCTCGCTTAGATAGCGGCGGCGAAAAATCGCAAGAATGTCCTCAACGCGAGAACGGGATGCCTTTCCAAAGATATTGTCCCGATGAACCCGCCTGACGTTTTCGTCCACCGTGGCACTGACATCCCAGTGGGAAAGCAGTGTCTTCGTGTCGCCGATCAATGCCCCGGCTTTGAGGATTCTGGAGGTATACGGAGCGCCAGATCGAATCTTTCCTGCCTTGTCGAAATTTGTCCCGATCATCTCTCCGCCGCGCCCTGCCAGTCCGTACGCGAAATTCTGCCCTGCGTGGTACGCTGTGCTCATCTTTTCAGGTGTTTGCGTGAACCCACAATGATACATGCCACGTGCAGAATCCGGGCAAAAGTGAATTGAACGTATGAAATCCGGAAAATCGGCCAAAGCGGGCGGTCGGACGATCAGGGCATTGACGATCCGTCAGCCATTCCCGGAGTTGATCTTGAGAAAGCGCAAGCCATTCGAAATCCGAAGCTGGAAAACGAACTACCGAGGGCCGCTTCTGATCCACTCGGCAGCCAAGATCAAAACCGATTGCGCTCAGGAGGCGGGAATCAAGGCAGGCACCCTCACGACAAGTGCCTTCGTTGGCATCGCAGTGCTATCAGATGTGCGTAAGTACACGCGGGCCGACTCCAAGCTCTTAAATCAGCGGCGGGCAATCGGCGGGTGGTCGCCCGGTTTATTTTCGTGGGTACTCAAAAAACCGATCAGGTTTGCTCGCCCTATCAGGGCAAACGGGAAGCTCGGACTCTTTAGGATTTCACCCTCCATTGCAAGACAGGTGCGACCTTATCTAAAAAGAATTAAAGCAGGATCGATAAATCGCGGCTCTACGGCGCAACTCCGCTCTGACGCTGCGCGGCGTGCAAATGCGAGTAGGAGTGCCGCAGAACGGTCGCAAGCTGCACGTAAGGCATGGCAAACACGGCGACGAAAGCGTATCTGAGCCTGCTTGCTACGCTTGACTATTTTCGTTCCAGACGGAGTTCGATCTCACCCCAATCAATGCTCTTTCTAATCGCTGCACATTGAGACGCCAACGTCGGGCGTGCTGACAAAGCGGCATCCTTGGCCTGAAGAACTTTCTTCTTCGCTACGCCCGATGCTTCCGCAATCCATAACAGCATCGGCGGGCACATAATGTGGTTGTACGCGAACTCCGCTGAAAGCCCCCGACTCTTCCGACCGTAATAGCCAACACCAGCGTACTCGGATAGCCAGCCGAGCCAGTGTTCCCTTTGCGAACGATACCAGACAGGCTTTCTGCCCCAGGTGCCGCGTTCGCGCAGCGTACGTTCGAATGAACCAGTAATCGGAGGCCGTTCGCGAAATTTCTGAACTTTCGCAGCTAGTTGTTTTGGCGTCATGATTCACAATGCCGCTTCCGTCTACCCCAACAATTCTTTCGCAATCTGCTGCCACTCGGATTCGAGCGGCTGGCGACAGACTGGCTTTCCCGCCTGCCTGTACCAATAAGCGGCGTTGCCCTGATCGCCTTCCTTGCGATGCAAGTAGGCATGAACCCACGAACCATCGGGGCCTTTGTCTTGCCGAGCCGACTCATGCGCTCGCTTCCAATCACCTTTGGCGTCCCACCACAATCCGGCGAGCGCAAGGGAGAGTCCCGTGGACGGCTCGGTCGCGGTGAGGGATTGCCGGAATTCGTCCAAGGTCATTTCAGACCCACCTTTCAGATGCCCCAACACACTCGCTGATCCCGCGTAATGCGGCATTATACTGTTGCGGGGATTTGCTCATGGAGATTGCCTCTGAGGTAAAGATTTGGAGATACATGGATTTGGCGAGGTTTGCTTCCTTGCTCGCAACCGAATCCCTCTACTTTGCATGTCCGACGCAATTCCGTGATCCATTTGAAGGTCTACTGCCGGGAAGTCACTTTGAGGCTGAGTCGAAGATGTTCCAGCAGGTGGGCATGGACCCGATTCTCAGCCTGCGGGAACAGTTCGCGGATCGAGGATTGCTGCAACGCTTTGATGAACTGGTCGATAAGCTCGCACGGGAAGTGCGGACGGCTAATCACAAGGCGGCGTCGAAGTTCGGTATAAGCTGCTGGCATGAAAGCGAGCATGAATCGGACGCGATGTGGAAGTTGTACTCGGCTTCTGGGCAAGCCATCGCAATCGAGTCCACCGTTGGTCAGCTAAAAGCTTCTCTCGGCAACAGAGATGGACTGATCGTTGACCGTGTGCGATATATGGACTTCGACTCTGACCCAATAGAAAAGGGACACAGGCACTATCGGTTGTTTACAAAAAGGAACTGCTTTGAACACGAAAAGGAAATCCGCGCCACGATTCTTCTCCCAATTGAAGGAAAGGGTGTCGGCATACCCTGCGATCTGGACGCGCTAATCACAAGCGTTCATGTGTCACCGCTCGTAGAAGGTTTTGTTAGAGACGCCATCGAAGCCCTTTGCATGGGAAGCACACATCGCCTGAAGAAACCCCTTTACCAATCGTCTCTTTACTGTGCTCCCGATTATGCAATCGAAGTGAAAACGGCGTGATCCACAGGCTCGAAGGCTCCGAATCTTGAAGGCAACAAATCTGGTTGCTTTTAGCTTACGGCTAGACACGCTGTCCTCTAAGCGGGTCGTTGGCGGGTGAAAATTGGAATGGCGGCAGCACAGACGGTATATACGAAATCCACTTCAGCCGCACTCAAAGGGAATTGTTCGACCATGCCATGTCCAAATGCGTTATGACGCATCACTTCCACATCTCGCAGAAGCCGTTGGATCGGTTCGTTGATTGTAGCCCGCTGGCGCACTCGTTCGAGCACTTGCCCGAACGTGGCATTCGGCATCTGGAAAACGACTTTCGCCACTGACTCTAGTGCATCGTAAATGTTCGCACAGGCATCTCTATCACGTCGAGGTCGTGCATTGAACGCATCAGCAGCGGCGTTGAAGAGCGCCAGAGCGGGAGCGAACTCATCAGCGGCAAGCTCAGCAAACCCGACCGCTATCCGTTGCCGCAAAGGTTCCGCGAGAATACGTTGCCAGTTCCCAGCACCGTCCAGTTCCCAAACTACGCCGTGCGCAGCAAGAACGACGTTGACTCCTTCACGAAACTGGTCAGCTAATCCCGCCCGCTCAAATTCTTGCCATAGTCGTGAAACCCAATCGTACACGCGCCACCAGTCTGCGCCGTTGATGTCTCTGGACACTCGTGCGGGATAGCCGCCGTATGGATTTGCGGTCAATCCAGCCCCTAACATCAGACCTGTTGCTTCGTAGATCGCACGAGGTTGGATTTGACCGCCACTATCGTTAGCCAGCCGAAAGAAGAAGTCCACCAACTCCCCACGCATTTCCCGTGACGCATCGTTGTCTACGTTTCGCTCAGGTGCGGCGACATGTTGCCGACTGAAATCGCGAATCCAATGCAATCGCTTTGCCTCTTATGATGCAGCTTCACCGTCATTCTAGTCTTCAAGAGTCCTACTTGCGCCAGCTTGCCCGGCGACGTGGGTGCGGAGCCAGTCTTGATCTCCTAAAAGAGATCACAGTGTTGCGCAAAGACCGTGAACACGTCGTTCAGTGACTATAAAATCTATTCATGCGAAACGTTCAAGTGAATGACGAAGAAGTTTCTTGGGCTGGATTCCTAGTAGATGAGGATGCAAAGGGCTGCGTTGAACTTCTCGATAACGCGATCTTGGCAACTGCCCACGATGACCCCGAAATTGTGGAAGAAGCATGGTTCCACTGTCGCACCATCGTCACATGTAACCGTCGCCACTTTTTGACCCACATACGGAGGTTCCAGAGTCGAGAAAATCAGAAGGAATGCCGCGATCTGTGGGGATTGCTTGTCGTTAACAATCTGAGGCTTCTCCGGGAGGAAGGCTTGCCCCTTGTACGTGCAGGCTTGCTAGTCTTACCCAAACGCGAGCCTCTACGCTGGGCAGGTGCCGGATTCCTGAATCTCTACGTTCGGCTCACAGCAACAAACAAACCAGAGATACGACGCTTCGAGCGTTGTTCATGTTGTGAGCGCGATTTGGCACCACGAGAGCCGTGGAACGCTTGGTATCGTCTCCTACCACTGGTCGGCGCGAGCGAAGAGCTAAGCGATCAACCCAAAACGGCGTGAGCAGACAGGAGAATATCCGCGATGTTTGGAAACTGCCGCCTATGCCTTCAACAGTCTGAGCTACAGAGCAGTCATCTTCTTCCTCGTGCCCTGTATCGGATGATCGGAATGGGCTCGGATCGATTACACCCCAATACAGTACAACTCACGTCGCAGAGTCGAAAGAAATCGTCAGAGCAGGCTCGCCGTCACATCCTCTGCTCACGGTGTGAGCAATGCTTCAACGAAAATGGGGAGCGATGGGTGTTGCGCAACTGCTACCGGGGGCGAGGACGCTTCCGCTTGAGGGCTGAACTGAGGAAAAGAACGCCCCTGTCTGGAGCGGAGATCGAGGCTTACGCAGCGTCTAAAGATGAAGCCGCGAGACTCGGATATTTTTGTTTGAGCGCGATCTGGCGTGCCTCTCTCTGCGATTGGTTTTGTCGGGGAGAATGGTATGACCAAATCGATCTCGGTCCGTACCGAGACGAGATAAGAAAATGTCTCAACGGCGAGGTTACATTTCCTAACCGGGTTGGCGTGATGGTCATCTTGTCTGCACTAGAGCAGCCTGTGCTCGCGATGTCTCTTCCATCTTCCTATCGAAATGGCTCTTGTCACTGCCACAGATTTCACATTCCGGGCATGACTTTTGTGGCGTCGGTCGGTGGCACGGAGGAAGACCCACTTTCTGTTCTTCAGCCTCCTCATCCCGTTTTGATTACTACCGAAGGTGACAAGCGAGTCCAGTCAGAGATGTTGGCGCTACTGGGAAACGTTCCGCCCCGTGGCTTTGAAGCGCCACTCGTTGACGGAACTGAGAAAATCTGAGATTGTCGCTTCGCCTCTGTTCCAATTGGGGGGGGGAGCTATGAAGCAGACACAAGGTTTCCAATTGCCAGCATCGTTCATCATTACGGTATCGCTTGCCGGGGCAGAAATTGTTCCAGCGCCAGCAGCGGAAAACGACATTCTTACGGTTGCGGAAGTGGCCGAAATACTCAAATGCAAGAATTCCTCAATTTACAACCTGACACGCAATCGAGGTAAGGCGAGATACGACAATCCGATTCCAGTCCTGAAGCTGCCGATGGGTCTTCGATTCCGTAGATCATCTGTTCTGGCGTGGTTGAAGTCGCAGGAGAAAACAAACGCGGCGTAAATATCGCCTCATCTGCTTTCGGTAGCTTTGACAGGCCATCTACTGTCGATCCTCGCCATTATCCGCTCTGCAATCGAGATCGCGTCCGCTATGGTTGATTCCAAGAAAGGTGAAGGGCGTCCGTCCCAGTTGGCAAGTTTGCGGACCGCAATGATGCTCGCTGCGATCACCAACACGCGTTTGCGACCTTCGTCCACTCCAGCAGCGTAGCATATTCGCCTTTTGTTCGCTATACTGAACCTTGCGAAAGCGTCCGCTTTGCCTTGGACTAGAATTTTCATTCACCAGTACCGAACGACAAGGTTTCCCAAATGGATATTGATCTGCCCGGAAGGATTCGGAACACGAAGCTGCCCCACTCGCACGCGTTGCTGCCGCTATTTGAGGCGATCATCAACTCAATCCACGCTGTGGCAGAATCACCCCGCCGCGACAAGGGCGTAATCAGAGTGCACATCGAAAGGGAGACACAGCAAGCACTTCTTCCCGAGGCCGCTGGCAGCGTCCTTCAACCCGTAAAGTCATTTGTCGTGGCGGATAATGGCATCGGTTTCACCGATGTGAATTTCAAAGCGTTTTCTACAGCCGACACACGGCAGAAGGCAAGCCAAGGTGGAAAGGGGATTGGTCGATTCCTTTGGTTAAAGGCGTTCGATCATGCGGAGATTGATAGCACATTTCAGACTCCGGGGGGCGAGAGTTTCCGCAGGAGGTTTAGTTTGCGGTTGACAACGGATGGTGTGGAGGATCACTCAGTTTCGCAGGTTAGCGAGGGTGACATCGGTACGCAGGTGCGCCTCTGCGATTTCAAATTGGAATACCAGCAACAAGGGCCTTCTTCCGCTGAGGCTATCGCACGGAGGATTGTAGAACATTGCCTAGAACACTTCGTGCTTGGCTTGGCACCAGCAGTTTACGTCGACGATAGCGATTCCGAAGTCGTGTATGACCTGTACGAAATGTTTGAGGAAGAAGTGAGGGTAACGACCACTGTTGGCGTATTTGAGATTTTCGGGAGAAGTTTTCAAATACACAATCTGCGTGTGAGCCCCAGCTATCAGAGCGGTCACAGGCTTCACTTCTGCGCAAATAATCGTGCGGTGAAATCCGAGCCCTTGACGGGGAAAATTCCCAACCTCGTAGGCAGTCTGCATGATCCCGAACATAGACCATTTTTGTATGCCGGATATGTGTCTGGTGACTACTTGGATGAAGTTGTGAACAGCGAAAGGACAGGCTTCGTGATGCCAGATGAGGATTCTATGCTGGCCGAACCCAGTTGGACTAGTTTACTGAAAGAAGCCAGCCAGCACGCCTCGACTTTTATTGCTCCCTACACGGAATCGGTTCGAGCCGCAAAAGAACAACAAATCAGCGAATTTGCACAGAGAAAAGCACCGCAATACAGGCCGCTGGTGAAGCATCGCAAAGACTTGCTGGATGAGATTCCCCCTGACCTGCCCGATGACAAACTGGACTTGGAACTCTACAAGGCAAATCAGGTCTACGACTCGCAACTGCGTGAGAAAAGCAGCACATTGCTATCTTCGCTGGAGCAAGGAAGCGGTGATTGGGCGGTTTTTGAACAGCAATACGGACAGTTCTTGGAAGAGTGGAATGAGGCGGGAATAGCAAAGTTAGCACGGCACATCGTGCATCGAAGGGCCACACTCGATTTCCTCAAGGCGACCTTACGAGTGACCAATACTGGTAAGTACCAACTTGAAAGCGCAATCCATCGGCTCATATTCCCACTGAAGAGAACCTCTGATGATGTTCGTGCAGATCAGATGAACCTGTGGATACTGGATGAAAAACTTGCTTACCACTACTACTTAGCTTCCGATCTGCCGTTGCATCCCAGTAAAGATCGGCCTGACATTCTTATCTTTAATGCACCATCCGCATTCGTTAACGATCTTCCGCCCTTCCAGTCGGTTGTCTTGATTGAGTTCAAGCGCCCTCTTCGCAACGACTACACAGACGACGAAAATCCGATTGCGCAGACATATCGATACGTGAATCTGATAAAAAGCGGCAACGCGCTTGATCGTGCTGGTAGGCCAATCACGGTCAAGCCGGACACGCCGTTCTACGCTTACGTGGTCTGCGACCTGACTGCTAAGCTGAAGCAGCAGGCGGCATTTGCATCTCTTGTGCCTACTTCCGATGGGCTCGGTTTTTTCGGCTATAACACCCAGATCGGTGTCTACGTCGAGGTAATGTCTTTTGAGAAGTTGGTCTCAGACGCGGAACGGCGGAACGCTTCACTGTTTGATCAGCTAAACCTGCCGCGTGGCTGATTGTCGCCCCAAATGAGGCTGCTTCGCATCAGGTTTTGAAGACCTTTAGCAACATCTCCAACTGAAGAGATCGAATTTGAAGTTCCTTCGTCATCTCGGCTCTCTTTGTCGCGGGGATGTGGGGGAGGTCGAGCTTCACGCACTCGTCATCGAAATCCGCTAATCCCCATTTGAGTGCGGAAAACACTCGCCACGTGTACCGCTTTTCGAGCGGCAAATCCTGCAAAACCTGAAGCGCCTTTTCAACGCCCGCAGCGTCGTTGCTGTAAGCCTTCATGAAGTAGTCGGTATAAGGCCGAGACTGCTCCGATCTCACCAGTTCCTGCGCCAGCGGGTCGATTGAAATCTCGTTAAGCGGAATCTTTTCAGGTTCCATGGATTCCTCCCTCGTGCGCTACGTGCGACTGTTTTTTCGAGCACGCTGCCAATTTTCGCATGACCGCTGTCTCGCTGACGAATGTCGCGGCGGGATTTAACAGCGAACTGTGTAGCAGCCTACTTCTGTCCTTGGGACATTTGGGGGGCGTTTGAAACGCCGATACTTGGTTGCACGGGGGCTGTTTTGACCTGCGCCTGAGCAATAGCCTTAATTGATTCCCATGCTTCCCTCGCCTCATCCGGGAGTTTCTTACTCGCCTTGAGAGTGCGCCGTGTCCGATACCAGCACCACAAACTCTGCCTTCTCGCGAGTTTCAGGATCGACTCGTTCAAGACTGTTTCCACTTTGTTGACAAAATTGTTCTTGATAACTGGAGCCAGTATCGCCGCAGCCTGCGAGTCCTGCCCCATGTGAAAGTGGAGGGTTCGCATGACAGGGCGGACGAAGTCCTTTGATCGCAGTTGGAATGAAAGTAGCGGATCGAGTCGAGCAACCGCCGTGACGCTTTTGTCGTATCTGTCGTGCAATTCCTGCCAATTTGGAAACAGAGAATCGAGTACAACGCGAAGCTGGGACTTGACGTGCTCGGGGAGGGGGCCAAGGGTGGCGAGTTCGTCTATGAGTAGCTCTACGCCGACGAACTGGTGCCGCACTTCGAGAAGGTCTGAAAGCAAAACCGAGACCGCTTCTTTCCGTTCTTTCCGCTGGGCAAAGAAGTCCTTTAGCTGAGCGAGCAAGAAGCCGATGACGACGAGGATGACAGAACGCCACGCTTCATTGTTCAGAAGGTTCGAGATAGTCTTCATCGTGTGTTCCGCCTCTCTGAGAGTCTGGCGCATCTACTGATTTACGTTGGCAGCATTAGAGCCACGGCTTGGCACGCAGCAGCTATGGCCGCTGCAAGTGCTGCCCATTTATTCCATCTTGTCTGCTGAACGGCGGTCGCAATGAAGTCCGAATCGTTCACGGTTATCTGTGCTGCAAACATTCCGTTTTCGTCGCGTGGCGGAGGATTGGCCGGAATCTTGACAGTTGCCGACCGAAACCAAAGCAAAGCAGCGATTACAGCGACCAAAGCTGCAATCCAGTTCAGAACGATTTTCCAGTGAGCCATATTCCGAAGTCTGAAGGTTTCGCAGTCGGGTGACAAGAGTAGTTCCGAAATCGACGTTTCGGATGTGGCAGCGCCCTTGTACCATTGTCGTCCAAGGTGGTACAAAAGGCCTCCCGCACCTGTGAAACGCCCCAGCCAACCCAACCCCATCCCCGGCAGCCAAACGCCCTAAAACGGCTTCCGCAGGCAGTTCTTGGAAACTTAATACTCCTGTCACGTTCGCTTGCTATTCTGTAGCTCGCTGCGTTCTGCAAGTCCTGCTGCCTGCTGATCTGGGAAGGTCAGCTTCCCCATGGGAACCAAGCGCACTGGGGCATGGACTCAACGCAGCAGATGCCGTGCTAGGTTTGGTCGGAGCGTGCTGGGTCGTCTGGCTCTTCGAGTGCTTGATCCACGTCAAGAGACCCTGCATTTACGTCTTCGACATCAATGGCTGCCGAGGGCTCTTCGGGCAGCGATTCTTGCTCCGGCACTCGATTGTTGCGTTGCTGCATTAGCTCCGAGAACCATCGGACAGATTCGCGCTCCTGCTCGCTCCATTGGTCGTCGTTACGATTTCTCACCGCATCAAAGAGGTCATCGATGGGAAATAGTCTCTCCAAAGTCTGGAGCGGGTTACCCTCGTACGCCACTGTCGTCTTCGGGAGTGCCCAACCCAAGAATCGTCCAAGTTCTACAGGGTGACGTGCAAACCTATCACGGAAATATGCGATCTCCTGCTGTTTGTCCTCGTCGCCGGCATTCACCCAGATGAAGAATGGGCTAAGGTCGTCGCGACGACGATAGGGGAATTCCTCCTCGGAACCGACCTGATACGTTCTCCGCATCCGGTCGCAAAAGGCAGCCTTGATCGCGGATTCATCCACCTGTTCCCAATTTGCGATGATATTGTTCTGCTGCCGCATGGATGTGCTGTACCGAAGAATGTCAGCAGCGAAGGCGTTGGAGGAGCATCTTTGGATCGCTGCTATAAGTGCCCGTTGCAGTTCAGACGTACCCTCGAATCGTTGCGCGGCAGCAAACAGCAATGCTCGCGCCCTGCCCCACTCGCTGATCCCCAAGAAATCGCCTTCGAGAGAATCGGACATCTCAACGATTGCCGCGATCACGCCTTCAGATTGGGCTTCTCCTAGACGCCCAGCCTCAGCAACAAATGTGTCGAACAAGCCATACCGCTTCCAAGGATTGGATACCAGCGTGTTGGCTGTCTCGCGGAAGATGACCGCAACGCGCTCAACGTCCGGTTCTGCATTGAGCCGGGCAATTAAATCGGTCATTTCTGCCCGCCCAAACATTCCTGCTGGTACTTGATGGATGAAATATCGCGGGAAGTAGTCAGGGTGATATATCCGTTTGTCCCTTTCGGCTGCGTCCTCGCTCTGAACGTGCGTGGAAAACCGATCACCACGGATGGCTTGGTCTACAGTCGGGAAAATTGCGCTGAGCAATTGAGTTAACTGATCTCTTGTGGCGGGCGAGAGTGAGTTGAAGTACGTTTTCAGCCGTTCTGTGCGAAGGGCTGCTTCCTTCTTGTCATCTATATGCAATCGTTCCATCCAGAGCGTGATCCGCCAACGCGAATAGTAGAAAAGGGGGCCGTTGTCATAGATGAACTGGTAGGTTTCCTCGGAAATCATCTTCACAAGTTGGAGGATGATCATGTCGAACAAGTTGACCTCTGCGGCTACGGGCTGAAGCGACATCTGAAGTGCATTGAAGTAAAGCGTCATTCGCCGGAAGTTGGGCAAGCAACGTTTTATAGAGGAGTGCCAGATTTCAAGCAGCGCCTCGTTCAGCGCCTTCTTCTCCTGCTCGGTTTGCATTAGTTGGAATTTCTGACAAATCGAGTCCAGTCGCTGATCAAAGAGCTTGCTAAGCAATTCTAGGTCTGTTCTGGGCAGAGGAAGCTGTACCGGGAAAAACTTCTCCAAATAGACCTGCCCATAAAGGGGGTCGTTCTCAGAGAGCAGACGTGTGATTGCCTTCTTATCGAATGCGCATACGTAGGTGATGTTTGGCAGATCAACCACGCCGCGAACTGCTTTGAGGAGCATGTGCAACTCGGTTTTGTCCATTCGGTCAACCTCGTCAACCAAGACCACGATCCTCACTGGAAGTTGACCCAACATCCCTTTCAAGCTAGACAACTGCTCGACCTGAGATGGTTCTTCGAGGAACTGCTTTAACGTCTCGCCGAATTTTGGCATGGCTCCTGCAAGAAGCCGTGCGAACCGCTTCAACTCCTTCGTCAGTCCGGGAATGACATATCTTGCCTTGCCCGCTTCAGCCATGGTCGAGAAGAGCGACGATGCCAAAGTGTTCTCATCGCCGGGAAGCCAAGAACTGAACTTGACGACAATCAGGTCATTTCGCGAAGCCAATGTCACATGGATGAGGTTCAGAACCGATGTTTTTCCTTCCCCGAAACTCCCTAGAATTCCGATAACCGGAGCTTTGTCCTTCAGAATGAGATCGGCGATGGAACGAACAAACGGGGCGCGGCTCAAACGATCCTCAGCCCACTCTCGAATCGGTAGATCAAAAGCAATGTCTCGGCTGATGGCAAATTCGTCGCTACCTGTTGACGGCTCAGGGATCGACAAAGGTGCAGTAGATGCTTTTGCAGAACTACGCCTGAAGAAATACCCCGCAGCGATGGGTAGAAGACCAATCGTGACACAGCCCAGAACACGCCAGCCGCCAAAGTGATCCGCCCGCAAGAACAGGAATGCTGAGATCAGGAACCACGTCGGGGCAACGCCCGTTATGAGCCCTGCTCTCCATGACCGATACAACCTCGGTGCGAACGATGCAATCTTTGGTGCCGCCAGCAGCAGAAAACTGACGGCCACCACAAGTATGAAAAGCCAGAAACGAGAGACATCAGCTACAGCCGCCGATAGCGAGGTCGGAATATGCGCTCTGAGGAATGCGCTTGCCGTCGTTCCGATGAGCCCGGTCACCACACGAAATCCGAGGGACGCTGCCGTACCTAGTAGAAGACCGGATAGCAAGCCTCGAATCTTCCGATTGGCGAAGTTTTTCATAAGCGAGATGATCGAGACTATTATCGTCCATCGCGGAAAATTGCCGTTGAAAATGAATTACCGATCTGCGAGACGAAGCGGCCAACCAACTTAGGTAAATGATCTCAGCCGGATTCAAAAAAAACCGATGACAACCGTCACGCGGCACAAGCTCTGAACTGAACAAAGGCTGGACTTGCGTCCATTCTTCACCGAGGGATCGATGAGAAGATCATTGCCTCTCGATTTTCGAAATCAACCAAGAAGACTTCGCTGATTATCTGCTGAATTTCCGGAGGAGCAGCCCGGTCATGCGGCCAAAGGGCCTCTTGCAACTTGTCAGGAGTGGAAATCTTTCGACCATACTTGCAAGCTCGGAGTCCCTCGAAAAAATCAGCCCATCGGAAATACTTGGACACCGGCACTGTTCCGTCATTCAAGAGCGGTTCATAGTCGAAATCGACTGGAACAATACGCAGATGGGCTAGTGCCCGTAGAAGTGCACTAGGCGAAGTTACATCGGACAAGCCGTAATAAATCCAGTCGAATGACTGTAGTTGTTGATGCTGCTCGACATCCAACACCCAGTGGTCAGAGCCGTTGTGGTAGAGAACTTTGTATTGGAATCCGAAGAGCTTCTTCGTCTGCCGATCAAAGAATATGAAATCTGTCGGCAATGATCTTTCTGTAAGTTGAGTCAACGGATGGACGGCAACACTAAACCCATCATTTGCTAAGACGTTCTCGATTTCGTGGCTCGTCCGGTACTCAACTTGGCGCTCGTAAATGTAGGGCCGGGCCATAGAGGAATCCTAAACCGCAGAATCTTGTTTCCATAAGTAGCCCTCGATGGAACCCCCAAGACCGAGGGCGGGCCAACCAAGGGCGATTCTCGGTGCCGAGTATGGGCTATCTTTCGACCCGTCCGCTTGCGGCAGGCTCCGGTATCATCGAACCCTATGAACAAACCAGCAAAAGAAATGCGGATTACTCCAAGGCTCGTAAAGACCAAACAAGCAGCCGAATATCTGGCGATCAGCCAATGGAAGCTGCGCAATCTGGTTCAGCAGGGTTTGATTCCGTACGTAGAGGACGGCGGCGGCACCAGCCCATGGCGCTTCGATGTTCGAGACCTCGATGCCTACATAAAGCGAAGTCGGCGAGTGCTGTGAGCCCATGCGATCTGATGAGTTTCAACAGCGAGCAAAGCGGTGGTTATCAAAATACAAGCGCGAAGTCTTGGGAGTTGAAGAGGCCGGGATATGGCTGAGGAATGGCAGGCCATATCCACATATCCTGCCTCAAAAGAGACACCAGTTAAATATTCTGCCCAGATTCCGCGATGAGTTCTGGGAATGGTTCGCCAAACAAAGCCCACGAATTCAGCTTCACAGCGATTTTCACCACCTGAACTCATCACAAGCCCTTTGCTTCAATCTGTTCTTCCCCATGCTCAGGAACAACAGTCAGGCTCTGGGAACACTGTGCTCGGCACTGAAGATCGAGGAAAAGCCTGACAAGCGGGCTTGTTTCGAGTTCCAGCCTGACCTAACCGAGGGTTCGTGCATCGACTTCTCAATGTCTTTGCAGTCGGGAGCACGCATAAACTTCGAGATCAAGTACACGGAGTCGGAGTTCGGCTCGGCAAAGGCAGACAAGGTTCACTTGGAGAAATTTGAGAGCGTCTACGAATGTCGGCTGGATGGACGATTCGAGGAATCCTTCTGTTGCAAAGCGAAGTTCTTAAAGCATTACCAGATCGCAAGAAATGTTTGGCACCTAAACGACGCAGCAGGTGACATTGCCGTGTTTCTCTTTCCCAAAGCGAATACCTGCTTGAGGCGGCGAGAATCGATTATCAAGGCTTGTGCGCTTGAGCCATTTCGATCTCGGATTCGGATCGTGTACTTGGAAGAACTCATCGACGATATAGGAGTACGCCTCAAGCCCACCGACAGACAGCTAGGACACCATCTTCAAGAATTTCGTGCTAAATACCTTGGTTTTCTGGAAAAACCGGGGCCGCTCAGTTCGTGGTAGGCTCCTGTGTTGCATTGCTGGAGGAGGTATGGCAGCACCAACCATAGCAGTTACGGCTCCCGGCTATTGGCAGGTTGCCGCAGGAAGCGAAGGCGAGGGTCGAGACTACTCAGCATGGTTCATAAGTCACGGTATAGCCTTCGTCGGCGGAGACCAGCAGACTCAATGCATTCTGCAAATTAAAGCTGGTGATCGAATCGCACTAAAGCGCGGAACATCCCAACTTGTAGCCGTGGGGATTGCCAGAGAATGCAATGGAGTGGTCGCAGGGCAGAATGACAAGCCTTGGCTTATGGACTTTGATGGTTGGGAACTGCCTGCATATTGCTATGTTGATTGGCACCCGTTACCCCAGCCACTGGAGTGCAAGGGTTTCATTCAAGGAACTGTATCAGGCATAGACAAAACGAACATCCGAGAGACTGTCGATCACTTCTTGGAAACTCTCCCAGCCCGTGCTTCGTATGATCCCGAACCCCAGTGTCCCGCGAAGATTACTGTCGAGCAAATTCTCGACTTCCTAATCGACAATGGGCTCCGTCCCGGTACTGCTGAAGACTTTGTTCAGGCGTTGAATCGTATCCGGCTATTGGTCAACTACTATTGGCGTCGTGTGCAAGACCCCAGAGAGGTTCGCGAACATGAAACGCGGACGTTTCTGATCGTGCCTCTTTTGATTGCGCTGGGGTGGCCTGAGCACCAGCTAAAGATCGAACTCAAAGTCAGCGGCGGAAGAGTTGACATCGCGGGGTTCAAGCGACCATTCTTCAGAAATTCTCAGGGCGCATACAACTTGCAGGATTGCACTTTGCTTGTTGAGAGCAAGGGTTTTTCTAAGGGCCTTACTTATGCTGCGGGGCAAGGACACACGTATGCTTCCCAGTTCCCAAACTGTAAGGTCGTTATTGCCTCTAACGGATACTGCTACAAAGCGTATTGCCGAACAGAAGCAGGATTCTCTGACAGGCCAAGCGCCTACCTTAATCTGCTGAATCCGACAGAAGCCTTCCCGCTTGATCCAGCCAATGTAAAAGGCGCACTAGAAGTGTTTCGGCTTTTGCTGCCCTCAAGCTCATTCGACTGAGGGGGCAGAACAGTACCGTGTAGAAGAGAGAATCCTAGCAAGGAAGCCCAGCCCTGCTGCAAAGAGCATCTTGTTTTCGGGTTTGTAAAGGCTTTTTCGGGCTGTCCTACAGCGCCATCGAGTTTCCCGTCGATTCGACACTGCGTTCTGCCGGAATTTCGGTGCTGACTGGAACGGGCTCGACCTGAGTTTCGTCTGGCACGGGCTGCTGACCTGTCATTTGTGCAGAGGGTTTCAACACTGTGAATCCTTCCTCGGTATCTTCGCTCTCCAGCGCGAGTGAGGACACCAACAACTCAGCAAAACGATACGTGCTTTGTGGCGTCCGCAGCACACGGCGCAGCTTCGGCGCGATCTTGTCGAACAGGCTTTGGATTTCCTCGTCGGTCGGTTCGGTGAATTGCGCGGTGAGGCAATTCGAGTCCCGGTTGAGAGACTGTTCGTACTTAGCCACCAAGCGATCAGCCGTGGCTCTGGAAATGTGATTCTGCTTCAGCCAGCCACTCCACTGCCCATTTCGACCCGGCCTTGCGAGCAAACCCTTCATCTGGTGCAGGCGCTTTCCCAGTTCGCTGCGAAGTGAGCGAAGATTTTCTGTTTGGCTTTTGATCGAGCCCTTGTAATCGGTGTGCAACCGCCAAAGCTCTGTTATTTCGATGCTCAGAACTGCTTCGTCCAGCGATGCGCCGTCTGGCTGTGGAACCTCCGGGGTTGGAGCTTGTGGTGGAACCTCCAGCACTGTGGACTCCGGAGAAGGCAGTTCCAAAACTGGTGGGTTCTCAATCTGCTCTGTTTTGATGACTATTTCGCTCATGGTCGTCCTCACGCTTTTCGAATCGATGTAGGGGCAGCAAATTGCACGCTCGTAGGCGAGAGTTGCTCCTGTAAGAGCGGTTCGATATTCAGAAAACTTGAGGACTGGCAATCAAATTATTTTTGTTGATTCGTCTGGCGGTTGTTTCTCGACACCTTCGAGCGCAGCTTCGATCTTGTTCCACATCTTCTGTCCGTCTTCATGCTGGTAGTGACCGTAGTGCACCTTGCGCTCAGAGTCATATCGATAGCCGTTTGCATCGTAGAGCACGACATCGCGGTCGCTCTTGAGTTTGTAACCGTCGCCCAGCACGGCTTCACAGGCTTCATCCATGCAAGACTTCATCGCCCTATCCACGTCCTCCCAGCATCCGGCAGGTGCAGTGTAGAAGAATGCGTCGTGCACCGTCGCGCCTACACCGATGCCGCGTTCCGTAGCAAGACACGCCGTCAGACGCATGATCTCGGCGCAATTGCCCTGCATCGGCAGGTTCATGGCGCTCCGGGTATCATGACCTGTGGGCCTGCGTGGTAGCCACAGCTTCCAACCAAATTCAGTTTCGACGTAGCCGTCAAATGCGCGATCCTCGGCGTTCATTTCCAGCCATCGCTGGTAGACGGGATAAAGCTTGGCTTCTTTCTGCTGGTACGACAGAGCTTCCCTTTCGGAAACTCCGAGCACTCGTGCTAATCCCTTCGGGGTTTGCCCGTATTGCCCCGCAAGTACGACGGGCTTGAACTTGTTCCGCAACTCCCGGTGGGTAATTTTTGTTGCCTTGTAGTCGCAGAATCCAAAATCAGCAGCCTTGACCAAGTAGGCGTCCCGATACAGGTAGTGGTTCCAACGCTTCTTGTCCCCAGCCAAAGCAGCCGCAATTCCGTATTCGGCGTTCGACCAATCCCGGTGGTTCAAGACTTCGCATTCACGGGGTGCGAGCAGTGACCGCAATGCCTTCGTTGCATTAGGGATGCTTTCGGAGGTTGCAGGTTGCGACCGAGATGAACGCGCTTTGAAGGGATTCAGGCTGCACCGATTGCGTCCATCAGGGCCAACCGGGAACTTGAAATCGGATTTAGCGAGAGTCAGGAACTTCCGTAATTGGCGGTACTGTTCGATGACTGGCAATGTGTCGGCGTACAATAGCGCCATCGGCTTCAGCACCAGCTTTTCGTCTGCGCTGGCACGTCCGCCGTCAATCGGCCAAGTGTCCTCGTTGAAACCCATCCCGCGCACCCAAGCGGTGTAGCCCCGGTTCGTGAAATGCGGATCACCGTTTCGGTCCCACCTGTGGATGCCTGTTTTGTATTCGTCTTCGAAAGCGCCAACAACGAGACGACGCACTGCCTTTGCATGGCGCTTCAGTTGTTCGAGTTTGGGCACGTTGACCGGGACGCCGTTCCATTCCATGCATGCGATTGCTTTCATGCAGCGACCACGGTGGAGTGCCTGATCTATGTTCTCGATCTGTCCGACCATGCGCTCCAACAGCATCCGAGTCATCCTTACGTCTCCCCGGCAATACTCGACGATATGACGCATCTCGTCAGTGCTGAATGGAAAGCCGCGCATGATGCGTTCACGATTGGCCTCTTTCTCGTCGAGGCTGATCGTGTCGTTAATGCCGTAATCGTGGCAGGTGGAAACGAGGTTGGTCGGCAGCGGATTGCCTTGCCCATCGGTCTTATTGTTCGTAAAATTCCGGCGCTCGACCCACAGGTCAAGAACGTTGTATGGGAGTCCCCACCTAGCAGCGAGCGCGAAACCGAGATCGGCGGTGGCGTTGTACACGACGTGGAGAACATCCGGCCTGAAAGGCAGCGGATTGTCCACCCGCTGCCCCTCATGATCGAACGTGGCTGTTACAGATGCCCCTGAGCGCAGTTCCAGCCCAGCCATGCAGACGGGCGTGACGTGCCATCCGGGGTTGTAGACGTACTCCGAGTCCCAGATGTAGATTTCGCGGAACATCCGTAACAGGCGATTCACGGCTATTCCTCGTCTGTGGGCTCGGCAGTTTCGAAGTCGGAATCGTCCGGGTACAGCAGGCGATTGACGACCTCGTGGTCACGGCGCGTGATGAAATTGTCGCTGAAAGCCATCTCCAAGAGTTCGTCGAGCGTCTTGTCCGACCAAATAGGATCGCGACGAAGCTGGCGGGCGAACTGGAAGTCATAGGCCTTGGTCGTTGGATTCCACTGCATCTTGACCCAAGCCTTGCGAGCTTCATGGACTACGCGGCGAGTTGACTGTTTCGGAGCCTTGTCCGACTGCTTTGCCAAAAAGAAGAATTCCGTGCCGTCATGGGTAATCGCACGCGTAAGGAGTGCGGGCACGACGTACTGATCCAACTCGTCGGGGAATTCGACTTCGGGGTCGAGGAAGTAAGTTCCTTCGTCCGGGCCGCTGCGGACGACCAGAAGATCGACCGGAACAGACATGGCGGGATCACGATGGCAACGAAACCACCACTGGCGATCCGGCGTGCGCACGGGGATGACCGTCTGCTGGCGCTCTCCATGCCCGCTAGGCTTCTCGGAATCTGCTGCCGCCGCGCGTTTCTTGCGGAGCTTCGCCGCCAATCCCTGCCCCTGTGGAGGAGCGGGGTTGACCGGGGTTGTGGACGACAAGGCGGTCGTCGGCGCTGTGGGCTGAGCGGTAGCTTTCCCAAGTTTGGCTGAGGGTTGCTGAGCGGGCTCGCAGGCGGGCGAGTCCAGAGTTTCTACTTCCATGGTTCCCTACTTCAGATCGTTTCGCGGCTGGCAGCATTGGACGGTGATACTGCGATTGCCTAGCCATTCAGTCCGCGCCCCGTTTTCGGACTGCCGCGAACTTTCGCGGACTGGGGGCTGGCCGTAGGGTCACCAACCCCCGTCTGAATTTCTCAGGCGTCCATATACCAATACCGAAGTCAGAGAACTTTTCTGTCAGCAAATTTTCGATTTCTTCGTTTTTAGGGTTTGCTGGGGCGAAAACAGCAGGACGGGACGGGCGGAGCACGGAGTCCCGCTTTGACCCCCTTTGCTGATCCCCTCACAGGTAGGTACCTGACCCCTTTGCCTGCCTAGAAGCGTATCTTTCTTCGGGTCAGTCAGATAGCAGAAGAAATGGCCTAAAATTCTTGCCTGTACCCCTTACTACAAAACAATATACAACCTAAGACTAGAGAGATTGTTGTAGTAACTACCCTCAGGTCTCCTTCGCAAGTCGCTCGACGCACAAGGCTAGATAATTCTTCGAGAGTTCCACGCCTTCGTACAACCTGCCTAGACCGCGTGCGGCAAGTGCGGTTGTGCCGCTGCCCATGAAAGGGTCGAGTACCGTGTCGCCGGATTCCGTCATGAGCCGGATGAAGAACTCCGGCACTCCGAGCGGGAACACAGCCGGATGCGCAATGTTCAGACTGGAAGCGGGCATCCTTAGAACGTTCGGGGGTCGCACAAGGTCCCCGACGATCCGGTCTTCGTTTTAAAGGTCTAATCGCTCACGATTTGCACCGCGTCTGGCGACAAGCCCATGCGAATCAGAGCCTTCATTAAACGGCTTTCCGCTTCCACCGCCAGTTGCGACGTAATCACCGCTTGGCACTCAGGGCAAAAGTCCGATTGCGAGATAGAGTCGCTGGCGTCGAGTTTGCGCGTACACGTTTCACAGAGCAGACCTGCATCATGAGCGGCTTCGACTGCTGCCATCACGGACTGTGCATCGAAGGTCACGTCCAACGTTTTAGTGTTCTTCATACCGCCTCCTTGTTCTGATCTTCCGATCCGTTACTAACCACTCTTCTTGCCATCCTCCGTGAGCACAAGGGTGCCGTCCTCTTTGATTCGAATTAGGCCCTTCCTTTGGCACTCCAAAATGACTCGTGAACTTCATCGCCCGTTCCCCAGCAGGCATGAGCAGTCGCACTACATCTTCTAACGTCATTGCTTCCCTCCATTCCGGAACGTCAGATTGATCCGTTCACCAATGGGCTTGGCCGTTTTGGGAACCCAGTGCTGCCATTCGGCATTGGTGCGCCCCTTCATCACCAGCAGATCGCCATGGCGGGGCAGGTACTCCACCGTCGTGCATTTGTCCAGCCTCGATTTGCCGACCAGCTTTGCCAGCCGGAACGGGCGTGCTGCTCCAAGCGTCAAGCTTGGTATTGTCGGGTTCGGATCGCCGTAATCATCATCAGAGTGCGGTGAAATGTAGTCCTTGCCGTCTCGGTAGCGGTTAATCAGGACCGCGTTGAAATCACCGAACCCTGCTGTCTTGATCTTGTCGATCACGGCTTGCAGGTAGTCCGGCATCGGCGCAGCTTTGAGCACGACTCCGTTCGAGTAGGGATAATCCCAAGAGCCGTACCATGCTTCGAGTCTCGGTATCGCCTTGCGCCCAAAAAGCTGGATGTAGTTCTGCCGAAACTCCGCTTGGCAGTGGATTCGTTCCAGCAGAGCGTCCGCTTCTGCATGGCTCAGGAAGCCGGGAACGAAAATCACATCAGGCACCGTCATCATTGCACCGCCTCAATTCTTAGACAGATCACTGATCTTGATCTGTCCCAAGGTGTAGTTGAATTTTTCCTTCATGAAGTACGGGATTGTGCCGTTCAACACTTCCTCGGCATCGAAGTTTTCGTTCACGAAGACGGGCGCTTCCTCGACGAGGTACACCCGGTCATTGGCACGCTTCTCGAAGCTGAGGAAGCAGGCACCGATGGGGACGTATCGCTTCTTCGCCATTCCAATTTGGAGCACGTTCTCGATGCTTTCCCATTTGGCCAGCGCATACCAAGTGTAGGTTCCGCTGATCGGCTCGATGAACAACAGCAGGCGGATGGTGCCCAAGCCATTCACCTCTTCCGGCCTATCCTTAAAGAAGGCGAGGACTTCGTTGGCGAACGTTATGGAATCAACTTGGATCATTTACGCCGACACCTCAGTCCGTTTGAGTTTCATGAACTGGCTGAACAAAGAGTGCACCTCCACCTCGCTCAGATCGTCAGCATTCAATGCTTCGACCGCAACGGGGTGGAAGTCTTCGAGGTGCGTGCAGCATTGCTCCACGCTTGCGCAGGTCGTAATCCCACCATCACGATCCACGATGTAGCTCTCTGAATCGATCTGATCGATGTCAAACTGTGGATCAAACGGGATCGGGTAGCCGCAAATCTGGCATTCGTAATAGAAGGTGCTCATACAGTCACCGCCTTTCTGAATTTGTTCCGCTTCTGTTGCTCCAACCAGCCGGGAACACGGCACAGGCTGATTGCCGTTGCCGGGATCACGCCCTTGTAGGCGATGGTTGCAAATGTCTCCAAGGATTCCGGCCACGCGTCTTGCTGGTACTCCATGAATTCAAGCTGCTCTTTGAGCGCCCAGTCCACGAAGTCGCTATTCCAGTCAAAAGCCAGATAATCCTCATCCGGGTAGATCAGATCGGTATTGAGGGCAGCCATGTCCAGTTCGAGGACAGCCACATCCGCCCCGGCTGAGGTGCGCTCACTGATGCGGCAGGCGTGCTCAAGTGCCAGATCATAGATAGCTGTCAGATAGACGAAGTGGGGCATCGATGCCGAGTCCATGTATTCGTCATGGCTCTTGCCCCGGCCACGCGGCTTTAAGCCGTCGCGCAAGATGGACGGGATCAGGTGCCCGAGCGTGCCGTGATAGAGGACGGTGGTCATTGGCGCATCGCCTGCTGAATCTCAGCAGCCTGCTCAGGGTCAACCTCAGTCTTGAGCACGCTCAAGGAAACGTACTGCTGGCATTCCTGTAACTTGCGCAGAGCGATAGTTGTCTCAGGACATTCGGTTGTGTTTGCGACCACGCAGCCCGCTAAATTCAGGAACATCTGCCCAAACTCTTTGAGCACGTCGATCTGCTCCTGGCGCAGAGCCTCGCGGATGAACATCTTCTTCAGTTCGGTTTTCGTCATGTTTTCCTCTACTAACTCATCGCTCCGTCAAATTGGCTTTGAATCGGAACAATCTCCACCAGCGGAGATTCGTGATACTTGATCCCTTGCAACAGAGGGTCAGTGCCCGAACGAAACGCGGAGTGCTGCTTAAAATGGAACGCCACGCCGGACTCTCGGCAGCGGTCGCGAAGTTCCAGCGCCCACTCGTCTTTCATCTGACGGAATCCGCTGCCCGACTCGCCTCCAGCGATCAGCCAATCGATTCCCGCGAGGTCAATGTCATGGAGCGACTCCAACAAGGGCTCGGCAGAAATGAACCGCACGGTGGCAGGCACTTTGCGAAGGTCATCGATGCGCGGATATGAGGAGCGCACGCCGCAGGTAGTGCCCAGCCAGACGTTCGGGTAGCCATTCCCCCAGTCCGCTGGCAGCCGCGACGGGATCAGCCGGGGACGCTTGGTCAGGATCAGGAAATCCAGATTCGAGCAGTCCCGGATCACCTTCCAAGCCTCGTCGCGCCATTCGTCCGCGTCCTGAATGAAGAAGTCAGTGAGGCTGGCGCAAAATACCCGAACGCGGCGTCCAAGGTCGTCCTGAAGTTTGGGAGCGCGGGAGTTCCATTTGATCGGGTCGCGCCATGTCTTCGTGCGCGTGATCGCCGCGAAGTCCTTGCCCATCCGCTTCGTGACGAGAAAGTCCGCGTAGCAGTGGTCACATTCGGCAGAGACGTGGCGGCAGCCAACCCACGGGTTCCACGTGTGATCCGTCCAGTTAATGTTGCTAAATTCCATAAGTGATCTCCGTTGCTAGACCCACTCCGGAAATGCCGAGCGGATTTTGTTTGCCGCGCAGCCTGATGCACGGCGAACCTTCACGTCGTCGCGCATAATGTGGTTGCCATCGACAACCGAATCGAGATAACCCAGAGTGCGCTGCAAGCAGTCGCGACCTGCTTCGTTCTTGACGACCAAACCGTGACCGGGAAGCCATTCCCACGCCTGCTCCCAGTCGTAGTTCCCGGCGTCCATGAATTCGTAGCCTTTGAATGCGAAGTTGGGCTCATTCTTTTCCGCCCGGACGTAATCGTCGGGGTTGAGCACAATCAGCTTGGGCGTGCCGAGTTCGCTAGTGCCCGCATCTACTTCGTCATAGTCGATACCATCGAGAAACCATGACACGGCGTCTGCCTCGGCCTTTGTGAGTTCGATTGTCACTGCTGCCTGTTCTGTAGTTGCCATGTGGCCTCCTCAATCGTTGTAACGATGGATCAGAATCTTTTCGTCCTCGGTCAGCCCGGACTTCGGGTCGTTCCAGATGTAGCGATGCAGACGGTAGTAGTGCTGCGCAGCAGCCTTGCCGATGTCGTGATTCCCGGCTTCATAGGCTTGGTACGAGACCCAGTTCATCGCGCATTCGCTGATAGCCAATGCCGCCGCTTCGAGACCGAGGTTGACCATGTTGCCGTTCAGTGAACGCAGGGTGAGGACGGTGCCGTCCGGAAAAAGGCTGAATTTGATGCGCGGGCTTTTGCCGTCTGGTAGGTAGGCAACGTCCCAGCGCCCTTCTTGACCGGGTTTCCAGTCGATCAGGGTGTCAACAATCTTCCCGGCCATGTACCCGAATGCCACAAGCAGTTC
>Ga0335069_10002065_pt1 | contig 31395 bp, 19 predicted proteins | sample Lox_Sample_11_FD_206714 | JGI IMG/M metagenome (GOLD analysis project Ga0335069, IMG submission 206714) | Soil microbial communities from Loxahatchee National Wildlife Refuge, Florida, United States - Lox_Sample_1.1 | ecosystem: Environmental > Terrestrial > Soil > Wetlands | place: USA...
CGGGCCAGGAATATGCCTGGAATGCCGCCATGGTTTCAGATGGAATCGATTCGATGGGCTTGCCCATCCGCCGGCTGAAGATGTCGATGAAGTGATCGACAAGGGCCGGAATGTCCTCCTTGCGCGCCCGCAGTGGCGGCAGCGTAATCGGGAAAACATTCAGACGGTAGTACAGATCATTACGGAACTCGTTCCGTCCGACCATCTCTACGAGACTTCGATTCGTTGCGGCAATCAGCCTTACGTCGACCTGATGCGTACGGCCGCTGCCCAGGCGCTCGAACTCCTGCTCTTGCAGAACCCTCAGCAATTTAGGCTGCAGGGCCGCGGGGATGTCGCCCACCTCGTCCAGAAACAAGGTGCCGGTATCGGCCATTTCGAAGCGGCCGATCTTCTGAGCTATCGCCCCGGTGAATGCCCCTTTCTCGTGCCCAAAGAGTTCGCTCTCAAGAAGGTCGAGCGGGATGGCTGCGCAGTTCAGCTTGATGAATGGGTGGCCGCATCGCTTGCTCAGATTGTGAATTGCCCGCGCGATCAGTTCCTTGCCGGTGCCCGTTTCTCCTTCAACCAGAACGGTGGAGTCGGTTGGCGCAACGCGCTCGACTTTTTCCAGAACCGATTCCAGGGCACGGCTGCTTCCGATGATCTGCTCGAACTTGCGTTCTCTGAGATCCTGTTCGCCGGATTTGACGGATGCCGAAGTTGCCACAAGAACCTCCCGGGGCTCTTCACGCGTCTCCCATGGGCTCAAACTTCCAGAGCTGCACGAACGCTTTCGAGGAGGGCATCGTCGCTGAAAGGCTTCGAGAGAAACTCCACCGCTCCCGAGCGCAGAGCCTGCATCCGCATCTTCGCATCCCCGTGCGCGGTGATGAAGATGGTCGGAATGCGGCACCGATCCTCGTTGAGCTTCGCCTGCAATTCGAGGCCAGACATGCCCGGCATGCGAATGTCAGCAATCAGGCACGCGGTGTTGTATTGTTGCCCAGAATCGAGGAATTCCTTCGCTGACGCGAACGCGTTTGCGGGCAAGCCAACTGCTCTCATGAGACCCGCCAAAGCAATCCGGACTGACTCGTCATCATCCACGATCGCGACGAGCTTTTCATTAGGATGAGTAGCCATGTCAATAAATTAACGCTTGTGGCACAAGCGCGCAATTATCCTTTGGTATAAGTTTACTTATACTTTCCGTGTCGCTTGGCGGCCTCTTCCCTGTGCGTGGACAAGAACCCCGGGAAATCCTGAAGTGGGTTCCACCTGAGTTCCAGTGACGATTGTGAGGTCACATGCTCCAGGGTTGATGAGCGGACTGGATTCACTTCCTTATAGATAGCTTCAGTTTTTCCGCCATTCTAACTAGGTCGGCGAGCGAGTCAGCCTGCATCTTCCGCATGACGTGACCGCGGTGTATCTTGATGGTAATCTCGCTCGTCCCAAGGGCCGAAGCCACTTCCTTATTGCGCATTCCGGAGACCACCAGCTGCATGACTTCACGCTCCCGTTCAGTCAATCCCTCATAGCGGGTCCCGAGGTCGGACAGCTCACGCTGATCCAGTCGTCGAACACGATCGCGTTCGAGCGCCTGATCGATCGCATCCAGCAGATCCTGTTCTCGGAATGGCTTGGTGAGAAATTCCACCGCACCCGATTTTATGGCCTTTACAGACATGGGAATGTCGCCATGCCCGGTGATGAAGACGATGGGAATATCAATGCCCTCTTCGGCCAATTTGCGTTGGAACTCCAGGCCGTTCAGTCCGGGAAGGCGGACATCGAGGACCAGGCAACCGGGCTTGACCGCTGCGCCGCTTGAAAGGAATTCCTGCGCGCTGGCGAACGACTCTGAACGCAGCCCTACCGACTTCAGCAAGCCCCCGATTGAAGCACGAATGGCCTCGTCGTCATCGATGATGTAGACCGTCGATGGCGCACCGGAGTTCACAACTGGGCCTCAATGGGTGTGGGCAAGGTGAAGTGAAAGACCGCGCCCCGACCGGAATTGGATGTCGCCCACAGCCGTCCTCCATGGGATTCAATGATCGAACGGCTGATTGCCAGGCCCATTCCCGTCCCCTGAGACTTAGTGGTAAAGAACGCATCGAAGATTCTATCAAGCTCCGGTGGCAGTCCGACCCCGGTGTCGCTGACTGAGACATGCAGCTTCCCGCTGTCATCCTGCTGGGAGCATACCGCGAGTTCCCGGTCGCCGTCCACGTCTCTTATCGCATCAATGCCGTTGATCATCAGATTCATCAGGACCTGCTGGAGCTGGACGCGATCTCCCATGACGGCTTGGACATTGCCGGCAAGACTGGTTCGGATCGAGGCGCCATATCGCGCGGCTTCATTGCGCAGCAACGCCACCATGCCGCTGATTATCTCATTCATGTCAACCAACTCGCGTTCCGGGCTGCTCTTGGTAAAGAGAAGGCGGATGCGGCTGACGATTTCGGCGGCACGGTTGGCATCTTTGACGATTCGCCCGGCCGCTTGCCGGGCTTCTTCCATATTCGGCTTCTCGCCAGCAAGCCATCGCACGCAGGTGTTGGCGTTGGTCACGGCGGCCGCAATGGGTTGATTGATTTCATGCGCAAGTGAGGCAGTCAACTCTCCCATCGTGGTTACGCGGTTAATGTACTCGAGATCCGCCTCCACCTGGTGCAGTCTCTCGCGCTCTTCCTCAGCGCGTTTGCGCTCTGTCACGTCAACGTGGGTTCCCACCACTTCAGTCACTTCTCCGCTCGCGCTGCAAACCGGGTGGCCGACCGCATTGATGTGTCTCACGGTTCCGTCGAGTAGCACGATTCTGAACTCGTGGGCGAAGTCGCTTCGTTCGCGAAAGACGCGGAGATCACTTTCTCGCACCCTGTCGCGGTCCTCCGGATGGATTCTTTGCAGAACCGTATCGTAGTCCGATGGGCCCTGCTGGGGATCGAACCCCCAGATTCTGGAGTTCTCCTCTGACCAAAACAGGCCTCCTCCGGCTTTTATGGCCCAGCTGCCCGTGTGAGAAAGCCGTTGTGCTTCCGCCAGATAGCATTCACTTCGCCGCAGCGCTTCCTCAGTCTGCTTGCGGTCTTCAATGTCCGTCAGTTTTCCGTACCACCTGAGAATCTTTCCCTGCTCGCCTCGAAATGGGACGCTACGCACCAGGAACCAGCGATATTCCCCGTCGGCGGCGCGGCGGAACCGCGCCTCATCCTCGAAGGGCTCTCCGGCTGCAGCCGAGATCTGCCACTTGGCAGTATGGCGCGCAAGATCTTGCGGATGGATTACACGTTGCCAGCCTGCCCCTGCAGTCTCCTCGGCTGAAAGCCCGGTAAACTCCGTCCACTGCCTGTTCACAAACGTGATGGAGCCGTCCGGCAACGCGGTGAAAGTCGTGGCCGGAATTGTCTCCACAATGTCGCGCAGCTCTGTTTCACTCCGACGAGCAGTGAGGACGGCCCTGCGGGCGCGTTCCGACAACCAGTTCGCGGTACTTCCCACGATCAGGCAGGTAGCGAGAGCGGTCCACGGGGCCCCCTTCGTACTATTGAGATGCCCGACAGGAGACACCAGAAAGTTCATTCCGATGGCGGCGACGAAAGAGAAGAAGACTGTATATCGTGTGCCCCAAGCCAGAGTAACCGCCAGCACGGCCATGAGAGAGAGAAGTGCTACGCAATAGGGTCGATCGGCAAGCCCCTGCAAAGGATACGGTGCGGCGACAATTGCCGCCACCAACGCGATGCAGGCGCAGGTGCGAAACACTGGCTTGACGATCGCCGTCATTGTGTTTGACTTCCGATCAGGGAGTGGAAGCAGGCGTCCTGCCGTGGCGGGTTCGACAAGAGCTGCAGAGGAATTCGCAACCCGGCATGCGGTTGGCGCCCATCTGATAAGAGATCTTTTACCGGAAGCGCTGAAGTTCTTGTCGATCCACGCGCCAAACCCACCAGCCATACGAACGTCTTCCTGCACTTTCTTGTTTTCTGAATACCCAGAGGCGAGCGCAATTCCAGTCCTTGTTGTCAGCTCCATGGAGAACCCTTGTTCACGCTGCCTGTCTTCCGAGGCGGCAGCCCCGAGGTGTTGTTGCGAAACTCGCCGTTCCAGGCGCGGCAACTGTTGATTGGCAAACGATCGCGACCGCACTCGCAAACCCCACTCGGGCAGCAATCACCTACGCTTCTGTGCAAACAGGGAATGGGTCAAGCGACTGGATCTTTCGAAATTGTTCTGACAAATGATGAAGGCCATTATGCCACAGCAAGCCCGGCGCCCGGCATCATTCGACGCTTGTTGCGTGGGCTTGCTCACGTGCGCTGCACTCCTTCAAGGCCGGGGTGGAGAATTTGAATTGAATGTGAGTCTGTTAGCGGCGCCATTGACGGCCGCGGTACCCGACGCTCTAAATAGTGGTGCAGTTTCTACGGATCATCACAATCAATTCACCGCAAGAGCATAATAGCTATTCTCCCCTGACAAAAAGACAGGATTCGCCACATCCAGTGGACCAGATTCTGCAATCCTGGCGAGCAGGGAAGCTACGCCATCCGCCTTTGCGACAAACAGGTCGATGGCGCTCATCTCCTCTTTAGGAATGCTCAGGGCGTCTGAATAGAGTACAGTCTTGAGCTCAGGGTGGCGTTCCTTGAGATATTCAGCCAGAACGCACCCGTTCATGACCGGCATGCGATAGTCGATTATGGCAATGTCGAATCTGTGGAAGGTGGGTTCCTTCAGGATCGCGATCGCCTCAATGGGACCGCTTGCGGTAACCACCGAGAATCCGGACATCTCCAAAGCGAGAGCGCAGAAGCCAAGCTGGTGAACATCGTCATCGACCAGAAGAACAGTAGTTCGAATTGCAGTTTTGAAGTCAATCATCGTCGTTTCCACCTGTCATGGCTTGAAGCACGCCTGATTCCAAAATCGTTTTTTGGGGCAAACCGAAGGAAAGTCGGGATGGAGTCCTGGAATGACGAGAGGTGATTCCCTGATTGAACCGTTTTCCGCTCGTCCACTGACACTCCTGTCAATATTCCGACACCGGCAAAACAAATCGGCCCTTGACGTGGCAGTCGGCGCATGCGCGGCAGGAGTGGGCCCGGAAGAATCCAGAACGTTTCTCCACTCGAAAAGCGAACCGCCTCCCAGTGAACGCACAGGCCGTGAAATCTCAAAAGACCTTTGCAGATTCCTCTGTCCATGCGTCATCCTGGGCGATCGGGATGCGAACCAATCTATTTGGGACTCTGGCCGGTGGAAGGCGCGATATTCTGATTGGCTTCCGGAGAGCCGAGTGCCTCCAGCCTTCTTTTTGCAAGCTGGGCATAGGCCCCGCTTGGGTTGCCCTTCACGCTTTCATTCCAGTCGTCCCTCGCGGCGTTATAGTCCTTCGCGAGAGAATGCGCTACCCCGCGCAGATATGTGGTGCCAGACTTTTTCTCCGGATCAACTCCCGCGAATTTCTCGGCGTATGTAATCTCTTTGAAAGCCATTTGGGAGTCTCCGACACCCAAATGAGCAAGCGCAGACTCAAAGTACACGGTCCAGGAATTGGGGATAAATGCAGCCGCGCGCTCCAGCGGAACCAGTGCCTCTTTGAAGCGGCCCTGAGAAGTAAAAGCCATGCCCAGCCCCAGGTAGGCAGTACCCGCTGCTGGATCTTCGTTGATTGCCTGCTGAAAATCGCTATCGGCCTCGGCGTAGTTCGTGCGCTTCAGATTCACCGCTCCCTCGATGGTGAGAGCGGCTGCGCAGTGGGGGAATATTTTGAGCGCATGTTCGGCCTCCTTCAACGCTGAGTCGTAGTCCCCGTGCACCAGGGCCTCACGCGCCTTCGTTGCCGCTTTCTGGGCATTCTCCGGTGTCTGCAACTGATTGACGGACACACTCTGTCTTGCCGGTGACTCCGTGCCAGCAAATTGGGACGACTGAACCTGCGCTGACGCAAGTCCGGCACAAGAAGTCAACAGCGCCGCCAAAAGAAGGCTACGTCCTGAGATGGGAGTGCGTTGCAGGAAGCCACTCCGCTCCGAAACCGTCCGCGATACAAATGTACTCATTACCACACCCCCGTGAATTTGGATTTTGAGGATTCAAATGATGAGAGGGCCCTGCAAGGGGACTTGGGCAGTTCCCCACTATTCACGGCAAGAGCAATCAAGCTGCCACTCTCGCAAGCGAACGGCGATGAATTCGAAATACGAAAACCAGGGCCGGCGGAAAGGCTCGAGCCTTTCGGCATTCGTGCGCTCAATACAGCGGACTGGAGGCCCTCGTCAGATTCATCCGATGGCCTGACAGAGCGGCTCCGAATCGGATGAGGCAAAGCCCCTGAGGGCAGGCGCAACATTCGATATCAAGCTGGGCTCTTCACGCAACAGCCCCGCGAAACAGAGTGCAATCACAATCCTTGTGAGATGCAGAGCCTAAGTAGTGACCGAAGCCGTGCATGCCACTCAGGCCTCTGCCATCGATCCCAACCGATTCAAAGACCGGGCTCAGCCGCTCGTTTCAGAACGCAATCTGCGCATGCAGGCGTGACGGAGTCCCTTTATCTTCGCCGCCTTGCCATCGTCTCGCCGCAGCGGAGACTGATCCACCGGGCCGAAGGCGGGTGAGGTCTCCTCATCTCAGACCCATTGGTGCCGGTAATGCGGCAGTGCCGTTTGCGTCCGGCATCGATTTCTGTCAGAGCACCGACATGCCATGACAGACGGGTGTCAAGGTCCGTCATTTCTTCCGCAAAACGGCGCATTTTTCACGCGATTTGCCGCCGGATCGAGTGGCCCTGAAACTGCTACTGACGACAGCAGAACTGACAGCGGACGTTTCACACGGCAGTGAAGTACTCATTCGATGAGGGGTCTGCTGAGCAAGTGAGAGAGAGGAGCCCATTGCGTGAATACCACATGTGCAGAGAACAGAGCAGTGACAATGTACCAGGGCCTACCACAAATGGGCGATGCAATGCTCGTCGCAGCTGCACGGGCTGGAGACCTTGCCGCCTTCGATCAGCTGACCCTTCGCCACAGCCGGCGGATCTTGAACCGAATCTACCGAATCGTGGGAAACTGGCAGGATGCCGAAGATGTGCTCCAAGACTCCTTAATGAAGGCATTCCTTCATCTGAATACGTTTGAGTTCAAGGCGAACTTCTCAACGTGGTTCACCAGCATTGCCATCAACACGGCACTTATGCTCTTGCGCAAGAAGCGGAGATATGTCGAGACTACGATCGACAGTTCACCCGACGGGCCGGAGCCTTGCGAAAGACTACATCTGATGGACAAGAGTGAGAATCCGGAGCAGCGCTACGCGCGTGAGCAAAGAGCTTGCATTCTCAGATCGGCAGTGCTCCAGCTGCGATCGAGCACGCGAAGTGTTCTCGAACTCCATCAGACGACAGATCTGTCGCTTAAGGAGATTGCACGGAGCCTCGGCATTTCCGAATCAGCGGCAAAGTCGCGGCTCAATCGCGCCAGGATCGAACTGCGCACGACGATGAAGCCAAAGCTTGGATATTCCCGTGCCAGGCATGCCAGTGCAGGCAACGAGCCGAGCACGGGAAGCGAAGGGGTTCGTCGCTCCTAGCGAATCAGCCGCATCAGCTGTCTTCGCACTTGAGCCCCTTTCAGTGCGGAAAGGCGGAGGCGGCTGCTTCGGCGGGCCGCCCAAGTTGATGGGCTCAAGAAACAGTCAACCAAGCGCCACAAAACGAATTGGGATCGATCGCCAGGCCCCCACCGGGAACTCATGACCTGTTCCCAGCTCAATTGGAACAGGGGGTATAATTATCCAACTTGAGCAGCCAGTGAGGCGGCGAGGCATGACGTCCTCAAACCTTCCATCGCAGAGGACAAGGTCACGGGTTCTTGGATATGGACTCATCGTGTTCTGCGCGGCGCTTGGACTTGCGCTGGCAACGCGGTACTGGCGCCCACGCACAAGGTCAGTTTCCCCAATCCGGGCGATCGTTGTCATGCCTCTGCGGAACGCATCCGGCGACCCAACACAGCAATACTTTGCCGATGGGATGACCGAGAGGCTGATTTCCGATCTTGGCCAGATCTCGGCCCTGCGCGTCATTTCAAGAACGTCATCGATGAGCCTGGGGAATGGCAACATCAGTTTCCCCGAAATTGCGCGCAAGCTGGACATCGATGGCGTGGTGGAAGGGTCGGTGGCTCGGGAGGGTGGTCAGCTGCGCATCAGTGCCCAGTTGACTGACGCAAGAACCGGTCTCCTCGTGTGGAAGAACGAATATGTTCGCAACCTGGCCGGCGCCCTTGATCTGCAGAGCGCAGTGGCACGAGAAATCGCAGATCAAATCAGGATCAAAGTTACGCCCCAGGAGCAGGCACGCCTCGCTCCGACGCAATCGATCGACCCCGAAGCGCAAGAGCTCTATCTGCAGGGCAGATATTTCCTGTACCGGGGGGGCGCCAACAAAGAGGCAGTCGGCTATTTCGAAAAGGCGATCGAGAAAGAACCCACCTTCGCACTGGCATACGCCGGACTGGCAGCCATTTACAACGACCTCGGTCAAGCGGGGGCGTTGAATTACGCTGAGGCCTACGCCAAGGCCGAGGCTGCCGCGGAGAAAGCCATTGAGCTCAACAGCGAACTCGCGGAGGGGCACGCCGCGCTTGCCTACAGCCTGATCGATAAGGACTGGAACTGGACGGAAGCCGGAAAGGAGTTTCGGCGGGCGCTGGAGCTGAACCCGAATTCCGGTCCCGTGCACTCTGCCTATGCGCTTTACCTGGCGAGGCTGGGCAGATCGGCTGAGGCCATATCGGAGGCGCAAAGAGGCCTGCAGCTCGACCCCATTTCTCTGTCCGCTTATCACATCGTTGCCTACTCCTACTACGGCGCCCGCCGGTATGATGAGGCCCTGGACCAAATCCGCAAGGCATCTGAGTTGAACCTTGTAACTCCCGACAGTTGGATTCACTGGACCCTTGGCATCATTTACCGCGACAAAGGCAGTTATGAGAAGGCAATCCAGGAATTTCGGGTGTTGCACGATAGCCCTCACTTCCTGGGCCACCTCGGTAATGCGTACGCCAGAGCTGGTCATCGAACAGAAGCGAGCCAGGCCATTGCGAAGTTAAAGAACTATGTGCAGCAGGATGGTGTAGGTACATACGAAGTCGCCCTCGTCTATGCAGGGCTGGGTGAAAAGGACGAGGCGTTCGTCTGGCTTGAAAAGTCATACAGGGTGCGAGACAAGGGGTTGACCTATCTCAAGATGGACCCCGGCATGGATCCGCTGCGTTCCGATCCCCGCTTCCAGTCTCTTCTGGATCGAGTCGGTCTCTCCAGCTGACTGCAGCGCGGGGCTCACCCTGCTCATGCCTGCCGAGGCCGGCAATCGTCTGCATGGAATATACTATGGCTCTCGTAATCTTAGCGGCGCGAGATGATTGACATCCTGGGAGTTGACAGATGGCGTGCTCTCGAAATGCGGGCGTGCGAGACTTGCCGGGCCAGATGCTTGAACGCCTTTCCAGGAAGCGTCAGCTGTTTTCCGTCTGCGTCTTCGGTGTCCTTATTCTGTTGTCGGCACAGGCATGCAAGACACCGGCCGGGGCGCCCGCCCCGATCACCATTACGGTGATCGATCAGAACTGGCCGGATGCCGATTCCAGGCGCCAGCGCAACGAAGAGTTCAGCCGGTTCACCGATGAAACCGGAATTCGCGTTGAGGTCTTGCCATCCCCTGAAGGCGCGGTGGAGCAACTGGAAGTCTGGCAAAAGCTGCTGGACGACCACGCCACCGTACCGGATGTGTACGCGGTGGACGTGATCTGGCCGGCGATCCTCGGAGATCAACTGGTCGATCTGAAACCCCTGGTAACTGCCGAGGAGATTCAAGAGCAGTTTCCGGAGTTGATTGCGAACTTCACCGTGAACGGCAGGTTGGTGGCGTTACCCTACGACCTGAATACGGGTCTCTTGTTTTACCGAACCGACCTGCTGCGGAAGTACGGCTACCAGGCGCCACCAAGAACCTGGGAGGAACTCGAGGAAGCGGCCGCTCGCATTCAAGCCGGTGAACGTGCCGGCGGACAAAAGAGCTTCTGGGGTTTTGTCTGGCAAGGCGCCTCCTCGGAGGCCCTGACCAGCAATGCGCTGGAATGGCAGATGTCCGAGGGGGGTGGAAGCATCATCGAGAAGGGCTCGATTACAGTGAACAATCCTCAAACGGTTCGGGCATGGAAGAGAGCGGCGCGCTGGCCAGGTTCGATTTCGCCCAATAGCGTGGTTGCCTACAAGGAATGGGACGCCTTCAACCGGTGGCAAGCGGGAGAGGCTGCGTTCATGCGGAACTGGTCGAATGCATACATTGTGGCCAGCGCAAAGAACTCCCCCGTGAAAGGCAGGTTTGCCGCATGCAGAATGCCCAGGGGCCGAGCCGGTATAAGCGGGACTCTTGGTGGAAATGGTTACGGAGTGTCCCGCTACTCGCTTCATCCGCACGAAGCTGCCATGTTTGTTCGCTTCCTGTGCGGACACAAGGAGCAGTTGAGAAGAGCTCAGAGTCCGGAGGAACCTCCGAGCATACCGGCGTTGTACAACGATCCTTCCGTATTAGCCGCGAACCCATATTTTGCAGACGTCCTCCAGGTCTTTCAACAAGGCATTGCTTTGCGGCCGTCGGCCGTAACGGGCAAAGCGTATCCCGAGGTTTCCCGGGCTTACTCTGAGGCAGTGCATGCGGTACTCACGCACAAAAAGACAGCTGAGGCAGCCACGGCCGATCTGCAGAGAGAACTTGCACGAATCACCGGCCTCAAAGCCGGTGCGGTCGCGGCCAGCGGCGGGTTATTTCAGGACGCTGCTTCCTACGGCCGGTAGCTGGATTCATGTCGTATAGCCTGGTGCAAATCACGTGCAGAACCGCGAGAGCAGGAACATGGCAAAACCCGAGGGGATGATCAAGACTGGGCCGCGACTGTTCAGCAGTCTTGTTCGCCGCGGGCAACTCAGAATTGGAGCGCGCCTGACTCTGTGTTTTCTCGCCATCGTCCTCCTGATGTTGGCGGCCAGTGTTGTGGTTCTGTGGGAGTTCCACCAGTCCGCCGCTGCGGGCGATCGTCTCAACCGCGCCGATCAGGTTTCGCTTGCCGCGGTGACGGTCCATCTCGACATCGACACGTTGAAGAACAGGCTGGCGGCGCTCGCTGACACACACGACGGACCGGAATTCGCTCGTGAGGCTGCTGCTCTCCGACAAACCTTTATGGCGGATGTTCCTCACGCCAGGCAATTGTTCAGGGAATCCGCGGAGATCGAAAGCGACCCCCTGATCCTGAGCACTCTGGAAACAGTGCAGGTAACTCTTCCCTCCCAGGTCGATAGCGTAATGGGACTGGCGGCCGTGGACGATTGGCCAGCCGTACGGCTTCGCCTGGAAGACCAGGTGCAAGGCCTCATGGATTTGAGTTCCCTGCTGGTGGAACGGGTGGAGCGCGCAGTCTCACTGCAGCGTGCGGAAGCCATCGCGAGCGCTGAACAGGCGCGCCGGCAGTTGTTCATCGTGCTGCCGGCCACAGCTCTCCTGACCATGTTGATGGCGGTCGTGCTGGGATGGCGCGTCACTCGGACTATTACGGAGCCACTCACGCAACTTTCCGCCGGAGCACAGGCCCTGGGGCATGGCGATTTTGACCATGAAGTTGAAGTGACTGGCGAAGATGAACTGGCAACCCTGGGGGCGGCATTCAACTATGCGGCGCGACGGCTTCGTGAACTCTATGAGGGGCTGCGCAACAGCGAAGAGCAGTGGAGAGCTGCTTTTGAGAGCAACCCCACGATGTACTTCATGCTCGATAGAGCGGGAATCATGCTTTCGGTGAACCTCTTCGGCGCGGAGAAGCTGGGTTACGAATTGGACGAGTTGATTGGGAATCAAGTACTAGATACCTTCTATGAGCCCGATCGGGACGACGTATGCAAGCATGCCCAGGAATGTTTCAACCAGCCCGGCCGGATGATGGGATGGGAAGCCAGGAAGATCCGCAAAGATGGCACGATGCTCTGGGTGCGGGAGACGGCCAATGCAATTCTGTTGAAGAATCGCCCGGTTCTGCTGGTGGTCTGCGAGGACATCACCGAGCAGAAGCGCGCCGAAGAGGCCGCCCGCCGGAGTGAAGCGGAGCTTCGCGCGTTGATCGAAAACATTCCAGCGATGGTATTCATCGCATTGCCCGGGCCCCTGAGTGAATTTGTAAGCCGCGGTTGGCGCGACTACACGGGCTTGTCCGCCGAAGAAACGGTAGGAACCGGCTGGCACAGCGCAGTTCACCCCGATGACCTCGCGCGTCACATCGAGAAGTATCGCGTCTGCTCGATCTCTGGCGAGCCGTTCGAAGATGAGACGCGTTATCGCCGCGCGGCAGATGGGGAATATCGTTGGTTTCTGGTACGCGCCGTGCCGATGCACGATGAATCAGGACGAGTCGTGAAATGGTACGGAGTCCTGACGGATATCGAAGATCGCAAGCGGGCGGAGTCCCTGCTTGCCGGCGAGAAGAGAGTCCTCGAACTCGTCGCGAGAGGAAATCCTCTTCCTGAAATACTTGACACCCTCTGCCGGTTGGTCGAGGAGCAAGACAACGGCGCTCTTGCCTCCATCCTGTTGGTTGAGGGAGACCGGTTGAAGTGTGGTGGCGCGCCCAGCCTGCCCAAGGCTTACACGGATGCCATAGACGGCGTTCTGATTGGTCCGTGCGCGGGTTCGTGCGGCACGGCCGCGTACCGAGGCGAGCAGATCATTGTCGAGGACATTGCGACGGATCCGTTGTGGGCAGATTATCGCAAAGCAGCTCTGCCCCACTCTCTGCTTGCCTGCTGGTCCACGCCGGTCCTCTCTTCACAAGGCAAAGTGATCGCGACCTTCGCAATGTATTATCGCGAGATACGACGCCCGAGCCAGCGCGATCAGGAGATGATCGAGCAGATCACTCACCTGGCGGGTGTTGCCATTGAACGCAAGTTGACTTACGACCAACTGCAACGCAGCGAAGCGTATCTGTCAGAAGCGCAGAAGCTGACGCACACGGGCAGTTGGGCCTATCGAGCTGGGAAAGGTCCTGTCTTCTGGTCTGAGGAGAACCTTCGAATCTGGGGATTCGATCCCGGGCGGGGTGCTCCCGACATCGAACGGGTGCACCAACGGATCCACCCGGGCGATCGCGATGAGGTGGTCTCACATGCCGAGGGCGCGGTGCGAGCGAAGAAGAATTTCGCCCAGGAGTTCAGAATCGTGCTCCCCGACGGAGCCGTTCGATATATTCATGCGGTCGGCCATCCGGTTGTCGGTGCGGACGGAGCGGTGATTGAAGTGGTGGGCACCCACGTCGACATAACCGAACGCAAGCGCGCCGAAGAGGAGCGGGAGAGACTGCGTAAACTGGAGTCCGATCTAGCCCACATCAACCGCGTAAGCATGATGGGTGAATTGGCCGTCTCGCTGTCTCATGAGCTGAAGCAGCCCATTGCGGCTTCAATCACCAACGCCAACTCCTGCCTGCGGTGGCTTCTGCGGGACAGTCCGGATATTGGAGAGGCGCGCGACGCACTCATGAGGATCGTGCAGGACGGCAACCGTGCTGCCGACATCATCAACCGCCTGAGGTCGTTCTACAGGAAAGGCGCTCCGGCAGAACCGGAGTTGGTCGATGTAAACGAGATCATTCGCGAGATGCTCACACTCCTGCGCAGCGAGGCCGACCGGTACTCCATTCCAATGCGCACAGATCTTGCATCGGGACTTCCCAGAGTTGCTGCAGATCGCGTGCAACTGCAGCAGGTGTTTCTAAACCTCATGCTGAATGGCATCGAGGCAATGCAGGATACTGGCGGCGAACTTACGATCAGTTCGCAAATCGGTGACGATGGCCGGCTGCTGGTCTCAGTCCGGGACACCGGTGTGGGCTTGCCAGTCGAAAAGGCAGATCAGATTTTCAACGCCTTCTTCACGACCAAACCGCAGGGGTCGGGTATGGGCCTGGCGATCAGTCGTTCCATCGTCGAATCCCATGGCGGTCATTTATGGGCGAGCGCCAATACCACGAGGGGCGCCACATTTCATTTCAGTCTGCCAACCACAGCCAACGAGGTCAAAGCGGCAGCAAGGGCGACCTGAATGACGGGTCGTCATTGGGCTCCAGCGTGCATGCCTTGTGCGCGGAAACAAGCCGCCGTCGACAGGTGACGTTCATCTGCAACCCTTACCCTGCACGTCGTTGGCCGTTCGGGCGGGTAGCAGAAGGTTAGCGGGGCAACACAAGTGCTGCGAGCATTCACGGGCGTTCTCTCGTTCGAGCAGGGATGGCGATTCAACTCAGGATGACTCGACCAGTGTTCGTAAGAGACCCGGCTTTTGAAGAGCAATATCTCCAAGAGCGATTTGATCCGTATCGGATTGGGTATACCGCGCGAGCCTTGGTTTTTGGTTCGATACTGAAGTCAACGTTTCGTCAGTGGTTGCGCTGCCACACCACGTACTGCCGTGGTCCGCCGCCGCACGAGACTCCGCAATTCGGCCCGGGCTCCCGTGCTGATGGATCGCCTCCGCAACGCGCATTTCTGTCTGCCAGTAAAGCGCAGACTCGCGGTGTCCGTGATTGAACCAATTCTCTTTCAGGATATCGCATTCCCATGAAAGCGGAGGCAGGTTGGTGGGGTGCAGGCCCACCCGCTGAGAGAGAGAAAAAAATACCGTAGCCCAGCAAACCTTACACGCTCGCAAGCATCGCGACATCTAGCTTCACTGTACAAGCGAATTGAATTGATGGGAGTTATCTCTCTGCCGTTTTGGCAAGTTGCGTGCAATGTATTGCGCAACACCAATCAAATGGTGCGCAAAACGGTACGCGGAGTCGGACCAACCAGTTCTTGGCGATTCGCGTTACTGTAGTAGTCCCGGAACTTCCGGACGGGCCCCAATCAACAACTGAAGCTTTGGCCGGCCCGGGCTTCCGGGTGCTCAATCCCCGGTCATTGCCCTTGATTTATTCGGAACGCTGGCCAGTGGCCACATTGCACGCTATTCCCCATGGACGGTTCATCACAATGACGAATAAGACTCCCTGCACATTGATTTCTCTGCCTTACATACTTCCCGCCGAAGTGCCCAGTTTTCCACATCTCCGTTTGCCCGCCCGACAGCTTTCAAACAGGCTCGATCTTTTCGCGCACTTTGGATTCAACGCTTCCCCACCCTCATCCCATCGGAAATAGGCTGGACATGGTTGAGAATCGCCTTTATTCCGCACTCACGTGCGGATGGGCTTGACTCATCACGCGCCTCTTGCGTAGCGCCTGGTTGAGTCGCAACCAACTTCGTCCATATTTCGACGTGATCACTGCTGCGAACTGAGCAAGCGTGTGTCACCTCGGTCTCGCCGTCCTCATGTCCCGAGGCGAGGCATAAGGAGGTGTGCGCTCGCAAAACTCCATGGCTGGCGGCGCGTGCCGGAAAGGGGAGCACAATTCTTATTGTCATTCGATTTGTCCTTCTATGTTTCGTGCTATCCAGCGGGATGGTCGGGCTATATGCGCAATCCATGGCGCCGCGGGCTTCCACTCAAAGCCCGCATGGGACGTTGAATATGCCATGCGATACATGTCACACCGTGAGCGACTGGAAGATGCTTCCGGCCAAGATCGGATTTAATCACGCGAAGACCGGCTTTGCCTTGCGCGGACGGCACACCGAGGTTGCATGCCGGGACTGTCACACAAATCTCGAGTTCGCAAATACCCCCAACAAGTGCCAGGATTGCCACGCCGATCTGCATCGCAGAAAGAACGGGGCTGAATGCGAACTATGTCACAACACCAACGGCTGGCAGGTCTCGATTCATAACATCAACGAGCATCAGGACCGGTTTCCACTCATTGGCGCGCATGCGGTTGTGGACTGCTACGCCTGTCACAAAGTAGGAACTGTCGGGCAATTCAATCGATTCGGCTTGTCGACGGAGTGCATAAGTTGCCATGCCACCGCGTTCAGGAAAGCGAGCGCGCCGAACCATCGAGCACTCGGATTCAGTACCGATTGCCGGGAGTGTCATCTCTCGATGGACAGCTGGTCAGGAGCGACCATCGCTCCCAACAACAAGTGGAGATAAGCATGATACAAGGCATTCTGCGTGGTTCTCTGCTGGGAGCCGCGAGTCTCGCTTTCGCTTCCTCCTTGGCGGTGGGAGAGAATTTGAAGAACGTCAATGTGGCATCCGATCAAAATGGCGTAACTGTGAAGATTGAGATCGCTTCGTTCGCCAGTTCGACTATCCGGATGCTGGATCGTCCCGCCCGTATCGCCATCTGCTTTCCGGACATGTCGTTCGAGGCGCAGACGCGAACAATTCCAGTGCGCAGGAATGGTGTTGAAGAGATCCGAATTGAAGCTGGCTGCGGGAGCCAATCCGGCACGAGCATTCTGGTTGAGGTGGACTCAGAGCGTCCGTATCATGTTGACCAATCCGAACACGAATTCGCGCTAAAGATACCTAAGTTCGTGTCGCGGACAACTCCGGCTGGAGTCGAGGTACCGGGTCAAGCGGCAAAGGCTGTTTCCCCGGTCACGCCGGGCGCACCGGTCCACTCGATAGTGCCGGCGGCTTCTGCTCCGATTGAGGTCGAATATCCGCCGATCGACGCCAGGGTGAACGAAACGCCTCACGACGCGACGCCGGCGACCAGTCATCGCTTCAAGGTGAAGTTCGTGGCCGCGAATGACGCATACATCGATGGAGGGTCCAACGCCGGACTTCGCATTGGAATGGATCTGGACATTGTCCGGCTTCGCACGCGAGCTGCGACAACCGGCCATGCGGAGGCCAGCGAGGCGATCATTGGATCGGGGCACGTTGTGGGCATCGCGACCAACTCGGCAATCCTCGAGATCGTAGCTTCCGACGATCAGTTGAAGACCGGGGACCTGGCAGAACTGAGCCCGCGCGATGCGGCGGCAGCGAAGCGAAATGCGACGGGCAGACAGGGTGAAGAAGAAAAGGCGGCTGCCACAGGCCCGCTCAGCGACCCGGATATGGTCAGGAATAGCTTTCGGTCAACCGGGAATGTCTATTCGGCCACGAGTACGCGCATGAGTGGCCGAATCGGATTCGACTACAGTGGCATCACCAGCAGTGGGTCCACACCGGGAAGCAGCGGGCAAGTCGGAATGCTGGTGGAGACCGATATGCAGAACATCCTGGGAACCCACTGGAACCTCGAAGGGTATTGGCGCGGTCGCATCAATCGGCACTCACAGTTTCAGGAAGCGACGATTGAAGAGACTTTGAGCAAGACCTACACGATGCAGCTCTATTACGACAATCCGGGCTCGAAATGGGTTGCCGGCGTGGGGCGCCTTTACCTGCCCTGGGCGGTGAGCCTGGACACTGTGGATGGCGGATACGTGGGCCGCAAAAGCCGGTTCGGGATGACCACAGGAATATTCGCGGGATCGACGCCGGATCTCAGCTCGTGGCACTACAGACCGAACCAGCGAATTGGCGGTCTATTCACCAATTTTGAAGGTGGTTCCTACGAGAGATTCCATTACTCCAGTACGGCGGGAGCCGCGCTTAGCTCGATCGGATGGAAGCTCGATCGGCCTTTTCTGTTCTTCGAGAACGAGCTTTCTTACGGGAGAAACATTGCGCTGTACCACTCGCTGATCGTCGACTCGCCACAGGGAGTAACGACCAATGGAATCAGGCCAGGTGCGGGTGTGAGCCACAGCTACTTTACGCTGCACTATCAGGCAACCCCCAGGATCGGACTTGACCTGTATCACAACTACTTCCGCGACGTTCCCACCGCCGCGACCACCGCAGTGGCAACAGGCCTGGTGGACAAGATTCTTTTCCAGGGCGCCAGCGCAGGAGTTCATTTGAAACCCAGCAAGCACTTCACGCTGTACACGACCATGGGCTTGAGCCACGAGACAGGCGACTTGCATCGGTCGTTCAATCGCATGTTCGGGGCTACGTGGTTTGACATTGCGGGGAGCGGCTTGCGTGCCGATTTCCACTATTCCAAGTTCAACAGCAATTTCGGAAATGGCGACTACAGCATATTGACGCTATCGCGCCAGGTGACAAGCCGCATGTATTGGAATGTCCAGCTGGCCAATCAAGATCTACTATCGCAACACACGGCCGACAACCATTCCAGGTTCATCTCTGATTCCATCGACGTGAACCTCGGGCGACATACATTCATCCAAAGCGGATACACCTTCGTCAACGGCTCGACCCTGAACTACCGCCAGTGGTACTCGAGCCTGGGATACCGCTTCGATCAGGGAAAGAGTAGTCCGCAGTATGTTCAGACACTTACTCGCTAAGTGGGGACCCGGAAGACTGATTGCTTCGCCCCAATGCGGAGATAGTTGTTCAACGTTCACGTGAGGCGATTTCTCACGCGACTTAACCAAGTCAAGAAAGGATTTTTCATGCACAAAGGAATTCTGGCAAGCACGCTCATGGTCTTCTTTCCCATCGCCGCCGTATGGGCCGAAGACGCACCCAAGCTTGCGCAGTCGAAGATCGTAAACGCGCAAGGGGAGACGGTCGGTGCCGCAATGATCACGTCGACGGCAACAGGAGTGGAGATCAAGGTGCAGGTGACGGGCCTGGTCCCAGGCCAACACGGCATTCACATCCACACGGTCGGCAAATGCGAAGGACCGGCATTCTCTTCGGCCGGCGGCCACTTCAACCCGACCAACACTCATCATGGGATCCACAACGCGCAGACCCCCAATCCACATCTCGGGGATCTGCCGAATCTCGTCGTGGACAGCAGCGGAAAAGGCGAGGCGACGTTCGACCTTGAGGGTGTGACCCTCGGCGAAGGCAACAGTTCCTTATTCCATGAAGGCGGCACAGCCATCGTGATCCACGCCAAGGCTGATGACCTGATGTCGGACCCCTCCGGAAACTCCGGCGATCGCATTGCTTGCGGGACCATTGAAAGGCCGTGAACCGATTTGACGCACGGTCCACAACGCATCAGATACAGGGATGTGGGGCAGAAAGGCAAGCAGGGGCGGCTGACGCCGCTCCCTGACCCCACCTGCGCGGAGGAGTTCCCCGGAATGACTGAATAGTGCCCACCGTTCCCAGGTCACAAGAAGATATTAGTCAGAGTGTATTCCGGTCGAATGCCCAATCATGCAATTCAGGATCGGATCGATGAGAGCGCCAAGAAATCGAAAAGGTAATCCAGGGACGCGTTCGAGCAAAGCAAGCGTAGTCGGCTATCCCGAAGTGACTCGAGTGCTTCGCTGGCTTGTGCTTGCTGTTTTGCTCTGCGCCCTCGGCGAAGCCTGTGCGCAAATCTCACCCGGGCCGCTGGCGAGACCACACCAGAGCCTGGGCGGAGACACAAATTGCATCAAGTGCCATGAGGTTTCGACTCGCGCGCCCTCATTCAAATGCATGGAATGCCACCAGGAGATCGCGGCTGAGATTCAACAGAACCATGGACTGCACGCGACGTTCCCACGATCTGGTCCCGCGGGAACTGCCTGCGTCAAGTGCCACTCCGACCACAATGGCGAGGGCTTTCAGATGGTGCACTGGACGCCGACAGCGTCGGAGTTCGAGCACTCGAAAACCGGATATGTGCTGGACGGCAAACATGCGGGCGTGGGATGCAGGAACTGCCATAACCCGGGGCACATCTCAACGGTGGCAAGGACATTGCTGCAAAGCAAGGACCTCAATCACACGTGGATGGGACTCTCAGCAAGTTGCGGCACCTGCCATGAAGACAAACACCAGGGCCGCTTCGGATCCGATTGTGCACGATGCCACTCGACCACGGATTGGAGAGACGCGGGACAACACCTGGAAGAGAAGACCTTCGATCATTCGAAGACCCGCTATCCGCTGACCGGCGAGCATCGCACCGTAGCGTGCAAGAGTTGCCATACGGCCGGTGCTGACGGACGGCCACAATACAGAGGGATTCAATTTGCCGCCTGCACGAATTGCCATCGCGATCCGCACAAGAGCGAATTCAAGCAGAGCTGCGAGTCGTGCCACACCACCTTGAGTTGGAAGCACTCACCGTTCGCGGCAACGTTCGATCATTCAAAGACGAATTATCCGCTGCTCGGGAAGCACCTCGAAGTGCCGTGCCTGTCGTGCCACAAGGGCGGAGATTTCAAGGCGCCAATTGCACACGCAGCCTGCGCAGATTGCCACAAGCCCGATCCGCATGGCGGCCAGTTCACGCAGCGCGCCGACAAAGGCAAATGCGAAAGCTGCCACACGGTTCAAGGCTGGAACCCTTCGACCTTCTCCGTTGCGGATCACACAAGGACTGGTTTCCCACTGGTTTTTCCGCACGCGGCAGTGAAGTGCGCCCAGTGTCATGTTCCGGCAGGCACAGCGACGAAGTTCAAGATCAAATTCGCTCAGTGCGTAGATTGCCATGCAGATGAACATCAGGGACAGTTTGCCGCGGCACCGTGGCGCAACCGCTGTGACCAATGCCACAACGGTGCAACCTTCAAGACCTCGAGCTACGCGCTGGCAGCGCACAAGCAATCGAAGTTCCCGCTTACCGGTGGACATGCCGCGGTGCCGTGCATCGAGTGCCACAAGGCAATGCCGGGCACGAAGTTGATTCCCTACCACTTCAGTGAATTGAACTGCACGACCTGCCACGAGGACATACACAAGGGACAGTTTTCCCGAAGGATGGCCGTGCGCGACTCACAAGGGAAGCCGCTGGGATGCGAGGCATGTCACTCAACAAAAGACTGGAAGGATATGTCGAGGTTCGATCACGCGCAGACGAGCTTTCCGCTGCTTGCTTCGCACCGCACTGTGGCGTGCCTGGATTGTCATAAGTCCCCGAATATGGAACCCACGATGAGGCACGTCGATTTCAGCAAGGCACCGGTGAGATGCGGTGATTGTCACAAGAACCCGCATGCGGATCAGTTCGGCGCGCAGGCTCTGGAATGCGCCGGATGCCACAACAGCGACAAATGGAAGCCCTCCCTGTTCGATCATGAGAAGACGCAGTTTTCCCTGAAGGGTGGGCACGAAAACGTGGCCTGCTCAAAATGCCACACGCTGAAGAAGCAGGTCAACGGTAGCCTTGTTCTCTTCTACAAGCCAACGCCGAAAGCATGCGACGCATGCCATGGGACAAATATTCCGAAGAAAGGTGGACAATCCGTTTCCCTCATAGTCCCGCGCGCCACAGTCCGCCTGCCCTGGCCCTTCGCGTCCGCGCAAATCAATACATATACCCCAAAGGAGAAGCTATGAGCATGTCTTTGCTTCAGAGCACAATGAGCGCAGAATCATCTGCGCGCACCAGCGAGACGACTACACTCGGCTATCGCATTCGCGTGGGAGGTGCGGCAGCAGCGATTTTGCTTCTGGCTTTAATTGCCTTCTATGGCGCCAATTACTATGTTCTTCCTCTCGACCAACGTCCCTATTCGGAGAAGCACGAATTGCTGAAACCGGGTGGAGCCATCGGATTGAAGCTCGGCATCATCGGCACAGCCCTGTTTTTCGTTATTTTTCTCTATGTGCTGCGCAAGGTCATTCCATTTCTTGGCCGTTGGGGAACGGCGCGCCAGTGGATGGACTTCCACATCCTTGCGGGCGTGTTCGCGCCCATCATTATTGCGTTTCATGCCTCATTCAAGTTCCAGGGCATCGCCGGCGTGGCGTTCTGGATTATGGTTGCGGTCGCGCTGAGCGGCGTGATGGGCCGCTACCTATACGCTCAGATTCCGCGATCGCTAAACGCCGCAGAGCTGTCTCTTTCGGAGATGCAGTTCAAAGAGCGCGAACTGGCAGAGGCACTGGCGGGGCAGTGCCTTTACTCGACAGAATTATTGAATCGTTCGCTGCGGGTCCCCACCAAAGAACATGTCCGGGGCATCGGCGGTCTGCGCGCGCTTTGGGAGATGCTTGTGCTCGACATGGAATTGCCATTGCGAGCGGCGGCCCTGCGTCGCTCGGCTTGCGGTATGGGCGAAATGGTTCTGTCCCTGGGCGGGATCCTTCCCACCGGAGACGACGAGGTGGAACACATTGTGCGCCTGGTTCGAGGAAAGGTCTGGCTCTCCAAGCGAGTTGTTTTCCTGGACCAAACACACAAGGTCTTTCATCTGTGGCACGTGATTCACCGCCCGTTCAGCGATGCCTTCGTAACTCTAGCGATCATTCATATTGCGGTCGTGCTGGGATTGGGATTCGGAAGCCTGGGGTTGCACTGATCCATGGAGAGATTACTTACATGGTTGATCGCCGCCAGCGCTCTCGGGTTCTTTCTTGTTCGCTACTGGCGCACGCATAAGCGCAACGAAGCGGAAGCGCGCGCTTATAACGAGCAAGGGCCGCTTTTCTCTGAAGGGCCCAAGGCGCAGCACCCAAGGATAAATGTCGACTCATGCATCGGCTGCGGAGCATGCGTCTCGGCGTGCCCGGAAGGGAACGTTCTTGCAGTCATCGACGGCAAAGCCGCGATCGTGAATGGGCACAAGTGCATCGGCCACAGCCTTTGTGCCGAGGAGTGCCCGATAGGCGCAATCGAGATGGTGATGGCGAAGCCGAGTGCGGGCGCGGACATGCCCTTCATCAGCGAGCATCACGAAACGAGTGTAAAGAATCTCTTCATCGTGGGTGAACTGTGCGGCCTCGCTCTGATCAAGAACGCCGTGAACCAAGGACGCGATTGTGTCGACGAGATCGCCCGGCGACTGGAGAGTCCTCCGGCAGGATATGCCGACGGGGACATCCATGATGTCATTATTGTCGGAGCTGGGCCGGCCGGGATCAGCGCGACGCTACGTGCCGCGGAGCGCGGGCTTAAGGCGCTGACGCTCGAACGCGAGCAGGTGGGCGGCACGGTTTTGAAGTATCCGCGCCAGAAGCTGGTGATGACCAGCCCGGTGGACTTCCCTCTCCACGGCCGCTTCCGCAAAACCGTGCTTTCAAAGGAAGAGCTTCTGACTTTTTGGGAGAAGGTGATGTCGCGCACCGATCTCAACATTCACACCGGCGAAGGGGCCGATGCGGTATCAAAGAACGGCGATGGCCTGTTTGCTATCCGCACGCCAATGGGAACTTACTGCGCGCGCGCAGTGGTGCTTGCGCTTGGCCGCGCGGGCACGCCGCGCAAACTCGGCGTGAAGGGTGAAGAGCTGCCCCACGTTTACTATCGCCTGATCGAAGCAGACCATTACGTCGACAAGAACATTCTGATCATCGGCGGAGGTGACAGCGCGGTGGAAGCCGCCATGGGCCTTGCACGCCAGCCGGGGAACAAGGTAACTCTCTCCTACCGCCGCGGCGAGTTCTCTCGCCTGAAAGACCGCAACGCAAAGCGCATGGCCGAATACATGGAGTCGCGGAAGATTGATGTGCTGTTCAATTCCATGCCCACGGAATTTCGCGAGGGCAGCGCGCTGATTGAGTCTGAGGGAGAGACACGCGAGTTGCCCAACGACTTTGTCTGGATTTTCGCCGGCGGCACGCCCCCATGGGACTTCCTCAAGGCCGCAGGCGTCGCCTTTGGTTGCATCGAAGCTTGAGTTGGCTACGGCGTCAGCCCCGGAGTGAGCCCTAATCAGGGCTGGCACACTGTGGTTAGAGCGGTTCCACAGCACTTGTAGCCGTTTCTGGCCGCGATTCAAGGTGGCTTTTCCTTGATGAAAAAGCCACTTGGCGTTGTGGCTCCGGGACACAGCAACTGTGAAACCGCTGTAGTAGGCATGATCAATCATTGAGTGTCACCGTGGGTCTGCTTGTTGCGATTCCAAGGCGCAGGTGAGTTTGCACATAAAGGATTTGGTCGATTCCACCCCGATGGATCAGCAGTGGGCCGAGGTATTCCCCCGTTCCTGACGAACGATCTCGCTTTCATCTCATTCCGAGTTGTCGATACTCTCACAACCAAGGCGGCGACTCCCTCTTTCAACTATCGATCTTCCCTTCGCGCAGCCAGGTAAAGATCACCGGAGTCACGATCAGCACATGAACGAGTGAACTGACCATTCCGCCCAACACAGGTGCGGCGAGCGGCTTCATGAATTCCGCTCCGGTTCGCTGGGACCAGAGCAGAGGCAACAGGCCTGCGACCACAGTAGCAACGGTCATGACTTTGGGGCGGAGCCGCAGCAGTGCGCCTTCGATGACGGCCGCATGCAGGCCTGCTTTTGTCAGGCAGCCCTCGATGGCTCTGCGCCGGGCAACCGCCTCTTCGAGATAGATGACCATCACGATGCCTGTCTGGACTGCTGTACCGAAGAGCGCGATGAAGCCGACCCAGACCGCGACGGAGAAGTTCAGCCCCATTGCCTTTACCAGAAAGATGCCGCCGGTAAGCGCGAAGGGAACGGCGAGCAAGACGTGCGCGGCTTCCTTTGCTGAGCCGTAGGTGCGATAGAGCAGGACAAAGATGACAAGCAGCACGATGGGAATTACGAGTTCGAGGCGCTTGCGCGCGCTGATTTGGTTTTCGTATTGTCCACTCCACTCGATGTAATAGCCCTGCGGCATTTTGACGCGTGAGGCAACTGTCTTTTGCGCCTGCTCAACGAAGCCGCCGAAATCTCGGCCACGCACGTTGAGCAGAACGGCGCCGCGCAGAAGGCCGTTTTCGCTGGAGATCATGGAGGGCCCCATGACGGTCTTGAGTGTAACGACTTTGTTGAGGGGGACCTGTGCGCCATTGCTGCCTGTGACGAGGACTTCGCCGAGTTGTTGGGGATTTTCGCGGAAGTCACGTGCATAACGTACGCGCGCCGGGAAGCGCTGGCGGCCCTCGATGGTGGTGGTAAGGTTCTTTCCACCGATGGCGGTTTCGATGACGTCTTCGACATCGGCGACGTTGAGGCCGTAGCGATCGGCGGCGTCGCGATCGACAGTCATCACAAGATACGGCGACCCAGTGGTGCGTTCGGCATAGAGATCGACCGCGCCGGGGATCTGGCGGACCACTTCCTTGATCTCTTCCGATTTTTGCTCGATCACGGCGAGATCGGGACCGAAGACCTTGATGCCGACCTGGGTGCGGATGCCGGTGGAGAGCATGTCGATGCGGTTGCGGATGGGCTGGGTCCAGATGTTGGTGACGCCGGGAATCTGCAGCTTCTCATCGAGGCGCGCAAGAATCGCGTCCTTGGTCAGGCCCTTGGGCCATTGAGAGACGGGCCTGAAAGTAATGGCGGTCTCGCTCATGTTGACTGGCGCAGGATCTGTCGAAGTTTCCGCTCTGCCCACCTTGCCGACAACCATGGCCACGGCGGGGTCAGCGGCTATGATGGCGTCCTGCTGGCGAAGAATCTCAGTCGCGCGCGTGAGCGAGATGCGGGGATCGGTGATAGGCATGAAGACCGCTGTCTCTTCATTAAGCGGCGGCATGAACTCCGAACCGATGGTCGTAGCCGTGTAGATGGCCGCGCAGAAGAAGGCAAGCGCGACTCCGAGAGTAATGGCGCGGTGGCGCAGCGCCCAGCCGAGCACTGGCTGATAGATGGCGCGCAGCAGGCGCATGACGGGGTTCTCTTCTTCGCGGTGGAGCTTGCCGCGGATGAGGAAGCTGCACAGCACCGGCACGAGCGTAATGGCGAGGATTGTTGAGCCGGCCATGGCGAAGGTCTTGGTAAAGGCGAGTGGATGGAACATCTTGCCTTCCATGCCGGTGAGCGCGAAGACCGGCACAAAGGCCAGGATGATGATGACCATGGCGAAGGAGATGGGGCGGCCAACGAGACGCGCAGCGTTAAGCGTGATTTCGACGATGTGGTCGCGATAGTTGCCGTGCTGCACTTCGTACAACTCGGCCTGGCGGATGACGTTCTCCGTCATGACAATGCCGGCATCGACCAGGACACCGATCGCGATGGCAATGCCGCCGAGAGACATGATGTTGGACGAGATGCCCGCGCCCTTCATAAAGAGGAATGCGCCGAGCACGGCGAGAGGCAGCGGGATGGTGACGACGAGGATACTGCGGAAGTGCCAGAGGAACAGGACGTGCGCCAGGGTAACGAGAATGAGTTCTTCGATGAGCGCGTGGCGCAGCGTGTCTATCGCGTGGTCGATGAGGGTGCTGCGATCGTAAAAGGGAACGATGGTCACGCCTGCTGGAAGTCCGGGCTGAATCTCCTCGATCTTCTGCTTGACGGCGGCGATGACTTCGCGGGCGTTGGCACCGTAGCGAATGACAACGACACCACCCACTGCTTCCTTGCCGCCTTTGTCGAGCACGCCGCGGCGAAACTCGGGGCCAAGCTGGACGCTGGCCACGTTGGCCACAGTGACTGGCGTGCCGTTGAATGCGCCGAGCGAGATGTCTTCAATGTCTTTCAATCCGCGGATGAGGCCGATGCCGCGGACGATCTCTTCGGTATCGCCCTGCTCTATCACTTTTGCGCCGACGTTGTTGTTGCTTCGCTCGACGCCGGAGACGACGTTTTGCAGAGGAATATTGTATGCGCGGAGCTTGATGGGATCGAGATCGATCTGGTACTGACGGACAAAGCCCCCAACGCTGGCAACTTCGGCGACGCCGGGCACTGAGTTCAACTGGTATTTGACGAACCAGTCCTGAATGGAATGTAGAGTGCCGCTGTCGTAGGGGCCTTCGACGGTGTACCAGAAAACCTGCCCGACCCCGGTTGCATCGGGGCCCATCATGGGGGTGACGCCAGCGGGCAGGAAGCTGCCGGCGAGGCTGAGGCGCTCAAGCACGCGGGTGCGTGCGAAGTAGATGTCGACCGAGTCCTCGAAGATCACGTTGACCATGGAGAAGCCGAAGGCCGATGCGGAGCGCACGGCGCGGACGTGGGGGAGGCCCTGCAGGTTGACGGTAAGCGGATAGGTGATCTGGTCTTCGACCTCTTGCGGGCTGCGGCCCTGCCAGTCGGTGAATACGATGACCTGGTTCTCGCTGAGGTCGGGGATAGCATCGATGGGCGTGTGCAGCAGAGCCCAGTAGCCCCATGCGGCGAGAGCGGCATAGACGGCCAGGATCAGCCAGCGGTTCTTCACTGAGAATTCGATGATGCGGTTGATCATGAGTTCTCCTACCTGGCAGTGACATGCGTGTGGAAGTCTGCAATGACGGCGCCGTTTCTGCGTGCCTCGACGATGACGTTCCATGTGCCTGCCATGCCAGGCTGAGCATTGCCGATATACATGGCGCGGTCAGATGCCCACGGAAGCACGAGGGTGCTCTTCATTTCAAGCATCCCCATTGAGGGCATAGCAGGCATGATGAGCGTGAGTGTTACGCTGGCATCGGCAACGGGCTTTCCATCGGCGCCAGTGACCTTTACAGAGAAGCTGTTGTCCACGCCGGCTTTCATGGGATTGGGATCAATGTGGAGTTCGATCTTCGCAGTGGCGGCGCGCTCGCCGCCGGCCCCGGCGGGCACACTGGTATCCTTCGCGTGCGGTGCGGCATTGAACTCTTTCGATCCGCCGTAGAGGCCCGACATTCCCGAACTCAGGTGAGCCTGCGAGTCGATAAGGAAGTTGCCGTTGAGCACGACCCTGTCGCCCGGCTGCACACCATTCGTGACCGGAAAGAGATCATTGGACGGAGCGCCCACAGCCACTTCGCGCGCTTCGAAGACGCCGTTGGGGCGGGCGACGTAGACGATCTTGCGCGTGCCTGTGTCAAGCACGGCGGAGCGTGGAACCACAACCGAGGGCTGCGCTGCGCGGCTCACGAAAGTCGCGTTGACGAACATGCCGGGGAGCAGGCGCATCGACGGATTCGCCACGTGCACATGCACGGGCACCGTTCGCGTCTGTGCATTTGCCGATGGCTCGATAAAGTCCACATGCCCGTGGAGCGTCTGGTTGGGAAGCGATTCGGCGGTGATCGCTACCAGCTGGCCGGGATGAATCTGCGGAAGCTGCTCCTCGTAAACATCGGCCTTGATCCACGCCTGGCTCAGGTCCGCCACCGTAAACAGCGTGTCGCCCGCGTTCACGTATTGGCCCTTCGTGACCTTGCGATCGACGACCGTGCCTGAGGCATATGCCGAGATCGTTACGTCAGGCACGCCGTCGGAAGCAGGGGCATCAATCTGCTTGCCGGATATTCCCCAGAGTTCAAGCCGGTGCTGGCTTGCCTTCACCAGCGCATCGGCCTGGGCGTGCACATACACATCGTCGGATTGGCGCAGGCCGTTTCGGTTCTCGACGGCAAGCCGATACTCCTCGATGGCTGTGGCCACTTCAGGGCTATAGATGTCGGCAACCGGCTGCCCGCTCTTCACCTTCTCTCCCGTGTACTGGACATAAAGCTTGTCCACACGGCCGCCGATGCGCGAACTGACGGCAGCCAGTTGTGCCTCCGGCTGCTCCACGCGGCCGAACGCATCGATATCCGTCCTCAGCATCGCAGTGCGCACCTCGGCCACTTGCACACCTGCCGCTGTGATCTCCGCGGGCGACAACTCAACGGTGGTTCCGGGCTGTGTGCCAGTAGTTGTGCTCGGCGGGGTCGCAGCGCACGACGGCGTGCCCGGCTGCGGCGCGGAAACGGCGGTTTCACTTGCGAAGAAGTGCCCTGCGCGCGCTGCAATAAGAGCAGAGATCAGCACCATGAAGAGAACTCCGGCGGCAGCGCCCGATGCCAGTAGCCTGGTTTCTTTTGCGGTCATTTGTTTTTCTCCTTGGAGGTGGACTCTTCCGGTATCGCTGTTCCGATGGCGCGTTCGAGATCTGCAAGTGCGGCGTCGCGAGCGGATGCCGCGGTGTTGAGAGCGGTTTGAACATCAAGCAACAGATTCTGGCTGTCGATCAGCGTGGAGAATTCGGCGCGATTGTTCTGGTAAGCAGCGGTCGCAGCTTTGAAGGCCGCCTCGGCTTGTGGCAGCAGCGTGTCGCGATATACCTTCGTCCGCTTCTCCGCCGCTCGAATCGCGATCTGCGCCTGCCGCACCTCAAGGAACACCGCTTCAGTCCGCGCTTCGAGATTGGCCTGAGCCACGGCCGTCGCGGCATCAGCCTGCTTCACTTCGCCTTGATGGCGCCCTCTATTGAGCCCGGGAAGGTTCATTGAAAGCTCAGCCATATACGCGTTGCGTGCTGTAGACCCGCTTGGCATAAGCATGTACCCAAGCGCGACAGTAAAGTCCGGCTTCATGGCGAGGCGCGTTGCTCCTGCCTCGTCTTGCGACTTGGCAATCCCATTGCGCAGCCCGGCAAGCTCCGGCCGATGTTCCAAAGCCAGCCGCTCCAGTTCCTCCGGCGGCGGCAAATCTACCGTTTCGGCATAGTCGCCGGCAATCTCCACAGCAACGTCGGCAGGCCGACCCATCAGAGCGTTCAGCTCCGCCTGTGTGGCGTCGTGTTCCTGTTCCAACTCAATCAGGTGCTCGTTCAGCCGCGTCACAGCCATCTGCGCGCGCAGCACGTCTACCTGCGGAACGCGCCCTGTTGTGTACTGCGCCAGCGCGGCGGCCAGGGCCTCCTTCAGCAGCGACGCCTGCCGGTCGTGCAGTTGCATCTCTTCTGCATTGCGTTTCAGACCGGCGCACGCCTTGCGCACTTCCGCGGCCACCTGCTGTCGCAGCGATTCGAGGTCGCTCGAAGCTATCTCCGTCGCGTCCCCTGCAACCTTCGCTCGAAGATCGCGCTTCTCCCTGTTCACAAGCGTCTGCTGAATCGAAAACATCATCTGCGACTGGTTCAAATCCCACGGCTGGCGCAGCGGCGTTTCCCAATCGCGCACCATCAGTATCGGGTCGTCTAAACTCCGTGCCGTGCTGGTCCCGGACTGCGCCAGCGTAAGGCGCCGCACTGCGGCATGAATCTGCGGGTTGGCTTCAAGCGCGGCTGCAACTGCATCCTCGACCGTAATGGGAGGTGGGGGAACGGCGGCAGCGCTCGCGCGCACCGGCCCGCTTTGTGCATCGGAAACAAGACAGAGCGCCAGCACCAATGGCGCAACTCGATGGATTCTCACTCGTCAGCTCCGCTAAAGAAGATGGCACGAAGGATGTCCGGGCGTGGCAATGCAAACGCCGGAAGGCCGCAGCGGAATGGGAGGGACTAGATTCTGAGGATGAACGCGCCGGGTGGCGGCGACAGCGGCGGAATCACAATGGCGGGCGGTTGGTGGCCCTTCGACGGCATCGCCACAAGCGCCTCAAGGAGTTCTACAGGCGCCAACGGCTTCGCGCCAGGGAGGGTTGGCGCCACCACCGTTGTCGGCAACGGCGCTCTAACCACGCAGCAGTTGGCGCGCAGCGAAGGAGTAGATTCCGACTGCTGCATGCAGCAGCTATGCGCGCCTTTGCGAGGCTGTTGCAGGCAAACGCACATGGGCGCGATCATCAGCCCGATGAGCAGAATGGCCATGCCCGCGCGTTGGAATGCACCCCGCATTATGTGTTCAGCCTACCACGGAAGTGAGTTTTCTCGGTGATCCGTGTCACACCCAACGGTCCCTCTTTCCTAGAGTTCTATCGGAATCCAGCTTTCCTGGACCTTCCGCATTTGCTGCACGAGCGACTACGGAGGCCATCGGCAACGCTTCAGAAGCAATGCGAGATGGATCGTAAGCGAAAATCAAAGGAGTGGGTTTTCGCTTCTTCTAAATCACCAAAGCGCTCAACGAGACCCTTGGGGAATCCGGAGCATTTCGAATCCTTCAGATTCACGGGAGGATAATGCGCCATCCGGAGGTTGGCTGGGGCGGAGAGCTTGAATGGTGTGATCATGCAGAGCGAACAGGTGCGTGCCGTAGCTCTTGGCCGGAAGAACTTCCTGTTTGTCGGATCCGACTGCGGTGGCGAACGTGCCGCGGCAACGTACACCCTCATCGGATAGGCGAAGATCAACGGGCTCGACCCGGAACTCTACCTACGCACGGTACTGGCGCGCATCGCCAATTACCCGATGAGCCAGATCCAGAACCTGACGCCGTGGAGCCTTGCTCCCTCGCTCCAGGCCCACGCTTCCCCAGCGGCTTAGACACACTCATCAGGTGTCCACAAAAAACCAGCGGACACCTGTTGACACACTCTACCGCTCGTCAAGAAAGACTCGGCGGACGCTTACCTTTGGGCAACACGCCATGACCTTACGCCTTGGTCGGGGTGGCCTCTGGCGCTGGCACAGAATCGCAGGATTCACTCTTGCGGTCCGGAACCCTCCGTCTCTTTCATCGCCGTTCTCCACGTCGCGGCAGGATTTGGGCTTTTGACCCCCAAGGGGTGACTGTCTCAGTTAGGTCTCCCCAGCCAGCTGTATTGCCAAGCAATCGAAACGTTCCGATAGTTACCGCCAAATCGTATGTAGGCACCTTCGCTGTAGCCGAATTTCAGCGACTGATGACTTCTCAAAGGGACTGAAGCGGTGGCTCCGAGACGAG
>Ga0335069_10002066_pt1 | contig 31367 bp, 26 predicted proteins | sample Lox_Sample_11_FD_206714 | JGI IMG/M metagenome (GOLD analysis project Ga0335069, IMG submission 206714) | Soil microbial communities from Loxahatchee National Wildlife Refuge, Florida, United States - Lox_Sample_1.1 | ecosystem: Environmental > Terrestrial > Soil > Wetlands | place: USA...
TGGCCGCAGCTGGTCGGTCGTGAGTCCGGATCTCTCCCGCGCCGACCCGGCGCATCTGCAGCCCTCCGGGGGCATCGTCGGCGACAACCTCGGTCAGTTCTACGGTGCGGTCGTGTTCGCGATCGCCCCTTCGAAGATTCAGCAGGGGCTCATCTGGGCCGGCACCAATGACGGCCAGGTGTGGTACTCCAGAGATGGCGCCGCCAGCTGGATAAACGTCACGAGCAACGTGACAGGCCTGCCCGCCGGCGGCACGATCACCAGCATCGCTCCGTCGAGCTTCGAGCCCGGCAGTGCGTACCTGAGCGTCGATTTCCACCTGCTCGACAATCGGGACCCGTTCATCTATCGCACCCGCGATTTCGGCAGGAGCTGGACCCGCATCAACAGCAACCTGCCGAAGCATGCGCTGTCGTACGTGCGCAGCATCACCGATGACCCGAACTGTCCGGGGCTGCTGTTCGCAGGTACCGGCAACGGTCTTTATTACTCGCTCGATGACGGTGCGCGCTGGCGGCCGCTGCAGAACGGCCTGCCGCCCGCCCCGGTGAGCTGGGTCGTGGTGCAGAAGGAGTTTCATGACCTCGTGCTCTCCACCTACGGCCGTGGGCTCTACATCCTCGATGACATCACTCCGCTCGAGCAGCTGGCACGCGCGGGCGCGGCAGCACCCGTGGTGCTCTTCGAGCCGCGCAAGACCTATCGGTTCGTGCGTGGCGGTCAGGCGCTGCTCAACTATTCGCTCGCGGCCGTGCCCAAAGGCAAGGTCGAGCTCGAGATCCTCGACTCCGGCGGCAAGCGGGTGCGCACGCTCGAGGGTAAGGGCCTCGTTGGCATCAACCGTATCGAGTGGGACCTGCGTTACGAGTCGCCCCGGGTCGTGGCACTGCGCACGGTGGCCCCCGACAATCCGCGGATCTGGCAGGAGCCGCGCTTCCGCGAGGCCGAATCGCGTCCGATCACGCACTGGGGATCGAAGCCTGCCGAGGTGGGACCGATTGCGGCTCCGGGCACGTACACCGTGCGCCTCACCGTCGATGGTCAGCGGTACGCGCAGTCACTCACGCTGCTGCGCGATCCACGCGCGCCCGGCACGGAGGCGGACCTGCAGCTGTCGGTGCAGACGCTGCTGCAGATCCGCGACGACATCAGCCGGGTATCCGACCTCGTCAACGAGCTGGAGTGGCTGCGTAAACAGCTCGAGGTCATCCAGACGATGCTGCGGCCCGCCGCTCCGCCCGAGAAGCCGAAGCCGCACCCCAGGGAGGGCGACGATGAAGAGGAGCCGGAGCCTCCGGCCGCACCACCGCGCGTGCTGAGCGAGGTCGAGGAGCAGCAGCGTGTGCAGCTGCTGGCCGCCGCCCGGAATCTCGACAACAAGCTGCAAACGCTCGAAGCGCAGCTGGTCTCCCGTGCGTTGCGCAACAGCGATGACAAGTACTTCGTCGAAGCCAATGGGGTGTATCTCGATCTGGTGTGGCTCAACGCCGAGGTCGGAACCGGCGGCGGCGATGTGGCCGGGGGCGCCGATTTCGCGCCCACCGCTGCGCAGCTCGAGACACTGCGGACACTGCAGGCTGAGATGGCGAGCATCGAAGCGCAGTACCGCGAGATCCTGCAGAAGGATCTCCCGGCCTTCAATCAGGCGCTGTCGCGGGCCGACCTCACGCCGCTGCTCACGCAGCAGCCCGCGCGGCCGGGGCTGGCTGCGCCGGGCCGCACTTACCTCAGCAAGCTCCATTAGCGGCGTGGGCGGCCGCCCAGGCTGGCGCTTGCCGCAATGATCAACATTTCTGTTGACATTCAATTTAAAGGTTGATATTAAATACAAACGATGAATATCGGCGCGAAACTCCACCTGGTCGGCGACGCGGAGCTCACCGCACAGGCGGCGGAGGCTCGCCTCGATGCACTGTTCTTCGCGCTCTCGGATCCGGTGCGCCGCAGGATCCTCGAGCGGCTCGACGGCGAGGCGCTGCTGGTGTCGGAGCTCGCCGAGCCCTTCGACATCACGCTGCAGGCGGTCTCACGTCACATCCAGGTGCTGGTGCGCGCCGGGCTCATTCAGCAGGAGCGCAGCGGTCGCATCAGCCGCTGCAGCCTGGACGCCGCGCCGCTGCTCGATGCGGCGGTGTGGATCAACCGCTACAGCAAGTACTGGCAGCAGCAGTTCGACATGCTGGCCGCGACGCTCGCCGATATCGACGAGCGCGGCCCGAGACAACCGCCACGGAAGCGGGCGGCCCGGCGCGCCGCGCGCCGCAAAACCTGAGGAGAGACCGATGACCGCTCATCAAATAGTGAATCACGACGATTGGCTCGAGGCCCGCCGGCACCTGCTGGCGAAGGAGAAGGAGTTCACGCGGCTGCGCGATGAGCTGAGCCGGGAGCGGCGCGAGCTGCCCTGGGAGCACGTCCGCAAAGAGTATGCCTTCGAGAGCAGCGAGGGACGCAGGACACTCGCGGACCTCTTCGCCGGCCACAGTCAGCTCATCGTGTACCACTTCATGTATGCGCCCGACTGGGACATCGGCTGCCGCGGCTGCTCCTTCTGGGCGGATAACTTCAACGGCATCGTACCGCACCTGAGGGCGCGGGATGTCTCGCTCGTGGCCGCCTCACGTGCGCCGCTGCAGAAGCTGCAGGCTCAGGCGCGACGATTCGGCTGGACGTTCCCCTGGGTGTCCACAGTCGGTGATGACTTCAATCGCGATTGCGGCGTCTGGTTCGCGCCCGAGGCACTCGAGCAAGGCGCGGCCTGCTACAACTATGCTCCGCGGAAGCTCGAGAGCACCGACATGCCCGGCATCAGCGCGTTCTTCAGGGACGGCACAGAGATCTACCACTCCTACTCCACCTATGCGCGCGGACTCGACATGCTGAACGCGGCCTATCATTACCTCGACATCGCGCCGAAGGGTCGCGACGAGGAGGGACTTGCGTTTCCGATGCAGTGGGTCAAGCACCGCATTGCCTACGAGAGCTGATCCGGGACAGTCAGGAGGTCCTCATGAAGTATGCAGATGTGCACGGCAAGCTCGCCGATTACCGGCGGCAGATAGCCGTGGTGCGGGAGAAGATGCGCGAGACGCTCGCGGCGGTCGAGCCGCAGGAGGTGCAGGACTACGAGCTCACGAACAGCGACGGCACGGTGCGACTGTCGGAGCTGTTCGGCCGCCACGATGACCTCATACTGATCCACAACATGGGCGTCGCCTGCTCTTACTGCACACTGTGGGCGGATGGTTACAACGGCATTCATCCGCACGTCGCGAGCCGTGCAGGGTTTGCGGTGTCGAGTCCGGACCGGCCGCCGGTGCAGAGGAAATTCGCCGAGAGCCGTGGCTGGCGATTCCCCATGGTGAGCCACGCGGGATCCAGCTTCGCTGCCGATATGGGCTACGTTTCTGCGAAAGGTGGCTGGATGCCGGGTGTGTCGGTGTTCCGGCGCGACGGCACGAGAATACTGCGCGTTTCGGACACCGGCTTCAGTCCGGGCGATGATTTCTGCACGCTCTGGCACTTCTTCGATCTGTTGCCGGGCGGCGTTGGCGAGTGGCCGGGCATGGCGAAGAAACCCGCCTGCTGCGCGGGCGGCTGAGGTTGGAGCACCCATGTGTCCGCTTTGTATCGGGTCGGCGCTGCTCGCGGCGACCGGGACCGGCTCAGCGGGAGGTCTGGCCCTCGTTGCCGCCCTGCGCGGCCGGCTGGCTCGCCGACGCTCAGGCGCGCTCGCCGGGCGCGGGCTCACTCGGGCATCGGCACCGGAGCAGGAGCCCGGGCAGTCGCCGTCCAGGTCGTGCCGAGCGAGGCGAGGATGATGAGCGTGATGGCGAGCCACTGCGTGGCCGAGAGTCGCTCCCGCAGCATGGCCCAGCCGATGAGCGCGGCGAACACCGGCTCGATGCTCATGAGGATGCCGAAGGTCCGCGCCGGGAGGCGCGTCAGCGCGATCATCTCCAACGTGTAGGGGAAGGCGGTCGAGAGCAGCGCGATTGCCAGACCATACGGCAGCACCTGAACCGAGAACAGTGCGGTGCCCGCAGTGGCGATGCCGGCGGGCACGACGATGATCGAGGCAATGACGCTGCCGAGAGCCACCGTCTGCGTGCCGTAATCGGCGCCGGCCTTCTGCCCAAAGACGATGTAGAGAGCCCAGCAGGCGCCCGCCGCGAGTGCGAACAGCGCGCCCGTGGGATCTATGTTTCCCTGAGCCGGAGCGAGCGGCAGCAACAGGCCGAGTCCGGCGGCGGCGAGTGCGATCCACAGAAAGTCGATCGGACGGCGCGAGGAGAGCACGGCCACCAGCAGGGGTCCGGTGAATTCGATCGCCACCGTGATGCCCAGCGGCAGCGTGCGCAGCGCCATGTAATAGAGAAGATTCATGACGCCGAGCGAGACGCCGTAAACGACCAGTGCCATGCGCGCGCCGCCGCCGATCCTCGTGCGCCACGGCCGCAGCACCGCCGCCAGCATGAGGGTCGCCAGCGCGGTGCGCAGCGCGACCGCGCCCACCGGGCCTACGCTATGGAACAGTGTTTTGGCGAACGAGGCGCCGAGCTGTATCGAGCCCATCGCGACGAGCAACAGCACGACGGACAGGAGATACCGGGTGCGCGTGGCAGGCGGAGCGGACACTACGGCGCATATCCAGCACCCCGCAGCACTTTGCCGGGGAGCGCACCTGTCATCCTGCCCTCCTCGATAACCGGCACGCCGTTAACGAGAACGTACGACATTCCCTCCGACAACCGGTTGGGATCGTCGTAAGTTGCCCGGTCGCGAATCGCGGCGGGATCGAACACCACCAGGTCGGCCCACAGGCCGAGCTTGATCACCCCGCGATCGGACAGATGCTCGCGCTGCGCGGGCAGTGCGGTGAATTTCCGGATTGCATCTGCCAGGGTGAGCTTCCCGTCCTCGCGCACGTACTTGCGGAGAATCCGGGCAAAGGTGGCATAAGCACGCGGATGCGGATGGTCCGCACCGAGGATCCCTTCGGGGGAAGTTGCCGCATCATCGGTGCCGACCGACACCCAGGGTTGCTGCAGTGCCAGCAGCACGTCAGGCTCGGACATGCCGAATACTGCGACGCTGGTGCCTGCATCATCCTTGATGAGGAAATCGAACAGAGCATCGATGGGGTCCTCGTGCCATTCGGCCGCAACCTCGCTCATGCGCTTGCCGCGATAGCGCAGCAGCTGCGGGTGGTTCACCGCGCATATCAGGATGTCCTGTGGACCCTGGATCTCCTGCCACTCGTTGTCCCACTTATCCGAGGGCGTGAGCATGTCGCGCCGCATCCTGGCGCGCATGGACGGATCCTGCAGGCGGCGCAACAGCGCATCCTTGCCGCCATCGTTCGCCCATGGCGGCGTGAACGCGGCAAGGCTGTTGCTCCAGGCGGTATAGGCATACGTATCGGCAGCCACATCGATGCCGCGGCTGCGCGCCTGGTCGATGCGCTCGATCACGAGCGGCATGCTGCCGAAGTTCCTGAGGCCCGAGACCTTGAGGTGAAAAATCTCGATGGGGATGCGTGCTTCGCTGCCAATGCGGAAGGTCTCATCGAGCGCCGCTGCTTCGGCATCGCCTTCATCGCGCATGTGCGTCGCATAGATACCGCCGTGCCGTGCCGCCGCCTGGGCGAGGGCGATGAGCTCCGCGGTGCTCGCGTAAGGTGCAGGCGGATACTCGAGAGCACTGGAGAGCCCCATCGCACCTTCACGCATTCCCTGCTCGACGAGCTCCGCCATGCGGGTCAGCTCCTCCGCGCTTGCAGCACGGTCGGAGTAGCCAACGACCATCTCGCGCACCGAGGTAGCTCCGATGTAGGTGGCGAAATTGATGCCGGTCCCCTGCTTCTCCAGGCGCGCGAAATAGTCTGCCAGCGAATGCCAGTCGACCTCGAGGTGATAGCGCTCGTAGGTCGCGCGGTGCTGCCGCAGCATCGCCGCGTTCAGCGGTGCGACGGACTCCCCCTCACCGGTGATCTCGGTGGTGATGCCCTGAAAAATCTTCGATGGCGCACGTGGATCGACCAGCAGTGTGAGCTCCGACTGTCCCAGCATGTCGATGAACCCCGGCGCAACCACCCTGCCCTTTGCGTCGATGCTGCGCGTTGCGCTGGCGCGCTGCAGCGTCCCGATGGCGGCGATGCGCCCCTCACTGACGCCGATGTCCGCCGCGTACCAGGGCGATCCGGTGCCATCGATGATGTGCCCATTGCGAACGATGAGGTCATAGTGGGCGGGCGCAGCCCGACCGGTCGGGACGAGGAGGAGCAGCAGCAACGCAGCCAGGCAGCGTCGCGGAGAACTCATCCGCCTCACGGGGCGCGCGACCGGAGCAGCTCGATCTCCAGAAAACGAAACTCGAAGGCGTTGGGATTCACCACGTTGTGCGCCACGCCCTGCTCGCGAGCGTAGGCCACGCCCGTCTCGAGCTGCGCCTCTCTCCATCCCGCACCCTCCTCGAGGCGCAGCGTTCCGGTCGTGAGTGGCACCACGACATAGTCATGCTGGTGCACGTGATGGCCCGTTTCGGCTCCGGGCATGAAACGCCACTCGGTGACTTTCACCCACTCATTCTCGACTTGCACACGCGCTGTGGCTGTCATGCGGCTCGACTCCGGCCGCTCCAGCGGCTCACGGCTCACCGCAACAGAGTAACATCACGCGAGCGTTGGCCAGATCTTGACTATGGCTGCCGGCAACCGCGCCCGGTTGCAGACAGGCCTTGTCAGCCGGGCACAGCGACACTATGTTGTTGCTCCTGTTGGCTGCGGAGCATGCTCATGCGCCCGATCGTCAAGGTGTTGCTCGGCTGCGCCGGATTGGTACCGCTCACAACCCCGGCTGAAACGCTGCGCTGCGGTGCGGTGCTCATCCAGCCCGGCGACGATGCCGGCTACGTTCTCGAGAACTGCGGTGAGCCCGAGGCAGGTCCGTACGACGAGCAGGGACAGCTCACGGTTCTCAATGTTTATCCGATCGGCCTGAGGCGCGCGGACCGCTGGCGTTACCACCGCGGTCCAGGGCTATTCACCGCGATCGTGGCGCTCGGCGATGACGGTCGTGTGCAGGACATCCAGTTCGAGCGTGTCAGGGACTGATCGAGCGGATGCCAGGGGGGGCTGGGCGGGTTGCGATCGCCGGCGCCACTCGCTCGGTGGCGCTCCAACCGCTTTCTTGAAAGCCCGGCTGAACGCCGCCTCCGAGTCGTAACCGACACGATTCGCCACCGTCATCACGCTGTCGGTAGTGCTCAGCAGCTGATTGGCCGCGATCTGCATGCGCCAGCGGGCGAGGTACTGCATCGGCGGCGTACCCACGAATCTCGCGAAGTGCTCCGCAAATGCGGAACGCGACATCGCGACCTCGCGGGCCAGTGACTCGAGCGTCCAATGGCACGCCGGATTGCGATGAATCTCCGCCAGCGCGCGACCGATGAAAGGGTCCCGCAGTCCTGCGAGCCAATCGAGACGCTCGGGAGGCAGGGTCTCCAGGTAGCGGCGGATGACGTCCACGAACATCAGCTCGCTCAGTCGCCCGAGCACGCTCTCGCTGCCGATCCGCGGCTGCTTCGACTCGCGCAAGGCGATCTTCACATAAGCGCTCAGCGGTCCGTCGAGCTGATCGCTCACCTTGAAAACGTGCGGCAGTGAGCCGAGCAGCGGGTTGTACGGCCGAGCATCGCAGCCGAGGAAGCCGCAGACGAACCCGGCCGACTCGGTGGTGCCTTCGCCCATCGAGATTGCGACCGGCAGCTCCAGCTCGTGCGGCGCACGATAGCGGCCGACATCGTGCGCACCGCGCAGGCCGGGCGCACTGGCCAGGACGTGCGCGTGGCCGTGCGGAATCACGACCACATCGCCCTCCTTCAAGGGCAACGGCGGCTCGTTACCGACCGTGGCCCAGCAGGTGCCATGGGTAATGGCGTGGTAGCAGATGAGGTTCTCGGCTGCGGGAAACATGCGGCTGACGATCTGCCGACCCGCGGGGGTCTCGGCCGCCCATGGGTCCGATGCATGCACATCGAAGAATATGGCGCCTTTGAGGCGGACGGCTCGCAGCACGTCTGACAATGCATCCATAGCCACTCCGCAGACGATCGAGCATGACAGGCGGACGACCGGTCATTCGAAGCGGGCCACCGCCTCACTAGACTCCCGGTCTGGGTCGCTGTCCATGCATCTTACCGAGGATCTTCAATCATGAGCACTCTGTCTGGGCGCTGCTTTTGCGGAGAAGTGCAGTTCGAGGTGACCGGCGATCCCGCCGCGATGGGCTACTGTCACTGCGAATCGTGTCGCCACTGGTCCGCTGGGCCGGTGAACGCATTCTCACTCTGGAAGCCGGAGTCGCTGCGCGTGACGCGGGGCGGCTCGAGCATAGGCACGTACAACAAGACACCCATCAGCTACCGCAAGTGGTGCACGAAATGCGGTGGCCACCTGTTTACCGAGCACCCGACGATGGGCCTGATCGACATCTACGCTGCGATGCTGCCGCAGCTCGAATTCGAGCCCGCGCTGCACGTGAATTACCAGGAGACCGTCCTGCGGATCAAGGACGGGAAGCCGAAGATGAAGGACATGCCCAAGGAAATGGGCGGATCGGGAGCGCTGCTGCCCGAGTAGCGCGTCTCGGTCCAGCGCAACCCTGATCTGCGCTCAACGAATCATCGATTGCCCGGTGCCGGGGGCGCGGATGAGCTCAGCAGCTTCTGAAAATCCGGTGACGACCGGATGATCTGCCTCGCGGCGGCGCGCAGACGGTCGACCGCCTCGGCGGGCAACGCGAACGAGGTCGGGAGCTGGTTCAGGTAATCGCGCTCCTTCTTGTCGGCCAGCACCTCGAATGAGACTTCGATCGGGTAAATGTCCGCATTGACCGCATTGGTTACCCACGCCATCGAGGGATCCTTCCGCGGGTCAAAAGCGGGGGAATCCCGTACCGCGCGCAGGGCAGTCCAGCGCGCATCGATATCCCGCAGCAGCTCGATCGACTCGCTGGCATAACGGTCGACGGGCACACCGGACGCTTTGACGAGGATCGGCACCGCGCCAGGTGAATCTTCCGTTTCGTTCCAGTCGAACGACGGTGACGATGTCGAGTTGACCACGAAAACGATGATTCTTCGAACGTGATCGAGCGGCGTCGCCTGCCCCGCGAGCCGCAGGGCCTCGAATGCTTCGAGGTAGTCCAAAACGCCCCGCAGACCCAGGTTGTCGGCGACGGCTCCATCCACCAGGTGGAAGTACCGGTCTTCGGAGGCGTCATCCAGCTGCTCGAGCTCCTTCAGGCGCCTCAGCATGCGCCCGGCCGGTCGCGGTGGATTACTCTCCTCGGCAAACATTTTCAGCCATTGGGGCGGGTGATAGTCGCACTGGCCACCATAGTTGTTGATGGTGACGGGAGACAGCGCGACCGGAACGGCGGACGAGGCGGCCGCGGCACGCGAGAGCTTGATGCTGCTGAGATCGGCGCACATGACGTCGAAGTTCTGCGGTATGAATACCACGCGGGCTCCGCTGGTGAGCTCGGTTGCGCCCACGACGATCCCCACACCCGAGCTCCGCTCCAGATCGGCAAACGTGGCGCCGTGGAACAGGATCTCGTCGTAGAGCTCGGCGGCGAGCTCCGAGCGGCCCCATCCCGAGGACCAGAGAGCGCGCCAGTTCAGCGGGTTGAACAGGCGCCGCAGGAGCGCGCCCTGCACGTCACGCTTGAGGAAGCTTTTCTCAAACACATCAAACGTCCGGTCCCGGTACAGCCCATAGGCCAGGGCCGTAAAGCTGCCGCCGGAAACGCCGCTGATCAGGTCGACCTCATCGAGCAGACGGACGTTGCGGCCGCTGCTGGTAGTGAACCTGGTGTCGCGCAGGGTTTCGAGAACGCCGTAGGAGAACGCGGCGGCGCGTGTGCCACCCCCGGAAAAAGCGAGGATGACGAGGTCCTGCAGGTCTGCACTACCTCGTTCCATGCCTTCGTACCTCTCCTCCGCGGTCGCCTGAAGGCGCGTCAACGGCGGATTGACCGGACGGTGTGGGTGGCGCCCCAGTGCCAGCAATGAGATGAGCGCGATCGCGAGAAAGCCGAAAATGGAACGGGGACGCAACATGCTTCCAATGCGACGCATGGTCACTCCCTCATCGCGAACCCGACCACGCGTCCTTGCGCGTCGAGTCTGAATCTGACCGGTTCGGGATCCTTGTCGGTCTCGAGGACCGTGTCTACCGCGCTGACCGTTCCGTCGGCGAGCAATTCGATCGCACTTTTCGAAAGTCGATCGGCGCCGGTTATCCGTAGCGATCGCGCGCGCTCGAGCTCGCCGCCTACCCGTTGGCGATCGTGCGCCTCGACTGCGCTGCCGGCTGCTGTCGCGGCCAGGGTCGGTGCCATCGCCGGGACGACGCGATAACCCGCCCAGGCTTCCAGCACGCTGCGCAACGAAGCGGCCCGAGCCTGGTCAGGGAGCGGTTGTGAGCCGGCCGGCGAGCGTATCTCGAGTCGCCGATCGGTGAGCCCGGCAATATGCCGGCCGATGTCCACCGCATCGACTTGCGCGGCATTGGCGAGAACCATGACCGCCAGTTGTTGCTGCGGGTACCGCACGATCGCTGCCCGGAATCCCTGCCAGGCCCCGCCGTGCTGCAGGACCGGCTCACCGCGCTGCTCGGAGAGGAACCATCCAAACCCGTAAGGGAAGCGGGCGCCGCCAGCAAGGTGCACCGCGGTCCACCAGGCGTTGAAACTTTCGGCGCTCATGAAAGAGCGCGCCTCCAAAGCCTTCTCCCAGGCTGCAAGATCGCGCGTCGAGAAGTACAGCGAGCCGTCGGCGGTGCGATTCAAGCCGGGCGCGACCCAGTCCTGGTTGACCAGCTCACCGTGGTCGTCGAGCTCATAGCCTGCTGCACGGTTCGGCGTGATGCGCCGCTCGCTGATCAGCTGCGCGGTCTGCATGCCCAGGGGCCTGAAGATCCGCTCTGCCAGAAATTCGCTGTAGTCCTTGCCGGCGAGCTTCGTCAGCAGCAGGCCGAGAATCAGGTAGCCGCTGTTCGAATAGCTCCACTGCGTGCCCGGCTCGAACTCGAGCGGCAGCTTCTGCATGGCGGCCAGCAGCTCACCATCGGTGTAGTCCTTGCGGTAGTCGAGATCACCCGAGTTGTATTCACCGTAGTCCTTGATGCCCGAGGTATGCGTGAGCAGCTGGCGAATGCTGACTTTGTGCCAGGCCGCGGGCGCGTCCGGGTAATACATGGCGAGCCGATCATCGAGCCGGAGCTTGCCCTCCTGCACGAGCAGCAGGATGCCAGCCGCCGTGAACATCTTGCCGGTCGAGCCGGACTGGAACAGCGTATCGGCGGTCACCGGCACCCGCAGCTCGAGATTGGCGTAGCCGTATCCCTGCTGCTTCACGACGTTGCCGTTCTGCATGACGAGCACTGCGATGCCCGGGACTTTCTGGGACTCGAGCTGCGTGCGGACGAAATCATCGATCGCGTCGGCGGCGGCAGGCACTACCCGCAGCAGCGAGGAGAGAAGTGCTGTGACCGTAGCGGCCGTTCTCGGCTTTGCTCTCATGGATGCCGTCACTCATCAGTGGGCGGTGGCAGCCGCTACGGACGCACCCGCGAGACGCGCAATCGCGCCGAGTGTCGTCTGCGCCGCATTCAAGCCCAGTCGGAAATCCTCGTCGCCGAAAGATGCATAGCGATCGGTAGGCTGATGCCAGTGCGGATCCCAGCCCGCACCGATCTGCGTCCCGCGCTCATTCTCGCGCACGCTGATGGCCGGGACCACGTCCATGAACGGTGTGCTGTCGGTATTCGTCATGTGTGGTCCGATACTGGCAGGGTAGTCGGTGGCGTATGCCTCGTTCGCCGCATAGAACTCCCACGCCAGCTTCTGCGCACCCGCGGCCTGCTTCGCCTGTGACTGGAACTCGATGTTGATATCCGCCTCGGGCCGCTGCTTCGGGCTCACCGTACCGTCCGGGCGCGGCATGCCGTGATCGAACAGCACCATGTCGTGCTGCACCATACCGAGCCAGCGCGGTTCCGGGTAGCGACCCGACCCCGGCGGTGACTCGATTCCCTGCAGATGCGCCCGTTGCTCGACGTACGCGTACGCACCGTCGAGGCCAGTCTCCTCGTTGTTCCACAATACGAAGCGGATGGAGCGCTCGGTCCGCACATCCGCACTGGACAGGACCCGCGCCAATTCCATGACCAGCGCGGTGCCGGAGCCGTCATCATTGGCGGCCTCGCCGAAGCCGATGCCATCCATGTGTGCCCCGACGATATACATCTCTTCCGGGTGGGCGCTGCCGACCTTGGTGCAGTAGACCTCCTCGCGCGCCCCCGGCGTGCTCGGCTGCGAATCGAGAGACCGGAGCCTGGGATCCGGCTGGCGCTCGGGATCGTCGTTCACGCCCGTCGGGCCACGCTGCCCGCGAAAGCGCCCGCCACCCTGCGGGGCGCCGCGTGCCACCGGTGGGCCGCTCGGCCGGGCGGTCTGCTCCCGTGAGAACTCGTAGCGCAGTCTGGCGACATCCCCGCAACCGTAGGAGCGCAGCCGGGACTCTATCCAGTCGATGGCCGCGCGATTGCGATCGGTGCCCTGTCGACGGTCGCCAAAGCGCGTGAGCTCCCGGATCGTCTCCTTGTAGCGCGTGAGATCCAGGCGCGCTACGAGTCGAGCGGCCGGGTCTTGTGCCGCCGGTACGGCCATCGCGTGCTGCGCGGCATCGAGCGGCTTACCCTCCAGCAGGCTAACGGCGCCGAGTGCGGACAACGTGAGAACGCGGCTGAGGATTTTTGAGCCCACGAGTTGCTCCAGGTGCGCGCGCACAGCGCCGCGGGCGGCATTGAACCTCACTCCGATATCCTCATGCCATCGAAACTTGGCATTGGCGCGCGCTTCGTCAATCATGGATACGAATGCCAGCCCGGACGAACTACCGACGCCGACCCCTGCTGGTCATCGCGATCGAGCAGAGCGCCACCGCGTATGCGTTCCTCATGAAAAGCCTCGGCATGACCAGGCACTGACCTGCGCTTCTGCCGGGCGCACGGATGCGGAAGTAAGCCATGTGGAGCAGATGGAAGAAGTTTGCGAGCACCGGTATCGGGCTGCTGCCCCTGCTGTGGAGCTTCACCGGCGAGGCGCTGGCACAAGCGCAACCGCCTGGCGCACAACCGCCGAGCGGGGATGAGCTGCACTCCATGTACTGCGTCGAGGTGCTGAGGGCGGAAATCGCGTTACAGCAACATATGATATCCGCCGCGACCGAGGCGGCAGGTGCAGCACCCTCGCCGTTGCGTGAGCACTGGATCGACACGAGCATGGAGCTGCTGCGACGACTCGCACAGCTCGAAGGCACGGTGTACCGCCTGCAGCTCTACATGCTGCCGCGGATTCCCGGTGTCGACTCGCTGGCGCTGGCCGCTGCCATCCGGCAGGCAAACGCCGACATCCAGGAATCGTGGCGCAGCGAGACGCTGCTCAGTCGAGCGGCAGCGTGCGAGAATCCGCCATGGCTACCGCCATGATGACTCCCAGGGTGTTGCTCCTCTCTGGTCTCGCATGCAGTTTGCTCATCGCGGAGGCGACGATTGGCGCAGAGCCTCGGGCCACAGGGGATTCGAGACAGATCACGGCTGTCGAGTATCTCTATGCGGATGTCAGCGACGCCAATACCATCCTCGCCGCCATCGACTCGGGGCTGCTGAGCCGCTATCAGGGCAAAGACCGCGCCGCCTGGCAGCAGTTCTATACGGAGAATCTCGCCAAGCTCGCCAAGGAGCTGCAGAGCTTACCGAGCTCCGGGCTCCCCGAGGGCGACACGAGGGCCATCGCGGCGATGCGCAAGCAGACGCAGGCCTTTACCGGCGGCGGCGCGCTCTCCAGCCCCGCGGCCAAGTGCGAGGAGGCAGCCCGCAAGGACCTTGCGTATCCGCAGCTCAAATCTGCGCTGGTTGCCTGTTTCGTCGAGATCGGCAACAGCCTCACCTTCGAGGGCGGCAAGATCAACCGAGTTTCCGCGCTCGACCTGCTGCATGAGACCGCCGATCCGCAGCGACGCAAGGCAGTGTTCCTCGCCTTCATGCCGCTATGGCGAGCCATCAACGGAAACGACGAGCCGGACAGTCCCTATCGACGCATGATCGCCGGGGCGGCCGCGGCAGCGGCCAGGAGCGGCTCAGAGATCGACAACGCTGCAAGCGACGTCGGCATCGCGCCGGACGAAGTCGAGCGCTGGCTGCTGCAGATCCTCGATGCCTGGCGGGTGTCGAGCGGCGCCGGCATGGTCGAGCCCTGGGACTTCCGATTCCAGAGCGGCGCGGCCGATCGCCTGCTGGAGACCTATATCCCGCGCGCCACGCTGCAGCCGATCAACCAGCGTTACTACAGGGATCTGGGCGCCGACCTCGAGCACCTCGGAACGCTCTACGATCTCGAGCCCCGGCCGGACAAGGCGGCATTGGCTTATACGGAGTTCGTCGTCCACGGACGGATGGTGAACGGAGCCTGGAGGCCCACCATCGCGCGCGTCTCGGCACCTTACGAGCGCGGCGGGCTGTTCGTACTGAACGAGCTGGTGCACGAGAACGGCCACGTGGTGAACATCACGGCGATTCGCAATCGCCCCGCTTTCGTGGACTGGCCAAGCGACCTGTTCGCCGAGGCTTTCGCGGATGTCCCCGCCTGGAGCACCTATGAGCCGGCCTGGCAGCGCCATTACCTCGGCCATGAAGCCCCCGAGCAACTTTCGCTGCGCGCCTTGTATTCGGTGGTCATGCTCGATGTGGCGTGGTCCCTGTTCGAGCTGCGCATGTTTCGCGCTCCGACGACCGACCCGAATGCGCTCTGGACCGAGATCACCAGCCGCTATCTGCACATCACGCCGCATCCGGAGCTCTCCTGGTGGGCGGTACGGGTGCAGCTCGTCGATCTGCCCGGCTACATGGTCAACTACGGCTTCGGTGCCATCCTCACTGCCGAAATGCGGCGCCACACCGTTGAAGCGCTGGGACCTTTCGACACGGGAGATACGCGCTGGTATGCGTGGCTTGCCGAGCGCCTGCTGCGCTTCGGCTCGGAGCGTGACACCCGCACACTGATGCAGGATTTCCTGGGACGCCCGGTATCGCCGCAGGCGCTGCTCGAGCAGATTCGCCGCCTGAAGCCGACCTCGCCGCAGACCGACGCTCGCCAGGGCGCGCCCTAGCGATCGCAAAGCGTCGGCTACTCCAGACCCGCGCGACGGAACGCCTCCAGATAGTGGTCACGCTCGGCAGGGTCCTTGGCAGGTATATGGCTCGCTATCCACGCCAGTGAGATGTTGGGCTGGACCCGACGCAGCTCGCGGAGCGCAGCGGCGGCGGTGTCGGTCCGGCCAGCCATGGCGGCGGCGGCCGTCAAGACCCGGTGCGCACCGACGAAATCGGTGCGCTGCATCACCCCCTGGCGCGCCAGCCGCATCGCCTCATCGTAGTTCCGACCGACGAACTGCGCGTAGCTCGCAATGCCGTAATAGATCGCCGAAAAAGGATCGCGCGGGCTCAGGCGCAGGGCGCGCTCCGCCGCCAAAGCGCCCTCCTTCCACCGCCCGCAATAGCACAACGCCAGCCCGTAATAGCCGTGGGCGAGCGAGAAGCTGGGATTGAGCCGCAGCGCCGTCTCAAATGCGGCGAGGGACTCATCGAAGCGCCGCACATGCAGATTAACGCTGCCGAGCGCGAGATGGGCCCAGGGGTCCTCCCTGTCGGCGAGGATGGCAGCGCGTGCCGCGCGTTCGGCGATCGACGCGATGGCAGCCATGTCCTCCCAACCCATGTGCCCGCAGAAACTGTGGCTCGTGGCGAGGATGCCCAGCGCGCGGCCGTAGTCCGGATCGATAGCCACAGCTTTTTCCAGCAGCGCCTGCGCGACGACGTTGTCCTGCCGCGTTATCCGCCAGAAGTGCGACAGCGCCCGCATGAGCAGGTCCCAGGCATCCAGGCTGTCGGGCAGCTTGCGGCTGGCGCGGAAATTCTCGGCTGCGTAGAGCTGCGGCTCGATGGCGGCGACGATGGCCTCGGTGATCTCGTCCTGCACGGCAAACACGTCGGCGAGCTTGCGGTCGTAGCGTTCCGCCCACAGATGGCTGCCGGTAGCGGCGTCGTTGAGCTGCGCAGTAATCCGCACGCGATCGCCGCCCCGGCGCACGCTGCCCTCCACCACGTAACCGACCCCGAGCTCCTCGGCGACCTGTTTCATGTGGACGGATTTGCCCTTGTAGATGAAGGAAGAGTTCCGGGCGATCACGAAAAACCAGCGCAGCCTGGAGAGCGCGGTGATGATGTCCTCACTGACGCCGTCCGAGAAATACTCCTGCTCCGGATCGCCCGTCATGTTGCTGAAGGGCAGCACCGCGATCGCCGGGCGGTCCGGCAGCGGTAGTGCGAGCCGTGATCGCGATCGGGCGTCCTCGTCCGACTGGGCCGGGGTACCCCCGACCACCTCGTCCCGCAGCGTCTGAACGCCGGCGATGAAGCGCAGGCCTTTGCGCGCGAAGGTGCGTATGAGCCTTTGCTCTCCGCCGCTGTCTCCGACTGCACGGCGCACCGCGTTGATGCGGGTGGTCAGGGTCGAATCCGACACGATGCGCCCGGCCCACACCGAGGCGATCAGATCGTCCTTGCTCACCACGCGGTCGCGATTCTCCACAAGGTGGACCAGCAAATCGAAGACCTGCGGCTCGATGGCGATCGGATCCGACCCGCGCCGCAGCTCGCGCCGATCAGTGTCAAGCACATGATTGGCAAAGAGATATTTCACGTCTGCGCCTTGCAGAAACGGGCCGTGAAGGCTCTCGGCAAATAATCAAGGCGGTCTCGGGGAAAAATCAAGCCCGGATGAAAGCGCTTCGCGCGCTCCTGCGGCAACCTGCGCGCAACCGATGGCACTGCGCGACCACATGAAGGAGAGCCGCATGTTCATCTTCGATCGACCGCTCACGGCAGTACTGATCGCCCTGACCGTTCCGCTGCTTCTCGTTCTGCTCGACGGCGTATTCGGGTCGACCCTGATCTGAAGAACCTCGCAAGCCGCCGCGAGTGAGCGTCACGGCTTGGACGACGCTGCGAATCTCAACCACTGCCCAGCACAGGAGCTCTACATGCCACTCATCAACGTCAAGATCATTGAAGGTGTTTTTTCCACGGAGCAAAAGACCCAGATCATCCGCAACCTCACAAACGCGATGGTGGAGATCGAGGGCGAAGCGATGCGGTCGGTGACCTGGACCGTGCTCGAGGAGGTCAAGAGCGGCGACTGGGGTATCGCCGGTAAGCCCCTCACGACCACCGAGGTGCGCACGCTCGCGGCGTCGCGTCCGGCCAAGACCGCTTGAGACTCTCCTTCCCGGCGCGCGCCGCAGTGGTGGCGTGCGCCGGGCGGCCCTCTGGCGGAGGGGGACATCAGGGTTCGTCGCATCAGCCGGCGAACTAGCGTACTGTACTCGGCGATTCGTAGGATGACGCACGCTGTGCGTGGCGTCGGTCCGAGAGGGTGTTCGTCTTCATTCACCAGTGAGTACTGTGCAGTGACCAAACTCTACGTTGGAAACCTTCCCTTCACCGCGACTGAAGAGAGTGTGCGTGCTCTGTTTTCCGCGCATGGAACTGTCGAGAAGGTCTCCTTGATCACCGATCGCGATACCGGGCGTCCGCGCGGTTTCGGCTTTGTGGAAATGTCGAACGCGGATGCATCGCGGGCCATGCAGGCGCTGAATGGCAAGGATTTCGATGGCCGCACTCTCAAAGTCAACGAGGCGCAGGAGCGCGAGCGATCCGGCGGCGGCCCCCGCGGTGGCCCACGTCGCTACTGAGCTCGGGCAGCGACAGACACCGACGCCCGGCGCAACCGGCCGGGCCTCCAGCCGAACCGATTGGGTGTCGGGCTTCTGCCCCGCCACTCTGGTGCTCTCGCTCGCGCTGTCGGCCTGCACGACCGTGCAGACGACCCAACCGGGAGCCGTCGGCGTCCAACGTAAGCAGACGATGGTGGTTTCCGAGGCCTCCGTCGAACAGGGCGCACAGCAGGCCTATATCGGCGAGCTGCACAAGGCCGAGGCCGGCGGCAAGCTCAACACCGATGCAGCGCTCACTGCGCGGATTCGGCGCATCACCGACCGGCTCATCCCAGTCACCGGGGCGTTCCGTCCCGATGCGCCTGACTGGAAATGGGAGGTCAACACCCTCACCACGCCCGAGATGAACGCCTATGCCATGCCCGGCGGAAAGATCATGGTGTACAGCGGCCTGGTAGAGAAACTGCAACTGAGCGACGGCGAGATCGCCGCGGTTCTGGGACACGAGATATCACACGCGCTCCGCGAGCACACCCGCGAGCGCGTCTCGAGGGTCTATGAGGAGCAGGTGGCGCTGGCAGGGCTCGCCGTATTGACCGGCGCGGGCGCCGGCACCATGGACCTGGCCGGCCAGGTTGCCTCGGCGACGTTCGAGCTGCCGCACGACCGCCAGCAGGAAGCCGAGGCGGATGTGATGGGACTCGAGCTCATGGCGCGTGCCGGTTACGACCCCCACGAAGCCATCACTCTCTGGAAGAAGATGATGGCCGCCGAAAAGAGCGAACCGCCGCAGTTCCTCAGCACGCATCCGGCTTCGATGAATCGCATCGCCGAGCTCGAGCGCCACATGCCGCAGGTAGTGCCGCTTTACCTGACAGCGATGCAACAAAAGTGAGCCCCCCCGCGAATCCCATCATCCCTCGCGACGGTCCATCGCCAACGGCCGCGCCCAAGCTGTCAGCACCTGAAGGGTCGCACTGCAGAATGCCGCTTGATTGACCCTTCGTGCGTGCTTTACCACGGCCGTCGAACCCAGTCGTTGGTGAGTCCTGCTGCCGCCGCCGCGCGGGCTCTATTTCTTCGCGCGTAGCTGGCTACTGGCTTCGACCTCGGAATCGACCTTGACCGTCAATGCGGACGCACTGCGGCGCCGCAGGCGCAGTATCTCGCTGCCGAGCGCAATCTCGTCCCCCGGGGCGAGCCGCGTCGGTGCGGAGATGCGCTTGCCATTGACGTAGGTACCGTTGGTACTTTCGAGATCCTCGATCGTCACCGCTCCGCCCGCGACGGTGATACGTGCATGGCGCCGGGAGACAGTGGTGCCATCGACGATGAGCGAACAGTCGGCATCCCGTCCAGCAATGTGCTCACCATCGGCGAGCGGCACGGATTGCCTCATCCACAACACCTCGATCGTCGGCGTCGTAGAGTCAACAGCCGGCAGAGTGATTACCTCGGCGCAGAAGGCATACCCGGCCTTGTAGGCGGTTCGGATGATGCGGGATTCGCGTGGCGCATCACCGAGCACGGAACGGAGCTCCGACACGAGGCGCGTCAGGCTGGTACGGGCCACGTACACGGTGGGCCAGAGCAACTCGTCGAGCTCGTTGTTGGTGACCACCGCGGGCCGACGCTTGATCAGGACTTCGAGCAATTCATACATCTTGGGCTCGAGGGCTACCTTCTTGCCCTGCCGCTCGAGCTGTCGTGCCCGCAAATCCAGGACGCAGTCGGCAAACTTCAGCCTCATGGCACGATCAGAGCACTTCCGCGACGGCGTATCAATGAGTTTCCGATCGCGCCTGCTCGCCTGCAAGAGCCGTCGCAGCGGCGCAAGCGGAGGCCAGCAACACAGCAGTGAACGGCATTCGTTTTGCGATCTTGATGCTCGAGTTCATGCCGATCTCCTGTGTCGGATAGTAGGTAACTTCGCCGAGCCTGCGGTCCGGGTAGGCTCGTGACAAGCTGGGGATGACAACTCACGACAGCCGTCCGCGTTCTGATACGACCGTAGAAAAACGATAAGCGACCGCCGTCTGAGGCGCTTCCCACAAGGGGTCCGATATCCGACGGCATTCGCGATGCGAGCTCGAAAATGGGTCCCGGAAACCGGACACCATTCCAGCAATGCCTCCTGGCAGTGCTTGCGAGTCATTACCGGGGTACTCGGACACGGTAGTGGACGGAGCTGCCCGCTCCGTCCGCCACCGCCGCTTTTTCCAACAGGGTCACTGCGTCAACCTCTCAGGCATACGAGAGACCTATGGTCCCGGATCTCCGGATTGTTCGCGCAGGCAGAGAGCGGGCCGTTCTGCAGTTGCGCCGTACGAACCCTGGCATTCGCAGCCATGACCGAGGCGAACTGAAACGGGTCGCGCTCGATGGAGACACTGGAACTCACGAACGCCCAGCTGCTGACGGCCGTGATCACCGTCGCGCTGGCAGCAGCAACGAAGCGGCTGAAATCCACGGTACGAGTACTCATATGCTGATCTCCTCAGTGTAGATGCCTGTTAACTTCACTCCGCCTCGGACCCTGTTCACCGACAGTCCTGCGACGCGATGTGACGGTAACTGTCTACCGTCGAGGGATCTTTAGGGACTTGTTAGGAAGTCCTGAGAACTGAAGCGTGAAGGCGTGGAGGGTTCAGCGGGGGGACATTCAGCGCAGCTTCGGTGGGTCAGCGGGTACCACTCATGAAGTCGGCAACGTTCAGCTCGCCCTGAGACTTGAATCGTAAGGCTCCCGATGTGCTGTTGAGCTTCCCCTGCATCACGTAGGTCACCTTGTCCAGGCTCTTGCCGGTGAACAAGCCCATCGTCTGGCCCGCGATCGCAAAAGCCGAGACAGTCATCGGCACGGTGATCACCGCTTCGCCAAACGCCGGTACCGTGCCGCTCTGGTTGCTCACTCCGGTAGCGAAGCTCTTGTCCTGAACATCGAGCTCGACATAGATGCCGTTGTACGCGATCGGTTCAGCGTTCGAATTCTGAACCCGCAGCTTCAGCTGCATGCGGGCTTCAAAACCCTCTCCCGCGCCCGCAGGCTCCATACCCACGACCGTTACATGCGGGGGATCTGTATGCTGCAGCCAGGCGCACCCGGACAAAGCCAATCCGACAGCAGCCAGCAGGATCAACGGTCGTGCGATCGATGCCCGGTTGCGCATTCGCTATCACTCCTTGGCCAAGTGGCCCATCGCGCGGCAGCCTACTTCCTCAGGATTCTGAGGGGTACCGGAGGCGCGATACCGTGCTTGCTGGCAAAGTTGCCCTGGTTGATCGCGAGGCTCACGAGGCCGCGTGAGTCGATGAATAGCAGCGGGTCGCCAACCGGCACGTTTCCAAAGGTCGTCACGAAGGGCAGGGAGTATTCGCTGCCCGAGAGCCCGACCCGCACCGCATCACCGACATGGTAGCCGAGCTTGGCGAGGTCCGACCCGTCGATGTTGGTCACGAGATTGCCATACGGTCCGTCCAGGGCGACCACCTCACCCTGGATGCCACTGGAGTCGGTGGTCACGCGGGGAATGTCGAGGCGCGTCAGGGTCTTCAGCTCCGGGCCTGCCTCCGTCCAGTCATCGCCACGCTGCAGGTGCGCGGCGGCTGGCGAGTAGATATCGCGCCCGTGGAAGGTCGAGGAGCTCGACTCTGCGAAGCGCCATTTGGGGTTGGTGATCTCGCGGATCCCATCAATCCCATCGCGCTCGACGACCCGCGTGATCAGGCCGTTGTCTGGCAGCACGAAGAACTGGCCGCGCCTAGTCTTCACGATGATCGATCGCCGGCTGGTTCCCACGCCAGGGTCGATAACGCTAAGGAATATGGTCCCCGCCGGGTAGTACTGCGCGGTGCGGCCGAGCAGCCGTGCGCCCTCGGCGATCGAATATGGCGTGACCTGATGCGTGAGATCGATGATCTCGGCGTCGGGCGCCAGCGTCTTGATGACTCCCTTACAGATCGCGACGGCATCGTCGACAATCCCGAAGTCCGTCATGAAGACGATCACAGGCTTCGGGACAGGGTTGGCAAGTGCGACCGGGGGAGCGGCGGCCAGCAGGCCGGCCAGGAGCAGCGCCACGACGCTCAGCCGTGTTGGGGCGAGATGGGACCTCATGGTCGTCATGCTGCCAGTCTGCTGTGGCATTTTGTCCTTGTCGAGCCTCAAACGTGTCGACCGCAGGCCCGGTGGAGCTACACTCATTCCGCATCAGCGAACAACAAATGGGGGGGTGGCATGTCGCATCTGGCGCGCGGAACTCTGGGCGTGGCCACTTTGCTGCTGATTGCCTGGCTGCTGAGCGAGCGACGTCGTTTGGTCGCCTGGCGTTTCGTCGCGCTCGGGATGCTGGTTCAAGCTCTCCTCGCGGCCGTTCTTCTCAAGATACCTTTCGCGACGACTGCGTTCGCCCAGGTTGATCGCGCGGTCATGGCCATACAGCACGCTTCGCAAGCCGGCAGCTCGTTCGTGTTCGGCTTTCTCGGCGGTGGGCCCGCGCCCTACCAACCCTCGGGTACCGGCTCCGATATCGTGCTGGCGTTTCGCATTCTGCCGCTCATCATCGTCGTGAGCGCCTTAGCGGCCCTGCTCACCTACTGGAGACTATTGCCGGCAGTGGTGACGGCCCTGGCGCGGGTGTTCGAGCGCATCCTCGGTATCGGCGGCGCGGTCGCACTCTGCTCGGTGGCCAGCCCTTTCCTTGGCATGGTCGAATCGTCGATCCTGATCCGGCCGTACGTAGCGCGCCTCACACGTAGCGAGCTCTGCATGGTGATGTGCACCGGGCTGGCCACCATCGCCGGCACGGTATTGGTGCTGTACGCCACGATGCTCGGGCCGGTTATCCACAATTCAGCAGGGCACCTGCTGATCGCGTCGATTATTTCCTTGCCGGCGGCGATCGTCGTCGCACGGATGTTGATCCCCGAAGACGCTCCACCGACACCGGGTAAGCTTGAATTGCCGAGCGATGTTCACGGAACCTTCGACGCAATCAGCCAGGGCACGCGCCAGGGATTGGCGCTTTTCCTGAACATAGTCGCGGTGTTGCTGGTGTTCGTCGCACTCATACATCTACTCGACGCTTTGCTCAGCCAGTTGCCCGAATTTGGCGGCAAGCCCGTGAGCCTCGAACGTTTCATCGGCCTGGGATTCACGCCGGTGGCCTGGCTCATCGGCATACCATGGAACGAAGCGCCCACGGTGGGAGCGTTGCTCGGAACGAAGACCGTCCTCAATGAGTTGCTTGCCTATACCGATCTCGCCGCTCTTAGCGAAAGCGTGCTGAGCGAGCGCAGCCGACTCATCACCACATACGCGCTATGCGGATTTGCGAATTTCGGAAGTGTGGGAATCCTGGTAACCGGACTCGCCACCATGGCGCCCGCGCGGCGCGCAGAGATCGCGGAGCTGGGAGTGCGGGCCCTCATCGGAGGCACTCTGGCCAATTGCATTACCGCCGCGCTTGTCGGAACTCTGCTGTGAGGACTCGATATGCACACGCGCCCGGCGATGCTGATGTCGTCTGATCGTCGCTTCGGCAATCGCCATGCAATGTATGTATCGCTGGCGCTGGTGGGATTGCTGGCACGCGCGAGCGGCGCGGCACAGTCCGCGCCGCCTGAAACCCCTCCAGCGATCAACCCTCACAATGTCTCCGTCAGCTACGATCCGTATCGATTCGCCCCGGGCGCGAGCGTCGCGCAGCAGCTGCGGCTGACGGGCACGCCGGAGGGAGTGCGCTTCACCTGGCCAAAGGTGTCGGCCAGCCAGTGGGATACCGCCCTGTTGGCAGTGCAGAGCTGGGGGGCCGAATCGCAACCGTGGGTCGAGGTATCGGCCGGAGCTGCCACGACACGCCAATATCTGGACCCGAACGCAATCGGCATCCGTTGGTTGAATGTGAGCGGACTGCGGGCGCAGCTGGTCGCGGGGGCGGAGGTAACCCTCCGCGCTCACGCTGTGACGCTCGGCGGGGAGGATGCGACGCTGCGTCTGTTCCAGAATCAGCTCGATCTGGGCCAGCGACTGCTGATCGTTGCGCCCCACCCTGACGATGCCGAGATCGCAGCCTTCGGTTTATATGCCGGACGCCAGTCGACCGTCGTGACCGTGACGGCCGGCAATGCCGGGGCCATGAACTACCGCGCCCAGGTTGCGGATCCGCCGGAGCATTATCGACTCAAGGGTTATCTGCGGGCGGTGGACAGTGTGGTCGTGCCCTGGCAGGGCGGGATTCCACCGGAGCGCGCCTACAACCTCGGGTATTTCGACGGTCGCCTCGACGCCATGTATGCAGCACCAGCGCTGACGGTCCCCGAGGTCTACGGCCCCAACACCGATGTCGCGCCTTACCGCCGTGCCAACCTCAGCTCGCTGTTGCCGAACGGATCACGTACCAACACCTGGAATCACCTCGTCGAGGACCTGGTCGTAGTTCTGCGCAAAGTGAACCCGGCAACCATCGTCATGCCCGATCCGCGGCTCGACAGTCACCTCGATCACGAGTACACGACAGTAGCGGTCGTGCAGGCTCTGGAACAGTGGAATCGTGATGCGACCTTCCTGCTGTACACCAACCACGCCGGGGGCAACCGCTATCCTTATGGGCCGGCGGGGAGCGTGACCTCACTGCCGCCGCTTGAGCCCGCGGCTGCGGACATCCTGCTGCAGAAGGTGTTCTCGTATGAGACGGATCCGCGGTTGCAGATCCGCAAGCTCTTCGCGCTGGAGTCAATGCACGATCTGCGGCTGTCGCCCGAAGAACAGAGCACTTGCGATGCGCCGAATGTCCAACATCGCACTGACGACTATCCGCGGACGTACGAGGAAGACTATTTGCGGCGGGCGGTGCGCGCTAACGAGATCTTTTATGCATTCGACCGCGCCGGGGTTCGGGAACTGGTGCGTGGATTCCTGGAAAGCGGAGCCAGGACTCGCGCTGCTCAATAAACCGTCAACCGATCGAAGCGGCTGCCGCCGGGGAATGCTTACTGAGAATGCGCGCCTTGGCCGATTCGTACTGCGGCTCATCCAGCACTCCGATCTGCCTGAGCCGACCATGTTCGCGCATTTCGTCGCGGAGGTGAGCAGCCTTGGTTGTGCGGCGAGCCGCGGCGGCAAGCCGGACGTGTGCGGCCACCTTCGCCATGAAGTGCCGCAGGCGACGCACGGTTCCGAGCCCCCCGGTGCAATCCAACACTCTGGCGGCGCCCACCGAGCTGAGCAGCCTGACGGTCTCGGTCGTCCGATAGGCCGCCAGCAGCGTCGTCATCGCCCACGCTCCCATCACGGTGGCGCAGAGGGGGACTGAGTATCGTTGCCACCACTGCGGCGCCGAGGAGGCGAGCTGGAGGATTCCGCACGCCAGGGTTGTCAGCAGGAGAGACGCCGTAATCCACCGCCAGGCGATATGCCGCGAGACGCACGGCGTCTCGACGAAGCGCAGATCGAGCACATATTCAAGAGTGCCGGAGCGCGAGCGCGCGCGCACCGCCAGGTAGTAGTAATCGATGATCTCGAGCTGCGTGAATTGCCCGCGCAGTCGACTGCGAAATGCCACACTCGCGTGCACCTTGCGTGCAGCACGAAGATCGGGCACTTGCTGGACGTCCGACTCGAGCAGGATGTGTTCAGCTGCCGGGATACGGGTAACCGCCGCTGTGCGCATCACATCGCTCCGACCACGTTCATGAAGATGCCGTGGCTCTTGAAGCTCATATCCGTCAGATCTTCCGAAAAATTAGTGAAGTTGTACCCGAGCCCCGCCTTCACATGCTTGCCGAGATGACGATAGAAAGCGACCAGCGCCCCGGAGCGGGTTTGGTTGAGGTCGGGCATCTCGAGCGTGCGGCCCTCGACCATGCCCTCCCACTCCTGGCGGAAGTGCCAGTCGACGCGCACGATGTAGAGTTGCGCCGTGTTGTCGAAGAATTGGGGGTTTACACGCTCGAGGCTCGCCTCGCCCGTGCGGTACGCGTATTTCCCGCCGACCGTCCACTGCCGGGTGAGGTCATAGCTCACATCGATGGATGCGATGCGACTCTTCTGTATGAACTGCGCCGCCGTGTCCTGCGGGGTAACCTGTCCGGCCGTTGGGACATTGTAGAAGTATGTGTACTTGCCCAGCACGTCGAGCCGATCGCTCTGCACCGGGCGGTACCCGTAGCCGACCACCGCCTGCGTGTAGCCGCCGTCATAGAACTGTCCCTGAGAGGCGTTGCTCATCGAGTGGTCGAGCTTGCCGAGCAGCCTCCAGTCGGGTGTGAGCTGGTACTTGAAATTGTTCCTGAACAGCCAGGTCTTCAGTTTGGTGTAGCTGGTCGCGTCCGGTTGCTCCATCTCATCATCCCGATACTCGACGCCGCTCGAGAACTGGATCTTCTCGTGGCCGTAGCCGACGCGGATGCCGCCTGCCTTGCGCTTCGTCTGGGCGTCGGTCTGGCTGTCGACGAGCGTACCGACCTCCGCGTTGGCGCCGAGGTTCCAGCGATCGTCGGGCCTGAGCGTCACGCCGGTCGCATGCGTGAGGCCCGACGCCGAGTCGATGTCCTGATAGCGCTCCTCGACATACACACTGCTGCTGTCCGTCAGGCGCTCTTTCATCCCTGAGACCAGCGTGCCCTGGCGCTGGAACAGGCCGGTATCCGCGAGCTCGTTCTCCAGTGAGTAATTGAGGTACAGCGTCGTGTGCTCCGAGACCAGGTAGCTGGTGCCGAGCTTTCCACCGGGCCCGAGATTGCCGCCGGACGCTTCCGCATCGACCCGCAGCGCGTCGGTGACGCGATACGACCCGCCGACACCGCCCCGTCCGTTGTCCTCCCGGTCACCGCTCTTCGAGACGGTGTCCTGCGCGAAGGTGTAGGCGCGCCATCTGGCGAGTGAGTCGTACCCTAGCTGCGCCACTACATCGGTGCGCTCGCCCTGTTGCTGCGTCGCCGGCACGAGCGGCGAGTTGTCCTCACGGTCGTCCCGGCGGACGCCGCTGCTCACGCTCCAGTGCTTGCTCAGCTTGTAGGCGAGGTCGAGCTCCGCGGCGGTGGTCGTGAGTCCCTCTTCCTGCGCCTTGCGGTCCGCCTTGGCGTTGACGCTCCAGCGGTCGCCCATCGGCAACGTCAAAGTGCCGCCGGAGTAGTCGGTGGGAGTCAGAGTGTCGAATCCGGGCGCGGAATAGCCGGCATCGAGATGCTGCGTGTAGTACGTCATCCGGCCTTTGGTCCCGGCCAGAATGTCACCGAGCCCGAGGCTGACATCGGCACGGTATGCGTCAGCATTGGCGTTGGCGAAAGAGGCTGGGTTGTAGCTCGTGAAGCCGAAACCCCCGTCGTTCGAATAGAACGAGGAGGACGCGAGCCCCTCGCTTTTCCCGCTCTGCAGCTTCACCCAGGAGTCCGCGCTCCTGCGCAGCAACACGTCCGCGCCCCGGACGCTGCTGCCGTCGACCCCCATGTCGTTGGAGCTGGCCGTGACACCAAGCCGGACATAGTTATTGATCCACGCATCAGCCTGGCCACCTGTGGTCCAGGTGTGGATGTCCGAGAAGGCTGGCGTGTATTCGTAACGGACCACCAGGTATGCCAGCTGCCCGCTGAGCCCGCTGGTGCGAACCAGCAGGTTATCGGCCGCGGTCGAGGACAACGGCTCGGCGAGGACGATCCGCCCCTGCAGGTAGTCGATCTCGTAGTCGATGGAAGGCCGCAGATTCACGGTTCCCATGACGAGTCCGGAGTCCTTGTCGCGCAGCTCGATGCGCACCTGCTCCGAGCCGGTGAGAATGTCCTGCTCGCGCAGGAAGTAAAGCGAGCCACCGGTTCCCTGGAACTCATCGCGGCCCGCGATCGTGCCCGGCTGGGCGGCGAACCCATCGAGCGTAATGCGCTTCTCACCGAAACTCGTCGTGCTGTCGGAGAGCCAGTGGATATTTCCGCCGTACAGCCCGCGGTCGACCTGCGTGAGCTCGTTATCGAGGTAGTTGATTCTGAAGTTGCCCCACAGTCCGTAGTCGTCGTGGTGCTCGGCCTTGACGTAGAACTTGCCGAGTGTCGGAGCGAGCTCCTGCACGGTGCTGTCGTCGCCGTAGGTCGGGTAGTAGTAATCGGGGTCGATGCGGCGGAACAGCGAGTCGGGCGCCTTGTTGAGGAAGTCGCTGAACAGATCCTTGAACGGCTCCTCGCGGGTATCCGCGCTCGCCGTCACCTTCCAATCGTTGCTGAATTTCTGCGTACCGAAGAATGACAGGCTGCCGTAGGCCTTGGCGTCGTAGTCGAACGGGGCGTTGGCACCCTGCATTTCCTGCTCGGTGGTGGTCGTGTGATTCTTCGAGAGCGTCAGGTCCGCCATACCGAAGAAGAAGCGATCTTTGGGCTTGAACTCGAGGTCGCGCAGGTAGAGCGTGCCATTGCCGTCCTGATCGAGCACGGCCACCTCGACGGTGTGTACTCCGTTGGGCAGGACATCCTCGGCGACGAAGTTGCCCTTCGCATCGACCGGCACCTGGTGGCCGGCCACCCATACCGTGTGCCCGGGAGGAATGCCGCCACCGTGCACCGTTACCGTGCCGCCACTCACCCGGATGTTCTGATCCGCAAGCGTGCTCTCGCCGTAGGCGGCAAGCAGTTCCGGCTCTGTGCGCAGGACCGGCGCGGGCTGCGCGGCGGGCTCCGGATCCTGCGCCGCGAGGACGAACCTGCCGTCGGAGGGGTCAGCGTCGAATACTGCCGCCAACAAGCTGCCCATCGCCGGGCCGCCAGCTTCGGCCGGAGAACTCGTCTTGGCAGGTGCGCGCAGCGCGGGCGGCGCGGCGCCGCTCCCGCCCTTCGCCCCGGCGCCGGGGGCGTCATTCCCGGGTGGCTTGGTGTTGCCGCCGGAATCGTTCATCTCGTAATCGCCACCGCTCGGCGGCCCGGCCGTCGGCCTGTCGGGCGCGCGCGATCCATCGTCAACCATCCAAAGGGATGCAGGCTTCGTTTCGTCGAATTTGCCGTCCTTGCCATAGGCACGGACCAGGTACTTCAGCTCCCGCCCCGCCGCGGAGAGCTGCTGCGCGAGCGGCTGCCACTCGACGGAGCCGTTCGGATCGATCGGGACTACGGCAAGCGGCGTGCTCTGCGCGGAACGTCCGGCCTCGAATATCCGCACCTCCGCGCGCGCGATGAAGGCCGCGTAGTTGGTGTACATCTGAAAGCGCACCGGCGCCGCGATCAGACCCTCGACCGGGCTGCGCTGGAACTCGACGACGCTCGGGGCGACCGCAACACTCAAGCGGCGTCGTGCCTTGAGATCGTCGAACTGGAAGCGGATGTCCGCCTTGTCGAGAGCGACGTCCGTGCAGCGCTGCACGTCGGCGGAGCTCCTGCCCGGATCGTCGATGGGCACACCGTCCACGGTGATGTGCATGGTGTTGACGCCCAGGGGGTTCTGCGGTGTGAGCTCGTGCGTCAGTGGCGTGACCGTCACGCCCTCGTAGTCATCGAGTATGGCGGGCTCGTCGTAGACCACCTGAACCACGACATACGAGGACTCGCCCTGGGTGAAGCCTACGTTGACGACGTCGCTCGACTGCACGAAGCCCCGGCCTTCGTGCTCAGCCTGCGAGGCGGAAAGATGCATCTGCTCGGTGACGAGCTCCATGGCTCGACGCGCCCGGGCGGCCGACAGTCCCACGTCATCGCCATACACCGCGGCGGTGCGGCGATCGAGCGGCTCATTGGCCGTATACCCCACGAAGCGCAGTCGCACGTTTGACTTGTCGCGCACATCGGCCATGGCGCGCCGCAGGCTTTCGATATAGCCCGGCGGGATGATGGCGCGCCCATTTGTCAGCTGCAGGGGCGCCAAGCTGCCCCACGCCGGCTCATAGACCTTCGTGATTATTTCGCTGCCCGGATTGGGGCACATCTGGGGCTCGTCGGGCAGCTCCCGCAGCGGGTCGTCGTACCAGAACTGCACCTCGATGCGGCGATTAAGGGCACGGCCCTGGGCGGTGTCGTTCGGGGCGAGCGGCGCCGCGGCGCCGCGGCCGTCGCTCGTCACCGCGGTGCCCGGGAGCTTCAGTGCTTCCTGTACAGCGAGCGCCACGCGGTGTGCCCGTGCTTTCGAGAGCGCGAGGAGATCGCCGTAAATGCGCGCATCGCGCTCCGACAATGCCACCTGGTCGGTGTAGCCGATGAACTTGACCACCACGCTCGACTTGTCGCGCAGGTTGTTCAGCGCCTTTCTGATGTGCTCGATGAACTCCGGGGTCACCTGCACGTTGTCCTCGCCGTAGTGCAGGGGCGGGACGACATTGCTCAGGCGGGAGCGCCGCGCCGCACCTTCCTTGAAGCGCAGCTTGCAGAGCGTCTGCACGCGGCAGACCTTGACCTGCTTGATCTCCTCTCGCACCAGCACCTCATCGTTCGCCTCGCGCGCCTTCGGCTGGTCGTACCAGACCTCCACCTCCACGCGGCGGTTGAGTGCGCGCCCGGCGGCGGTGTCGTTGGAGGCAATCGGGTGGGTATCGCCGGCCCACTCGTACTCGACCGACTCCGGCTTGAGCTGCATGGCCCGCTTGAGGAATTCAGCCACCTCGCCCGCGCGCTCCCGCGACAGTCCGGCGTTGTCCCCGAACGTGCGGGCGAGCGCCGGGGAAAGCGGCTGGCTGTCGGCATGGCCGACCAGATGCAGCCGTACGTTGCGGCGATCGCGCAGGGCGTCGAGCGCTTTGCGCAGCGTATCGAGGTAATTGTCCGGAATCCGCGCTACTCCGGAGTCGAAGTGAATCGGCGGAATGACGTTCTTGAGCTTCACGGTCTCGAAGCTCTCGGCGAGCACCGGCCGCGGCTTGAGCGTGTCACCGGCCTCGGTGTTGATCTGTGCCGGGTCTCGCGCCCGCGGCGTGAACGGCTGCTCCATGGGCAATTGCCGCTCGATCGCGCTGCCGAGCGGCGAGTCCCCGACGGTCTGCGCCTGTGCGCTCATGGCGATGAGCGTCAGGCAGCTGAGGAGCCAGGCGCTGCGCTTGCGGATGCCGCTCACTTGGCACCCCGCAGTCGCTCGACGGGTTCCTTGGGTGGACTGCCGCGCAGCCAGTAGACCTCGCGCTCGATCGTGAGCTCGTAGCAGCAGTTCATCGCCCGCCAGGCGTCGCTGATCGACTTGGCAACCGCTTCGAGGCGCTGGTCGACCAGCAGCTTGTCCTCGACGTCGCCGAGATATGACAGGTGCAGGACCGATCGCGACTTGCGCAGCTCCGCAAGCAGCAGGTCCAGCCTCGGCCGCCATTGCGGGCGCATGTCGGTGGTGCCCGGCTCGAACACCGCATCCGAGAGATCGAGACCCACGACGCGATGAATCGAGGCGCCGAACTCGAAGCGCAGCGCCTTGCCGCGCGTTGCGCGCTCCACGAGCACCGGCGGCGTCGTCGGTCGATAGCCGCTCGGCAGCGTGCGGTCATCGAGCTTGAGCGCGAAGTTGCTGCCCCGGCCCTCGAGCGGCGTGATCGCACAGGTGATGTGGAAGCGCCCGA
>Ga0335069_10002067_pt1 | contig 31363 bp, 30 predicted proteins | sample Lox_Sample_11_FD_206714 | JGI IMG/M metagenome (GOLD analysis project Ga0335069, IMG submission 206714) | Soil microbial communities from Loxahatchee National Wildlife Refuge, Florida, United States - Lox_Sample_1.1 | ecosystem: Environmental > Terrestrial > Soil > Wetlands | place: USA...
CCAGTCCTTGGCAAGCGCCTTGGCGGTCTCGATGTCCGAGCCGGTCGGCTGCATCTTGTCGTCGGTCATGCCGTAGGGCGGCACGCCCAGGTCGACGGCAATTCTGATCTTGCCGGACTTCTTGATGTCGTCGAGCGCATCGGCGCTCGCCGATTGCGCGATGCCCATCATCGCCAGCGCCGCGACGGCGGTGGCCAACAGTGCTCTCTTCATCGTTTCCTCCCGTTCGCTCTTGTTGAACGCTAGCGACCCATATCCATGTCGGCGAGCTTGGCAACGCGACGCCGGAATTCCTCTTCGGTCGAAAATTCTGCGGCGAGATATGCCGTGATCAGATCCTTCGCGAGCCACGGACCGACGATCTGCGCGCCGATGCACATGACGTTGACGTCGTCGTGCTCGACGCACTGATGCGCGGAATGCACATCATGGCAGACCGCAGCGCGGATACCCTTTATCTTGTTCGCGCCGATCGAGGCCCCGACTCCGGTGCCGCAGACCATCAGGCCGCGCTCGGCCCGGCCAGACGTAATGGCGCAAGCGACCTGCCGCGCGATGTCGGGGAAGTCGACCGGCCTGGGGTCGTAGGAGCCGACATCCTCGACCTCGTGCCCGAGTTCGCGCAGGAAGGCGAGCAGCTCCGCCTTCATGGGAAAGCCCGCATGGTCCGAGCCGACGACGATCCTCATCTCGATGGGTTTTGGTTAGTCCGTGGTTTGACCAGTCTAGCGTGGCGGCGGCGAGGACGCAACCGACCCGGCTTAGCCCATCGCGTAGATCCCGACTGCGTTGTCGTGGAAGAGGGCGCGCTGCTCCGCAGGCGAGAAGTCGCGGACGATCTCGCGGAAGCCGCGGTAGATCGTGACGAGCGTTGCGCAGAGGCTGTCGACTGGGAAGTTGCTCGCGAACATGCAACGCTCGACGCCGAAGTGGTCGATCGTCGTTCGTACGATCCCGCCGTTCGCGGCGACGGTCCACGCGGCGCCGGGTTGGCCAAGCCCGGAGATTTTCACCGTCACGTTCGGGCAACCGGCCAGCGCCGCCATCGCGCGCTTCCACCCGCGAAGGCCATCCTCACTGCGGTCCGCAGGCAATCCGGTGTGATTGAGGACGATGCGCGCGTCGGGATACGCCGCCGCGAGCTGCGCCGCCTCGTGCAAGTGCCACCACGGCGTCTGCAGGTCGAAACGCAAGCCATTGCGAATGACTTCCGCGAAGCCCGCTCGCCACTTGGCATCCATCATGCCACCCGGAGCTCCGTCGTTCGGTGACGGATTGGACCGCGGCTTGTGACGCACGCTGCGCACGAAAGAAAATGCGGCTTGCCGCTCGAGAACGCGCGGAGCGTCGTCATGGTCGAGCCAGGCTTGTGCGACGGCGACGGTCGGGAGGCCGTGTTCGCGGCGAAGGTTCTCGACATAACGCATCTCGCCAATCGGATCGCGCGGATTCCACTCGGCCTCGACATAGACCGATTTCACGACGCGGAACGGAGCGGCATCCTTGCGATAGTCCGGCGGGAGATAGCGTCGCTTGACGGCGGAATAGTCGCCATAGCGAAACGGAATCTGGGGCTCGTCGTTGAGCCACGGATAGTAGTGGGTTGTGGGATCCCAGAAGTGCTGGTGCGCATCGACGATGTCCATCGCGGCCTCGCTCGGGGTGCCAGCCTTCTTATTGCCTGCCGACGGTCGACCCGAACGCTCCTCCGGCTGGCCGACGTTCTGGATCAAAAACAGCCCGGCTCTTGGTCCGAACGCGACCCGTTTGCGCACAGGGCATACCTTCGGTGACGAGTATAGGACAGAAGGCAGGGCGGGCGTTGAGCCGTCATCCTTCGGGTTGGGGCAAACTATGCTCGCTGCGTGCGCTGGCCCGCAATGATGACTCGACGCGGTTCGGCAGGTCGTGAACTTCGCCGGTTTCCCCAGGCTCGAGCCGTAGAATTGGCCAAGACCCCCTGCGCCGGTGGCTTTCCGGCGCGGAAGTCCGGCGTGATCCGCGGCCGTTGGATGCGCTCGAACCGGACATGCGCGGAAGGCGATGCGATATCCTCGTTGTCACGGCTAACGTGAGGATTTACGATTGCGGGCCAGAGGTGATCGCACCCGTGTGCAAATGCCAGAGTTCCTATACCTGCTTGTCAACTACCCGGTCTTGATCGCGGGCCCGATCCTGATGTTCGCGGGGCTCGCGGTTTGGAGTCGCTCGCGCACGGCGTGGGTCACCGCCGCCGCGTGGGCCTTGTATCTTCTTTACGAACTCGGGATGCACGGCGGCGTACTCTGCAAGGAAGCTTGCGACAAGCGCACGCCGCTTTATTTCGTCTACCCTTTGTTGGCCTTCTTGTCGCTGGTTGCGACCGTGCAAGGCTATGTACGCATTCGAGACAAACGCCTTCGCGAGCGCCAGCGAGGGGACCGACGCTGATCAAGATCGGAGTCGGCTGCGATTTCGCGCTATGCGTTGCCCCGGGCCGTCAATCCGCAGGTCCCCGGTTCGCGCCCGGGCGAGAAGCCGGATTCACGTCAATTCCGTGCACGACTCGGGCTCCGCCGATGAGGCGAAGCACAATCGACAAAGCGGGGACTTCGAATGCCGGCACTGAGAATGGAGACGGCAGTTCTGGTGATCGACGCTGCATTGCGCAAGGGGGCCGAGCTCGGTTGCGCACCCTTGACCGTCGTGGTGCTCGATGCCGGAGGCCATGACATCGCCCTGAAACGCCAGGATGGCGCGGGGATTCTGCGGGCCGACGTTGCCCGCGGGAAGGCGTGGGGTGCGTTGGGAATGGGCTTCGCCAGCCGAGAGCTCGCGGACCGGGCGCAGAAGTCTCCACATTTCATTAATGCGTTAGCGGCGGTAAGTCAGGGGAGGGTGGTGCCTGTTGCGGGCGGCGTCCTGATCCATGATCCGGCCCGCAACGTCATCGGAGCCGTGGGCATCAGCGGCGACACCTCGGATCGCGACGAAGACTGCGCGATCGCCGGCATAAAAGCGGCGGGGATGCAGCCTTAGGCGTTACGACGCGCCTATTCGACCTGGTCGAGGTACGCGCCATACCCTTCCGCTGTCATGTCGTCGCGATGGACGAAGCGCAGCGAGGCAGAATTGATGCAGTAGCGCAGCCCTCCTTGATCCGGTGGTCCATCTTTGAACACGTGTCCGAGGTGGCTGTCGCCGGCGGCTGAACGGACTTCGGTACGGATCATTCCGTGGGAAGTGTCGCGCAGCTCGTTCACGGCGGCGGCAGCGATTGGCCGCGTGAAGCTCGGCCATCCGCAACCGGATTCGAACTTGGCCGACGAGGCGAACAGCGGCTCGCCGGACACCACGTCGACATAGATTCCAGGTTCGTGGTTGTGGAGAAGCGCGCCGCTGCCGGGCGCCTCCGTGCCGTTCTGCTGCGTCACGCGATATTGCTCGGGCGTCAGGCGTGCGATCGCCTCTTTCGTCTTTCGATAGTCGGGCAAGGTTTCCTCCTGGATGAGACGCTCGATGGCCGCCGCCGCGGAAAAGCCATCAGTTCCGGCCTCCTTGCGCCGGCGTGGGTGCGACGTCGATATAGGGATACATCGCCCACAGCGCCGAGCGGGCGCGAAGCCCGCGCACATTCGGCGCGGTGAGGTACATGTAGTCGCTCGACGGCAGCAACCGAACCGGCGTGATTGCATCGAGCCGCTCGAAGATGCGCCGGTACACCGGTGCGCGTTCCGGTCCCAGCGGCGTAGCTCTGAGACGATCATAGAGCGCGTCGTATTCGCGGTCCTGGATGCACGCCATGTTGACCGACCCGTTCGACCGGCCATAGAACGCGAGCAGCATGTTCGACCCCTCCGGCCAATCGAAAGCCCAGCCGCTGGTGTCCTGCAATTGATAGTGACAGGTCTCTTGGCGGGATATCACTTCGAAGCGAGGCAGGGCTTCGAAATTGAAGCGAACGGCGACGCGGTCGAAGCTTCGCTTCAGGAATTCGGAGAACTGGCGGTCTTTCGAGCTGTTTCCCACTTGAAACGTCAGCGTCAGCTCGCTGCCATCCGGGCGAAGGCGATAGCCGTCGGGGCCCTTCCGAAAACCGAAGCGATCGAGCAGCGCATTTGCGGTCGTCGGCTCGTACCGGATGGGATAGACATACGAAGGATCGTGGCCGACGATGTCCTGCGGGATCCAGTTCTTCGGGATCCTGCCGCTCCCGTTCAGGATCACGCGGACATACTCGTCGTCGTCGATCGCCATGGCGAGGGCACGACGCAGCGCCATATTGGCAGGCGCCAGACCCCCGATCCCCGGATCGCGCAGGTTGAACGAGAACCAGTTCTGATCCTGTGTGGGCGCGCGGACCAGCTTGAAGCCGCTGCGTGCAAGGCGCGGCGCGAGGGCGTCCCTTTCGATCGCAGCCGGCGGAGCAGGGATGACGTCCACTTCGCCTCGCTCGAGGGCGAGCAGCCGCGTCGTGGGTTCCGGGATCACGAGCCACTCGACGCGATCGCTCAGCGGATAGCGCCGTCCTCGCAATTCATTCGCCCACTCGGGGTCGTTCGGTCCCGGCGTCGCCACGTCTTCCCAGTGCACCACACGATAGTTTGGATTGCGTTCCAGCACGAGGCGAATACCGGGCTTGAATTCGCGCACGACGTACGGGCCGCTACCGGTTGGCTTGCGCGCGAACTCGTCGCCGTCGGCCTCGACGGCTTCGCGCGGCACGATGCTCAGGTCCGGATTCGCCAGGAAGTAGACGAATGCCGGATCGGGCTGGGTGAGGCGGATGCGCAGCGTGTAGCGATCGAGCGCGACCAATCCCGGCACCCTGGCATCGTAGTCGAACCGCGCGCCGGTCTTCGCGGCACGCGCGCCCAGCTCGTCGAGCCCTTCGATCTTGCCGGTAATCAGAGACGCGATCGGCGAGCGCAATGCGGGATCCATGAATCGCTTCACCGAGTAGACGAAATCCTCTGCCATCAACTCGCGAGGGCGGCCGCCGAACGCGGGGTGCGGAGCAAAGTAAATCCCGCGGCGGATCGTTACCGTGATCTCCTGCCCGCCGGCCGAAACGTTCGGGAGTGCCGCCGCAGCCAACGGGCGCAGTCGGGCCGGCCGGGCGAGATAGTCGTAGGTGTAGAGCTGATCGAACAGTGTCCCCGCTGCCGCCTGCGAGCGCGAGTCGGGGGCGCGTGCCGGGTCGAGCGTCTCGATTGCGTTGTCGACGATGCGAAGCGTCGATCCGCTTGCGAGCGACGCAGATACCGTCGCGAGGACGAAGCCCGATGCGCCGGCGAGCCGCATCAACCGCGCACGCACGCCATGCTCGCGGTCGGCGCAGCGGCTCATGCTCGAGAGTCCCTCGTTTGTGGCGGCAACGTCGGGAGCGAACGACTTCCACGCCATCTCGCCTCCATAGCTCAGTGTCCGGACCCCATGAATGGACGCTACCCGGCGGCGCTCGGCGGGTCAAGAAAATGCGGGCGGCTCGGCGGGGCAGGTCCGGGCGGGCCCCGGCCCGCGAACCCGGGCCCGAGTTGATTTCCGGGGAAACCTGTTATACCATCGTACCATGGTAACAATAGAGCGGGTGCAGACGGGTGTCCGGATGGAGAAGCGTCTGCTCAAGGTGCTGAAGGCGCTCGCCGAGTATCACGATCTCTCGCTCGGCGACCTGCTGGAAGGCATCGTGCTGCACGCATTCGAAGGGAGGGCGCCGTTCGGGGCCGACTCGATGCGGCGGATCGCCGAAATCAAGAAGATCTACGGCCTCGATCTGAACGCCTCTCATGCGCACAAGCTCAGGGAAGTCGAACATCGCGACAAGCAGGCGCGGCGGGGCCGCAAGTGAGCAAGCGCGCCGGAAGGCATTCTTGTTTGGCGGGCCGTCCCCCTGGGGGTGCGTTGCCCCTTATGAAAGACCGCGAATTCGTCGCTGCAGTCGAAAGTTGCGCTGTCTCATGCAGCGAATTCGGTCACGCCGAGCATGTGCGGCTTGCGTGGATCTATTTGAGCAGCCACTCGCTGCTCGAGGCAATCGATTGCTTCACCCGCTCGCTGCAGCGCTTTGCAGCGCACTGCGGCGCCCCGGACAAGTATCACGAGACGATCACCTGGGCTTATCTGCTGCTGATCCACGAGCGCATGCGGCGCGACGACGCGCCGAGCGCATGGGAGGGGTTCCGCGCAGCGAACGCGGACCTCTTCGATCGGCGGCCATCGATCCTGGAACGCTACTACGAACCGCTCACGCTCAGCTCCGATCTCGCGCGGCGGGTGTTCGTGCTGCCGGATAGGGGCACGCTGCCCGTCGGACCCTGATGGGCCGCGCCGGCCGATCGACCCCGCGTGATGCGTGCGCAGGCTACTCGAGCACGATGTTTCGTTCCCGGATGAACTTCGGCCAGAACGCCGTCTCGCCGCGCCAGTGAGCGGCCATCGCCGCCGGATCGGACGGCGTAGGTTCGATGCCAAGCTCGAGGAGCTGCGCCCGGACGGAGGCCGTGTCGATCGCCTTCTGCAATTCAGCGCTCAACCTGTCGACGATCTCCTTCGGCGTGCCTGCCGGCACGACCAAGCCCTGCCAGGCAGCCGCCTCGACGTCGGTGTAGCCGAGCTCCATCAGCGTCGGAACGTCGGGCATCGACGCGAGGCGCGTCTTGGAGAACGTCGCCAGAACCTTGAGCTTGCCGGACTTGATCATTGGGCCGCCTGCGGCCGCGTCGACGACGATCAGAGGAACCTGACCGCCGACGACATCCTGGACCGCGGGCGCCATGCCCTTGTAGGCGACGTGCGTGGCATCGAACTTCGCGCGCTGCTTGAGCATTTCCATCGCCAGATGATGCGGGCTGCCGACGCCCGGACTGGCGTAGTTGACCTTTCCCGGCTCCTTTCGCATTGCCTCGATCAGCTCCTTCGCGCTCGTATAGCCCGAGGCCGGGTTGACCGCCAGCAGGAGCGGAAACCGCGCCATCAGGCCCACGGGCACGAAATCCTTGACCGGATCGTATGGAAGCTTGCGGAAGAGCGCGGTGTTGAATATCAGAGTTCCGTTGTCGGCCGTGAATATCGTATAGCCGTCCGCCGGCGCCTTCGCCACCACCTCCGCGCCGATGATGGTCGCCCCGCCCGGGCGGTTGTCGATGAGCACCGGCTGGCCGACCTGCGTCGAAAGCTGCGTGCCCACGGCTCGGGCGAGCACGTCCGAGCCGCCGCCCGCGGGATAGGCAACGATCCATCGCAGCGCTCTCGACGGATAGGCATCCGCAGCCCAGGTCGCGGGGGTGAGCGAAGAAGCAGCCAACAGCAGACTCATGAGCACTGGATGCGAGGAAACCATCGATGCCTCAACGCTTTCGTGGTCGGGACACTGTTGCCGCGTGGGGCGCTTCAAGGCGGCGGGTAACGCAGTGTACAGTCGCGCGTGGCGGGGCACTCGTCGAAACGGCGAGAAAGGCATCCTCTGATGAGGTCGAGCAAGGTCATCCATGTAGTCAGTTGCCATGCCGCAGGCGAGGTCGGAGACGTGATCGTCGGCGGCGTTCCACCGCCGCCCGGCGCGACGATATGGGAGCAGTCCAGGTTCATCGCAACCGATCAGTCGCTTCGCAACTTCATGCTCAACGAGCCCCGGGGCGGCGTCTTCCGGCATGTCAACCTGCTGGTGCCGGCGAAGGATCCCACCGCCGCGACGGGCTGGATCATCATGGAGCCGTGCGATACCCCTCCGATGTCGGGTTCGAATTCGATGTGCGTGGCAACGGTTCTGCTCGAGACCGGGCTCGTGCCGATGCAGGAGCCGGTCACCAGACTGCGCCTGGAAGCCCCCGGGGGCATTGTCGACGTGACTGCGCGTTGCCGGGACCGCAAGGCCGAGAAGGTCTCCGTGAGGAATGTCGCGTCGTTCGCCGATCGACTCGATGCATCGCTCGAAGTCGAAGGAATCGGCACGCTGACGGTCGACACGGCGTATGGCGGCGACAGCTTCGTGATTGCCGATGCGAAGGCACTCGGTTTCGCGATGACGCCGGACGAAGCCCGCGATATCGCGCGGATCGGCGTGCGCATCACGAAGGCAGCCAACGCGCAGCTGGGGTTCGTGCATCCCGAGAATTCAGGATGGGATCACATCTCCTTCTGTCAGATCACCTCCGGGCTGGAGCGGAAGAGGGGCGCACTGACGGGAGTCAACGCTGTTGCAATCCGGCCCGGCAAGATCGACCGCTCGCCGTGCGGCACCGGCTGCTCCGCGCGCATGGCTGTGATGCATGCGAAGGGGCAAATGAATCCGGGCGACAGGTATGTCGGTTCGTCCCTGATCGGAAGCGTCTTCGAATGCGAGATCGAATCGGAAACGCGCGTGGGCGGCACGGCGGCGATTCGCCCGGTCATCTCGGGCACCGCCTGGATCACCGGTGTCCATCAGCACCTGCTGGACCCGACTGATCCATTCCCTGCGGGCTACCGGCTCTCCGATACATGGCCGCTCGAGTCGTGATGACGCCGAACCTCGGCGCCTCCTTCGATGTCATGCGCCGAGCAAGGCGCTTTGGTTCGCTTGCCCTGCGCGGAGCGGTTGTACGCGCCGCGGGGCGTTGTCGCCCTCACCTGACGATCGTGTTCGTGCGGTAGATCTTGTTCGTCAACTGGATGATGCCGTAGATCAGTTGTTCCGCCGTGTGGGGAAGGTTTCTCGACGACAATGAAGGTCGAAAATGGCGGACAAGGGGTCGTTCGGTCACGACCGCCCATCGATGAAAACACTGCTGATCGTCTACCACACGATGACCGGAGGCGCGCATCAAATGGCGCACGCGGCCGCGCGCGGCGCAGCGACGATCGGCGAGGTGCGAGTCGAACTCAGACGGGCGCAGGGCACCGCCGGCCAGGATATCATCGCCGCCGACGGATACGTCTTCGCGACTCCCGAGAATCTCGCAGCGGTCTCGGGAATGATGAAGGACTTTTTCGATCGCACCTACTACGCGGCGCTCGATCGCATCGGTGGCCGCCCCTATGCGATGCTGGTCTGCGCGGGGAGCGACGGATCGAATGCCGTGCGTCAGATCGAGCGCATCGCGGCGGGATGGCGGCTACGCAGGGTCTGCGAGCCGGTCATCGTATGCACGAAAGCGCAGACGCCGGAGGCGATTCTCGCGCCCAAGGTGATCTCGCCGGACGACCTCCGGCGATGCGAGGAGGTCGGAATGAAGCTCGCCGCGGGGCTCGCGGCGGGCGTCTATTGAAGCGTCAAGCAGCGCGGGCGGCGACCGGCAAAGGCAGCCATCCGCACGCGATCGCGCGATTGATCGCGCTCACGACGGCGAGCAGCGTCGCGGTCACAATATTCGAATCCATGCCGACACCGTAGAGCGAGCGGTCGGCGCCGACGCGAATCTGTACGTACGACACCGCCGAAGCATCCTCGCCCGCACCGATCGCGTGCTCGTGGTAGTTGAGCACGTGGATGTCGAAGCCGTAGGTTTCGCGCAGCGCACGCACGAAGGCATCGACCGGGCCGTTGCCGTCGCCGCTGACGGTCTGCTCGTGACCGTCGAGGACCAGTCGTGCGGTCAGGTGCTCGACACCGCCGCCGCTCGCGCCGTGCTGGGCGCGGTGGTCGATGTAGCGGATCGGCGAATTGGCGTTCAGGTACTCGCGATCGAACGCGGCGCGGATCTCGTCGGAGCGCAGCTCCTTGCCCGTCGCGTCGGTGATCTTCTGCACGACCTGGCTGAACTCGACCTGCAGCAGCCTCGGCAGCGACAACCCGTGGTCGCGTTCGAGCAGGTATGCGATGCCGCCTTTGCCCGACTGGCTGTTCACGCGAATGACGGCGTCGTAGGTGCGGCCTACGTCGGCGGGGTCGATAGGCAGATACGGCACGTCCCAGATCGCGGGGCCATGCTCGAGGAGTTGCGTGCGCTCGGCGAGGCCCTTCTTGATCGCGTCCTGGTGCGAGCCGGAGAACGCCGTGAACACGAGGTCGCCGCCGTAGGGGTGCCGTGGATGAACGGGAAGCTGGTTGCAGTCCTCGACGGTGCGGATGATCCCGTTGATGTCCGAGAAGTCGATCCCGGGATCGACGCCCTGAGTGAAAAGATTGAGGCCGAGCGTCACGAGGTCCACGTTGCCGGTGCGCTCGCCGTTGCCGAAGAGGCATCCCTCGATCCGCTGCGCCCCCGCCATCACGGCGAGCTCGGCGGCGGCAACGCCGCAGCCGCGATCGTTGTGCGGGTGAATCGACAGCACGATCGAGTCGCGGTACTTCAAATGCCGGCTCATCCACTCGATCTGATCGGCATAGACGTTCGGCGGCGCCATCTCCACCGTTGCAGGCAGGTTGATGATCGTCTTCTTCTGCGGCGTCGGCTGCCACACGTCGTTGACGGCGTCGCAGATCTCGGCCGCGAAGTCGAGCTCGGTGGCGGTGAAGCTCTCGGGCGAATACTGGAACACCCAATCGGTCTCGGGATAGCCCATCGCGCATTCACGGATCAGCTTCGCGCCGTTCACGGCGATGTCGACGATCCCCGGCCTGTCGAGCTTGAACACGACGCGCCGCTGGGTGCTCGAAGTCGAGTTGTACAGGTGCATGATCGCGCGCTTGACGCCCTTGATCGCGTCGAAGCTGCGGCGGATCAAGGCCTCGCGCGACTGCGTGAGCACCTGGACGGTAACGTCGTCGGGGATCAGGTTGTCGTCGATCAACTTGCGGATGAAGTCGTAGTCCGTTTGCGACGCTGCCGGAAAGCCGACCTCGATCTCCTTGTAGCCCATTTTCACCAGCAGCTTGAACATCCGAAGCTTGCGCTCGGGGTCCATCGGCTCGATCAGCGCCTGGTTGCCGTCGCGCAGGTCGACGCTGCACCAGACCGGGGCACTGGTGATCGACCTGTCGGGCCACGTCCGGTCGAAAAGCCCGATCGGTGCGAAGGGGCGATATTTCTGTTGGGCGTCCGTGTTCATGGGCGATCCTTCGACTCGATGCAAATGTGAATAGGCGCCGGCGCAAGATCGCGCCGCGCGGCGTTGCAGGCACTACTCGAATTGGAGGGTAGGTTTATGTGCGCGCGAGGCGCAGCAGCAACAGGCCGCCGAGGATGGGCGAGCCCGCACGACGCAGCAAAGCTGCACGACGGCCGCTGGCGGCGAGGAAGAAGATGCTGCTCATAACTTGAATGCTATCCAAAATCCGTCTCGTTCGCAACGCCCCCGGATTGCGCCGGGGCGCGTCGCGACCAATCGCTGCGGAATACGCGACGCGATCGGCTCCGACGGTCCGGTCGACGGAAGCGGGAAGCGTGCGGCCCTGATCGTGCGAGGTCAAGCGGGGCATCGGTTGACAGCGCCGCCCTGGGGCGCGAACCTGACGCCACTCCCGCGTCCGTCGCGGCAAGCGAGAACCGCCAGCCAATGAAGACCCAGATCCCGGCTCCGGACGCCTACCAGGAGATGCGCGAGGCGCTGCGCGATCTCTGCGGGCGCTTCGATTCCGCCTACTGGCAGAGGGTCGACGAGGTGCGCGGCTATCCGGACGCGTTCGTCGACGCGCTGACCGAGGCGGGCTGGCTCGCCGCGATGATCCCCGCGGAATACGGGGGTTCCGGCCTCGGGCTCGCCGAGGCTTCGGTGGTCATGGAAGAGATCAATTTCTGCGGCGGCAACTCGGGCGCATGTCACGGGCAGATGTACAACATGGGCACGCTGCTGCGCCACGGTTCGCCCGAGCAGAAGAAGCGCTATCTCCCGGGCATCGCGAGCGGAAGGCTCCGCCTGCAGACGATGGCAGTGACCGAGCCGACGACCGGCACCGATACGACGCAGCTGAAGACGACCGCCTCGCGCAAGGGCGATCGCTACCTCGTTAACGGTCAGAAGGTGTGGATTTCGCGCATCCAGCACTCGGACCTGATGATCCTGCTCGCGCGGACGACACCGCTTCCCGAGGTGAAGCGCAAGAGCGAGGGCATGAGCATCTTCGTCGTCGACCTGCACGAGTCCATCGGGAAGGGGATGACCGTCCGTCCGATCATGAACATGGTCAATCACGAGACCAACGAGGTGTTCTTCGACGAGCTGGAGATCCCGGCGGAGAACCTGATCGGATCCGAGGGCATGGGCTTCAAGTACATCCTCGACGGACTCAACGCCGAGAGGACGCTCATTGCCGCCGAGTGCATCGGCGATGCGTACTGGTTCGTCGACAAGGCGCGCCGCTACGCGAGCGAGCGCATCGTATTCGATCGGCCGATCGGGAAGAACCAGGGCGTGCAGTTCCCGATCGCCGACGCGTACATCGAGACCGAAGCGGCCAACCTGATGCGCTTCAAGGCCTGCGCGCTGTTCGACGCAGGCCGCCCGTGCGGCGGAGAAGCGAACATGGCGAAGTATCTCGCGGCGAAGGCGTCGTGGGAGGCGGCGAACGTCTGCCTGCAGACGCATGGCGGCTTCGGCTTCGCGCACGAATACGACGTCGAGCGCAAGTTCCGCGAGACGCGCCTCTACCAGGTGGCGCCGATCTCGACCAACCTGATCTACTCGTACGTGGCCGAGCACCTGCTCGGTCTGCCGAGGAGCTTCTAGGCGCCGGCTGCGCGCCACCCGCTCGCGCTACTTGGGCGCCTTGCGCGCTTCGGCGGCGATCCTCGGCGCGCGCTCGAACACGCGGTAATCCGCTGCCGTTGGCATGGCGCTCGCGGCAAACCGCATCCACGGACTCTTGTCGAGCAGCGGTCGGAACGACGCGCCCGGGGCGAGGATGAATCCGAGCCGGCGCGCGCCCTGCGCGAACCACAGCGAGTCGTCGACCTCCGGATGGCGCGCCCAGAGGAAGAGCCCGGCGTCCGGCATCGTCGCGAGCGTCCAACCCGCGCGCTCGAGACCCTGTGCCATCCGCATGCGGCGTGCAGCCAGGCGGTCGCGAACGCGGGCAACGTGCTTGCGGTACTGCCCACCGGCGAGCATTTCATGAATCAGTCGCTCGGCGAACGATGGCGTGGTCAACCCCGTCAGGAGCTTCATCTGCGTCAGCGCGTCGATCGCGTCGGGCGAGCCGACGACGAACCCCGAGCGGAGGTTTCCCGATAGCGTCTTCGAGAAGCTCCCGAGGTAGAAGGTGCGCTCGAGGCGGTCGAGCGCCGAAAGGCGGGGCGGCGCGTGCTCGGCAAAGTCGGCGAAAACGTCGTCCTCGATCACGTAGAAGCGGTGCTGCGCGGCGAGCTGCAGCAGCCGATGTGCGATCGCAGGCTCGATGTTCGTGCAGGTCGGGTTGTTGAGCACGGACATCGTGAAATACGCCTTCGGCGCGTGTGCGGTGACGAGCGACGCGATCACATCGAGATCGGGGCCGTCGCGTCCGCGCGGCACCGGCAAGAGCCGTGCGCCCGCGAGCTTCAGATGTCCGAAGAGATTGTAGTAGCCCGGATCGTCGACGAGCACTGCATCACCCGGCGCGACGAGATGGCGGATGACAAGGTCGAAGCCCTGTGTCACCCCGTTCGTCAGCAGCACCTGCTCGGGGCGGATCGCGATGCCCAGATCCGAGAGCCGACGCGCGATCGACTCGCGCAGCGGGCGGTACCCGAGTGCGACGCCAAAGTCGACGAGCTCCGGTCCACGCGATGCGACAAGGCGCGCGTGGCGGCGTATGCCCGATGCTTCCAGCCAGTCGTTCGGCAGGAGTCCTCCCGCGAACAGCCGATCGGCGGCGAGCATCGTGCGCGCCTCGTCGCTGCAAAGCTCGGCGATTAGGTTGGCGACATCGACGGCGCGATCGAGGCCGCCGGTGCGTTCGGACGCCGTTTCCGGGATCGCGGGCGCACACACATAGAAGCCTGAGCCGCGGCGCGACTCCAGATGACCCGACCCGACGAGGCGGTCGTAGGCCTCGACGACGGTGAATCTCGAAACGCGCTGTTGCGCCGCCAGCGTGCGAATCGACGGCAGCCGCGCTCCGGCACGCAGCAGGCGTCCGTCGATCTGGCGGCGCACCCCGGCCACGAGCTGCTCGACCAGCGGCACCGGCGTGTCGGGCTCGAGACGCAGATCGAGCATGAGTGTATTGGCGCGGAGACCGTAACAGTCAGTAACAGTACGATTAAAGTGTACCTTAAATCACCGTCGACTGTCTGCTAGTGTACCGGAATCTCCAAAAGCGTAACCAAGGAGCTCCCGATGCGAACGCTCAATCCGACCGCTGTCCTGATCGCCGTTGCCGCTCTCGGCCTGGTCGCCGGCTGCGGGGCTCCGGCCGCGTCGGACACGTTCATCGCGACCTCGCCCGGCCGGGACCGGATCGCGGTGGCGAGCGCGGGGATGCGCAACGTCCGCGTGCTCCGCGTTTTGGGAGGCAGCGTCGTGCGGGAGCGCGAGGTATTCGTGCCGGAGGGCGAGGCGGTCGCCGGTATCGCCTGGTCGGACGACGGCCGCGACGTGATCGTCGCGACACGCGGCGCCCGTTTGGTCGTCGATACGCGCAGCTGGTGCGTGGAGGATGCCAGCAGGCGCACCGTTGTCGATTCGACGCAACGCACGCGCGGATAGGGAGTCGTCCGCAGCGGGCGGAGCCGCAGCTTCACTCTGTCCGAGAGGACGACCGGAGGACACAAGCCAAGCCTGCGCCCGACGACGGCAGCCGCTACCGTCGGTGCGGCGGCTGCGATGCTACGGCTTCAGCACCTCCGCCACGAACGCGACCGTCGCGCTTCTCGCCTGAGGCAGGTTGATTACGGTGTGCGGTGCGCCCGGAATCAGCACGATCGTCGCCTTCTTGTTGTCCTTGAGTGCTTCGGCGCAGTGTCCCTTCCCCGCTGGGTTCCCGAGCCAGGGGTTCGCCGACGAGAAGAACGGATCGACCGAGCTGATGACGTTGAGCACGGGCTTGTCGGATTCGAAGCCGTTCTTCGGCTCGGTGACGAAGTAGTTCGATTCGCAACTCCACGAATAGACGATCCTGCCGGCGAAGTCCTTTCCGGTGTACCTCGCCACGGCGACGGATCCCTCGCTGGTGCCGGCAAGCGCGATGCGTGCCGGGTCGACCCACGGCTGCTTCGCCAGCGCGGCGAGCGCCGCGTCGATTTCGGATCCGCGCAGCGCGTGGATCTTTTCGTAGGTCGCTTTGTCGATCGGGGACGTGTACGTGATGCGGTCCGGCAGCACGAACGAATCCGGTGCGAGGCTCGCGACGCCGAGAGAAGCGAGCCAGAGCTGCCATTCTCCGATCGCTTTCAGGCCGAGGCCGGACGAACCGTGCAGGAAGATCACGACTGGAAAGCGCCCGTTGACGCTGGGCGCGTCCTTGAATTTGCCGGAGTACACGCCTTTGCCGGTCGCGGCCGCGGGAAGCACCAGCGTACCGTCGGCGACGGACGCGGCAAGGGAGGCGGCCGTGTGCTGCCAAGCAGTGCCTTTGATCTCGCCCGCGGGCGGCGTGGACTGGGTCGATGCGGGTACAGAAATCACGCAAAGTGCGCCGGCCGGGAATCCTGGTAGGAAGCGGGTTCGCAGGATCATTCGGGGGGATTCCATTCGCTGTGGTGGGAGGCGCCGCGGAAACGTTCGGCGCCGAGGGATACTACCGAGCCGCGTGCTGCCTAGCCCTTGACGCAGATCAGCGGCTCGACGCGCGCGACCTTGCGGGCGAGGCCTGCCGCGTCGGCCGCGTCGACGACCGCCGAGACATCCTTGTAGGCGCCGGGCGCCTCCTCCGCCACGCCGCGCACTGCGGGGCTCCTGATGACGATGCCGCGAGCGGCAAGATCGTCGACGATCTGCCGCCCGTTCCAGGTCTTCATTGCCTGGTGCCGGCTCATTGCACGGCCCGCACCGTGGCACGCCGAACTGAACGCGAGAGCTTCGGATTCCTTCGTGCCCGCGAGGATGTAGGAGGCCGTCCCCATCGAGCCGCCGATCAGCACCGGCTGGCCCGCAGAGCGCAAGGGCTCCGGAATGTCCGGGTGGCCGGGCCCGAGCGCGCGCGTCGCACCCTTGCGGTGCACGTAGAGATCGCGCGTGCCTTCCGGTGCGGTGCGTCTCGACCTTGCAGGTGTTGTGCGAGACGTCGTAGAGGAGCGGCAGATGCGCTCGCGGCAGGATCTCGCCGAACGCCTCGCGGACGAGATGGGTCAGGATCTGCCGATTCGCGAGCGCGCAGTTGATCGCCGCACGCATCGCGCCGAGGTACTCCTCGCCGACAGCCGAGCGGATCGGCGCGCATGCAAGCTCGCGATCCGGCAGCGTGAGCCGGTGCTGCGCCGCGGCGATCACCATGCGTTTCAGAAACTCGGTGCCGATCTGATGGCCGAGCCCGCGCGACCCGCAGTGGATCATCACGACGACGTCGCCCTTCCCGACGCCGAAGACGTCGGCGATCGCCGGGTCGAAGACCGCGGTGACCTCCTGCACTTCGAGGTAGTGATTGCCGCTCCCGAGCGTGCCCATCTCCGCGTGTTGACGCGTCTTCGCGCGCGGCGACACGCAACCGGGTTTGGCGTGTCTCATCTGGCCGTGCTCTTCGACTCGCTCGAGGTCCTCACGAGCGCCCCAACCCCGCGACACCGCTCACTGCGCGCCGCCTGAGAGCATCCGATCCATCTCCTGCTCGCTCAATCGGATCGCGCCGGTGCTTCCCACCCCTGCGGGTATGCGCTCGAAGAGGAGATTTGCGAGCTCGCGCTGCACCTTCATGACGTCGTCGCGACGCAGCCCCGTGTGGAGGCAGCGCACGCCGCACGAGATGTCGAAGCCGACGCCTCCGGCCGAGACCACGCCGCCGGCGTCGGGATCGAACGCCGCCACGCCGCCGATCGGAAAACCGTATCCCCAGTGAGCATCCGGCATCGCATACGAAGCGCGCACGATCCCGGGAAGCGTCGCGACGTTGACCGTCTGTTCGTAGACCTTGTGATCCATCTCGCGCAGCAACACTTCGTCGCCGTAGATCACCGCAGGGACGCGCATCGCCCCGCGCTGCGGGATCTCCCATTCGTACTCGGAGCGTCTCTTGAGCAGGTCGAGGTCCATGTCAGTGGCAGAGCATGGGGTCGTTCTTCTACACGTCGACGACGGTTTGCGCGACCCAAGTTCCGCTGCGGTCGCGGGCGACGCGCAGCGTGGTGTACGTCGCGCCTTTCACTTCGACCGCCGGATGGTGTCTTGCCACATCGGTCGGCTCTCCCCATGCCTCGGCGGTGACCCGCTGACCTTCGATCCTCACTCGAAAGCGACTGAAAAGCATTGTGCGGCTGTCCATTTCGTAAACGACGGCGTTGAGCCATTCCGCAAGGAGCAGCTCGTCGTCCGGCGCCTCGCACGAAAGCGAAACGCGCTCGCGGGGTTCGACGCTCTCGGGGTCCGCGATCACGGCGGTCAGCGCCAACGCCGCCTGCTCGAACGCGCTCTCCCGGGTCGCGCCGTAGCCGCGGACCCCGATATCGGCACCATGCTCGTAGTGCTCCCAGCGCGCGGAGGGATCCCGGGTCGCTTCTGCTGGACGCACGGCGCAATGAATCTCCGACCCGGACAAGAGCTCAGTTGCCTAGGCCGCGATCTCGCGCGCCCGGTAATACTCGCGACATTCCTCCTCGCGACCGCGGACGACGCGCCGTCCGGCCAGATCTCCGCGCTGCTCGGTGACGATCGTGCGCTGGCGTTCGGCGTGATCGTCGGCGTTGAAATAGAGCACGACCCAATCCCTCGTGCGTCCGAGCTCGTGGGCTCTCGCCGTATTCGAGTAGAGCGCGGTGAAATGCCAGTTTTCGCGCGACGTGTGCAATATCGGAAGCCACGCTTCGTTCCGCGGATTGAAGCGCCTCGGCGCGATCCTGGGCAGGGCGCCCGATCGCGCCTTGTCCAGATATTCGCGGTCAACGTCGATAAGAACGCCGACCGCGGGTTCCGCCGCAAGGGGTTCGGTTCCGCCGGGAAGCCGCCGCGACCTGCCGAGCATGTCCGCCAGCGCGGCGCGAATGGCTGCGACGCGGCGCGGACCGAGGCCCGGCACCTGCGCGAGTCGGCCCTCGTGACACGCGACCTCCAGCCCTTCCAGTGTCTCGACGCCGAGCGTGTCGTGAATCCGCCGTGCGAGCTCCGGGCCTATTCCCGGCACCGTACGGAACAATGTCATCGGGTCGAGGCTGCCGCGCAGCCGGTCGAGCTGCGACCAGTGCCCGCGCTCGAGCATCTCGGCAATCGCCGCCGCAATTCCGCCCCCGATATTAGGCAGCGCGTCCAGACCGGCGCGACCTTTGGCGGCAAGGAGCTCGCGCAGACTGCCGCGGAACTGCTCGACCGTCTCGGCTGCCCGTCGGTACGCGGCGACGCGGAAGGGGTTCGCGCCCTGCGCCTCCAGCAATCCCGCTGCCTGCCGCAACCGCTCGGCGACTTGCGCATTGACCGGGTCCGGCGTCGCCGACAACGCTGTCGGCGATCGCGAAACGGATTGGCTCGAGATCGCAGTCATCGGGAAGGCGCGTTCCTCGGCGGACTCTAACGTTCTCGTGACCCAAAGCCGTTGATTTCGCTCAACGTCTTTCCTAGGGAGTCTGCTAGGTTGATCGGTGCCCGCGCTGCGGCGCCGAGGGGTGTTGGTTTCCGGTTCGCCATTGCCTCGGGGTTTTGGTGCGCCCGGATCTGGGGAGTGAGGATGACCAAGCGTACGCTTGCGCTGTCCGGCGTCTATCGTCTCATCGAGCCGGGTCCCGTCGTGCTGGTTACCAGCGCGTCACGGCGACGGGCGAACGTCATGCCGATGTCGTGGCACATGATGATGGAGTTCGAGCCGCCACTCCTCGGCTGCATAATCAGCGCTCGAAATTATACGTTCGATCTGATCGAGGCGAGCGGCGAGTGTGTCGTGAACATTCCCACCGTGGACCTGGCGAAGAAGGTGGTTGCCTGCGGCAACACTTCGGGACGTCGAATCGACAAATTCCGGGTCTTCGGCCTGACACCGGTTCCCTCGTCGAACGTCGCGGCGCCGCGGATCGAGGAATGCTTTGCGAGCCTCGAGTGCAAGGTCGCCGACCGCAAGATGGTGACGAAGTACAACATGTTCGTTTTCGAAGTGGTCAGCGCGTGGCGTGATCCTTCGGTCAGGAAGCCGCGGACCCTTCATCACGAAGGAAGGGGAGCTTTCGTCGTGGGCAGCGACAGGATCAGGCTCGCGTCGAAAATGAAATAGGGCAGGCGCGACCGTAGCGATGCGCTCGAGTCATGCGACGCCGTTCGACCACGAGGCCGACGATCCTGCTGCACAGCGGCTGTTGCGGCTCATCGCGGAGATGCTTCGCGAGCTTCGTCCCGGCGCGCCGCTGCAACACGTCCGGCTCGAGGACTCGATCGAGCGAGACCTTGGCCTTGACAGCCTGTCACGCGCCGAGCTCAGGCTCCGGATCGAACGCAACTTCCGGATCCGGCTTCCCGAGCGCCTCGCGGTTGCAGCGCGGACGCCGCGCGACCTGCTCAAGGCGATCTCCGCCGCCGACTCGGGGACGGAGCCAGCATCTCTGCCGGGCGTACCTGTTGCGCCGCCCGAGCGCGTCGAAGGAACGCCGGAACGCGCGACGACGATGCTCGAGGCCTTTGGCTGGCACGTGGAGCGGCATCCGGATCGGATTCACATCTCGCTGATCGAAGGCGACGAGATCCGCGACACCCTGACGTACGCGCAGCTGTGGAACGCCGCCGGCGCCGTTGCGCAGGGTCTGGCCGCGCACGGCGTGCAGAAAGGTGACTCGGTCGCGCTGATGCTCCCCACGGGCAGCGCGTTTTTTCATACCTTTCTGGGAGCGATGCGCCTCGGCGCCGTCCCGGTGCCGATGTATCCGCCGCTGCGCTGGTCGGAAATCGAGGAGCATGTTCGCGGTCGAATGGCGATTCTCGCCAATGCGCAGGCGCGCGTGCTCGTCACCGTGCCGGAGGGCTTGTTCATCGGTCGAATCCTGAAGGCGCAGCTCCCGCATCTTGCGGCAGTCGCCAGCGTCGACCATCTTCGCTCGGCGGAGCAGCCTCCCCAGCCTCTCGTTCGAGGAACCGACACCGCGATGCTGCAGTACACCTCGGGCAGCACCGGAGACCCGAAGGGTGTCGTGCTGAACCATGACAACATTCTCGCGAACATCCGCGCGATGGGCGGCGCTGCCGCCGTGAGTTCAAGCGATCGATTCCTGAGCTGGCTGCCGCTTTACCACGACATGGGACTGATCGGGGCGTGGATGGGAACGATGTACTACGCCGTACCGCTCGTCCTGATGTCGCCGACCGAATTCCTCGGTCGTCCCGCGCGTTGGCTCCGCAGCATCCATCGATTCGGAGCCACCATCTCGGCGGGTCCCAACTTCGCCTACGAGATCGTCGCGTCGAAAGTTCGCGACGAGGACCTCGACGGGCTCGATCTCCGAAGCTGGCGGCTGGCCTTCAACGGCGCCGAGCCCGTACGGGCGGCGACGCTCGAGCGCTTTGCCGCGCGGTTCGCACGCTACGGCTTCGATCGCCGGGCACTCACGCCGGTCTACGGTCTGGCCGAAGCCACGCTCGGCCTCGGCTTCCCTCCGCTCGGCCGCGGTCCGCGCATCGATCGCATCGATGCGCGCGCTCTCTCGCGCGGGTGCGTTGCGAGGCCCGTTGCCGAGTCGGCGGCGAATCCGCTCGAGGTCGTCTCCGCGGGCCGGCCGCTCCCCGGCTACGAGGTCCGCGTCGTGGACGAGGCGGGGGCCGAACTGCCGGCGCGGGCAGAGGGGCATGTGGAGTTCCGCGGACCCTCGGCTACGAGCGGCTACTTCCGCAACGCGAAGGCGACGGCGTCGCTGTTTCGCGAAGATTGGCTCGATACCGGGGATGTCGGCTATATCGCCGACGGAGAGATCTTCCTCACCAGCCGCGCCAAGGACCTCATCAAGCGCGGTGGCCACAATCTCCATCCGTACGATCTCGAGGCCGCGATCGGCGAGATTCCGGGAATCCGCAAGGGCTGCGTTGCCGTGTTCGGCACAAGCGACCGGGCGGCGGGCACCGAGCGTGTGATCGTCGTCGCCGAAGCACATCGGCCCGGCGCGGAATTCGAAGTGGATTTGCGCAAGCGGATCGCGGACCTGGCCGGCATTCATCTTGGCGGCCCTGCCGACGAGGTGCTGCTCGTGCCGGCGCGAACGGTATTGAAGACATCGAGCGGAAAGATCCGCCGGGCTGCGTGTCGTGAGCTCTACGAGAAGGGACTGCTGCAGGCGCCGCGGCGTGCCGTATGGCTGCAGCTCTCGCGTCTCGTGTTGCAGGCAGTTGCCGCGCAGGGAAGGCGGGCCGTGCGGGCGTTCGGGCGGGGCGCTTACGGTTTCTATTGCTGGCTGCTCTTCGCGCTGGCGACCGTGACCGGGTTGCCGATGCTCCTGGTCATCAGGAGCGAGGAAGCGCGAATGTGGTTCGCTCATCAGCTGGCCCGCGCGGTGGTGCGCGCCTGCGGTCTATCGGTCACGGTCGAAGGCCTCGAGAATCTCCCGCAAGGCCGCCCGGCGGTACTCGCAGCGAACCATTCGAGTTATCTCGACGCGATGGTTCTTTTTGCAGTGCTGCCGCCGAACGTGCACTTCGCGGCGAAGCGCGAATTCGGCCCGGTACCCGTCGTCGGGTTCGCGCTGCGCCGCCTTGGCGTGTATTTCGTCGAGCGCGTCGAGCCGGCGGGCGGCATCGAGGATACGCGGGAGCTCACGGCAGCGGCGCGGCGCGGGGAGACCGTGGCCTTCTTTCCAGAAGGCATGTTTGCACGCGCCCCCGGCTTGCGTGCGTTCCGCCTCGGCGCTTTCGTCGTTGCCGCCGAAAGCGGCGTGCCGGTCGTTCCGATCGTATTGCGCGGCACGCGGTCGGCGCTGCGCGAGGGGCGCTGGATGCTTCTCCGCTACCCGATCGAAGTCGTTATAGAGGCGCCTCTTGCCGCGCAGGGAGACGACTGGTCGACGGCCGTGCGGCTGCGCGATCGCGTGAGGGATGTGATGCTCTCGCGCTGCGCCGAGCCCGACCTGGCCGGGTGAGTGAGCATCGGCCCGACGTCGGAGCTTCAGCGCCGGGCGCGTAACGTTCTACGTCGAGGTGCGTCCTTCGTCCCAGTCCCGCTCGGCCCACTGCTTTGCCTTGGCGATGGCGATGCGAATCGCTTTCCCCTCGTTCATTCCCCCGTCGAGCAGCGCATTCGCGATCTCGATCGCTTTCGCGCGCACGGGCGCCGGCAGATGCTTCATCGAGGATGGGAAATAGTCGGCGTTCCAAGGCATCGCAGGCAGGGCAGGCTATCGTTCTCGCAACCTCGCGCCACGCGGGCGCCATCGCGGCGCGTCGTTATGCGTCCGCGCCGGCCAGCTGCGATGCTTGGCGCCGACAGCCGTCACGCGGAAGGCGGCCGGCGCCAACCGCGCCTCAATACGTGTAGAACATCTGCTGGATGGCCTTCGTGTCGCTGGTCTTCGTCAGCGCGAGCATCAGCAGGATCCGAGCTTTCTGCGGGCTCAGCGTGTCGGAGACGACGAAGTCGAGCTCGTCGTCCTTCGCTTCGCCGTTGCGCGCGACGATGCCGTTACCCACGCGGCTCGAGCGCACGATGATGACACCCTTCTTGCGCGCCTCGATGAGCGCCGGTTCGACGGCGGGACGCGCGAGGCTTCCATCGCCGACGCCGGCGTGGACGATGCCCTTGTCGCCCGCGGCGACGAACGCGTCGACGGGAATCCGATTCATGTTCGCGTAGCCGTAAACGATGTCGACCGCCGGCAGCGAGTCGAGGTTGGAGACGTCGAACTCCGTATCGGCCGTGTGCTTGCGCGTCGAAGTCCGGTAGAAGTGCGCCTTGTTGTCCTGCATGTAACCGAGGAACCCGAGCTCCCAGCTCCGGAACGTGTCGGCATTCGCCGTGTTCGTCTTGGTCACCTCCCGCGCGCCGTTGATCTGGTCGTTGAGCACGACGAGTACGCCCTTGCCGACCGCCGCTTCGCTCGCGGCGAGGATCGTGGCGTTGTAGAGGTTGATCGGGCCATCGGCCGACATCGCCGTCGACGGGCGCATCGCGCCGACGATGACGACCGGCTTCCGGCTCTTCACGACGAGGTTCAGAAAGTACGCGGTCTCCTCGATCGTGTCGGTGCCGTGCGTGATGACGATGCCGTCGACGTCGTCCTGCGCGAGCAGCGCGTTGACTCGCTTCGCGAGCTTGAGCCAGTAGTCGTTGTTCATGTTCTCGCTGGCGATCTGGAACACCTGCTCGCCCTTGACGTTCGCGACGGTCTTGAGCTCCGGAACGGCCTGGATCAACCGGTCGACGCCGACGGTCGCCGCGGTGTAGCCGACGGTGGTCGTGCTTGTCGCGCCGGTGCCCGCGATCGTGCCGCCGGTCGCGAGGATCATCACGTTGGCAAGCTTGCCCGGCTCGCGCGCGAGCGCGCCGTCGCCGCAGAACAACAACATCGAAAACGCGCACAGAATGACCGCCCAGCCAGTGCGGTCGGCTCGGTAATGCCTCATGAGGCCTCCTTGTCTTCGCGATGGAACGTCCGAGAGCGGCGTGCCGCGCATCGCTCGCAGCAGACCGGCGGTCGCGCTCCGTGCAGCGGGCGCGCTCCGCGTCAGCTCCTCCATTTGCAGGACCTCGTCCAGCCGCTCCTTCGATGGGGAGCGTTCATCTCGTCATTCGGTCGCAGTGGGTTGGCCAAGCGATTCGAAGATCGATTCGAGTTGCGGGCTCATCGCGATGCCCAGAGTGCGTCCCGACGGCAGCTTGTGCAGGAACCACTGGTCGTAGAGGCGCGAGAGCTCGCGCGATGCCGCGAGCTGCTCGAAGGTGCGCCGCACGAGCGTCGCGAACGCCGGGTCGTTCTTCCTGAACATGATCCCGTACGGGTCGTACGAGAGGTAATCGCTGAGGACCGCATAGCCGCGCGGATTCGCCGATTCCGCCGCCTGCGCGTAGAGCAGCGCATCGTCGCTCGCCCAGGCGTCGACCCTGCCGGCCGCGAGCGCCGCGAACGACTGGTCGTGGTCGCGGAAGGCCACCACGTCGATGCCGAGGCCTTCCCTGGAATTGACGGCGTCGAGGGCCGCTTCGTTGGTCGTTCCCTCGGTCACGGCGACCGAGTGTCCCTTCAAGTCGCGATACGACCGGAATTTGGACCCGCGCTTCACCATGAGCCTGGTGCCGCTCACGAAGTAAATCGGCGAAAACGCGACCTGTTTCTGCCGCTCGGTGTTGTTGGTGGTCGATCCGCACTCGAGGTCGACCGTCCCGTCGACCATCATCGGAATGCGTGTCTGCGGGTTCACCGGCAGATACTTGACGGTGATCGCGTCGGTTCCGAGCTCCGCCTTGACCTGTTCGACGATCGCGAGGCAGATGTCGATCGAGTAGCCGATCGGCTTGCGCCCGGGGCCTAAGTAGGAGAACGGAACCGACGCGTCGCGAAAGCCGATCGTGATCGCGCCCGTGCTGCGGATCTTCTTGAGGGTTCCCGACAACGCCTCGACGCCGGCAGCGTCCTGCGCATTCACCCCGGCTGCGAACGCTGCCCAGCCCAGGAGGGCGAGCAGCGTCCTTGCCACCGCGCTTGCCGCGCTCATGGTGACCTCCGCGGGGCGTCAGGCAGTCGCGGGAGCGGTAATCCCCTCGTCCTCGTCCACCTCTCGTTGCGCTTGCTCCTCGGGCAGCAGCTCGCCTTCCCACTTCGAGACCACCGCGGTGGCGATGCTGTTGCCGACCACGTTGGTCGCGGAGCGACCCATGTCGAGAAACTGGTCGATCCCCATGATCAGCAGCAGCCCCGCCTCCGGAATGTTGAACGTCGCGAGCGTCGCGGCGATCACGACCAGCGATGCGCGGGGCACACCGGCCATACCCTTGCTGGTCACCATCAGGATCAGGAGCATCGTGATCTGCTGCGACGTCGTGAGTTCGATCTTGTACGCCTGTGCGATGAAGAGCGTGGCGAACGTGCAGTACATCATCGAGCCGTCGAGGTTGAACGAGTACCCGAGAGGAAGCACGAAGCTCGTGATCTTCTTGCTCGCGCCGAAGCGCTCGAGCTGCTCGAGCGTCTTCGGATACGCCGCTTCGCTGCTGGCGGTGCTGAAGGCGAGCATGATCGGTTCGCGGATCAGCGAGATCAGGCGGGTGATCCTTGGTCCCAGGAAGATGAAGCCGGCCAGCGCAAGCAACGCCCAGAGGATCAGGATGCCGAGGTAGAACTGACCCATGAACACGCCGTACGTCCACAGGATGCCGAGGCCTTGGGTCGTTACGATCGCCGCCATCGCCGCGAAGACGGCAATCGGCGCGAGCGCCATCACGTAGCCGGTGACTTTGAGCATCACGTGCGAGATCTGCTCGACCCAGTCGATGACGACGCCCGCGCGCTTGCCGAAGGAGGCCGCTCCTGCACCGAAGAACACCGAGAACACGACGATCTGCAGGATTTCGTTGTTGGCCATCGCCTCGAACACGCTCTTCGGCACCAGGTGCGTGACGAACTCCTTGAGCGAGAGCGACGCGGTCTTGAGGTTGGTCGATGCGCTCGCGTCGGGGAGGGGAAGGTTGAGACCGTCGCCCGGGCGCAGAGCGTTGACGAGCACGAGGCCGAGCAGGAGCGACAGCAGCGACGCGGAGATGAACCAGCCCATCGTCTTCAAGCCGATGCGCCCCAGCGCCTTCGCGTCGCCCATGTGGGCGATGCCGACGACGAGCGTCGAGAACACGAGCGGGGCTATGATCATCTTGATCAAACGCAGGAAGACGTCGGTGAACAGCGAGATGTATCCCGCGACGGTCTTGGCCGATTCCGGTGTCGGCAGCAGCTTGTTGCACATCCATCCCACCGCGATCCCCAGAACCATCGCGATTAGAATCCACGTCGTCAGCTTGATTTTCTTCATGGGCTCCTCCACCGGGTCACTGCTCGGTTACTCTGCAGGGGCCGCGACCCTGTTGCCTCGAATCGCGGGGGTCTAAGATCATAGTCCGTACCGTTCAATACATCAAACACCTGCCAGCTTCAGACATGCACATCGACATCGGCAATCGGCTGCGCCACGAGCGGCAGAAAAAGGGCCTCTCGCAGCGGGCGCTCGCGCGGCTCGCCGGCGTGACGAACGGGCTCATCTCGCAGATCGAGCAGAACAGCATCAGCCCGTCGATCGCGTCGCTCAAGAAGATCCTCGACGTCCTTTCGCTGTCCCTCGCCGACTTCTTCACCGGCAACGACGACACCGCGCCCGGGCACTTCTACGCGCGCAAGGAGTTGCCCAACCTCGGAAGCGGCGACGTCGCGGTCTTCCTCGTCGGCGCGGGAATCCGGCATCGTGCGATGTCGGTGCTGCACGAGGTCTATCCGCCTGGTGCTGACACGCAAATGTACTCGCATGCCGGAGAAGAGGGCGGTGTCGTCACGAAGGGCCGGATCGAGGTGACGGTCGCCGGCGACGTCAGGATCCTCGGGCCGGGCGATGCGTACTACTTCGAGAGTCGGCTGCCCCACCGCTTCCGCAACCTCGGGAAGACGCCCTGCGAGATCATCAGCGCCAACTCGCCGCCGACGTTCTGACCGCGGGCGAGGGCGAGCGCTATGCATGCGGCGCCACTGCGCTCGGTGCGTTGGCGGCGGGCGCGCCGAGCGCGATCTTTCGCGTGCCCTCCGCGAAATCGTCGAAAGCAAAGTGCCAGGTGGCACCCGGCCAGCGGTATTCGGCCGCACGCGGGCCTGGGCGATAGATCGCCGTGTACAGCGTTCCGTAGCCGCTCGCGAACGCGCTCGAGTAGAGCGGGGGGCGCAGGAACGATTCGATCATGTCCTCAGGACCCCGCGCTCCGCCGCGCAGCTGCCTGTAGAGGAAGCGCTCGCGCGCGAGCGTCCTCGTCGCCTTCGCGTGCTGCACCCACTCGATCTCTTCCTGGTGGTTCGCGGCGTACGGGACGGCACTGACGACAGGCGGCTGGTCGGGGCGCAGGTACGCGGTGACGAACTTGCCGGCGCCGTCGAGCACGGTTACGTTGTACGACATATGCACCGGGACGCGCTCGAGCACGGAAGTCGCCTCGTCGGTCGTCGTGCAGAATTCGAGCACGTAGCGGAGCACGAGCGGCACGCCGAAGCCCGTGCCGACGACCCTGCGGCCTCCGAAGGACAGCGAGACGGCGAGCCCGTCCTCGTTGATCCCGTCGAGAACGCCCCACATGCAGTCGTTCATCGAGATCACCGCACGGCCGTTCCACGCCGTCTTGAGGATGACGCCCTCGTAGAGCTGCGGGTTGTAGTCGTAGTTGCGGGCCAGGAACGGTGCGTCGTCGGACCAGACGGCCTGCGAGCAGCGGATCAGGTAGCTCGGCGCGATCAGGTCGGTGTTGCCGGCGAGCTCGACCAGGCGCTCGTAAGTCGGCACGAGCTCCGGCATGTGCTCGCGCAGCGCGCGCAGCGACGAGAGGTAGCGGGGCCGCGCATGGTCCCCGTCGCTCAGGAACCAGCGCTCGTACGCGGGCCAGAAACGGTCGAACAGCGCGCGCCATTTCGGCCCCGGGCTGTCTTCGGCGATCGCCTCGAACGTGAGTTCCATCGGTCCTCTGACTCGCGAGCCGAGTCGCGCGCGCGGCGAAGCGAGCCCGCCGCGGCGTGCTTTTCCGTCTACAGGATCTTGAACGCGCCTTCGGCGGGTGCGACAGGCTGCTGCACGGCTTCGAGCGGCTTGCCGTAGTAGTACGACTTGAGACCCCTGATCCAATTATTGGCCCGGGCCGTCAGATCGAAGTCGTCGGTCATCGAGCGCCCGCGCGTGATGAGGATCCCGAGATCGGCACCTTCGTAGCGATAGTCGCCGGCGCCGGTAATGCGCAGGAAGTAGGCTTCGCGCTCGCTCTCGACGGCCGCGCGGTGATAGTCGAAGCGGTGGTACGACACCGCGCCGTCGGGGCCCTGGCGCCAGATCCCAGTCGGCGGCGCTTGCGTGACGATATCGACGTTGTCCTGCGTGTACTTGATGACGATCTGGCTCCAGCTATCGATGTAGTCCGGGTCGGCCCAGCGCTTGTTGAGCGCTTCGACGTCGAGCTCGAAGTCCTGCCCGGAGAACTCGAGCAGGTGGAAGAGGAACAGCGGCACGTCGGCATAGGCGAACGCCGCGTGGTTCGTCATAGGACTTGCGCCGCAGACGCGCGGGTTCAGCTCGCCCAGCCAGACGTCGCCGTTGTCGCGATCGATCAGGAAGTCGAGGTCGAAATAGCCCCGATAGCCTTCCTTCCACAGCTGGTTGCCGAACTTGAAGGCCATGTCGCGCGCCTGCGCGCGGACGCCTTCGGTGAACGCGCCGGGGAACACCTCGTTGCCGCACCAGCCGCCCTTGTACGGCGTCAGGTCCTTCTGCCCGACGATCTCGGTCAGGAGCGGGCCGACGACCGTTCCCGAGCGCGTCACGCAGGCTTCGAGCGTCGAGCCGCGGCAATTGATCCGCTTCATGATCTTCACCTCGGACTCGCCGACGATCTCGTCCTTGTGCCTGTTGAAGTCGTCTTCGTTCGCGATGAAGAACGTCGTGTGTCCGGAGTCGCCGAACGCCGTCTGGATCACGATGTCGTGACCGATCTTGGCGTCGTTGCAGACGCTGCGCAGGTGCGCGTAGCTCTCGACCTTCGACAGCGCGTTCGGCACGCTCGGCACGCCCGCCTTGTTGCCGATGCGCACCGTTTCCATCTTGTTGTCGCAGCGCGTGCGCAGAGCGGCAGGCGGGAACCAGACTTCGACGCCGAGCTCCTTGCAGAGCGCCTCGGTCTTCTCGTCGAACATCAGGAACGTCGCGACCGGCTTGCCGCCGCGGCCCTTGATGTAATCGACGACCTCCTTGTGCTCGAGCAGGTAGTTCGTGATGTCCTCGATGCTCTCGAACTCGGCGTGTGGTGCCTCCTTCGGCACGAGGACGTTCGGGTGCCGGCCGTCGAAGCAGTCGATATAGTTGATGAACTTGAAGTGCGGGACCCACTCGTCCACGCCGGCCAGGTTGAAGTTGGTCGCACTGATGAAGTAGATCGGCCGCTCGTTGCGGTGGAAAAACAGCCGCACGTCGGAAATGGTCGTCAGCTTCTTCATGGCTCCTCTCTTTCGCGATTTGCTTCGAGCTAGGCAGCCCGGATGCTCGTCACTTCGGCGGTTGTTGCGCGCGGCTTCGCGGTCGGGCCGGCGGCTTCCAGCGCCTCTTCGGTGAACACGCGGAACCCAAGCTCCGGCCGGTAGCCGTGGATCTCCTTCACGTCGAGCGCTTCGATGAACGCGAGGGTCTCCGCGCTGATCACCTGTCCGGGCACCAGCAGCGGGAAGCCTGGCGGATACGGAATGACGAACGTCGTGGAGACGACCTCGCCGCCTGCCGCGACGCGCTTCTTGAGCTCGTCCATCGTGATGTAGCGCGTGAGCTCCTCGTTGTAGGCCATGAAGTACGCCTTCCGCATATCGCCTTCGGGCGTGTCGCCGTCGGCCTCGCAGCGGAAATGGCGGTGGAAGCGGCTGAAGTCGGGCAGCGCGGGCAATCGCCGCGTCAGCGACTCGACCTTGATCTGATGGAGCTTCGCCTCCGCCGCACTCATGTCATCGGCGTGAGCGTCGAGCTCCTGGGCGATCTTCACCAGCACCTCGATCAGGTACGCAACGGAGCTTCGCGTCGACCCGATGTTGGTCATGAAGAGCACGGTGTTGCGCGACGTCTTGTTGATCTGGATTCCGTACTTCTCCATCAGGTACTCGTTCTTGAACGTGTCGCCGTCGATGCCGGTGGCGCCGATCAGCAGCGTGAGCCGCGTCGGGTCGACGACGAACTCGTCGGTCGTCCAGCACTCCTCCATTCGCGCCCAGCGCTGCTCGGAGTCGAAGTAGGTCTCGATCCCGGACGGCCGGTACTTCGCGGGAATCAGGTCGCCGGTCGCGAGGAACTTGAAGTACTTCTTGAGCAGCGGGTGCGTCGCGATCCGCTCGCGCAGCGCCATCGCGTGATCGAACTGCTTCTGCACCATCTCGTAGCCTTCGAGCTCGACCTGGCGCCGGCCGATGTCGAGCGAGGCGAGGATCTGGTAGTTCGGCGAGGTCGACGTGTGCGTCATGTACGCCTCGTGGAACGGCTCCTCGACCTTCTGCCGGAAGTCCTGGTCGGACACGTGGATCATGGAGCCCTGGCGCAGCGCGGTGAGCGTCTTGTGCGTCGAATGCGTTACGTAGACGCGGACTCGCGCGCGCTCGGGGTCGGGGACGAGGCGCGTGTCGAGCCAGCGCGCGTCGTCCTGGGGCTCTCCGAAGTCGCGCTTGAATTCCTCGAAGCGCTGCCGGAACTCGGGATCCTTGAATCGCTCCCGCAGGCGCGCCGCGGCGCCCATCCCGGTGCGCCGGCGGTACGTCGGGTGGAAGCCCGCGAATGCGAACCATGCCTCGTCCCAGAGGAAGATCAGGTCGGGCTTGATCGCGAGGCACTCCTCCATCACCCGCTCGACGTCGTAGACGATGCCGTCGAACGTGCAATTGGTGAGCAGCACGAGCTTCACTTGCTCGAGCTTGCCGGCCCGCCGCAGCTCGAGCAGCCGCGCCTTGATCGCGCGCAGCGGCACCGCGCCGTACATCGAGTACTCGTTGAGCGGGTAGGCGTCCAGATAGACGACGTTCGCACCAGACAGCACCATCCCGTAGTGGTGCGATTTGTGGCAGTTGCGATCGAGCAGCACGATGTCGCCTGGCTGAACCAGCGCCTGCACGACGATCTTGTTCGCCGTCGACGTGCCGTTGGTGACGAAGTACGTCCGCTTCGCGCCGAACGCGCGCGCGGCGAGCTCCTGCGCGCGCTTGAGCGGCCCCGTTGGCTCGAGCAGCGAGTCGAGCCCGCCGGAGGTGGCCGACGTCTCGGCGAGGAACACGCCTAGGCCGTAGAACTGGATCATGTCCTGGATCCAGTGCGACTGGAGGATCGATTTCCCGCGCGAGATCGGCAGCGCGTGAAACACGCCGGTCGGCTGCTGGCTGTAGTTGCGAAGCGCGGTGAAGAACGGCGTCTGGTAGCGGTCTTCGAGACCGCGAAGGATGCTGAAGTGGAGCTCGCGGTCATCCTCCTCGCGGTAGAACACGCGATGGAACTGCTCGCAGAGCTTGCCGGCGATGTCTTCGGCGGAGACGTCGGTCACCATGTACAGATCGAGCTCGGGGCGGAGCTGCCCGATCCGCGAGCCGAGCAGGCAGCCGCGCTCGCTCTCCTGCAGCGCGTCGATGTCCTCCTCCTCGTAGCCCTGGACGAGCTTTCCGAGAATGTCGAGCTTGTAGCGCGAGCGCAGCGGGAAGCCGTAGCGGATCACGCAGGCCTGCAGGTTGAAGTTGAACAGGACGGCGATCAGCGCATCCTGGAA
>Ga0335069_10002068_pt1 | contig 31360 bp, 37 predicted proteins | sample Lox_Sample_11_FD_206714 | JGI IMG/M metagenome (GOLD analysis project Ga0335069, IMG submission 206714) | Soil microbial communities from Loxahatchee National Wildlife Refuge, Florida, United States - Lox_Sample_1.1 | ecosystem: Environmental > Terrestrial > Soil > Wetlands | place: USA...
AGAGCGGCGCATGCCTGACTGATGGCGGGAGCGTGGTGGACATTGGCCAAGGTACTGATACTTGGCTGGTGACCTCGTCGGGTTCAGGCTGGACCTTGAACGACACCCGCACTGGTAAGTACATGGGACCGGTCCCATCCGTCTCACAAGGCAAGATTCCGATGTCGCTCACGCCGGTGAGTATCAACCTAGGGCTGATCAACTAATCCTAGAAGCTGTAGCTCCTCAAAACTTGGTCTGCACGAACGGACATCCAAAGTGGCCGGCGCGTCCGACGACGACGCGGCTCATGTTCGCGCTGTCTTCGCTTCGGGCAAATATTTTTTAACGAAGGCCAGAATAGGGCTGGAGGATTTCCACGGGAGCGACAGGGCCGCCTACGACGCGCAGAGGTTGCCTCGAGGTGAACTGGGCAGCCTGCCTCCGAAAATTAAGGGTTGCGCGAGCTGATACAAAATTCCCCGGGCACTCCACTAACCTGGCTAACTCGCTTCGGTGGGCCTAGAGAGGAATCAGCGAGAAAATTATTCCGGAGAGTTCTTGTCCGGGGCGGGCGTTAGTTACTTCTTCTCGAAGAGAGGGTGAGGTGGTGGGCTATCCTTAATCAGATAGGCGCGCAAGGACTTGCGCCCCCAATCTCGGGCGACAATTTCCCAGCCGCCGAGTGACTCCTGTTGCACTTGCCACTGACCGCTGTCGAGTCTAATAAGAAGCTGTTTTCCACTCCTTAGTGAGGCGTGGCCTCGCCTGCCGAACGTTAGCGAGCTATTTAGCGGCGGAGTGTCGGCCAACGTCGCATTGATCCATGCATTGGTGGCGACCACGACATGTCCCGGCCTGATGCGATCGCCACCGATTTCGGCAGATAACTCGCGTCCAGGAATGATTCGTGTGACCGAAGACCGCTCACGGATGATCGCACCGAGCCGCGCTGCAGCCTGCGCGATCCCGATCGTCAATGCAGCCGGCTGCAGGTTCCGCCACTGACCGTTCGCGCGATACCCACCGGCTGACCGGCGTCCGACCAGGGCAGCATGCGTGCCGGCGCCAGCTTTCGGTGCTCAATTTCCCAACATCCGGGCAGGACGAGGTCGCAATCGATTTCCGCTTCATCGACCAACCGTCGCAAGCCCGGTACACACGCGTCTACCTGATCGAGGATACCTGCCGCGGTGCCTTCGAGAACCAGGCCGCCTGTTCTGCCACTGGCGCCATCGCCGATGAGACCCGCCTCGAATAGGACCGCTCGGATACCCATTCTGGCCAGATGATAGGCCGACGAAGCACCGGTCAGTCCGCCGCCGACGATCACGACATCGGGAGTCGTCGAATGCGCTGAAGGCGACGCACAATGGTCGACGGCGACCGGGAAACTTCGTTGCCATGGCGCAGCGCCCCATTTTGTTCGCAGCTTTGACATCATCGATAAGACTGCATTGCTGGAGACCACCAGCTGGTCACGATTGCCCGGCCGCGATCGGCACCGTCCGCTTCTTTGTCAAGCGCCAGTCGCTGGTACTATATGAAATACACTGCCCGACGTCAGCATCGAGTCGCCCCTGGACCTGTCCGTCTTCAAAACCATTTCTTCGGAAATCGCGCGTTTCTTTGAAAACTCAAAGTGAGCAAACTCAAAGGTCGATGGCGGGCCGTCTATGGCAACGAGCCACCGCTGCGCGTCAGTAAGAAGCTCCGTGGGCGCCTCGCTAGGAGAAAAAGAGTGCCGCGTCAAATCAGACTCCGCCCGGTGCGGAAGGAACCGCGTTGTAGACCGCCGATACCAGGTGTAAGAAGCTGGAGCAGAGATCAAACCAGGCTTAATGGGAGAACAGGATGTCAGAGCTGAATGATTTCAATCAAAAGGTGATCAGCGAGTTCCGGTCAAACGAAGGCAAAGTTGGCGGTCAGATGAAAGGGGTGCCGCTGCTGCTATTGACCACAATCGGCGCGCAAACCGGAAAGCCGTTTACGAAACCGCTCGCATATACGAAGGATGGCAACAGAATTGTGGTGATAGCGTCGTTTGCAGGATCGCCGCACCATCCGGGGTGGTACGTCAATCTGGTGAAGAATCCGCTGGTGACGATCGAGATTGGCACTGAGAAGTTCCAGGCGCGGGCAATCCCGACCAGCGGCGAACTGCGGCAGCGACTTTTCGACGCGCAGGCGAAGTTGCTCCCCGTGTTTAACGACTACCAGAAGAAGACTGGTCGCGAGATCCCGGTGATTATACTCGAACGGATAAACTGACCAACCTCCTCGGAAGTTGGCGGCTGCGCTAGTGAGGTTCACGTTATGGCCGACCTACCCAAGCGGCCCCTGGGCCGGACAGGTTTCACGGTAACAATTCTCGGCTACGGCGCAATGGAACTGCGTGGCGCCCCTGCTGGTCCCGAAATTACAGACGACGACGCTCGAAAGATTCTCAATGCCGTCCTCGACGCGGGCATCAACCTTATCGACACATCCATCGACTATGGGCGTAGCGAGGAGTTGATCGGCCGCTATATCGCACATCGCCGATCGGAATACTTCCTGGCGTCGAAATGCGGATGCGTGCCCGGAGCGGGTATGGCCGCGGGGCACATTCATACGGCGGAGAATGTCCGCGCCGGCGTAGAGCACAGCTTGCGTCTCCTGAAGACCGATCATCTCGACGCGGTGCAGTTTCATCGGAGCATTACGCGGCGCGAATTCGAGGAGCATGGCGCGCTAGACGCCGCGCTCAAGCTGAAACACGAAGGCAAGGTGCGTTTCATCGGCGTTTCGGGGACATTGCCGAATCTCGACGAGCAGATCGGTATGGGTGTCTTCGATCTGTTTCAGATTCCCTATTCGGCGTTGCAGCGCGACCATGAGAATGCGATTGCGCGCGCGTCGAAAGCAGGAGCCGGGATCCTCATTCGAGGCGGCGTCGCCCGTGGGGCACCGAGCGACTGGCATTCCCGTGGTTACTACATGATCTCATCGGCGACGATGCGCCAGCGGTGGGAAAGCGCGCGACTCGACGAGTTGCTGGGCGGAATGGATCGCATGGAGTTCATGCTGCGCTTCACACTGACAAACCCCGATCTCGACACCACGATCGTCGGAACTCGCAACCCGGCGCATCTACTGGAGAATATCGAGGCGGCGCTCAGGGGACCACTTCCCAAAGATGTGATGCTCGAGGCCATGAAGCGCTTGGATCAGGCGGGCTCGCGGTCGGAGCAGTAGAAGCGAGCGTTGGTCGAGGACGTTGACATCTAGAACTCATCCGCCGCGCGAGTCCACGAGGAGCGACGACGCGATGTTGGTACCGTTGATTCCGCCGCCTATCACGACTGCGTCGGCAGTATTCGCCATGGGTCGGCTCCTTTACCTGCCAGCTAGCTTGAATGTTTATCGGACTAGACGAGAGATTCGCACCACAATCGGGTCGGCGCAAACGAAAATTTTGAGTCGGATTTTGTTCGGCTAAAAGCGTCGAGAGCGGCTGGAATTCGGCGAAAAGGGTAGTTAGATCGGCCAGAGAGGCTCCGATTCTCGGAGGCCTCGAGGCGAGTTTCAACAAGGTCAGGCAAGGGGGGGGCTTGCGAAGCCGGACAGAATTTCGGTACGCTTAAAGAAGAATAGGACATAAACCGGTACGGAAGAACCGCCCGGATAGCACGCGCTGGCAAATTGCGCGAGCTGTCCGGGCGTTTTTTTTTGAGGTGCCAAGAGCGAAGCATGAAGATCAAGGACCGAATCAAGGAACTGCGGCGGGTCAGGGCGCGAGAGCTGGTTCAGAATCCTAAGAACTGGCGCACCCATCCCGCCGCTCAAGCGCGCGCGCTTGGCGCGCTGCTGAAAGAGATCGGCTATGCGGACGCGCTAATCGCGCGGGAGCTTCCCGACGGACAGCTGCAGCTCATCGATGGGCACCTGCGTGCCGAGACCACGCCAAACACAGACGTTCCGGTGTTGGTGCTCGACGTATCCGAGGAGGAAGCCGACAAGCTCCTGGCGACCCTCGATCCACTCGCGGCAATGGCCGAGGCCGATACCGGACGCCTCCAGGCATTGCTCGAGAGCGTACGAAGCGATGACGAGGCGGTGCAGGAGCTGTTGCGGCGCACGGCGGGCGAGCGGCTTTGGCAGATACTACATCCGCACGAAGTCGACGAGGTGGCGGTTGCGCTCGAGCGCGCGGACGAGTTGAGGGTGCGGTGGGGAACTGAACACGGCCAGCTCTGGAAGATCGAAGAGCATCGACTGATCTGCGGCGACTGCACAGATGAAGCCGTGATCGCGCGCCTTTGGTGCAACTGCGATGAGCGCCGCTTGCGGTTGATCTGGACCGACCCACCCTATGGCGTCAGTTACGCTGACAAGACCGCCTGGCTGAATCAGCACGGCGCCCAGACGAAACGTAGGCCCATTCACAATGACGATCTTGCGCCGGCGCAGATCGCCAGCCTGTTCTCTACCTCGGTGACGAATGCGGCCGGCCGGGCAATGCCGGGGGCAGCGATCTACGCCAGTGTCCCGGCGGGGCCGCTGTTGCCGGTGTTCATCGCCGCCATGGAGCAGGGCGGATTTGGCTATAGACACTGCCTGGTGTGGGTCAAGCAGAGCTTTGTCCTGGGCCGCAGCGATTATCATTACCGCCATGAGCCCATCCTCTACGGGTGGCGCGAAGGCGGGCCGCATTACTTCACCGCGGATCGCACTCAGGATTCGGTGTTCGAGGTTAACCGACCGATGGCAAGCGAGTTGCACCCGACCCAGAAGCCGGTCGAGCTGATTGCGCGGATGGTGAGCAACAGCAGCCGTCCGGGTGAACTCGTCTACGACCCCTTCAGCGGCAGCGGCTCAACCATCCTTGCGGCCCATCAACTCGGGCGAATTGGTTATGGCGTGGAAATCGACCCCGGCTACGTGGCGGTCACGCTCGAACGGCTTTCGATGTTGGGCTTGAAGCCGCAATTGGTGGACGACGATGCCTAATAAGCCGCGCAGCTCAGACGGCACCATGCGCCGGGCCAACCGGCCTGAGGTGTTGACCAACCGCAGCATCATCGCGCGCTGGGTCGAGGCTGAGACCCTGCACCTGAAGCGACTGGGCATGAGCTACCAGGGGATTGCCGATCACATCGTGGAAGTAGCACACGGCCGCCAGAAGGCGATGGTGCTCGTGCCGGAAGACGCTCAGTTTCCTCAGGGGTACCAGATTTCGATGCAGGCGGTTCACCGGGCGTTTAAACGCGCCATCGTTCGCCTGCCCAACGCCGAGGCCGCCGAGCTGCGCAAGCTCGACAGCGAACGCCTGGAAGAGATGTTTCTGTCGCTGCAGGCCGGGATTCGACAGGGGGACCCGAGAAGCATCCAAGCCGGCGTCAGGGTGCTGGCGCACAAGGCTGAAATGAACGGTTACAAAACGCCCACGCGCGTCGATATCACCGGTAGGTGTGTCGACGTGCTCGTTCAAGAACAGCCCGCCTCGCGGCAAAAGGACGAGGATGAAGACCTGGATCGGCTCACCGACCCCGAGCTGAAGCAGCTTCAATATTTGCTCGAGAAAGCGCGCGGTATCGAAACCACGTCGGATGCAAAGGAAACTGATGCAGTGCCGGCATCCTCTGAACCAAAGGAGAATGGCGATGTCTAAGCGCACGGAGGTGGCGTCTCGACTTGCAGAACCATTGAGGCGCCCGCTAGGCGACCGTGTTGAGGCAGTAAAGCGTAAGCGTTGCGAACGCTCCTTTTACGAATTCGTTAAAGAAGCCTGGCCTGTGCTCGAGCCGGACACGCCTTTCGATCCAGCTTGGCACATCGAGTACCTCTGCGAGCTGATGGAGCAGGTCGCGGCGGGAAAACTCCGGCGGCTCATCGTCAACATGCCGCCTCGATACGGCAAAAGCCTCATCATCAACGTCTTCTTGCCGGTCTGGCTCTGGCTGCGCGATCCCTCCTGGCGGATGATGTCTACCTCCTACGCGGCGGCCCTCTCGACGAAACACTCTGTCGATCGCCGGACGCTGATCGAGAGCCCCTGGTTTCAGCGCCGCTGGGGGCACAAGGTCCGGCTGGCCAAGGGCAGCAACCTCAAGGACGAGTTCAGCAATACGGCTCGCGGTCATATGATCGCGACGTCGGTCGGCGCTGCCGCGACCGGCAAGGGTGGAAACTTGCTGATCGTCGATGATTTGCTTAACCCGGCTGAGGCTGAAAGCGACGCCGAGCGCGCCTTCGGCATCCGCTGGTACCGCGAGAGCTATTCGACCCGCCTCAATAACAAAAAGACAGGCGCGATCATCATCGTCGAGCAGCGAACGCACACCGCTGATTTGACGGGCCACCTACTTGAGGGCGGCGGCAAACGCTGGAAGCACGTGGTACTGCCCGCGATTGCCGAGAAGCGCCAGGTCATTACGTTTCCCTCGGGTCGACGGGTCGTCCGCGAGGTCGGCGACATCCTGTGGCCCGAGCGAGAGGACGCCGATGATCTTCTGCACCAGAAACTCATGATGGGTAGCCATGCGTTCGAGTGTCAGTATCAACAGAATCCTCAGCCGCGAGGCGGCAATCAATTTCTCGACAAATGGCTGCACTCCTATAGCTCGATACCGACGCGCTTCAATCTCAAGGCCATGGCCCTCGATACAGCTTTCTCAACTGGCCAGGAGGCGGACTTTAGCGCCATCGCTATTGTCGGATACCTGGGGCATCCTGACGGTGCCAACCCGCCGGGCTACTACGTCGAGCGCATCTGGCGCGGACGCGTCGGCTTCGCCGAGTTGAAACGCAAGACGGTCGAGATCTTTAACGAGCACAACCAGCCGACCTCCCCGATTCACATGGTCCTCGTCGAGAAAGCGAGCGCGGGGCTGTCGCTGATCCCCGAACTAAGGGCCGAGACCGGACTGCCGGTTATCGCGGTGGCTGCCAATACGGACAAACGGGTGAGAGCATCGCGCATCGAGCCGTTGCTCGAGAGCGGACTCTTGTATCTGCCGGAGACCGCACCGTGGCTGGGTGACTTCAAGCGCGAGCTACTGGCCTTCCCGGCGGGCCACAACGATGATCAAGTCGACGCCCTGGTTTACGCATTGACCCGACTGCGGGAGGACAGCGACTTCAATCGCAACTATTTGAAGTGGCTGAGCATGACCTCGCCGAACGCACAGAAGCAGCAGGCGGGGACAGAGGAATCACCAGGACGTGGGACGATCGTTCCGGATCCGCAGGTGCACCGTGCGATTCCGGAGAGCCCGTATTGCCCCGGCGCAGGCGATATCGCCAGGGCGCGCGTGCAAGCCGGTTTCTGCGGCGACTGCGGGAGAAATTGCTTCGACCTGTCGAGGGCCGGTATCAGCCGCGAGTCGGGTGGACCTCTGTCACGCAAGCGCTGCAACGAATGCGTGGCCCAGAATCGGACGGGATTCTTCTGTTCGGGCTGCGGCCGGTCTGGCAAAGCGCCGATGGCCAATTGCCGACACTGCGGGCATACCTAAAGCCTGTGTGCCCGTGCCGAAATCAAGGTCCGTGTTCACCTACCGCTCGCGAACTTGCGGGATGTTCGACGCTGTCGGCGCTGATTCGCACAGTTCCTCTGGTGGTCTTGCTGATCCCGATCCGCGCATGGGCATGGGGCAATGATGGGCACGAAATCGTCGCCGTGATCGCGGCAGACAACCTCACCCCAGCAGCGCAGAGCCACATCGCAAGCGTCCTCGGCGTCCCGACCGATAAAATAGCAGCCGCAATGGAAGCAGCCTCTATCCGGCCGGATTCAGAGTTCCGCGAGGAAGATCCTTCGACAAAGCCTTGGCACTTCATCGACATCTGTCTGTTGGATTTGCGCGTCGACGTTCCGCGTCGATGTCCCGCCGGCAACTGCGTGACGGGCAAAATCGACGAATATGCGCAACGCCTCAAGGCGGGACGTTACGACCGGTGGGGCGCTGATGGCGATCTCGCACTGCTGATTCATTTAGTGGCCGATCTCCATCAACCTCTGCATGCTGCCAACGATGAGGATCTGGGTGGCAATTGCGTCTTGGTCGATTCGCAGCCGCGCGCCCGAAACCTCCACGCAGCATGGGACACAACGATCGTGCGACGCCTCGAGAGGAGTATCGATTCCGGAAAGCCCGAGACGACCGCGCACAAGCTTGAGCAAGCGTACGCTAGCGAGAAACCAGCTGATGCGTGGATTCCGGGGCGAACAGACGAAATCGCATGGGAATCGAACCAGATTGCGCGCTCCGATATCTACAGGGCGCTTGGAATTCCTGTCGAGCCGTGTGAACCGCCAGCCGGGCTTTGCAGCCATGAACCGGAGGTCGATTTAAGCCCTGGGTACTTGGATCGGGCTAGCATCATCGCGGGGCACCAGCTCGCGAAGGCCGGCTTCAGGCTCGCAAGCCTGCTGAACGAGATATGGCCGCAACCGGTCTCCGCGGGCGAGAAAAGCGTGATGCGCGCTACGGATTCTGCCGAAGGAGCTTCCGTTTCGTCAAAACCGACAGACACGATCGTCGGGAATCGCAGGAGCCATATCTACGCGTGGCCTGGGTGTGGAAGCTACGACACTCTGGCCCCCCACAATCGTGTCGTGTTTCCGAGCGCGCAGGCTGCAGAACAGGCGGGATACCGGGCGGCTTACAATTGTCCTCGATGAATTTGGGTCCGATACCGTTCCTTCTGCGAATAAAAAGGATTTGTTCGAGACACCTGATCGCCGACTGAATTTGCCTCGATTAAGCGGCGCAGATTTTCCCGCCAGGTCACGGATTTGGAAAGAGGATTGACGCAACGAAGATCGCCGTCTAAATGATGGACTCGGCCCAATAAAGCCGCTCGGAGCAGGGGATGGTTGAGGGTCACGGCTGACGAAGAGCGCGACTGAACGTCGTGTCGGCGGACCAGCGGTACAGCGAAGGAGGTTCGCGTGGACTTCGGACTGCTGCTATCTTTTCGCAACCCACCGCCAGGACGGGTGCCGTTTACCGAGATCTACCGCAAGCATTTAGATATCGCCGCGCTCGCCGAAGATCTCGGTTACAACACCATCTGGCTGACCGAGCATCACTTTATCGACGACGGCTATTCACCCTCGCTGCTCCCGATTGCCGCGGCGATCGCGGCGCGCACCCGCCGGATCCGGATCGGCACCTTCGTGATCCTGCTACCGCTACACAACGCCCTACGCATTGCCGAGGACGCCGCCACGGTCGACATCATTTCTAACGGGCGCTTCGATCTCGGAGTGGGACAGGGTTACCGCATACCGGAGTTCGTCGGCTTCGACATTCCCCGGCGCGAGCGCGGCCCGCGGCTCGAGGAAGGCGCCGAGCTCATTCGGCGGGTATGGACAGAGAGGGACGTCACCTTCGAAGGCCGCTTCAATAAACTGACCAATGTGACCGTCGTTCCCGGTCCGGTCCAGAAACCGCATCCGCCGATCTGGCTTGCGGCGCGCGGCCCGAAGTCGATCGCGCGCGCCGCCCGCAACGGTTACCACCTCATGGGCACAGGCCCCGTCGAGCAGCAGCAGGTGTACGACGCTGCGCTGCGCGAAAGCGGCCGCAATCCTGACGATTTCTTCATCGCGCAGCCGCGCACGGTCTTCGTCGCTTCGCGGCGCGAAAAGGCTTGGGACGCCGCCGAAGCCGGTGCGCACTACATGATGAGCTGCTACGGAAAATGGTTCGCGGAGGCGAACGATCTTCCGGGCGACCAAGGCGTTGCCGGCCTGCCCCCTGTCGGCAAACTCCGCGACTCCGATACCGCAAGCTTCTTCGGCGAACCGCTCATAATTGGTACACCGGATGATGCCATTGAGATGATCGAGAATTACCAGCGCCTCACGCGGCTCACCCATCTAGTCATGATAACGGCGCTGCCGGGCACCGATCCGGGCAAGGTTGCGGCGAGTATGAAGCTATTCGCGAAGGAAGTGCTGCCGCATTTTCGTCGCAAGGGTCGTGCGCAGCCCAAGCGGAGCTAGCTTCGGTTCAGTGTCGGATTCCGCCACGGCGCGGTTACCTCCGAACGAGTCCGCCTGAAACGGGCCGGCAGGCCGGTCCGACTGGGAGGTGCTGCAGATGCCGCAAGATGTAACGGTGACGCGACCTCGACAGGATGGAGAAAGACCAAGATGGACGTAAAGAATCTTTTGCGAGATTTTTGCAGCGCGGTTGAGCAGCATGACGGGAAGCGTCTCGCTCAATTGTTCTGCGAGAACGGGGTCTATCACGACGTCTTTTACGGTCCATTCGCTGGCCGGGAGCGGATCACGGAATTGATCGACGTATGGTTCTACAAGGACGCCGAGGACTTCCGCTGGAGCATGGTGGATCCCGTATTCGACGGTCAGACGCTTTACGCGCGCTACCTCTTCAGCTTTAGATCTCGGTTGGCAGAAGCCCGGGGGGCTCGTGCCATGTTCGAAGGCGTCTCGATCATGAAAATCCGCGACGGTCGTATCGCCGAATATCGTGAGATCGCCAATGTCGCCCCTGGCTTCGTCGATATGAATTTTGCCCCGGAACGAATCGCAAAGATCCTCGCACGCCAGAGTAGCGAGTTGAAGAAGCGTCCTGAGATGGCGGGGCATCTGAAATGATTGTTTGCGGGCGGGAGCAAAGGACGCTTGTTATCCGTGAGACGTTGATGCCCCGCTGTATAGCTCGGCTCAAGGAGGACGGCAGGTCTCAACGAGGCGGCCCGAATGCTCTTCCGGCACCAACCAAAGCCGGGCGCGACAGACGATCGATTTGTCGATAACGGCCGACATATTGAAGGGTCCGCTTGACCCTGGTGGTCAACCTGAAATTGAGAGTCCCAATAAGCTTCTTCTTGGGCTCTTCGCCTGGAACGTATCGTGCGGAGCCACAATCTCAAAGGCGGTCCTGGCTGACCGGGCGCGATATCGAGATTACTGGCAGTGGCCGCATGCCTCCCGTCTCGTGCAACAGGCCGAACAGGCTGGCTTCGATTTTGAAGTGCCGTTTGGCCGCTATCTCGGACATGGCGGAGAGATTGGCTTTAATGATGAGCAGTTGGACGTAGTTACCAGTGCCGCCGCCCTTTCCCAGATCACCAAGAATATTCTGTTGTTTTCAACGGTCCACGTCACTTATGCCTTTCATCCGCTGCATTTTGCGCGGTTCGGGGCCCAAATCGATTACCTGTCCAACGGACGGTGGGGGCTCAATATCGTTACCGGATGGTTTGCAGAAGAATACGCGATGTTCAGCGGTTCATTGAACTGGCTGTCGCACGATGAACGCTATGCGATGGCCGACGAGTTCGTGACTTTGATGAAGTGGCTTTGGGCCAGTAAAGAGCCGATTGATTTCCAGGGCAAGTACTACCGGTCGCTAGGAGGCCTAGTGAAAGTCAAACCGACCCGACGGCCGCGACCGATCCTGGTTAATGCAGGGCACTCGGAAGCAGGCATCGATTTCGCCGCAAAGCACTGCGAATGGCTGTTTTGCACGGGTCCAGATCTTCAGGCGTTGGCCGAAATTGCAGTTAAGGCCAGGCAAAGGGCGGCCGGCTATGGTCGACGCCTTCGGTTGCTGACTTCCACCTACAGTATTGTGGCCGATACTGATGCAGAGGCCGAAGCACAATTCAAATGGATCGATAGTCAGATAGATGAGGAGGCAACCTCGCGATTCGTCGGACGTGCGACGCAGCAGCCCGAGACCTCGTTCCAACACGGCTTCAAGGAGCTCCTCCGGCAAACCGCCCTCGGCCTCACCGGGTACTGGAACGTCGGTAATCCGGACAAGCAGGCGGAAACGATTCGGGCGCTGTTCGGGGTGGGCTACGAGGGTGTCTTGATCACTTTTTTCGATCCCTTTCGGGGAGTCCAGTTTTATGGAGAGAAGGTGATTCCGCGACTCAAACAAATGGGTCTGCGCGCGTAGTAGCTGTGGCGACTGGATTAACTGCTCGAATGCCACGCGGACCGCTGGGCACAGCGGTCGTTGTGGCTTCGATTCGTGAAAACCCTTTGGCCGGTGCAGGTGGGAGACGATTTCTGTGCCGCCCGGAGTGATGCGCGGTTTTCGCAATATGGGCCGCGGGATGCCTACCTGATGGCTATTCTGGGTGGCATTTATGCTGGCAGCCCGACGTGGCTGTCGGAGGTACTGGAAGAGGCGAGGCAGACAGGACTCAGGCTCGACGCAAACGGCATCGTCATTAAGGCATAAAGCGGCGACGTCGGAGCAAGGAGCCGCCTTCAGCCGCGGGCTCCCATGCCGTAAACGTTGAAGTAAAAGGACTATCAAGTTGTTAAAAGGAGGGCTCGAGATGACGTATAACGGCAAGTGTCACTGCGGCAAGATCGCGTTCGACGTGGAAGGCGAACTCACAGAAATCATAGAGTGCAACTGTTCAATCTGCTACGAGTCCGGGTATCTCCATTGGATGATTGACCCCTCCCAGCTCCGAATCAAGACTCCGTTGAAAGACGCTTCGCTTTACCAATGGGGCACAGGGCAGGCTCGACACTACTTTTGCCCAAAATGCGGCGTGGCGGTTTTGCGTAACCCCCGCACTTCACCCGATACTAAATTTTCGGTCAACGTCCGTTGCCTTGCGGGGGTTGACGTGTCGAAGTTGAAGGTTACGCAATTCGATGGTCGCAACAAGCTTAAGGTTTAAGGAAATATTGTCGCAGCTGCGCGGCTCGCGCGCTTGGCATTCCCGGCGTAGTCACATCGTGGTCACACCAGGCGTTCAATCCTCGCGGGCACGTGCTTGTGAAACGGCGTGCCCGCGAACCAGTCGCGATGCTCACTTGCCGTGAGCTCATTCGGTGCGACGCCGTGTTGGAATTCCTGACCTTCGCGATCCGGATACCAAAGGCCGGTGCCGTTCGGGAGCGCCACATGGCCAGGTAGCATCGTGTCGGTGACCTCGACTACCGTTTCCGCACTCGCACGCTTCGTAATCACGCGCACGCGGCCGCCGCTTTGCACTCCGAGTTGGAAGGCGTCCCCCGGGTTCATCCACAACGCGCGCGCCGGATCCTTTGGGCGCCATTGCGCTTGCGAGGGAAATGACGCCAATTTAACCATAGTTCAACATAACACGTTTAGCAGTGACTAAGCTAATTCTTGTGGACCCAAGCTTTCTCAATTTTGGACTCGCTTGGTACCAAACCGATGTTCAGGCCGATGCCTCCGGTAATGGCCAAGTCACCATTAAAACGATTCTGGTCGACCAGATTTTCGGCTTTGACCCTGCGGCTTCATTGATGCCGACCCATACCTTTCACGTTGGGTTTTGGTTCAACAATCCGCAGGATGGCGTTCCGCGTGGGTTCGATCCCACCAAACCGACGCCGTTCAATGGTGAACAGGACGCAGGGCCTGATGCGATGATCAGTGTACCGGACGCAACGACCGACTTAGGCCCTCTCTGTCTTAACCCAAACACTTCAACCGTTCCGGCAACCTGTAATCCTTAACGCCGTCCGGGCCGTGAAGGCCCAGTCGCTCTAAATGTCAAGTCAGGCGGACGAGGGAGTTCAAAGCACGAACGTTCGTGGAGTCGACTTGAGGGATTGAGCACGGAAGACGAATAGATGCCTGCCGAGATCTTATGGTCCGCCTCTAGTGATTGCCCCACCGCTAAGCGCGAATTCTGAGCGAACATCCGTGGACCGACTCAAATCGAGGGCGGATAGGTTTTGCAGTATTTCGCCGATTAGCGGCGCACGGCCGCTCTCCGGGTCCATGCGTGATCGCAAATCGCGCGCACACGCGCGGATTTCGATCGATTCTCCGAGCTGTCTGAAAACTTAGAGACTGAGGTGTGGAGGAGAGCGGATTTGAACCGCCGGCCCCCACCGCGTTGAAAATGTCCGCAGGTACGCGATCTTTTTCGCGCAGTTCAGGCGAATATTGGCCATCGGAGAATTTGTTGGGCATTACTTGGTCCAAAGGAGCAACGCGGCAGTTTACAGGTCCCCGACCAAAATGAGCGCGACTGGATTTGTGGCGCGGACTGAGCGCACATGGACGTCCGGATCGGAGGATTGTCCATGGAACAACCAGGTCCCACGCCGCGAGCCAAAAAAGCCATAGTAGATGTCGGTCGGGATTCCGACCCTCTAGCCCGGGAAATAGCGCATCTACTGCAGCTAGATGATGCGGCACTGAAACAAAGATGGACAACCGTCTTCAAGGCCGACCCCTCTCCACATTTCGGACGGCTCTTGATGGTCAGAGCCATTGCATACCGGCTTCAAGAGAAGGCCTTCGGCTGCTTGAAAAAGTCCACAGAGCGATTGCTCGATCGGATCTCTAGCGCCCCGGCAGAGGACGCTCTCAAGCGCCTTCCTAAAGGGCGAGCCAGTGCTGGGACCGTCTTGATTCGCCAATGGCGAGGCGTTCGTCATCGCGTCACCGTACTAGACGATGAAGTGGTTTATCGTAGTCAACGGTACAAATCACTCTCCGAGGTAGCACGCCTCATAACAGGCACCCGCTGGTCGGGGCCGCTCTTCTTCGGTCTACGGCGTCGCCAAAAGGAGGTCGTGAATGGCTAATACACCCATCAAACAGTGCGCAATCTATACCCGCAAATCGTCAGAGGAAGGGCTGGAGCAAGACTATAACTCTCTGCATGCGCAGCGTGAGGCATGTGAGGCATTTATAACGAGCCAAGCCGGCGAGGGCTGGCGGCTCATGAAGGCCGCGTATGACGATGGCGGATACTCGGAAGGCACCATGGAGCGACCGGCGCTGCAGCAGCTGCTAGCGAATATTAGCGAGGGCATGATCGACATCGTAGTCGTGTATAAGGTCGATAGGCTCACGCGTTCACTTGCCGATTTCGCGCGAATAGTCGAGTTGCTCGACGCCCGCGGCGTGTCGTTCGCGGCGGTCACCCAGCAGTTCAACACAACCACATCCATGGGGCGGTTAACCCTCAACGTGCTCCTCTCGTTCGCGCAATTCGAACGCGAGGTCATTGGCGAACGGATCCGCGACAAGGTCGCCGCATCCAAGCGCAAAGGGATGTGGATGGGTGGTTTAGCCCCGACGAAGCCCGGAAGGTAAAGTACATCTTCGATCGCTACCTCGAACTCGGTACTGTCCGAGAACTGAAGAAGGATCTAGCGGCGCAAGGGTTTGTGTCCGCGAGCAGGGTGTCCAAATCAGGGAACGCCCGTGGCGGCACCGCATTTTCACGCGGTGTGCTCTATCATCTGCTTTCTAGCCCTATCTATGTCGGAGACATTCCGCACAAGAAAGAACGCTATCCTGGGCGGCACGAAGCTCTGATCAGCCGCGAGCTGTGGGACCGAGTTCAACTGCTACTGCGTAGCAAAACGCGGCGGCAGCACCAAAGCTGTCAGACTGACGCACCGCAGAGTCCGCTCACCGGCAAACTTTTTGACGAAAACGGCGAACCCTTGTATGTGCAGGGAGCAGCCAAGGGCAAACGGCGCTATCGATATTATGTCTCCAAAAGCCTGGTCAGAGGCGATTCTGATACTCCCGGGAAAGGATGGCGAACATCCGCGCCCGAGATCGAGCAGACCGTCACCGTTGCCGCCGTAGCAATGCTCGCTGACGAATCGGCAGTCACCCTCGCGCTTGAACAGTCGGGCACGAATTCAGATCGTCTGTCCTGCGCCCTGAAGTCGTCTCAGAGTTGGCTTGAACGCCTCCAGTCCGCGAACGAATCAGTGTCTGCGCTGATTGAATTGGTGACTCGTGTCGACATCAGCCCGGAGGGTATGCGGCTTTTGCTCGAGTTGCCGCTTCCGACCACCGAAGCAGATGAAAAATGCCGAGATCAGATTTCTATCTCCAGAATGTTTCCGGTGGAGATGAAACGCCGCGGTATCGAGATGCGCATGGTTCTTGAGGGCGATTGCAAGACCAGCAGATTCGACCGTCCGCTAATTAAGGCCATCGCTCGCGCCCGCCGATGGTCCAAGCAACTGCTCTCCCGAGAGACCCCTTCGATTCGCGCAATAGCACGGCAGGAGCGGATCGCGCCGCGCTACGTGCGGGATCTCCTCCCGCTAGGATTCTTGTCGCCGAGGATCGTTGAGGCGATCCTACAAGGGCACCAGCCCCCTGACTTATCCGTAATCGGACTCACACGCCGAATTGACCTCCCGCTTCTCTGGAGGGTGCAGGAGCGCGCGCTTGGTCTTCGCGATTCTATCCGGCTAGTACCCTCATAATCCGCCGACGGGTCGGGAGATCGGACTACCGGAATCTCGCTCTAAGAGGGCCTGTGAATCACCGGGACGTGTTCGCGCTCAGGCGCGCGCTCTTTGTGCTGAGCGCCCCACGGCCGCCGGTACCGTGCGCCAGGATGTCGGTCGAGCAGGGGTGATTTTCCCCCTTCCGAATAGCTTTTCACGAAATGTCCCCTCTCTGTAAGGGAGGGACTGAGCAGAAAATGTTTCGATGCGCGGCCCGTGATCGCGCTGGAAGTAATTTCGACAGTAATCCCAGAGGGTATAGATGCGCTCCTCGGGATGCATCTTGCGCAACCCGTCGATCCAGCCGCGCGTGAGCAGTCGGGCGAAGGCGTCACGTGACTCGGGCCGTAACAACGCGTCATCAATGCAACGCTGCCGCGAATACGCAAATCCCGGATTCGCAGGTTGTCCGAGTATTTGCGTCAAAAATGACAAACACCTGATTGTCATGTTTGGCTGTAGGTGTTAACTATTGCGGGTTCGTCGGCGGGAGACTCCATACTCGACTTTAACCTAGGGAGGAATCCGAGATGCCACGCACCACGCGTGTTCGATTTGCTGCTGAGTTTGCGGAACTAAGGAAACAGGCCGGCCGATTACTAGCCAAGGTTCGCGGCGAGATCAAAAGCGTAGGAACGGAGCTGGCCCGTCTGAAAGAGTCGACATCGAGCCTCTTGACGCTAGCCGGCCCGCAGCGGAGGGGCAGCGAGCGTAAGGCCGGCCGACATACCGGAAGACCGTCGCGCATCAATTGGAAGAAGGTCCTCGAACAGATGCCCGAACGGTTCAAGGCCGGCGATGTTCGCAAGGTACGGGCGGTACAGAACAAGCGACCCTCGGAAATCTTCGCGGGCATTACCCGGTGGATCGAGGCGGGAAGCGTAAAGCGCAAGGAGCGGGGACTGTACGAGAAGGTGAAGCCACGGAAAGGCAGGAAGGCAGCCTGACCTCCGCCGCCCGAACCGGCTATGGAACCCTCACCGGACCCTCGAACCGACTTTTGCGCAAGGATCGCGCGAGCGCATCTATTCGGATCAGGGGAGCGGGAGGATCACCCGCAGAGGACAGGTATCGCAGCGATGCGGCCGAATCTCTGGGTTCGGCGAAAACCCGGAGCATCGTCGTTTCGCGACGGGTGCCTGCCTTCCCCATTGTTGCCGCAAAAGCACGGACGCGCGGCGCAAGATCGAAGCGTGGCGCCGGGATTACAACCGCGTGCGCCCTCACAGCGCACTGGGCAATCTCACTCCGGAGGAATTCGCCCGACTCAACGCCGGGCGCGGACAACATCAAACCGACGACGATACTAACTCCGCTGTGGTATCCCTACCGGGGTAAGGTCATATATGCCAGCGCGAATTGTTGCTTATCACCGTACTGAAGAGCTTCAGGATGGCACGTTCGTCTCGCAGGTACAGATCCTAAGCCCCTCCGGAGAGCACGTAATCGACACTCGACTGCGCGACGACGACCATCCGTGCGCAACGCGCGAAAAAGCGGAAGCCAGAGAGATACGCCTTGCCGCGGCGTGGAGGGTTGAGCATTTTCCAGACTTAGGGATGTCATTCCAGCTCAAGTTCATCTTTGGAAATGCAAGTCGCTGGGATGAAAATGCCTAAAGGCCTCGGCACGTTGCCAGCTATGCCATTGTGGTCGGTAGGACCAAAGCCTTGGGAAAGGTTGTTGTTTATTACGTTGTTGAGATCTGCAATCGCGCGCAAGCACTGAGCCTCGCTTTCGTAGGGCGGCTCTATCCTTGTCCACTTTGATAGGGGCGCGCTAGGGTCAGCGGGCGGCTGCATCAGATACCAAACGACCACCGCGAGTGCAGTGGCATGGTGGATGTTCATTGGGGCGGCCTAAGCGGGTAACTCACCTATCGGTCCCGCCCGCGAATCTCACCGCCAGTAGAGCCGGAAAGCCGCCATAGCACTGGACCATGTCGCTGATTTGAGCACGATTAACTTTCAGATAAAACGGCCATGGCTGGCAGAGCCAGACTCAGAGGAGGTGTCCATCGATGTAAAGCTTCGGAAGCCGGACCGCTGGTGCCCTAAAGCCGCAGACCGATTACGTAAGGCCACGACACCTTCCAGAGCAGCACTGCTTCGGGATCATTGCCATGTTTTCAGCACAGGCAGCACCTCTTTAGCGAAGAGCCGTAGAGAATCTTCGGCCTTGACGTAGGGTATGCCACCGAAGCGGAATGTAGTCGCTAATTCGAACGAGCCCAGCAACTGGCGTCGGAATTCGAGCGTGCGCAAAACCTTCTCCGGCGTGCCCCACGCAGCAGCCTTCATAAAGCCAGCGAGAAATCCGCTCTCTCCGATACGACGCAAAATCTCGGCACCTTGTGCGTAAGCTGAATAGCCTTCGGTGGTCTTGAAATGGTCACCCATGACCTCGTAGTGTTCGAGCACGCTGCTCAAGTAGATCGCCATGTGGCGCCCAGCTAGCTCTTCGGCCTCGCGCGCGGAGGCCCCACAGACACAAAAATCCGCAGTAAGCGGCGGCCGTGCGTTGACGCCGTGCAATTCACGTGTCCGTTGCCGATGCTTCTCGACAGCGGGCAGGCGGGCGTCCCACGCACGATCGGCGAACATTACCATTCTGGCGTTCAGCCGGGCGGCCGATTCGATCGAATCCTCACTCGAAGCAACGGCGTATATGCGGTCGTCGAAAGTCCGCTCTGGTCTCGGTCGAATCGCCACCCGTGGCTGTGGATAATATTTCCCGCGCCCTTCGATAAAACCCGTACGTAGCCCTTCGAGTATCATCGAGGCCGACTCATCAAATCTTTCCCGCGATTCTTCCATGCCTATCCCGTTGAAAGCCGCGAACTCACGTCGCGAGAGGCCACGTCCGATACCAAAGCGGAGACGTCCTTGCGCAACGTGATCCAGCAGCGAAATCTTCTCCGCAACTCGTAGCGGATCATTCCAAGGCAGGATCACGGCGGCCGTGCCCACCGCGGCATGCGACGTCACACCTGCTACATATGCCAGCAACACCACGTTGTCAGGACAGAAAGAGTAATCGAAGAAATGGTGTTCAGCTGACCACAAAACGTCAAAGCCCAGGTCGTCCGCCAGCCGAGCCAAACGGATTTCCTGTCTATAAACCTCGCTGTCGGCTACGTCATCCCAGCCGTAGCTGGCGAAGACCATCTGTATTCCGACATCCATCCCCAATTCTCCCGTGAATTTAGAACACTTTCGTATCGCGCGGACGGCGACTTCTTCTTAATAGCACCGCCGACACGCTGTGCCACACCTGGACCGGGCGCAGGTCGCTACGGTCGAACGCTTGCCACGGTCGGCTCTCAACGCATCGCTCATCCCACAGGCGTCATTCCTAAATCACCACTTTCTGACTTCACCTACCCATCAACCGCAGCACGCATTCGCATTAACGTCTCACAGCAATCCACAAGATCACCGAGTCGGCTGCTCTTCGCCGCCACCGCGAAAAGATGTTCAACCAGCGCTCAAGTAGCTCTCGGCAACCTTGTGATGCTTTCGAATCAACAGTTCCTGATCCTGTAGGACAATCTGCTTCTTGGCTCCAGATGCTAACATCGATTGCGTTCTCTCCAAGGTGCTACCGTCTTCCATCAGGAGATCACGGAAAATTACCTTCGCGTACTCTTGGCCGAAGCGTTGAGCGGGAGTCTGCGCCTTTGGATAAAATACGCGCGCCTCCCACAGAGTCCTGTCTTCTGCCAAGGGCCAGAGCGTATGCATCAAGTAGGTTCCGTCAGAGACCCAAATCAGGCAATTGGGAAAGATTATGTTTCCGTCAATAGACCAATCAGGATTCCGTGTTGGATTTACTCCTTTCGGAGTTTTATCGGGGGCGAAATCGTGTTTAATGAGAGTCGCCCCAAATCTCTGTGAGTATGATTCTATCAGCGTGGGCTTACGATACTTATTACCGTATAGAGACACTCGACCATGTCGGGTGAACAGTCGAAAGTCTATGGCATTGGAATACTTATTCTCTTCGCTTCCGAATATGTTTCCGATCGTTCTATGATGTAAGACAGACACGTGATAAGCTTCTTGAAAGGCATCTTTGATGACCTTCCAGTTGGCCTTCAACTCAGTTGTCCAACAATAGGGGGAGGCCGACAGCTCACTAAACGGGTACCCTTTTAGGCCTTCTCCTATCTCGCCCAGATACTCCTGCAGACTTTCGGCAGGTTGTGGATCCACATTGATGAATATGAAGCCTTCCCAGGTATCAACCGAGACCGGCGTCAATGCCAGCGCCACTTTGTCCAAATGAAAGAAATTCGCCTCATCGGTTACGTGCCTAAGCGCTCCATCCTGCCCATACGCCCAACCATGGAATCGGCAGGTAAAGAACCCTTTACAGGTCCCGGCATTCTCCCAAACAAGCTTGTTTCCGCGATGCGCACACATATTGTGGAATGCGCGTATCTTGCCGTCCTTTCCGCGTACGACAAGGATGGAGGTATTGCAGACCGCGAGGTCCTTTACGAAGTAATCGCCGGGATTCTGGATCTGCTCGATGCGCCCAATGTTTAGCCACACCTTTGGGAAAATGCGGGCCTGCTCCTTTTCAAAATATGCTCGCGACACATATGGATCGATAGGCACCGGGGCGGTTCCAAGTTCTGGATAGAAGTCATGCCATTTCTTTCCATTCGATGACTGTTGAGCAGCGCCCATGTTGTCCTCCTGAGACTGAATGTGACGGGATGAATTGAGCGTCCGGTGCTTATGCATTCAGATAGGCTTCGGCGACTTTGTGGTGATGTCGGATCAGCAACTCTTGGTCTTGCAGAACGATTTCCTGCTTCGCGCCGGACTCCAGCATGGTTTGGGTTCTCTCCAACGTGCTTCCGTCTTCCAGATTTACGTCGCGGAGAATGACCTTGGCGTATTCCTGGCTGAAGCGTTGGGCCAGTGTTTCCGCTTTGGGGTAATAGAACCGAGCCTCCCAGAGAGTGCGATTTTCCGCTAACGGCCAGAAGATGTGCGTTAAGAACGTCCTCTCTGCAACGTATAGCAGGCAATTGGGGAAAATCGCGTTGCCGTCTATTGACCAGCGCGGATCACGTGCCGCATTCACGCCTTCTGGGGTGTGGCTGCTAGGTTGCTTGATGACAGTGGCACCGGAGCCGTAGCGTAGAGCGAATCCTTCAATCGTGGTTGGTCTCCGCTCGTAATTGCCGGGTAGCGAAATCTGGCCATGCCGCGCATAGAGCTTGAAGTTCAGGGCATGCCCGTGCTTGTTTGCGGGGTCAGCAAACACGTTTGGAATGGTCTTATGATGCAAGGACGGGATGTGCCAGACCTCCTGAAAGGCATCTTTGATTACCTTCCAGTTGGCCTTTAGCTCTGTTTGCCAGAAGAATTGTGTCGCCGACAATTCAGGGAAAGGATAGCCGCTGAAACCGGTCCCGAATTCGCCGAGATAGTCGGGTAGGCTCTCGGTTGGGTTCGGGTCTACGTTGATAAAAATAAACCCTTCCCAGGTATCAACCGAGATCGGTGTCATGCCGAGGGCTTGTTTGTTGAGATTGAAGAAACTGGCTTCGTCTGCGATGTGCCGCAGCGATCCATCAAGCCCATACGCCCAGCCGTGAAATTTACAAGTAAAAAGCCCTTTACACGATCCACTCGTGTCCGCTGCGAGCTTATTACCCCGGTGCGCGCACATATTGTGAAACGCGCGGATCGTACCGTCCTTGCCGCGCACTATCAAAATCGATGTCTTGCAGACTGCCAGATCTCTTACGAAGTAGTCACCCGGGTTCGGGATCTGCTCAACCCGACCGACGTTGAGCCATGCCTTTCGGAAGATTAGCGCGCGCTCTTTTTCGAAATATTCGTGAGAGGTGTAAGGCTCGATCGGAATCGGGTCAGTCCCGAGCTCCGGATAGATGTCGTGCCATCTTTTGTCATTCGATGTCTTCGGAACAGCAGCCATGGTGCCCCTCAACGGTCTAGTCGTGCAGAGGAATGAACCTCGACCAGTGGTAGCCATCGACTACGTCAGGCTGCCCGAAGTTCTCGACCGCCGGAGCAACTTCGGCCAGAGACATCGTCAGAAGCAACAGGGTGTTCGCGTCGGCTGGAACATTTTCGAGCGAAAACCCACCTAGGTACCGCAATATTTCCTCTAGGCGTTCCACCATCGCGTCATAAAAGACTCTGATCTCCTGCATGGAGCTGGCGTGACGCTTGGCGGTTCGCTCTCGCTCCGTCGGCAGGGCCCATTCCAAGTGCCTCCCGAGGTCGCGAAATGCCTCGGGCAAGCGTTTTTGCGAGGGCTGCATGACAACCTCCTTTTTTGCTCGACGACGCACGGTCGCTCGCTGTCCCAAACGCTAAAACTAAACTGTTCTCATACTTAGTGTTTCGGTTCGAGACCAGTAGAGGCAATGAGCAAAATCAGTTCCAGGTTTAAACGCGGAATGCGATGTCTGGAAAACGCCTGAAAGGACAGCGGATCTCCGGATATTGGAAGCGATTGCAAGCGGCTTGACAATGATCAGAGTCGCGGTGTAGCGAAAAGAGTGTGATGAAGAAACTGAAACGAACACTGGATTACGACCTATTTAGCGTCGTTTGAGGCATTCGCAACATCGCGACTTGGATTTCGCAGAAATGCGAAACGAAGGATATGACCTCATTCGCTAGATCGAGCCGTTCAGATGGAGGGCTATCACCCACCTCGACCGGCATGCGGCAGATGCGTCAGGTCTGGGAGCGGTTTGTAAGCGGCTGCGAGGTCGATTTACATCACCTGTCTCCGACCATCCGCGAAGCTTGGATCAGGTCGAGGAATGCTGGAATTGACCCGGCTCTACCTTATGCTCCCCTGGAAGAAACTCCTAAGGATCTCGAGTCCGCTCCAGAGAAACTGAATTGGCGACCGTGCGCTGAAAGCGTGTTCTCGCTGCTTTGCGGCTTTTTCACGGAGTCCCACCAGTTCCTGTATCTGGTCGATGATCGAGGACGCTTGCTCGCGATTCGTGGCGGTCGGAAGGCTATGGCCAGAGCGGAGGCCATTCGGGCAATTCCTGGGGGAGATTGGAGCGAAGAGAAAGTCGGCTGTTGTGCTGTAGGTACCTGCCTGCATACGGGCGCGCCTGTGCAGGTCGCCTGGGAAGAAAACTACATCCTGACTCTCAAGGATTGGGCGAGCATGGCTGCTCCCATCCATCACCCCGTGACTGACGAAGTTCTTGGTGCGATTGGAGCCGCGGGCCATGGCAAGTCCAGCCACCCCCGAGCGTTCGAGCTCCTGGTTCAGTCGGCAGAACTGATTGAAGGAAAGATCCGAGAGCAAATCGCCGCCGATCGGATCTCTGTGTTCGAACAGTTCGCCCTATATGCCTCCCGTTATCCGGCGGATTGTCTCTTGGCGCTGGATCGCGAAGGGAAAATAGCTACCCTAAATTCAGCGGCTGAAACACTGTTCTCGCTGCCGGCCACACGTGCCATCGGATATCCAATCCAGAATATACCTGGATTCCGAGAACGAGTTGGTGAGTTGAAGGCCGTTGACACTGTTGACCTGCCTCGCTTGCTGCAATCTATTCCGGGAGTCAGAAGTTTTCCGATAGCTGCCGGTCAATCCAAAGGCATGATCTTGCTGATATCTCAGTCCGGGACATCAGTGCGCGCGAAGAAAGAATTAGACCAACCATGGTCTACATCGTACACCTTTGCCGATCTTGCTGGGGAAAACAAAAGCTTTCGTGATTGTGTCAATCGCGCACAAGTGGCAAGTCGACATGATTGGCCCGTTCTGCTTCTTGGAGAGTCTGGAACAGGCAAGGAGATGTTTGCTCAATCGATCCACAACGCTAGCTCCCGACGTGACAATCCCTTCGTCCCTCTGGACTGCGCAAGCCTAAGCGATGAGCTCGTCGGAATGGAGCTCTTCGGTTACGAAGAGGGTGCGTTCACTGGGGCCGCTAAAGGGGGGAAGATTGGCAAAATCCAGCTTGCCCACCAGGGAACTCTATTTCTCGACGATGTCGACAATTTGCCGCACAAGGTGCAGGTGAGTTTGCTCCGCGTACTGGAAACCGGCCGTGTTGTTCCAATTGGTGGAAGCAAGCCCAGATCGGTCGACGTTAGGCTGCTATCTGCCTCAAATGATGACTTGGCAAAACTGGTACGCGATGGAAAGTTCCGTCAAGACCTTTATCATCGTCTGAAGGTCATAACCATCGAGCTCCCTCCGCTGCGTGAAAGAGTCGACGACATTGATCTGTTGGCCAAGCAAATCTTGTCTCACGAGGGACGTCATAGAAATATTTCTGAGGAGGCCTTGGATGTACTTCGTGAATATGAATGGCCTGGTAATGTTCGAGAGCTGAAGAACATTTTGTTAGAGGCTTCCACTTTCGCACCGCATCAGCATATCGACACCGGCGATTTACCTCCAAGCATCATTAGGAGAGAGAACCCGGGTTCCACCCCTCGGCAATCGAGTCGACATATGCTCGGAAGCGTCGAAACGGAGCTGATAACGCGAGCCCTTCAGCAATCAAAAAATGTCAGTGAAGCGGCCTCTCGCTTGGGTCTCCACCACGCGACACTTTATCGAAAGATCAAAAGGTACGGCATTAATCTGCCCAGTCAACATAGAAATTGAGTCGCAAGATAGCCGGCGACACTGAGCCGGTTGAACTGGCAAACTTGAAATCTTTCGCTCTTTCGAATTTTTCAGTTGGCTGCAAATCAAGCAAACGAAACAAAAGCTCGTTCGAACCTGAGAAGAATCGCTACTGATCAATAATCATCTCGACCGCTATCTGGCATCCCCAGATGCAGGTCGCGCACCTTTCCCGGTATGTTCGAGCTGTGTAGGTCGCCGATGACCGGTGCACCGTCAATGAGGAATCGCTCTTTTGATGAGCGCCTCCACTGAAGTACAATGGTGCATCAGGCGATTCCATTAACCATCGGCCTCGGAACGGTCCCCAAAGGGACGCGCCAAGGGTTCCACTAGTCTATGCGGAAGAATTTCCCCGCATTGGAGGAAAGGACCTTTTCCACCAATTCCGGCGAAAGCGAGGACAGGCGTTCGCGCGTCTTGCACACCGGATCAACGAAGGCTTCTGCGTGCGGATAGTCGGACCCGATAAAGAACTTGTCGTCGCCTGCGAACTGCACCATCACGGGTAACATCCGTTCTTCAGGGTCGCCGTGTGGAATTTCGGACGAGAAGCGCAAATTCGCACTGCTCCCTGGTCTCCCACTAACACCGGTGGCCCCCTTTCGGTTTTCATCGTTCAGATTGTCCGCACATCTGGCTAACTATGTTGTGCCTGAATCAAATCAGCTGGCTGGAGAGAGGATGTTCGCAATATATTCGGATTTCTACAGCAGCAAAGCTTCCCCATTCGGATCTTTCCTGCCGCCGCGCTCTGGCGAATCTCAGCCATCCGGGCGTTTTCTCGCCATTGATTCGCCGAGAAATTCGCTCGACTGAATTATCTGGATGAGCCGCTTTGCTTAAGGCGACGACCTCTCGGCCAACGTATCGCTCCTTACTCCTGTGTTCCTTTCGGGCCCGACCGAGGTGCTGTGAGACGGATACGGAGCGACGGACGACTGCACTTGAACGCGTTCGCCTCGCGCTCAGTCAGGCGGCCGCGATTCTGCGGCAATGATCGAGCGCCGCGCTGACGAGATTGTCACTCGCTTCCGGGGTACGGAACGCGGAATGGGCAGAGAAAGTGACGTTTTCCAGCGTGGTCAGGACATGGCCGGCAGGCAGGGGCTCCAGTGCGAAGACATCGAGGCCCGCATGGCGGATATGGCGCGAGCGCAGCGCATCGATTATGGCCTCCTCGTCGACCAGCGCACCGCGCGCCGTGTTCACCAGGATAACGCCCGGCTTCATCGCCGCGATGCGTGTGCGCGACAGGAAGCCTTTGGTCTCGTCGGTCAGCAGCAGATGCAGCGAGAGGACGTCGCTATCGGCGAGCACTCGTTCAAGTGACAGGAATTGAACGGCAGCATGGACCCGCGGGCTGCGGTTCCAGGCAACGACCTTCATGCCGGTGCCAAGCGCGATGCGAGCGGTTTCTGTGGCGATGGCGCCGAAGCCAACGAGCCCCAGGGTTTTGCCGGTGAGCTGCACACCCTCAACGGGCAGCCACTGGCCGGCGCGCATTCCTCGATCCATTCGCGCGAAGCCCTTGGCTGAGGCCCACATCAGCGCGATCGCGCACTCGGCCACGGCGGTGTCGCCATAGCCCTTGATGATATGGACGGCGATGCCACACTCAGCGAGCTCTTCCGGGTTCATATAGCTGCGCGCCCCGGTACCGAGGAAAACGACATGTTTGAGGCCGCGACACTGAGCTGCGAGCGGCGTCAGCAGAGAAGTGTGGTCGATGATGGCGATCTCGGCGTCGCCAAGGACGGCTGCGAGTTCTTCGGGCTTCACATTGGGATCGCGATGGATCAGGACGGGTGGGTCTCCGGCGCGCCGCAGCTTTTCGGTGACCGCGGCTAGGGTGTCATCGGCATCTACAAAAACAGCCCGCATATCCATCCCCCTTCGGACTCAGACTTTTCCCAGACCTTGGTTGAAGCTCTAAATTGCTCAGGTCACGGCGAGCCTTTCTAGCCGCAAACCGACCACCTCGCCCAACAATTATTCTATGTCGAGCAATTGCGTCGTACTTGTCGTGTCTCCGCCTTAAGGGGCGACGGTAGCTCGACTCACAATCCGACCCGTAAAGTAGAGCGTCCGTCTGGCCCGACGGAGGCAGGCAAACTTGCTTGACTGGAATGAGTCTGACGGAGGCCCGCGGCAATCATGTAGAGACGAGCTTCTCGACTGCTGAGAACTCTTCGCTCAGACCGCACCTCACCGCAGGTGTGGACTTGTGACGACTTCCGCGTCGCGCTCGAATGAGTGCGAAGCTCGAGCGAATTTCTATGAAACCTTCAAAGGGCGACGTTCAGGCGAACTCGATGGGCCCACAGATCAGGGAGATAGTTTGTCGTATTCCGCCGATTAGCGCCGCCTCAGTCGTTCTCCTGTCCGTGATCGCAAATCGCGCGTACACGCGGAAATCTAAGATGGGGACCACGGAAATCGTCGCCGGATAAGTTTGTGGAATTTCGGACGAGAACCGCAAATTCGCACTGCTCTCTCGTCCCACGCTAACCCCAAAACCCTGCGTGTATGCGTGTTTTTTCGAACGATTCTCCGAAAGTCTCGAATCGGAGAGACTAGGGTGTGGAGAGGACTGGATTTGAACCCATGACCCCCATTCGTCTTTTCATCGCTCAGATTGTCCGCGGATGTGGCGGATTATTCTCGCCTCGTTCAAATCAGCTGCTTCTAGAGAGAATGTTCGCTACAGATTCGGGATTTCTACGCTCCGAAAGTGCTCCGATTCAATCCGTTGAAATCCCGCGCTTCTAATGGCGGCAGCCAAAACCCAGTAAATCCGCCTACTTTGGCGCGATCATCGGACTGGCTTTGTGGCGCGGTTTGAGCGCACATGGATACCCCACAGGAGGTGTTCATGGAGGAAGCAGGTCCGTCCAACCGCAAGAGAAGGGCTCAAAAAATCTGTGCAGCGCAAGATTTGCAGCAACAGGTCGTGCAGATTTTCAAGCTCGAAGCTGCTTCGTTGCAGGAGAGCTGGCAGGATGCCTTCGGAACCGCCCCGCCGCCAAACCTTAGCCGCGCCTTCATGATTAGGGCGCTCGCGCATCGCATTCAGGAGAATGCGTGTGGCGCGCTCAAACCGGCCACGCTGCGGATTCTGGATCGCGCAGCCGAGGGCAAATCACCGCTGAAAGCGCTGACGGCTCGAATGCGGCGCGCCGCTCCTGGTACCGTGCTGCTCCGTCATTGGCGTGGGGTGCCGCATCGCGTAACCGTGCTGGACGCTGATGTTGTTTATCGCGGTCGGCGCTACAAGTCGCTGTCGGAAGTAGCTCGCCTGATCACCGGCACCCGCTGGTCGGGACCGATGTTCTTTGGCCTGAGGAACCGGAAGCAGGAGATGGCCGATGGCTAACACCGGGATCCGGCGTTGCGCGATCTACACTCGAAAATCCAGTGACGAGGGGTTAGAGCAGGAGTACAACTCATTGCACGCCCAGCGCGAGTCCTGCGAGGCTTTCATCAAGAGCCAGGCGGGCGAGGGCTGGCGAGTTCTCGAGACCGCCTATGACGACGGGGGCTTTTCGGGCGGCACAATGGACCGACCCGCGCTCCAGCAACTGCTCGCCGACATTCGCAAGGGCTTCATCGATGTGGTGGTCGTCTACAAAGTCGACCGGCTGAGTCGCGCGCTGGCCGACTTCGCCAAGATGGTCGAGCTGTTTGACGCGCATAATGTCTCCTTCGTCGCAGTCACACAGCAGTTTAATACGACTACTTCGATGGGACGGCTGACGCTCAACGTCCTGCTTTCGTTCGCGCAGTTCGAGCGCGAGGTGATCGGCGAGCGCATCCGCGACAAGATCGCGGCCTCCAAGCGCAAGGGCATATGGATGGGCGGCACTCGTCCGCTCGGATACGAAATCCGTGAACGCAAGTTGATCGTCAATCAAGCGGAGGCCGAAGTTGTACGGCAGATATTCAACCGCTACCTGGAACTGGGCCGAGTGCCTCCCCTGATGCGCGAACTTGAAACGAGCGGGATTGTTTCAGGAATTAAAATATCCAAGAGCGGCAATCATCAGGGCGGGAAGCCGTTTTCGCGCGGCGGGCTCTACCATCTGCTGGGCAACCCTGTGTATGTCGGCGAGGTTCGTCACAAGCGCGAGCGCCATCCGGGACAGCACGAGCCGATAGTGAACCGCGAGTTGTGGGAGAAGGTTCAGGAGAAGCTCCGTGGCGGCGCCATGCGCCACGGCGAGGGATCCAAAAGCGAGGGAGGAAGAAGCCCGCTTGCGGGCAAACTGTTCGATGCCAACGGCGAGCCGCTCTACGTGCAGGGCGCAAAGCGGGGAGCACGTCTATATCGTTATTATGTCTCGAAGGGCTTGGTGGTCGGCGAGCCTCGAGACTCCAGTGATGGCTGGCGCGTAGCCGCGCCCGAAATGGAGCGGTTGGTTCGAGCCGCAGCCGGAAGGCTGCTCGGCGATCACGGGATAATTGCTCAGGCAGTCGAGGAGTCTGGCATAGACGGACACCGACTTCCCTCCATGCTGAAACTTGCAAAGACGTGGGCGGAACGCATCGATTCCCCGAGCGAATCTGGAACGGCGCTCGCGCAACTGATCGAACGGGTCGAGCTGAAAAGCGATGGCGTACAGGTCAAGCTCAAGTTACCGGTCCCAACAAGCGGTGAGGATGACGGAGTGCGCCCAACATACTTCGTTTTCGGCCGATTTCTGCCGATGCAGATGAAGCGACGCGGCATCGAAATGCGACTCGTCTTGGAGGGCGACATCACCGCCAGACGCGTGGACCTTCCGCTGCTCAAAGCGATTGCCCGTGCGCATAGCTGGTCACAGGATCTCATCTTTGGGCGCGTTCGCAGTGTAGGCGAGCTCGCCCGGCGTGAGCGGCTCGACCGCCGCTCGGTTCGGCGGCAGCTGCGGCTCGCGTTCCTGTCACCACGGGTCGCCGAGGCGATCGTCGAAGGACGCCAGCCGCCAGACCTGACGGTAGTCAAGCTGACGCGGCGGATCGACCTTCCGGCGCTCTGGAGCGCTCAGGAGCAGTCGCTGGGCGTGAATTGATGGCAATCTGAGCAGCATCCGCGTGATCAAAGCAGCGCGAATTTATTGAGAATTGAAATTGAAACGAATTTATTTCGCGAGGCCATTCCACCACGAGAATTGGAGAGATTCCCGGAGTATCTGTTGCGCGGAATCGTACTCAAAAGGAGGCATCTCGGTATTATCCTCAACGAGTTTTCGCAACTCCGTGACTGCCCGATCAATAGCAAAAGCGGTGCGTGAGATAACCAAAGTCGGATAGACGACCAGACTGAATCCCATGGAGTAGAGCTCGGCCGGAGAAATCCAAGGTGACTTCCGATCTTCAGACATTACAATCAGTTGATAAACTCCTCTGAAAGCATTTCCAACAGAAACTAGTTCTTCGATGCGCTGAATGCCGGGAATGAAGATTCCGTCAGCACCGGATCTTAAATATCGCTCCGCCCGATGCATAGCGCCATCGAGTCCTTCACATCCATATGAGTCGGTCCGGGCGATGATGAGCATCGTTTCATCGCTCCTGGCAGTCCGTGCCGCCCGGAGTTTCTGTTCAAACTCGGTCGCATCTAAAACACCGTGCGCCTGGTCGGCGCCAGGCCGTTTCTGGTTCCTTAACTGATCCTCGAGTATTACGCTCTCGACGCCAAGAGACTGATAAACTTGCATCGTGCGCGCGACGCTCTTTCCATCTCCGAATCCGTCGTCCCCATCGACAATGCACGGAAGGTCCACGGCAAGAAGGATATCCTGGATACCTGCTGCCATTTCGCCAAGAGCGGCGATGCCGAGATCCGGCAAGGCATATCGCGCCGCAAGCATAGAGGAACCTCCGATCGCGAAAGACCTGAATCCTGCGCGCGCTATAAGACGCGCGGAAAGCGCGTCGTGAGCAACCGGAGCTATCAGAGGTTTCTCCTCTTGAAGGACCTCCCGGAGAGATTTGTTTTTATGCATTTGCATCCGCTCCGTTATTCTCGCTCTCGGCGTAAGTAGATCCAGGGACGCTCCCGTTTGCGTCACCGCGGTTCGTGAGGCCGCGGCCTTCAGGCCCTAACGAAAGGGCCTCAAGGCCGTTGCCTCTCCGCGCTTCCGGGGCGCTGCCCCGGACCCCGCACGTAGGACGCTCCGGGGGACATGCAGCCGCTATCCTCCAGCCCGCGACACACGTGATTACAGTCGCTGCAGCCGCAAGAATGGGCAGATATAGGGCAGATAGAGGCCGGCGCGCCGGGTGACCGCGCGCGTCCTGCTTCGTTAAATCCTTAGAATCAGAGGAAAATTTTTGGTGGACGCACCAGGACTTGAACCTGGGACCTCTTGCATGTGAGTTGTGGCACCCGATTATTCAGGGTGTCACGAGATAGTACTCGGTATCGAAAGTATCGAACGGTTTCCCACGTTAGCGAGTCGGCCAAAGCATACCGCTATCGGAACCCTGCAAGCCGAATGG
>Ga0335069_10002069_pt1 | contig 31355 bp, 29 predicted proteins | sample Lox_Sample_11_FD_206714 | JGI IMG/M metagenome (GOLD analysis project Ga0335069, IMG submission 206714) | Soil microbial communities from Loxahatchee National Wildlife Refuge, Florida, United States - Lox_Sample_1.1 | ecosystem: Environmental > Terrestrial > Soil > Wetlands | place: USA...
ATTAAAGTACCTCTTGAGAATGGGGAACTCCGTCGATTGGTGCAAACCGTAAAGCGCAGCAAAGCCGAGGCGATTGCGATCTGCCTCCTGCATTCCTACGCGAATCCTGCGAGCGAACAGGCGGTCGCCCACGCCCTTGAACCGCTCGGTCTGCCGCTCTCGGTTTCCCATCGGATTCTGCCCGAATATCGGGAGTACGAACGGCTCTCGACGACCGTGGTCAATGCCTACGTTGCCCCTCGGATGGTCTCCCATCTCTCGAACCTTGAGAAGCGCTTGGTGGGCTCCGGCCTCCGCGTGATGCAATCAAATGGCGGCGCGATCGGGGTCGAACTCGCCCGCGAGGAGCCGGTCCGGACTATCCTCTCGGGACCCGCCGCGGGGGTGGTGGGTGCGGCTCAGTTGGTCCAGGCGATGGGAGTCGACCGCCTTATCACCTTTGACATGGGTGGCACCTCGACTGACGTCGCACTGTTTGATCGGCGGGCTCAGATTCGCAGCCTGAGCTACCTCGGAGGCTATCCTGTCCGGACCCCAGTTATCGATATCCATACGGTTGGTGCCGGCGGTGGCTCGATCGCTTCGGTCGATGCGGGGGGCTCGCTCAAGGTCGGACCCGAGAGCGCCGGAGCCGATCCCGGACCGGCCTGTTACGGTCGCGGTGATCGTCCGGCGGTGACCGACGCCGACCTGATCGCCGGGCGCCTGGTCGCTCAGAATTTCCTCGGCGGACGGATGCCGCTCTATCGCGACCGCGCGGAGCGGGCGATAGACCAGCTTGCTCGCGCGATGAAAACCGATCAGGCGACCGCAGCTCGTGGGGTGATCAGGGTCGTCAATGCCAACATGGACCGCGCCATCCGGGTGATCACCGTGCAGCGCGGTTTCGATCCGCGCGACTTCGCGTTGCTCGCCTTCGGAGGCGCCGGCCCGATGCACGCCTGCGAGCTCGCGCTCGATTTGGGGATACGCCACGTCGTCCTGCCCCGCAATCCGGGACTGCTCTGCGCCTGGGGAGCGCTCGGCGCTCCGCTGGGTCGCGAACTTTCGCTCACGGTCCGCGAGTCTGATCCGCAGCTCGCCTCGCTCGAACGCAAGGCGCGACCGCTGCTCGCGCGGGCGCGTGCCGACCTGCGAGCGGAAGGAGTTGCGCCGGCGTCGATCCGCCACGAGCTGTGGGCTGATATTCGCTATCGCGGCCAATCCTACGAGATCGAAGTGAAGCTCGGTCCCAACTTCGTCCGCGACTTCCACGAGTCGCATCGGCGAACCTTCGGCCATGCCACGCCTGAAGCGCCGATAGAGGTAGTGAATCTCCGCCTGCGAGCTTTCGCTGATGGACCCCCGATCGTGCCCGGCCGAATTGCCAAAAGGAGTGGCAAGCCTCGGCCCATCACACAAACGGAAACGATTGTCGGCGATCGCTATCGCGCAATCCCCGTTTTCGATCGCGACCATCTTGGTGCGAGCACTCGGCTCGTCGGTCCTTTAATTCTTGTGGAGCTGAGCTCGACTGCCTACGTTCCTCCCGAGTTCGCTCTGCGATGCGATCCGCACGGCAACGTCCACCTGGAAATCCGATGAAGGCCAAGCTCGATCCTGTAACCCTCGCCGTGATGAATCATCGGCTGGCAGCCATTGCTGACACTAGCGGAGCGCGCCTAGCGCGTAGCGAGCAGGCGAGTCTGCGAGCTGCGTCATGGATAAAGTTATCCTCGGCAATCGCGGAGAGGGAGCGCTACCTTTCATGAAGCTGGATCCAGTCACTCTTGCGGTAATGAATCATCGGCTCGCCGCGATTGCCGAGGAGATGGGTGTCGTGCTCGGCCAGACCGGCTACTCGCCGAATATCAAGGAGCGGCGCGATTACTCGTGCGCTCTCTTTGATGCGAAGGGGGAGCTGGTCGCGCAGGCCGCGCATATTCCCGTACATTTGGGTTCGACGCCGCTGTCGGTCCGCGCGGTGATCGAGCGCCTGGAACTCGCGCCCGGCGACGTTGCGGCGGTAAACGATCCGTTCGCCGGCGGGACACATCTTCCGGACGTCACCGTTGTGATGCCGATCTTCCTCGACGGTGAGAAGAAGCCGTTCGCCTACGCCGCCAATCGGGCGCATCACGCGGATATCGGCGGGATGGCGCCTGGGTCGATGGCGCTATCGACCGAGATCTATCAGGAGGGCTTTCGGCTTCCGCCGGTGAAGATAATGACCGGAGGCAAGCCCGCCCGCGATGTCTTCGCGCTATTCCTCGCGAATACCCGCGTTCCCGAAGAGCGCGAGGGCGACCTGCGCGCTCAGATTGCCGCGCTGCGAGTCGGCGCCGATCGTACTCAGGCACTGGTGAAAGCCGTCGGGCGCGGACAAGTGGCCGCCGCGATGGACGCGCTCAAGGATTACGCTGACCGTCTGATGCGCGCGGCGCTGCGGCAAATCAAGCCCGGGATCTACCGTGCCGAGGACTTCCTTGATGACGACGGCTTCGGCACCGGGCCGATATCGTTGCGGGTCGCGATTCAGTTCAGCGGCGGCAAGGCGATTGTCGATTTCACCGGCTCAGCATCGCAGGTCAAAGGCGCGGTTAATGCTAACTATGCGATCACGCTTTCGGCCACCTTCTATGCGATGAAGTGTCTCGCCGCTGAAGCGGTTCCCGCCAACGAGGGCTTGATGCGACCGATTAAGTTGATCGCCCCTCCGGGTACGGTCGTTAATGCGATCGCACCTGCGGCAGTTGCTGGTGGCAACGTCGAGACTTCGCAGCGGATCGTCGATGTGCTCTTCCGCGCGCTGGCACAGGCCGCGCCGGATCGGATGCCTGCGGCGAGTTCAGGTTCGATGTCGAATCTCACGATCGGCGGTTACGACACTTTTCGCCAACGCCACTTCTCCTACTACGAAACGATCGCGGGTGGCGCAGGCGCAGCACCGGGTCATCCGGGAGCCGCCGGAATCCACACGCACATGACGAACACGCTCAACACGCCGATCGAGGCATTGGAAGCCTACTATCCGATGCGCGTCGCGGAATATCGCATCCGTCGCGGCTCGGGTGGTCGCGGACGCGATCAAGGCGGAGATGGCCTCATTCGCGATCTCGAATGTCTGGTCGAATCGAACGTAAGTCTGCTGACTGATCGTCGGGTAACTGCACCATGGGGACTCAACGGTGGCGGCGATGGGGCAGTTGGCGTGAATTATTTGATTCGCAAGAACGGCAAGCGCCAAAAACTGCCGGGCAAAACCAACGTGCAGCTCCAGTCAGGCGATCGTATCCGCATCGAGACCCCCGGCGGCGGCGGTTTCGGCGCCGTACGTGTAACGAAATAGCTCGTGCCTGACTTCGTCAAAATACTGCGCAAGATGGTCGATCCGGAGCCGCTCCACGGCTACATGCTCGCGAAGTCGAAGACTTTGACCCTGCTTCAGGTATTCAACTGGGACTTCATGGACTTCAATGGCTATACCGTTTTGCGTAACCGCGACATCACACGAACATTTCTCCTCGGGCCCGGAGCATTCGTGTCGCGAGCATTGGCACTCAAGGGAGTCGAACCGACGCCGGTCGAAGGAATCGACATCGAGAGTTGGCGATCTCTGATTAGAACCGCGAGTGCCTCGTTCCCGGTTATTACGATTCATCAAGAGGTCCTGGAAGCCTGCTTCATCGGTCGGTTATCTTTGATATCGGAGAATTCTTTTGGCCTGACTGAGATCGACCCAGGTGCGCGCTGGAACCGAGCAAGAAGTTATCGGTTCGAGGATCTAACTAAAGTTGATTTTGGTGGTGGTTACGAAGCCGCACTCGTAGCGGTCTCCGAAATGGAAGCTAAGCCTAAAAAGAGCGGGGCGAAGAATCGGAAATCTTCGCCCCGTGTGCTCCGCGCTGAATAAACTACTGAGTTAAATTACCTTCCCCGTTCGCAGTTGCTGTCGCTTTAGGGGTTCTATGCCCAGTTCCGCCAGAACCTCATCTGTGTGCTCGCCGAGTTTCGCTGCGCGAGTGCGTACCTTGGTTGGCGTGCGCGAGAACTTCGCTGCTGGGCCGGTGAGCGGTACGGTCTTGCCGTCCTCCTGCTCGAAGGGTTGGAGCATATCGCGCTCCGTCACGTGAGGATTCGCCGCCGCCTCAGCGTAGGTCTTCACTGCCGCGGCTGGGATACCCACTTCGGCAAAAATCCGTTCGACGTCCGCCTTCTTCTGGGTCTTCATCCAGGTGGCGACGAAAGCATCCGTCGCGTCGCGATTATGATGGCGGGCGACTAGGTCCTTGAACCTCGGATCTTCGGCGAGTTCAGGATGCCCGATAATCTTCGTCAGCGCGCGCCAATGCGGTTCCAGCAGGACCGCGACGAAGACGTGACCGTCGGCACATTCGAATGCGTCGACGGGGGCACTGAACAGCGAGCGGTTGCCGATCCGGGGCATCGGATGACCAATCGCGCCGAGGGTGAGCATCCCGTTGGATTGGAACAAGATGGAGTCCATCAGCGAAACGTCGATATGTTGCCCTTCGCCGGTAGCGTCGCGATGGCGCAATGCAGCGAGCGCCGATAAAGCACCGTGCAGTCCTGCGAGATCATCGCCGAGATAGGTGGCGCATCGCACAGGCCCTCCGTCGGGCGAGCCGTTAAGCGACATGAAGCCGGAGGCCGCCTCGGCGACCGGATCGTAGCCCGGACGATCATGATCGGGTCCGAACTGGCCAAAGCCGCTAATCGACACATAGACGATATCGGGCTTAGCCTTGCGGCAATCCTCGTAGCCGATACCCCATTTGTCGAAGGTCCCCGGACGGAAATTCTGAATAATCACGTCGGAGCGCGCCGCGAGTTGCAGGAAGATATCGCGGCCTTCGGGCTTGCGCAGGTCGAGAGTGAGGCTGCGCTTGTTCCTATTCACTGTCGCGTGCAGAAAGCTGATCTTGCTGCCTTCGCCTGTGATAAACGGACCCGCACGGCGTCCAACTTCGCCCTCGATAACTTCCACCTTGATTACATCGGCACCGAGGTCAGCGAACATGCATCCGCACATCGGACCGGCCCAACTAGTCGTCGCCTCGAGCACGCGGATTCCCTGCAGCGGGCCCCGCAGATCCTTCCGTGCTTCGCGATAAAACTCGTCTTTTGTCATCCGTTCATTCCTAACGTTCCGTCGGACTCGCGCCACTTCGCCCTGCGTCACTCACGTTCGCGTTTGAGCTGATCGCGGCGCATCTGTCGTTTGCCTTGCCAATAGCCGAAAAAGTTGGCGCACTCCAGTTCGTGATAGACCGCGCGTTCGCGATCGCCGCGGAGCATCGCCAGCGTCATCCGCCATGCGTTGCGCAGGAGCTTATCAAGATGGTTATGCGTAGGACCGCCGGCAATCGCGCTGCCGATCCCGAAGGCGTAGCTCTTGCGCCGCAAGTACGCGCGGGTCATTCGTTCAACCGGGATCTGATGATGGACGCGGGCTGCCGGTGCGAAGCCCATCCGGCCGCCAAGCCGCATGATCCTCTCGAAGAGTTCGGTGTCTTCACCGGACATCGGATTACCGCCGACGACACCCAACTCCTCCCGAAAATCGCCGAACAGCTCGAAGGTCTCCCGTCGAAAACCGACGTTGGCGCTGAAGTAGTTGTGGATCGTTTCCATCTTGGCGATAGGTGCGCCCGCGAGCGCCTGCTCGTTGTGGATGGCCAGCTTGATATAGATGCTCGGACCCATCCATCGCGGCGGTGGCTTCGTCCATAAAGGGACTACCATTCCGCATACCGCGTCGAGCTTGCGATGGTTCAGCGCAGCAATAAGCTCCATCGCCCAACGCGGCTCGGCGATCGCGTCGTCATCGATGAAGAGCAGATAATCCCCACGCGCCTCTTTCACTGCGCGGTTGCGGGCGTAACTCGAACCCTGCTGCGCTTCGAAGACCCATCGGGTAGGGATTCGCGCCGTCTTGGCGAAACGATCAACCAGCTCCTCGGTCTCGTCGGTCGAATTGTTATCGATTACGAGGCATTCCGTCTCCGCATCCGACGGCAAGTCGAGCGCCATGATACTTTCGAGCGTTTGAGGTAACAGACGCGCTCGGTTATGGGTTGGTATCGCGATACTGATTCGGGTGGCCAAAGCGGCTGCTATTTTACCGATTCGGGGGCGGTGTTGCGCCAGCCTTTATTGAAGGAATCGGGCTGAGCTTCGAATGGCCGACTGAGGGAGAAGCACCCGGCGACGGGGAGAACGTCGCACCCGGGGTGGGGCGCTTCAATGTGTAGACGTGCTCGGGTAGGGCTATCGAACCGACCGCGACGTACGGCGAGGCCTGCTGTTGGATCTCCGGTGGCGCGTTCAGGATAAAGCCGATGGGGCGCGATTCACCGGGCATCAGCGGAACGACCGGCTGGGTGAAGTCCGTAAACTCAACTGGTGTCAGCACAACCGTATGGTTTTCCTGGTAGACCAGCTTTAGGTCTTTGCCGCGGCCCTGATACCAAGACACTGTTAACGCGACCGCATCGACGGGTCGAATCCCCGAATTGGTGATCGTTCCGAAAATCCCCGGCACTCGCTGCTCCGACATTTTCATCGCGATGTCGCTGAGCTTCATCTGGGAGGCGTAAGCCTTCGCCTCAGCACGCCGATTAACCAGATCCTCGAGCCTCTTCATCTGCCGGCGATAGCGGTCAGCGAGGCCCGGACTGCCGGTCGCGTTCTGCTTCTCCAAATCTGCGATCATCGAGCGCCACTGCGGGATCGCCTTTTCATAGCGCTGTTCAAGATAGTCGTTCATCGCCTGACGATGCTGGTCGACGACGCGGTCGCGAGCCGCGAAGCCTCCGACGATCCGCCAATGATGGTGCTCCTTCGTCAGAAAGATCCGGTCGTTATAGACCCGCACGGGGTAATCGCCGACATCGAGTGAATGTTGCGCGGCTTCGGCGGTGAGCTGTCCGGGGCCACTCTCGGCATTGAGGATACGTTCCCATTGCGGGAGATCCGGCGTGGTGATCTTTACGGGAACCGAAGCGGACAATCCGTCCGGGCTGCGTTCCTCTTCGCCAAGTTCGAATTGCGTTCGCCGCAGGAGTGGCCGGAACCACACCGGGCTTACATCGGGGGCGAGAGGGATTTCGGTAAGAAACTCCGCCAACGTCCGTTCGCGATGATCCTGATCTGAAAAAAGCTGATAGCAGGCGCCGTAATTGAATCGCTGCAAATTCTGCAGGTAGCGCTCGGCCACACCATGCGGCACACGGCGATCGCATCCGAACAGAGCGAGAAAAAGGATCGCTAACGCGATCCGGCGAAGGAACTGGGTCATCGTCACGGGTCAGCTTGGCAGTGGCTTCAGTTCCACCACGTTACCCTCAGGGTCGCGGATATAAATCGACAGGCCATTCCCGCGTGCGCCGTAACGTGTCGTCGGCTCGCTCAGGAGCTCGACTCCCTGCGACTTGAGGTATGCGATCGTCGCGTCCAGATCTTTCGTATCGAGGCCCAGACAGTAGTGATCAACGTTCGCGCCCGCTTCGACTCGGGGTTCCTTTGCCGGGATTAGATCGACCAGGCTGGTGCCGGCCCGCAGCTGAATCAAACCGATATGCTCGACGCGACGTTCTTCGTGAAGCCCGATGATTCGGGTGTAGAAGTCCAGCGCCCGAGCCTGATCGCGGCATCGCAAGACGACGTGATCGAGTTCCGCCACCTTGAACGGTTTATCCATCGTCCTTTCAATTTACCGGAACTGGGCTCTTCGCGGGAAAGGTGTTCCGGACCATCTCTGTCTTGTTTACTGCTTGCGTGACCATCTCGTCGACTTCGAGTGCAGCCTCGGCGTCCAAGACTTGATCGAGCCGCGCTCGGGTCTCCGGATGGGCAGGGACAAAGAGCGAGCAGCAATCCTGATCAGGCATTATCGACGTCTCGAAAGTCCCGAGGCGGCGTGCGTCCACGACGATCTCGTTTTTATCCATCCCGACCAACGGCCGCAGCACGGGCATCGCGATAGCCTGCTGAATCACCGTCATATTTTCGAGGGTCTGCGACGCAACCTGGCCTAAGCTCTCTCCTGTGACGAGCACCTGCGAGCCATGCTTTTCCGCGATCGCACTCGCGATCCGGAGCATAAAGCGACGATAGAGGACGACTCGCAGCGGACGGGGCGCACGCGCGACAATCGTGCGTTGAACTTCAGCGAACGGTACCAGGTGCAATGTAGAGCGCGTCTCGTAGCGCGTCAGATGTGCTGCCAGGTCATAGGCCTTTTCGCGGCTCGCGCTCGACACCAGTGGGTAACTATGGAAATGCACAAAATCTACGCGCAGCCCCCGGCGCATCATGCGATAGGCCGCAACCGGCGAGTCTATTCCGCCGGAAAGAAGCACCATCCCGCGACCCGTTACGCCGACCGGCAGACCTCCGGCACCTTCGAGCTTACCTGCCGAGACATAGGCTCCGTCAGGCATGATCTCGATCGAGACTTCGAAATCCGGATGGTCGAGTTGAACCTTCAAGCCAAAGCGCTCGGCAATTGCGGCCCCGACGCCTCGATCAATTTCCATTGAGTTGAGCGCGAAACGCTTCTCTGTGCGTCGCGCGGAGACGCGAAAGGTCCTCGCTCCATTGGCGTAGTTGCCGACTGTTGCGATCGACGCCTGCGTGATCGCTTCGATCGCGTTATCCACGCGATGGCTCAAGGAGAAGTTTTGCAGGCCAAAGAGCAGCGCGGCGCGTTCGCGCACAACATTCTCGGGAACCTCATCAGGAATCGCGACTTTCAGGCGCAGTCCCTCGCCTCGAATGGGCCCCAATCGGTAGTCCGCAAAGGTAGCAGCGAGATTCCGCTTCAATTCATCGACGAAACGCCAACGGTTCCGCCCTTTGAGGCCGATCTCATGGAACCGGCCGATTAGATAACAATTTGCCGTCGTGTTTGCCGACACAGTCTGATTATCCAGTTCGTTCAACGATTGAAGATATCGAGCCATTTGCGTCGATCACGGATGATCGGGCGCTTGGCGGTCAGCAGCTTGTAGGCCTCGTCGATACTCATGCCGCGCCGCGTTTTGAGGAACCAGGCGACGACCAGCGGTGCTCGCTCACTGCCTTCTTCGCAATGAACCAACACCGGCTGATCAAGAGCCAGCGCCGCATCGATAAACGCGGCAGTGCTGTCCAGTGATGCCCGTCCGTTAGCAAGGAAGGGCATCTGAATCGATCGCGACGGTTCACCCTCGCGCACGTCGACGAGCACACTGATGATGATGCCCTCGAACTTGGTCGCATCCTGCAGATCGCCGACGAAAAGATTCGCAATTATCTCGCTCGCGCCCCAAGGCAGCAGCAAGGCCGTTCCTCCTGATCGGGCGCAGTTTAGCAGTTTATGGCCGTTTTTCTGAACGGTGAGTCGAGTTTATTCTCATGCATTGATTGCTGAGATCGGCCTAAGCTGGTCTATGCACTCTAACGTTCTGTCGAACACCTCTCCACTCTTTGTCACTCTCCCGAGGCGTTTGATATTATGGGGTGTATTCACTAGCGCTTATCTTGGCCGTGCTTCAACGATTTCTGATTGTCATTGATCTAGCCAATTGTTACGATGCGCCTTGGTGAGATTGTTCACCAAGCGGCCAAGGGGGGTTGCTAGATATGGCTCGAGTGATGACGTTGGAAGAGGTGGCGGGATATCTGCGGGTCCATCCGTCGACAATCTACAGACTGCTAAAGAAGAAGAAGCTTCCGGCCTTCAAAGTCGGTAGTGACTGGCGGTTCAATCTCGAATCGATTGACCGTTGGCGCGCCGAGGCTGAGAGTGGCCGGCCCGGCTTCGATATGTCCGATGGTATGAAAAGCGAACTTTGAGGCGCGAATAATTCCGTATAGTTCGGGTCCTTCGGTGGACCACCGACAGTCGGAATTCTACAGCTAAAAAGCACTCGGTAGCACGCAGGAGGATCTTGCGTTCTGGCTAGCCGAGTACGCATGATGGCGCAGGCTGATTCGGCCTGGACCGGCGAGCCTTCAAGGGCTGCCGGGGCGAATCAAGTAGGCGCATCATGATTCTCAAAGTAGCTCGACTCGGACATCCGGTAATTCGCGCGGCAGCACAACCAGTTGATCCGGGGATCATCAAGACCCCGGAGTTTCAACGTCTTCTCGACGATATGGTCGAGACGATGCATGAGTATAGCGGCGTCGGCTTGGCTGGACCGCAGGTCCACTTGTCGTTGCAAGTGGCTGTGCTGGAAGTCGAAAACCATCCGCGGTATCCACAGATGCCGCGAATGCCGTTGACCTTTTTGATCAATCCTGAGGTCACGATCCTTGATCGTTCGACCATCGAGGATTGGGAAGGCTGTCTCAGCATTCCGGAGATGCGCGGGGTGGCACCGCGCTTCAAACAACTGCGGGTCACGGCCCTGGGGCGCGACGGAGAGCCGCTGGACTTCGTCGCCAGCGATTTCCATGCGCGAGTGATCCAGCACGAGACTGACCATCTCAAGGGCGAGGTCTATCTCGATCGGATGCCGAACATGAAGTCTCTGTGCCACCTCGCGGAGTGGCAGCGATTCGTCCTGGCGCCGGCTGCGCAATAATAACTGGCTCAAAGCTCAGCGCGTCGAAGCCGCAACGCGTTGACTACGACCGAGATCGAACTCGCGCTCATGGCCGCACTCGCGATCATCGGATTCAGCAGCAAACCGATAAAAGGGTAGAGCACGCCCGCCGCGATTGGAATGCCGAGGATATTGTAGAAAAACGCGAAGAAGAGATTCTGCCGCATATTCTTCATCGCAGAGCGGCTCAAATGGCGCGCGCGCATGATTCCCGCCAGATCGCCCTGAACCAGGGTGATTCCGGCACTGTGCATCGCGATATCGGTCCCTGTGCCCATCGCGATACCCACTTCGGCTGCCGCCAGGGCCGGTGCGTCGTTGATACCGTCACCCGCCATCGCGACCGAACGACCAGCAGTCTGCAATTCGCGTACGATACGCGCCTTATCTGCCGGCAAAACTTCGGAGTGAACCTCATCGATCCCGAGGTCGCGGGCTACGGCTTCGGCCGTCGCTCGGTTGTCGCCACTGACCATTACAACGCGCACACCATCGGCGCGCAGGTCGCGCAGGGCGGGAGCCGTCGTCGGTTTGATTGGATCAGCTACGCCGAGAAACCCGGCTGCTTTGCCGCCGATGGAGACCATGATTACGGTCTGCTGTACGCGGAGCGCCGCGATCTTTTGGGCGATCTCTTCTGATTGGCCATCAGCGCTGGCCCGACCCACAACGACCGTTTGACCATCAACGATCCCGGTTACCCCTTCGCCCACGCTCGCTTGAAAATTCGAGACTGTAGCGGGTTTGATGCCACGGGCTCGCGCGCCGGCGACGATCGCACTCGCTAGCGGGTGCTCGCTGGCACGTTCAACGCTGGCCGCGAAACGCAGCAGGTCTTGTTCGCCGAATCCGCCTACCGGTTCGACCGTGACAAGATGCGGTTTGCCAACGGTCAATGTGCCGGTTTTATCCAGAAGGATAGTGTCGATTTTCTCCATGCGCTCGAGCGCTGCAGCATCACGGACCAGAACACCCGCGTGGGCGCCGCGACCCGTTGCAACCATAACAGCCATAGGCGTCGCCAGTCCCAGCGCACAGGGGCAAGCGATAATCAAAACGGCAATCCCAGCGAGCATAGCGTGCGCCCACCGCGGCTCCGGACCGACAAGCATCCAGACTGCAAAGGTGATCACGGCAACCGCAATTACTGCGGGGACGAAATAGCCGGAGACGCTATCGGCGAGCCGTTGGATCGGCGCGCGACTGCTTTGCGCGTCAGTGACCATCCGGACGATCTGACTCAGGAGCGTGTCGCGACCGACGTGTTCCGCACGCATCAGGAAGCCGCCGGAGTCGTTCACCGTGGCGCCGATTACGCGATCGCCAGCCGCCTTCATGACGGGCAGCGGCTCGCCGGTGATCATCGATTCATCGACGCTGCTCGTTCCTTCGACGACGCTTCCGTCGACTGGCACCTTCTCGCCGGGGCGGACGCGTAGGATGTCGCCGACGGCGATTTGATCGAGAGACACGTCTTCTTCGTGACCGTCGCCACGAACCACGCGAGCGGTCTTAGGCGTCATCCCAAGCAGCGCTCGTATGGCCGCCGCGGTGCTCCCGCGGGCCCGAAGCTCAAGCATCTGGCCAAGCAAGACCAACGTGGTGATAACCGCCGCCGCTTCGAAATAGACGGGCGGTTGCTCGCCCGGCGATGTGGTTACAAACGGCAGTACGGTCGCCACTACGCTTGCGACATAGGCGATTCCGACGCCCATCGCGATCAGCGTGAACATATTAAGATGGCGTGAGATAAGTGAACGTAAACCACGCTCGAAGAACGGTTTGGCTCCCCAAACGACGACCGGCGTTGCGAGGGCGAACTCGATCCACGCCATCATCGAAGAACCTGACGCGCGATGAAGCGGCATCCCGGGTAACAGATCTGACATCGACAGGAGTATCAGGGGAACGCAGAATCCCGCGCTAATCCGAAAGCGGCGCGTCATGTCCCGGAGTTCGGGATCCTCGGTCGCGACGAGTGAAACTGCGCGCGGTTGCAGGGCCATCCCGCAGATTGGACAGTTCCTCGGACGGTCGCTGATAATCTCAGGATCCATCGGGCAGAAGTACTCGCTCGCGGCTTCGGTCGGCGCTGGTGGTGTGGCGTGACAAGGAGGCTGCGATTGCGGGGCTGCTGCGCTCAGGTATTGGGAAGGATCGGCGCTGAACTTGGTCAGGCAGCCCTCGCGACAAAAGTAGTAAGTGACTCCCGCGTGATCACAGCGCCAGCGCGCCTTCGCAGGATCCACCCGCATGCCGCATACAGGGTCCTTAACTTCTGAGGCTGCCTTTCCCTCGTCATCCGGATGCTCCGTAACTGACGGAGCGGCTTGGACGTACTTGGATGGATTTGCGTTGAATAGATCAAGGCAGCCGTTGCAGCAGAAATAGTAATTGGTCCCGGAGTGGTGGCATTGCCACTGTGCTTTGGACGGATCGATGCTCATCCCACATACGGGATCTTTAGCTGCGCCAGCCGTCTCCGGCCCGTGGTGATGACTATAATGTTCCATCGGCGTTCTCGCGCTGGAGCTCGCGCGGACGCCCGTTGATCAGCCTGAGGTCAGGCGCGGCGCCCAATTTCGCCCAACGCATCCATTATTAAATCATGGATCTTCGGACGAAACTCACGAATCGCCTGATTATCGCGCTTCGGATGAACGCGGTTAGTCAGCAGGGTGATGGCGATACGCTTGAACGGTTCAATCCAAATTGAAGTACCGGTGAAGCCAAGATGGCCCACAGCCGCTGGTGAAAAATATTGTCCTGAACTCGAAAAATCCGGCGAGGGTGAGTCCCATCCGAGCGCCCAGGTTGAGCCCCTAACCGCTTTGTCGCGAGCCCAGAACTCCTGCACGATTTTTTGCGGGATAAATTCCGAACGACCGGCGTAACAGAGCATCAACTCGTGCGCGATCCGATCGACCTCGCGCGCGGGCGCAAAGACCCCGGCATGGCCTGCCACCCCGCCCATCGCGAAGGCGTTTTCATCGTCGACCTCGCCGATCAACAGGCGCTTGCGAACGGAGCAGAAAGATGTGGGGGCAAACATCTCGGGCACGGGTTCGAGCCGCCGGGTCCGGACCAGCGAAATATCGATGAAATCGGTTGCGCGTAGCCCGAGCGGTCGGAAGATCTTGTCGCGACAGACGCGATTCAAACTGACGCCACTGACCTGCTCGACGGTCTCGCCGAGCAGCATAAAATTCAGGTCCGAGTAGAGGGCTTTGGAGGTTGGCGGATATTCCGGTTTCTCGCGATGAATCTGCTCGTAGACGAACTCTTTGGCTCCATGGCTGGCCATGTAGTTGACCTTGCCACCACGTTCGATCTCTGCGACCTGCTGATAGAAGGGCCGCCAGGCCGCCAGCCCGGAGCAGTGAGCGAGTAACTGCCGAAAGGTTACATAGCCTTTGCCGTGAACTCCGAAATTATGAAAGAAGCGGGTCACACGATCATCGAGGCGCAGCTTCGCGTCGCGCGTCAGCATCATCACGGCGACGGTGGTGGCGAGTGGCTTGGTCAGTGACGAAAGGTCGAAGACGGTTTCCATCCGCATGGGCGTCCGCTCCGGTTCGATCGTGCGATAACCGAAGGCGCCCTCGAACGCGATATCGTCGCCCTTGCGTACGACGAGCGTCGCGCCGGGCATCACGCCTTGCTCCACCGCTATAGCGAATGCCTGCTGAACTTCAGCCCATCCCAAGCTGCTAGATCCCTTCCCCCACGGCTCCGTCAGGCATCAATCTGCCTTCGTCTTCAGCTTCTATTTAGGGCATTACTGCAGATTCAGTAAAGATGAGGCGCTTGGTTGCAGCGTCAAGTTCGGCTTCCAACCCAAACGGCAGCACATAATTGTCCGTACCATGACCGGCCTCGATTCCACTCAATACCGGGATATTCAGATCGGCAGTCTCGCACGCAATAAATTCCGCGATCAACGAACGTTCAGCTTCGCTGCCGTTCACCGGATGAATTGCGCCAAAGACAATTCCAGCGACGCGCTTGAACACACCACACTGACGCAACTGGGTGAGCATCCGGTCGACGCGATAAGCCTTCTCACCGGTATCTTCGAGAAAAAGGATACGGCCATCGAACTTCGGCTCCCACGGTGTCCCGAGCATCGCGACGACCACCGAGAGGCATCCACCGATCAACGGCCCGCGTGTCTTACCTCTCCGCACGACGCATGGAGCTGGTAGTTCGAATCCGGCGGAGCCACCCGCCAGCAGACTCGTCAGATGGGCTCGCGCAGCGCCATCGACGCCCCCCGCGAAATCCATCGCCACCATCGGTCCATGAAAACTGACTAACCCGCATCGATCCACTAGCGCGTTGAGGAGGAAAGTCTCATCAGAAAAGCCCATGAAGATCTTGGGATTCGCGCGCAACGCGTCGAAATCGATCAGGGGCAGAATCCGGCCGCAGCCGTAGCCCCCGCGTGCTGCAAAAATCGCTTTAACTTCGGGATCGGCAAAGAAGGCAGCGACTTCAGACGCTCGCACCCGATCTTCGCCCGCGAGAATCGTTGCCCGGTCCAGCGCGTGACGCGAGACCTTTACGCGATACCCCATCGCCGAGAGCGCCGCGACCCCTCGCTCAAGGTATTCACGCTCGATCGCAGCTGCCGGCGCAACCACGCCAATCGTATCGCCAGGATGAAGTGCTTTCGGCTTGATAATCTCCCTGTCCACGTCGTCCCCTCCACACCGATTCCGCTTCCCGCCCCCATAGTACACGAGGGCCTCGGTTACTGCCTTTCGCGTTGATTGCCACCGGTCTAAAATTCCCCATCGCAATGGAACCGATGACCGAAGTTTTGGCCTGGCTCTATTCGCTCGAAGGGCGCGGCGAGATCTACAAGCTCGAACGGATGGATCAGGCGCTAGCCCTGATCGGCGACCCCCATCGCCGTCTGAACGCGATTCATATTGCGGGTACCAAGGGCAAAGGCTCAGTCGCCGCGATGATCGACGCCTGTCTGCGAACCGCAGGCTATCGATGCGGTCTCTATACCAAGCCTCATCTGGTTAATCTTACGGAACGGACTCGTATCAACGGGGCCGAGATGCCGGCGGCGCAGATGCTTTCCTATATCGAGCGGCTGCGCGACATCTTCGAGCGCTCGGGTCTGGCGCTGACCTTTTTCGAATTCACGGTCGCGCTGATGTTCCTCTATTTTGCCGAAGCGGGCGTTGACCTGGCGGTGGTCGAAACCGGTTTGGGCGGCCGGCTCGATTCGACCAACGTCGTAACACCCGTACTCAGCGTGATCACGCCTATCGGGTTCGATCATATGGATCGCCTCGGCTATACCATACGGGAGATCGCCGGTGAGAAGGGCGGGATCATCAAGCCGGGCGTTCCGGTCGTAATCGGCGCGCGCGACCCTGAAGCGCGCTTAACACTCACGGATATCGCGGCTCAGCGCCAAAGTCCTGCTTTCATGATGGAGCGAGAGTTCAGCTATCGCTCCCATGCTCCTGCCCATCGTATCGACTACTCCGGTCTCGGGCTTACTCTCGACAATCTCGAACTCAACCTCGCTGGTCCCTTCCAGCATGAAAATGCGGCTATTGCGGTCGCGGGTTTGGAGGGGATGCGTGCGCAGGGCTACCGTATCGATGAGCATGCGATTCGCGAGGGACTGCGGAGCGTCGAATGGCCCGGCCGCTTCGATATCGTGTCCCGGCGTCCCCTCGTGATTCTCGACTGTGCCCATAACGAATTGGCGGTGCAGGCGTTGCTCGAAACGGTCGCGGTGGAACTAGGTCCCGACGTGAAACCACGCCTCGTCTTTGGCTGTCTCGAAGACAAGCAGTGGGACCGGATGGCGGAGATGCTGGCCCCGCGTGTCAGCGACGTAATTCTCACTAAGGTGAAGCCGAAAAGGCCTCTCGATCCGACGCAATTAGAGCCTATATTCGCCCGACATTGTCCTACTCGTGTCATCAGCGAACCGCTCGACGCGATCACCCATGCTGTGGAATCAGCGTCACCGGAAGATGTGGTATTGGTTACGGGTTCAGTGTACCTTGTCGGGGAGATTTATCCTTGGTTTTTGGCTGCCGAGGGACGAAGGGGACTTTTTCCTGAAGCTACATTCTAAAGGATCAGCGATTGCGGGCCTTATGTTGGGCGGATCGCTCGCGTTCGCCGCCGGATCAGCGCGCGCACAACAGCCGGGTGTCGCATCTTATTTCCAGAAGACGCATGGCGGACCCGTCGATCTCAGCGGCCAGACCTTTGTCTACGATTACAAGACCGACAGTTTTATGATCACCGGCGATGCGGTGGTCACGCAAAAGAAGACGGTTCTGACGGCCGATCAGGTCGATTATCAGCGGCGCCAGCATTCGGTCCACGCCAAAGGACAGGTCCATTTGGTTGATCCTCTGGGTGACCTCCACGCCAGTGAAGGGACGATCAATTTAAACGAAGAGACTGCGACGCTGACCGACGCTACGATCACGAACAAAGACAAGAGTTATCGGATCGCCGGCAGCAAGATCGATAAGCTCGAAGGGCAGCGCTACAAGGTCCTCAACGGTTTCTTCACGACTTGCGGTAGTGAACCTGGCACGCCGGATTGGAGTATCGCCGGCGATCAGATGGACCTTCATATGGGCAAAAGCGGCACCGCCCGCAATAGCTATTTTCAGGTCCTCGGGCAGCCGGTCCTCTATTTCCCGTACGCCGTTTTCCCTGCTGATACCGATCGCCACTCGGGCCTGCTGAGCCCGCGGATGGGCGAATCAGGATTCCGCGGTTTCCAGTATGTTCAGCCATGGTACTGGGCGATCAACAAGAGCTCCGACGCAACCGCTGCATTCGATCTTGAGACCAAGCTGCGCGTCGGTGGTTTAGCTGAATATCGTCTGATAACGGGCGTCGACGATTATTTTATCGCCGACGGTGCCTTCTACAACGAAGGTCTGCGCAGCCAGAGCAGCCGGGTCAACGATGTCGTCGATACGCAACTCGCCGACACGCATATCCCTATCGATCGCTACGACATTATCGGGATGGCCCGCCAGCATCTCACTGACGACCTTGTTCTCTACGGTGACGGCCTGTCTGTCAGCGACAGCTTGACCCTGCGCGAATTGAACGTCTGGACGCTCTCTCGTAGTGTTCAGCCGGGCGTTGTGTATCCGACGAATTTCAACTCGATGCGCGACGCGATATCCGATTTTGGAGCTCTTTATAGCTACAACGACGGCTTTGCGCGGTTGCAGGGCACTTGGAATCAGGACCTGATCCAGTCGCAGGATTTGGCATTACAGACCTTGCCCGAGCTTCTGCTGAGCGGTCGCAAGCAACTGCTAGGCGGATTGGCCTATGCAGATTACGACGTCCAAGGCGATAATTTCTGGCGAGCACAGGGCCAAAGTGGGCAGCGTTTCGATCTCAGTCCACGTCTGACGGTCCCGTGGCGGTTGAGTGATTTTCTTTACGGATATGGCCAGCTTGGAGTACGTGAAACGCTCTATAGCGTTTCCGCCGGTCAGGTGAATGTCATTCCGGTGGGCACCGGTGGCCAGATCTGGAACAACGGATTATCGCTCGGACCGCTGGCGGGCAACGGTGGCTTCCATAGCCGCGAGATGATCTATGGCGGTGGCGGGCTCCGCAGCGAAATAGAGAAGATCTACGACGTGCATGCGTTCGGGATCGACAAAATCAAGCACACCATCGAGCCGTTCGCTACCTATAGCTACATTCCGCAGATCAACCAGAATCAGCTGCCGCTCTACGATGAAGTGGACCGCATGGAATCACGCAGCCTCTTCACCTATGGGGCGACTTCGCGCTTTTACGCCAAGATGTCCCCGCGTGATCAGGCCAACGGAAGCGGCGATTTCGTTCCCCTGGCGGGAGACGATCAGCAGTATAACTCCGCGATTACAGACTCAAGTATCGGTGCCGACGGCAGTTCGACGGTCGAGATCTTCCGTTTCACCTTGATGCATGCATACGACGTGAACCACGCCGTAGCCAAAGGCGCCTCTCGTTTCTCTGACCTTGATATGCTGGCGCGAGCCCATATCACGGATCTGATCTCGGTAGGCGGCGATCTTGGTTATTCCCCACAGACCAGTGGGATCCGACAGGCTGGTGCAGACCTCATCTTCCAGCCGTGGTGGACGCGAAGCGCACCGAATCTTTATATGGGCAAGGCTCAGACTTCATCCTTTTTGCAAGTCGCGTATAACTACATCGCGCCTGGCCCCAATACGACTCAGCCCGGCCAGAGCGCGAATCTGAGTCAGTTCATCAGTGCTCGCACCTACTACGAATTGTTTGATCGGATGGGTCTCTACTGGGCTCCTGGTTACGATATCGTGAAGCACAAGCTGCAGACCGCCGAGTATGGTCTGCGCATCAAAGCTCCTTGTGATTGCTGGGCGTTCGACTTCGGCGTGACGAAGACCATCAACCCGAGTGAAACCCAATATCAGTTCCAGCTGACGTTGGGTGGCCTTGGCTCAGTTGGTCAGATGCCTTTCGGGCGTAACCCGTTCCAGACGCGGGTTGGTGTGCTGCCGAACTACCAATAGACCGAAATGAACGCCAACTTAGCGGCGCTCGTATCCTAGGCTGATTTTTTACGAATTACCCGAGCGGCTGCGTATCTTATGCGCAGCCGCTGTCTCTTTTGATCCGCGCGAGCGGCTTATCCTGATCGCATGCGCGACGAATCACTGACGGATGCGATCGGTCTGGTTTCTTCGGAGCGTGCGCCGGCGATTGAGCATCCTCCGGTTGAGACCGCCATAACTCTCGAACTGCGACGCACGGTCGTCTTCCTTGCTATCTTTGTTGGTCTGCTAATCCTGCGCTACAGCTGAGCCTGCATACTCAGCGAAAATCGCTCCCCGGATACTTGCAGGGCGTCGCGCGCCGGATGCTATGGTTAGGCGTCTGCAAGTTGCCGAGGGAGTTGCCGCATGTCTGCCAGTTCATCAGAAGGCCTGACCACTTCGATCGATAATGAAGGGCTGGCGCGCTTTCTGCGCGATCAGAAGCTCAGCGATGGCAAGAATCTGAACACTAAGAATATTTCGTTCGGCCATTCGAACGAGGTCCATCTGATCAACTTCGACGGCAAGACGTGGGCTCTGCGCCGACCGCCGCGCGGTCCGCTCCTTCCGACCGCCCACGACGTCCTGCGCGAATATCGAATTCTTAAGGCCTTGCAGGAAACCGATGTCCCCGTGCCGCGCGTCTATGCCGCTTGCGAGGATACGCAGTATATCGGTGCGCCGTTCTATCTGATGGAACTCGTGGACGGGCGGGTAATCCGCTCGCCCAACGCATCGACTGAACCCAGCTTTGCTGACACTCCTGCCAAACGACGCGCCGTTAGCGAAGGGATGATCGATCTGGTCGTCGCGCTCCAGGCGGTTGACTATCGAGCGGTGGGACTCGAAAAATTCGGTCGTCCCGACGGTTATATCGAGCGGCAACTCAAGCGATGGACTGACCAGCTAACCCGCACGCTGCCGCTAACGCGTCCGCTGCCGATCATGGAGAAGATTCGCGATTGGCTCGCGTCGCATATCCCGCCACCGCAGCCACCAACGATCGTTCATGGTGACTTCAAGCTCGATAATGTGATGTGGAGCGACACTGACGCGCCGAAACCAATCGCACTGTTCGATTGGGAGATGTCGACGATTGGCGACCCTTTGGCCGATATCGGTTGGATGCTCACCTATTGGACCGAGACGGCCGACACGCCGCTGCATCGTAGCGTGGTTTCCGCCATGAATCCGGATCCGGGGTATCTGTCGCGGGCCGAGATGATTGCGCTTTACGAAAAGAAGTCGGGCAGGGCGATGAACAATATCGCCTTCTACCAGGCTTTCGCGCTGTTTAAGCTGGCGATCATTCTTGAGGGCAGCTACTCACGCCATCTGAGCGGTCAGGCGGATGATCCGATCTTCGCGACGTATGATGTGCGCGTGCCCGCGATCGCCGATGTCGCATGGGAGCTCTGCGCCAAGGCTGGATAAAGCTCGATCACGTCCCCGGTTCAGCGTGTAGATTCGTGCCCCTGCGCTCGCTGCCTATAGCGATCATGAAGGCGTCGGCGAGCAGCACTGTCGTAGCCACCAGCGCGAGTGAAGCCCCGTAGCTAAGATGCTGCGCGATTAGTGCCTCGCCATACGCAGCGGGCGAGGCGAGTAGCACGCCGAGCTGATAGGCCATTCCGGAGAAAAGGCCCCGCGCCTCCGGTGGCGACATCTCCGCAAGATGTGCCGGGATTACGCCGAAGACGCCTTGCACCATGAATTGCATCAGGAAAGCGCCGATCGTCAGTAGCACGCGCGACTCGGGATAACTCCACAGCGGCACCACGAGGACGCCCAGGAGCGCTGCCGTGATCATCGCGCGCCTTCGGCCAAAGGAATCCGACAGCCATCCGAAGGTGAACCCACCCGCGAGCGCGCCAAGATTGTAGGTGATTGCGATCGTCGCGACGGTACGTGGATCAAAGCCACGTCCCTTCTCGAGGAAGGTCGGATAGAGATCTTGCGTGCCGTGCGAGATTAGGCTCATCGTGGTCATCAGGCCGACGAGATAGAGAAAGCGGCGCAGGTTGCGGCGAATCGCACCGATGATGTCCTTCGGTTCCGGGCGCGATCGCTCCCATGCTTTCGATTCCGGTACCTTCGTTCGGATATAAAGCGTCAGCAGAGCGGGCGCGCCGCCAAGAAAGAACATCGGTCGCCAGCCGAAATGTGGGAAGACGAAGAAATAGGCTGCAGCGGCCATCAGGTAGCCTACGGCATATCCTTCCTGCAGCAGTCCTGAGAGTAATCCGCGCCATTTTGGCGGCGCCGCTTCCATCGAGAGCGACGCACCAACGCCCCATTCACCGCCCATCCCGATTCCGTAAAGCGCGCGGAGGAAGAGGAACCATCCGTAGCTCGGCGCGAGCCCGCTCGCGACTTCGATCGCGGAATAGAAAATGACGTCGATCATCAGCGGCACGCGACGGCCGTAGCGATCGGCGAGCCAGCCGAAGGCGAAGGCCCCGATTGGTCGCAGCGCGAGTGTTGCGGTGATCGTGAAGGCGAGATCGGCGACCGAGCGATGGAACTCTTTCGCTACGGTCGGCAGTACAAAAACGAGCACGAAAAAATCGAACGCGTCGAGCGTCCAGCCGAGAAAGCCAGCGATTAGAGTGTGCATCGCCTCGGTCTGAGTGATTCCTGTTATAGGATGCGGCTCTTCGACGGGGCGAGCCTGAGCGCTATTAGCCATCGCGGAGTTATTACCCGATGTGCCGTCGCGAATGAAGCGCTACCGCGAGTAAAACCTCATCCACCTGCCCTTCAGGGACACGGAAGAGGTGTTAGGTCGGCTGCTTTGCAAAATGTTGCTCCATCACACAAGCTGATCCCTAACACTTTCGAAAGGCGCGATGCCCATGGCTCAGCTTGAACACAAATTCGTCGATACAAACGGAATCCGGATGCATTACGTCCAGGCTGGGCAGGGTCCACTCGTGGTCCTGTGCCATGGATGGCCGGAGTCGTGGTACTCGTGGCGCCATCAAATACCGGCGCTCGCCAACGCAGGTTTCCAGGTCGTTGCCCCCGATCAGCGTGGCTATGGCCAGACCAGTGCGCCCCACGAGATCGAGTCCTACAACCTTTTCAGCCTGGTCGGCGATATCGTGGGATTGGTGAATTCGCTCGGCTCCTCGAATCCGATCATTATCGGCCACGATTGGGGCTCGCCCATCGCGTGGCATTGCGCGTTGCTACGCCCCGATCTTTTCCGCGCCTGTGGGCTTCTCAGCGTGCCTTACATCCCGCGGATTCCGATCAAGCCGTCGTCGATGTGGCCAATGATCGAAGGCAACGACCTCACATTCTACCAGCACTACTTTCAGGAGCCGGGCAAGGCCGAGGCCGATTTCGAGAGTGATCTGCGCAGCGCGATGAAAAAAGTGCTCGTTGGCGCATCGGGCGATGCACCTGTCGGCGCTCGCTTTGAGCATGTCTTTCCACGTGGCAGCCGACCTCTGGCATTGGTCGAAGAGCCCAAGACGTTACCCGGATGGCTAACCGAGGCCGATGTTGATTTCTTCGCGGGCGAATTCAAGCGCTCCGGCATGCGCGGCGGTTTCAACTGGTATCGCAATATCGATCGCAACTGGGAGCTGACAGGATTCCTGGAAGGCGCGAAGCTCCGGCAACCCTCGATGTTTGCGGCGGGCGAGCACGACGTCGTGCTGCGGATGGTGCCCGATGCGTCGAGTCTCGTCGACGCATGGATGCCGACATGCCGTAGCAAGACGATTATCCCTGGCGCCGGTCATTGGATTCAGCAGGAGCGCCCAGCCGAGATTAACCGGTTGCTGCTCGAATTTGTCGCCGGGATGCGCTAACAGGCCTATAGCGGCGTATCGAATCTCCCGGGGTTAGAAATGGCTGACTACGATGTGATCACCGTTGGCGGCGGACTCGGTGGGGCGGCGCTGGCCAAAGTGCTGGCTGAGAATGGCAAGCGGGTACTGGTCGTCGAGCGGGAGACCCAGTTCAAGGATCGGATCCGAGGCGAGTACCTCTGCCCCTGGGGAGTGGCGGAACTCAAGCGGCTCGGACTCTACAAGACGCTTCACGAGAAATGCGCCAACGAGCAGCCCTATTTTCATAGTGTCGGGTCGCCGTCGCGTGATCTGCGAACCACTACGCCCCAGTCCCTGCCAGCTCTCACTTTTTTTCACCCATCGATGCAGGAAATTGTGCTCGATACCGCACGCGCCGCAGGCGCGGAGATCTGGCGAGGAGCAACCCTCCGAGAAGTTCATTTGGGAGCTAATCCTGAGGCTCTCATCGAACGCGACGGACAAGTGAGAGAGCTAACCACTCGACTGATTGTGGCCGCCGATGGTCGCAGTTCGAGCGCTAGAAGCTGGGGCGGATTTGAGACACGACGGGCGAGCCAGAAACTGTTTGGCGCCGGAGTGATCCTCGAAAATGTACCGGGCCAGCCCGACACAGCCACAGTCTTGCTCAATCCTTTCGCCGGTCGCGGCGGCTTTTTCTTCCCTCAGGGTGGACACCGCTCCCGTGCTTATCTAGTTTATGGGAACGACCTACCACGTCTGCAGGGCGATCAGGATGGCGGCCGCTTTATCGAAGAAAGCCTCAAATCCGGGATGCCGGCTGAGCTTTACCGAGGGGCTCGACCCGTAGGGCCGCTTGCCAGTTTCGATATGACGGAAAATTGGGTCGATAATCCTTACCGCAACGGCCTCGTGCTGATTGGCGATGCCGCCGGATCTACCGATCCGACGTGGGGGCAAGGCTTAAGCCTGACCTCGCGCGATGCGCGCGTGCTGGCGGAAGAGCTACTTGCGACCGATGATTGGGACGCCGCGGGTCACAGCTATGCCACCAGGCACGACACGTATTTCAATGTCACGCGAACAGTCGGCCAATGGCAGTTCGATCTGTTTCTCGCCCAAGGGTCTGAAGCCGATGCCCGGCGTGTCCGTGCATTTCCGCTGCTTATGACCGAACCGGATCGCTTCCCCGACCATTTTCTGAGCGGCCCAGAACAACCCTTCAATGAGCAAGTCCGCAAACGCTTCTTCGGCGAGATCTAACCGTATCTTGAGGTCCCGTGAACACTGATTACGACGTCATAACAGTTGGCGGCGGGACTGGGCGGTGCAGCGCTTGCGAAAGTGCCGCCCGACGGCAAGCGCGTATTGGTTGTCGAGCGCGAAACGCAGTTCAGGGATCGTGTGCGGGGTGAGTATCTCCAGCCGTGGGGAGTCCCTGAAGTACAAAAGCTCGGCCTTTTCGAAACGCTGCGCGATCGATGCGCCAATGAACAACCTTTTCAGGACGTCATTGGCATGGGACCGGCGCGCGATCTACGTAAGACCACCCCTCAACAATTGCCGGCGTGGACCTTTTTTCATCCCGCGATGCAGGAGATCGTGCTCGACGCGGCTCGCGTTGCGGGTGCAGAAATCTGGCGTGGAGCCAGCGTTCGGGAGGTCCGACTGAGATCGAATCCTACTGCCCTTGTTGAGCGCGAAGGGCACGCGCGGGAGCTGTCAGCTCGGCTGATAGTGGCAGCCGACGGTCGAAGCTCCATGGCTCGCAATTGGGGCGGTTCGCACCGAAGCGCGGCAGTCAAAAACTGCTCGGAGCGGGCATCATGCTAAAGAACGTGATGAGTCCAACCGACACAGCTGTTTTCGGCATAACTCCGTTGGTCGGCCGTGCTGGGTATCTCTTCCCCGAGGGCGGAAATCGGGCGCGAGCCTATCTGATGCACGGGCAGGAACTTCAACGTCTGCAGGGCGACGACGATGCTGGTCGCTTTATCAAAGAAAGTATCGAATCTGGGATGCCTGCCCATTTCTATGAAGGTGCCAAACCGGTTGGACCGCTCGCCAGTTTCGACCTGACTGAAACCTGGGTCGATCATCCTTATCGCGATGGCCTTGTACTTATCGGTGACGCCGCTGGAGCAACCGATCCGACGTGGGGGCAGGGCCTCAGCCTGACCTCACGCGACGCGCGTGTGTTGGCGGAGGAACTGCTGTCCACCGATGATTGGGACGCTGCGGCGCATCGCTATGCTTCCCGACACGACACCTACTTCAATGTTCAGCGAACGGTTGGACATTGGTGGTTCGACTTCTTTCTGGCGAGAGGTCCTGAAGCTGATGAGCGGCGTATGCGTGGGTTCCCGCTGATTATGAGCGAGCCCGATCGTCTGCCGGACCACATCGCGCGCGGACCTGAACTGCCTTTCAGCGACGACGTGCGAAAGCGCTTCTTCGGCGAACTTTAGCCTCCGACGACGTCCGAGAGTCTCGATGATCTCGCAGCGGCCGCTGGCTAAACTCAAACCTTGGCTAATGGCTCTACAGGGTGTAACTATAGCTGCCCTCAAGGAGCAGCTATAGGTGAATGCCGCCGATCAATGCCCAATTCGTCGATGCCCGATTCACGCCGACTTCGATCCTCTGGCCGAAGCCTATCGCACCAATCCTTTCGCGGTCTTTGGCGCTATACCGTCCGATCATTCGATCTTTTACGCTCCTGCGATCGATTACTACGTTGTAACCCGTTACGCCGATATCGAGAACGTGCTGCTGGACCCGGAGACCTATTCAGCCTCCCCGGCCCAGCTTCCGGTGGTTCCGCTATCTGAGGAAGCCGTCCGTGTGATGCGCGAAGGTCAGCACGGTCCGCAGCCCTCGATGGTGATGGTTAGCTTGGATCCGCCCGCTCATACGCGACTGCGCTCTCCCGCGGTGCGCGCGTTCACGCCGGCGCGCGTTGCCCGGATGGAACCCGAGGTGCGGGCGACGGTCACCAGTCTGCTCGATTCGATCGATCCCTTCGCGCCGTTCGACCTTGTCGCCGCGCTGGCTTTCCCACTACCCGCAACCGTGATTTTCGATTTTCTCGGTATTCCCGCCAGCGATTGGCCACAGCTCAAAGAGTGGTGCGGTCACCGTGCGGAATTGGTCTTCGGACGTCCAACCCCACAAGGCCAAATCGCACATGCCGAGAACATGGTGAACTATCGCAAGTATGTGCGAAAGTTCGTTGCGGAGAAGGCCGAAGCACCCGATGACAGCTTTACCAGCGCTCTGCTCGCGATTCATCGTGAAGACCCAGGCGCGCTCACGACCAAGGAAATCGGCTCGATTCTCTATTCACTGACCTTTGCGGGTCACGAGACCACAAACTATCTGATTGGCAATCTGGTGCTTCGATTGTTGGAAGATCCGGCGCGATGGGACGCTATCGTGGCAGATCCGAGGTTGATTCCGGGTGCCGTGCAGGAGACGCTCCGTTACGATCCGTCAGTTTCGACCTGGCGACGTGTAACAAAGAAGCCCGTTCGCCTTGGCGGTTTTGATCTTCCCGCCGGAGCCAAATTGCTGCTGTGGCTGGCTGCCTCAGGTCGTGACGAGACAGTCTTCGCGAATCCCGACGAGTTCGATCTGCGCCGTGCCGAAGCGTCGAAGACCTTGGCTTTTGGCAAGGGGATTCACTATTGCATCGGAGCGGCGCTGAGTCGGCTCGAAGCGCAGGTAGCTCTCGAAGGACTAACTTCGCGCTTTCCCAGGCTGCGCTTGTGCGCGGATGGTCAGCCGCGCTTCATCGCGAATCTATGCTTCCGCGGCCCGGAGGAACTGTGGGTGCAGAGCCTCTGATGATGCTCCGCAGTGCCACTATGTAGCAAACGCCTACATCCCGATAGCGTCGGCCTTGGCAATCGTGTTGCGGATAATCCGCACCGACGCCGCGTCGATCATCACACCTTCGAAGGTAATCGCACCGAGTCCTTCCTCCTCGGCCTTGGCGTACGCAGCTTCGAGCCGTCGCGCGCGATCGACCTCTTCTTGAGTGGGCGAGAACATCTCGTTGGCGATCTCGATCTGACTCGGATGAATCGCCCACTTGCCGATGAAGCCCATCGTTGCCGAGCGCAGGGCCTCTTCGCGATAACCGTCGGGATTCTTGAAATCGGCGTAGGGCCCGTCGAGCGGATCGATCCCGGCCGCGCGCGCAGCGACGACTATTTTGCTACGGGCGTAATGGAAGACATCGCCAGGGTAGGTCGTAATCGATCCACCGATCGTCTTGCCTGCACGCACGCCCTGCGACGCACTGTAGTCACCGGGGCCGAAGATGATCGCTTCAAGGCGCGGTGACGACTTCGCGATCTCCTCGACGCTGATCAACGCCTCGACTTCTTCGATCAGGCATTCCAGCGCGATCTTCTTTTTGCGCTTGAGGCGCATCTCGATCTGCGTCAGCAGCGTATCGACCCAGAAAATATCCCGCGCCTGTTTGACCTTCGGGATAATGATGACGTCGAGATACTCGCCGGCTTGCTCGACGACTTCGATCACGTCCTGATACGCCCACTCAGTCTCGATATTGTTCATCCGGATCGCGCGGGTCTTCTTGCCCCAATCAAGCGTTTTCAGGGCATTGATTACGATGCCGCGCGCCGCAACCTTCTGATTCGGCGCGACCGCATCTTCGAGATCGAGAAAGACGAGGTCGGCGTTTGACGCGAGCGCCTTCTCGATCATCTTTGAGTTGCTGCCCGGGGTGGAGAGTTCACATCGGCGTAATCGCATCAGCACTACTCCTTACGGTTGTCCTTCTCCCACGAAGAGGGAGAGGGCTCGCACGGCTCTGGCCGTGCGAGGGTGAGGGTCCTTAACGACGCTTCGGACGCGCCTGCCGCCGTGCCTTGGGTCGCGCCGGCTGCAGCTTCTTCGCGGCCTTATCCGAAAGTGTCTTCAGTCCTTTGCCCTTCGGCGCTACCTGCTTCTTTGCCACCGGACGAGCGCGTTTTATGGCACGCTTGGCCGGACGAGCCGATGCCGCAGCGGGCGCAGCCTCCCGCGGGATCGCGAGACCTGCCGTGCTGAACGATCGCTTCTTGATTAACGCCTTGCGCTCGCCTTCGAAGACGGTCTCGCCGCGCTGATTTACACCCCAGTGGCGGAAGTGCACGAGACCGACATCGCGATGGCCCCGCGAGTCTGCGGGCTCATCTTCTTTCGCGACGACTTCGGTGTAGGCATAGAGCGTATCGCCGTGCAGAACCGGGACGCGGAAGCGAATCTTGTCGAGCGCGATCTCCTCGACCGCCTGCTCACCCGTATCTTCCATCGCGAGCCCGATAACGATCGAAGCCGTCACACCGCCGAAGGTAATCCGATGCTTCTGGGGAGCGGACTCCATCAGATGCTCGTTGAAATGCGCCTGTGCGGTGTTGAGCACCAGGTTCGTTATCAGGACGTTTTCGAGCCCCTCGACGGTCTTGCCGCGAGCATGCTCGTAAACGTCGGCGACGTTGAAGTCTTCGTAATAGTCGTTCTTGGCCGTCAGGGCGCTGGCTTCGATACTCATTCTGGCATTGCTCCAAGCAGGCGGTCTGAAATGATGCGCAGCTGGATCTGCGAGGTGCCCTCGAAGATCTTGGTCAGGCGCGCGTCGCGCCAGTAACGCTCGATCGCGAGGTCTTTCGTATAGCCGTAGCCGCCGTGGATCTGCAGCGCGTCGCTGGTGACCCGCTCAGCCATCTCAGTGGCAAACCACTTAGCCATCGAGGCCTCTTTGTCGCAGCGCTTCTTGCTATCGACGTCGGTCGCGACCGCATACATGAGTTGGCGCGCGGCTTCGATATTTGCGGCCATCTCGGCCAGTTTGAAGCGAATGGCCTGGAACTCAGAGATCGGTCGCTTGAACTGTGACCGCCGCGTGGCGTACGTCAGTGAATCCTCGAGCGAGCCTCGCGCCAGACCGATCGCGCGTGCCGCCGTATGGACTCGCGCGACTTCGAGGAACGCCATCATGGTGTAGAAGCCGCTACCCTCTTTACCGACCATCGTGGTGGCCGGAATGCGGCAATTGTCGAAATGGAGTTCCCAGGTCTTCCAGCCGAAATAGCCGATTTTGCGAATCGGCGAGCCGGAGCATCCCGGGGGCAGTTCGCCACGCTTCTTCTCGATCATGAACTGCGTGATACCAACGTGACGGCGCTTGCCTTCGGGCGGCGCGGTGCGGGCAAACAGATGGATAAAATCGGCGCCGTCGGCGAAGGTACACCAGGTTTTGGTGCCGTTGATGATGAAATCGTCGCCATCGCGGGTCGCACGGCATGAAACGTTGGCCAAGTCCGATCCGGCATCCGGCTCCGACAGCGAAAAGGCCCCGAGGAACTCGCCCCGAGCCATCTTCGGATAGAACTTCTTGCGCTGCTCCTCGGTCGTCTCGCCCCAGATTCCGTTGCCGCGCGCGATGATACTCGCGACGCTCATCCAGGCCCGCGCCAGTTCCTCGGCAACCAGCGCATATTCGAAGCATCCGAGGCCAAGACCGCCGTATTCCTCGGGAATCAGGATGCCGAAATAGCCCATCTCACCCATTTTGTTGCGAAGTTCCATCGGAATATCGCCTTCGACGGGGTCGAGCTTGTTCGCGACCGGCAGCACTTCGTTCATCGCAAAGTCCCGCGCCGCGTCCTGAATCATTTTTCTTTCTTCGGTTATAAAGCTCATGAGTTAGGGCTCCGTTTCGGAATTAGATTTGAGCGGCGAAAATCGACCACGCGGATACCGTCGCCGGCGTTCGTGCCGAGGTCGTCGACCAGGAAGCCTTCCGTGTGCCAGGTGACGATCCCTGAATCGGGGCGGCTGGTCGATTCGCGCTTATCGACGACCGTGCTGCGCGCTGTCAGCGTGCTGCCGGGATAGACGCGATGGTAAAAAGTCAGATTATCGACGCCCAGAAAGAGTCCGCCGGCCTCGCTCAGGTCCTCGACAGAAAGTCCGAAGACCGTCAGAAAGACCAGCATCGGATTCACCACCGGGCTCTTATGGCCATGCGCGCGCGCATACGGTGCGTTGAAGTAGAGCGGGTTGTAGCTCAGCGTCAGGGTCGAGAAGAGCGTGTTATCGCTTTCGCTCAGGGTGCGGCCCCAATGATGCTGAAAAACGTGTCCGAGTTGGAAATCCTCGAACAGGTTACCCTTGGGCAGCTTGCGTGCCCGCGAACGAAAGTCGTCACTCATCGTACAACTCCAAAATCCTCTCTCCCGGATCGAAGAAAGATGCGCACGTAACTGTGCCATGCCGAGCGCGCAGGCTCAATTCAAACGGGTCCGAGCGTTAGGGCCCGATGCACCTTCTTGGCAGGCTGGTCGGTGCGTGATAACTGGATCGACGAAGGGCTTAGGCGATGATTTACAGGCGCGGATTATTGGCATTCGCGACGGTTGCGCTCCTGGCGACCGCCACGGCGATCCCTGCTCGGGCGGTCGACTTCGGGCAGCTTCTCGGCCACGGGGACAACGACCCGACCCTCGAAACCTTCAAGCTCATCCACGTTTCCGACCTCAAGAATCTGATGAAGGACGGCAAGGGCGAGGTCTACATCTTCGATGCCAACAACGCCTCGACCCGGGCTCAATTCGGTGAGATACCGGGTGCCGTCCTGCTGACCTCGTACGATAAGTATGATCTGGCTGTGCTGCCGCCCGATAAGCACGCTCGACTAGTCTTCTACTGTGCCAACTGGCTTTGAACAGCCTCGCATGACGCCGCCCGGCGGGCGGTCAAAGATGGCTACACGGACGTCAGCGTGATGAGCGACGGTATCATGGGCTGGAAGAAGGCCGGCGAACCCACGACTACTGATACCAGCACCGAGGGTCATTCGGCGTCCGAACCCCGTTCGAGCTTGGCGAGCGCCGTTTCGATGCTCGTCTGATATTCTTGCAGGACCGCCTCCGTCGCCGCATCGCTCGGGTAGAAAACCTCGATATGCAACTCCTGCAGCGTCACGTCGTGCGGAGTGGCGACCGTCGTTACCGTGCTGAACATCCGCGCGATCTTCCCGCCCAGATTCAGCTCAATCGGCAGGATCGGATTCTGCGATGCTTCCAAATCAGGGTCACGCCAATCACGCGGGACGTTCGGGTAATTGAGAATCTCGGTAATTAGCTCCCGCAAGGTGTCGTCGCGTGCCCAGGCGAGCCGTCGGAACGCTTCATTCAGCATCCATTTCGCGATCGCCTCCCAATTCACGATTATCTTGCGGTAACCGTTGGGGTCGAACACCAGCCGCAGAAGGTTGGGTCGCGGCGCCTTGATAACCTTGAGAGGCTCTATATCGGTGCGTTTGCCGAGAACCATCCATAGGAACGCGGTGAACCCCTTATTCGCCATCAGCACGT